>JADKLW010000205.1_pt1 | contig 30739 bp, 25 predicted proteins | sample 8641881 | NCBI WGS metagenome assembly JADKLW01 (sample SAMN16272185, study PRJNA661076) | feces metagenome | isolation source: fecal sample from diarrhoea affected cattle B | host: Bos taurus | place: South Africa: Lokaleng Village, Mahikeng | collected 2019-09 | reverse complement strand
CCGGCCGGTCAGGCACATTTCCATCGATTTGGCTTTACCGACAGCGCGGGTCAGGCGCTGCGATCCGCCCATACCGGGGGCAACGCCCAGCTTGATTTCAGGCTGGCCGAATTTCGCATTTTCGCTCGCAATGATGAAATCTGCCATCATCGCCAATTCACAGCCGCCGCCCAGTGCAAAACCGTTTACAGCGGCAATCCATGGCTTGCGGGTTGTCTTGACAATATCGCTCGTCCACTTGGCGAAGAAATCTTCCAGATAAAATTCGGCTGCCGATTTCTCGGACATTTCCTTAATATCAGCACCAGCGGCAAAAGCCTTGTCGCCTGAACCGGTGAGCACGGCACAAAGCTGTTTTTCATCGGCCTCAAAATCGGCAAATGCGCCAATCAAATCTTCGAGAACCTGGCTGTTCAGGGCATTAAGCGCCTGCGGGCGGTTCAATGTGATCAGCGTGACTGCGCCGCGCTGTTCGACCAAAATTGTTTCGTAATCTGCCATGTCATTCTCCTGATTTCGTCATGCTGCCGTCGGCGCATATAGTTGATATTTCCTGCTCTTTAGATCCCGGAAACCCCTTCCAGGGTGATGAGCCTAGAGTGCCAAAGGCTCCCATTCCTCATCCGCGGGAAGCGGCGCAAAAATAGAATCGATCAGCTCGTCGCTTACTTCTTCGGGTGTCGCGGGATCCCATTTGGGCTCATTGTCCTTATCAACGATCAAAGCACGAACGCCTTCGATAAAGTCATGGCGCGTCAGCACCCGCGAGCCGATGCGATATTCGTTGCGCATCTCGTCGGCAAATGTTTCCATTGCCGCGCCTTCTTTTAACTGGCGCAGAGCAACCTTGCAGGTTTGCGGGCTTTTGGTGTTGAGCGTTGCCAGTTCTTTCGCCGACCAGTCACTGTCATCGGCATCAAGAGCGGCAAGAATGTCCTCATAGTCATCCGAGGCAAAAAACTTGTCGATCTTGTCCAGATTTTGCAAAATGCGTGCTTCCGGAACAATGTCAGACAATTGGCCCAATATCCCGTCAATCCTGTCCGGATTTTCAGCGATCCGCTGTTTCGCTTCGGCAAGATTGTCGGATGGCAAATAATGCGTCGCCAAGCCCACTTCCTTGCACTCTGCGCCGTCCAGCCGCGCACCAGTCAGCGCAAGAAACTGTCCCAGACGCCCTTCCAGACGTGACAGGAACCAGCCGCCACCGACATCGGGGAACAGGCCAATGCCCGTTTCGGGCATGGCAAAGCGGGTATTTTGCGTGGCTACGCGATATTTGGCGGGCTGAGAAATACCGACGCCGCCGCCCATGGTGATTCCGTCCATGAAAGCGACCACCGGCTTCGGATATTCGAACAGCAGGTGGTTGAGCTGATATTCCTTGTAGAAAAACTCGCGGCCTTCCTTGCCGTCCTTTTTCCCGGAAGCCTGCAACATCGCAATATCGCCGCCCGCGCAGAATCCGCGGCCTTCGCTATGGTCGATAATCACCGCTTCTACACTGTCATCATCGCGCCATGCGATCAGCGCATCGAGCATCCCTTCGCACATGGCGAGGTTAAGCGAGTGGAGAACTTTGGGGCGGTTCAGGCTGATATGCCCGACACGGCCCGTTTTCTTGATGATAAGATCTTCGGTCATATTATCTTTCTAATCTTTTTTAATCTTTTTTCTTGGGGGGAGGGGGAGAGAAGCTATTGCCTGAGCATTTCACGAGATACAATCATCCGCATGATCTGGTTCGTGCCTTCCAGGATGGAATGCACGCGCAAATCACGCCAGAAACGCTCAATCGGATAGTCCTGTAAATAGCCATAGCCGCCGAAAAGCTGAAGCGCGTCATTGACGATTTTTGAACCATTATCGGTCGCCAACCGCTTCGCCATGGCTGCGAATTTGGTTTTGTCAGGAGCGCCATTAGTCACCTTGACCGCCGCCAGATAGAGCAAGGCCCGTGCAGCTTCGAGGTCGGTCGCCATATCGGCCAGCATGAACTGCGTGTTCTGGAAATCGCTGATGCTCTTGCCAAATTGCTTGCGCTCTTTGGTATAGTTCACCGCTTCATCAAGACAGCGCTGCGCGCCGCCCAATGAGCAGGCACCAATATTCAGACGCCCGCCGTCAAGGCCCGCCATTGCAATGCGAAAGCCTTCACCCTCATCGCCGACACGGTTTTCAACCGGCACCCTGACATTGTCGAAATTGACCTGCGCCGTGGGCTGCGAATGCCAGCCAAGCTTTTTCTCGTTGGCGCCAAAGCTGACGCCTTCCATATCTTTTTCAATGACCAGACAGGTAACCCCGCCAGCGCCATTGTCGCTGGTCCGGGTCATGGTGACATAGATTTCATTCTCTCCGCCGCCAGAGATAAAGGCTTTGGAACCGCTGACGACATAATAGTCGCCTTCCTTTACCGCCTTGGTCTTCAGCGACGCGGCGTCGGAACCGGCTCCCGGTTCGGTCAGGCAATAGCTGGCGATTTTTTCCATGCCGATCAGGTCGGGCAGATATTTGTCCTTCACCGTCTGCGAACCGAACGTGTCAATCATCCACGACGCCATATTGTGGATCGAGATGAAAGCGGAAGTCGATGGGCAGCCATAGGCCATGGCTTCCATGATGATCGCGCTTTCCAGCCGGCCGAGGCCAATGCCGCCGGATTCCTCGGACACATAAATCCCGCCAAAGCCCAGATCTGCGCTTTGCTTAATCACATCGCGCGGGAAAATAGATTCTTCATCCCATTTGGCCGCGTGCGGGGTGATCGCATCAGCGGTAAACTTCCGGGCCATATCCTGAATAGCGAGCTGGTCTTCGGTCAGCGAAAATTGATCGGTCATATTATTCCCATTAAAAAGGGCGGCGGAGAAGGTTTCCACCGCCCGTTATGTCATGCGGCTATATTACGCCAATTTTTGCATCACGTCACCGAATAACTCTTCGTCGCTTGGCAGCTCTTTGGTCTTTGCCAGCGGTTTCGATACCCAGGTTTCATTGATCAGATCACGCCAGGTAATATTGTTGTTCGTGCCGTTTCCGCCCCAGCTACCACAGCCCAGCGAGAATGTCTGGCGCATACCATTCCACAGGTTTCCGCTGTTCGAAGCGGATTGCGGCTGGTTCACCATCACGCGCGATGTGCGTGTCGCGTTGGCGAGCTTCATGATATTCTCGTCCGACTGCGAATAGATACCGCAGCTATGGCCCTGCCCCTGATAGGACTGGATATTGTTCGTCAGCTCGATCGCTTCATCAATATCGGCGGCACGGTAAAGCGCCATGGCAACCGTCATCTTCTCGCCAGAGAAGGGATGATCGGGGCCGTATCCGGTTTCCTTGATGATGAAGAATTGCGTGCCTTCGGGGATATCAAATCCGGCCATGCCAGCAATATATTCCGGTGTCTGCGCCACGACTTTTGCGTTGATATGGCCATCGACCCACAGCACGTCCTGAAACTTCTGCTTTTCCTCGTCGTTCAGGATATAGCCGCCCTTTTCAACCAGCTTGGCCAGCATTTCGTCGTAGATTGCGTCAACTAATATGACGCTGTTATCCGATGAACAGCTTGCCGCGAGGTCGAGTGTCTTGGACATACGGATTTTTTCCGCTGCGTCGTCCAGGTCGGCTGTTTCGTCGACAGTGATCACCGCATTACCAACGCCAACGCCCAAAGCGGGGGTTCCGCTGGAATAAGCAGCCGTCACCATGGCTCCGCCGCCGGTGGCAAGCACGCGGTCACATTGCCGCATCAATTCGTTGGTCTTTTCAACAGACGGCACATCGATGCTGATAACCAGATCAGCAGGAGCGCCCATTTTGACAATGGCTTCGCGCATCAGGTCGCAAATCATCTTGTTGGTCAGCTTTGCCCGCGGGTGCGGTGCCACGATGATCGAGTTGCGTCCTTTAACCGCAGAGATCGCCTTGATAACCGGCGTTGCTTCGGGGTTGGTGGACGGGGACAAAGCGCCGATCACGCCAACCGGCTTGGCAATCTTTACAATGTTACGTTCGGGGTCTTCCTCAAGAATACCGACCGATTTATCGTTGATAATGTCATGCAGGGTGGCGCGGGTTTTGCGGAAAATCTTGAGATATTTTCCGTCATAATTGCCAAGCTGGGTTTCATCGACCGTGTGCTGGGCTATTTTCTTGGCAACCGGTTCCTCGGCCACGGCCCAGACCATCGCGCGGATCAGTTCATCGACCTGTTCCTGCGTATAATTCTCGATCTGTTTCTGTGCTGCGCGCGAACGGGCCACCAGTTCGGCGATTTCTTCCACAACGGGATCTTGGGGGTTTGTGGTTTTGTCTAGCATTTCACGCTCCTGATTTATGTTGTTGCCGGACGCTCAACATAAAGGACTCGTTGAACCAGCAATTTACCTGCATCATATAGTCAACCGCCAATAGGCTTGCAACTTTCCCGCCCCGACCAGCCTCCCTCAATATGTTTGGAAAGCCGCTAATTGCAGGGGCAAACTCGTCATGCCGCAATGTGTAATTGCATTGCTAATCGAGTTGCGCCTATCGTCGATCGAATGAGACACCCCCTAATCGCTGCCTGCGCCCTATGACCACTGATGCTTTAGATAAAACCCGGCCCGTTCAGGCAGAGCTGGGGCAGAACCATCCGATAGCCGGCATCTTGACGCGGCTTGCCGGGATGGTTTCGCTCGCCTGCATGTTCGTCTTTGTGAAACTGGCGGGGCAAAGCGGGGTGCATGTGACCGAGAGCCTGTTTTACCGGCAACTGATCGCGATGCCGCTGATATGCTTCCTGATCTGGCGCAGTCCAGCCGGGTGGCCAGCGATAAAATCCAATCGTCATGCGCTGCATATCCTGCGCTCCATATTGGGCATTACGGCGATGGGGTTCAATTTCTGGGCGATGACATTATTGCCGCTGGCCGATGCGACGACGATCAGCTTTACTGTGCCGATTTTCGCAACCCTGTTCGCGGCGCTGATCCTGCGGGAGCAAGTCGGCATCCGGCGCTGGATAGCCATATTGATCGGCTTTGTCGGCGTGCTGGTAGTGATTCAGCCCGGCGGCAACATGATCCCCGCTTTCGGCGCGACGGTGGCGCTGATCGGGGCGCTGGTCACCGCATCGGTCACGCTTGTCATCCGTATGCTGGGCCGGACAGAGAGCAGCCTGATCACTATCTTCTGGTTCTCGGTCTATACTTTGCCAGCCCTTGCGGTGTGCGTCTATATTTACGGCGGCGGCCATGATGCCAGGACTTGGGGATACCTGCTGGGCGTCGGCATATTCGGCGCGATGGCCCAGCTTGCCATCACCCACTCCCTGCGACTCGCCCCCGTATCCACCGTGATGCCGATGGATTACAGCTCGCTGATATGGGCGACGATCATGGGCATCCTGGTCTTTGGCCAATGGCCGGGCCTCTCCATCCTGCTCGGCGCGCCGATCATCATCGGTTCCGGCTTGTTCATCGCATGGCGAGAACATGTCCGAGCCACTCGTCAGGCCCGCAGCGAGATTGCAGGCCGCGAAGGCGCAACCCGCGGCTTTTGAAGGCGGTGATTCCAGCTCACGGGAAAAGTCAAAGTTCACAAAGTTCACACCAAGGAACCGCAAAAATGCGTGCCGAGTGGTATTATAATACCAGTTGGGCTTGGTGGAGCGCATGGAGCCACCAGAGGGTATGATTCCAGCGGCGTGGTTCGATCAGATTCACTTGCAGATTATCAAAGAGCCAAGGGTGGCTATAGCTTATTTGGGGATGTGTAGGACAGAGCTTTGTCACCGCCGCCCCCACTATGACGGGGTTCTGTTCCTGGCGATCCATTCCGCCCAGTTAACATCCTCTTCGCTGATAATATCCAGATCCTCAATGTTGAAGCTATCGAGAAACAGAACAAGATTCTGGCACGTCCAACGGGCACTGGGAGCGATAAGCCCGTCAAAGCCCAGAAAGGCCGCCGCATCTGCTATTTCCTGCGTCCGGTGATACAGCATCTCGCCATATCTTGACGGCTCGACCCCCAGTGCGATGAGCGCGTCCATGTCCACAAGGTGCAGGGTCTGGCCCGTCTTCACACTCAACTGATAGAGTGTATGCTGGATTCTGGTCGGAAATATCCGCTGCCCCAGACTGAGATGGAAATGGATTTCCGCCAGGGCGCCATCCGCTTCCTGAGCGGCATATAAAACTTCCAGATCGCTTGAATTCCAGCGCCCCGACCCGCGTGATCCGTCAAATACCGACCTTTGGCTGCGAACCACGCGCCAGATATTGCCCGCAAAGCTTATGCCCTTGATCTCTTCCAGAGCATCGAGCAATCTGAAATCATGCCCCCCTTGCCCGGCGGACATCCTACAAATAGACTCCGCTGTCGAGACGCTCCAATATTTCCAGCACTTCGCTGGTCCGCCCCTGATTAATCAGCTCGTAAGGGCGCTGATCCTGCAATTGCGGGTGCGGCGATTGTAACCAGAGCCGGGCATCATCGGGTTCATAAAAATCCGAAAGCCGTTCAGCAACCCAGCGCAATTCGGCGATCACGGTCTGCTTGTCTATGGTAGGGCTGCCCTCGCCCTTTCCCCAGCGCGTGACGGTAGGCGGCGAGACACCAATAATATTGGCAATATCCCGCCCCTTCAATCCGCCATAAAGCTTCAATCCGGCAATCAGGCGAGACACCGCTGTTTCTTTAACTGCTGCACCCATCATAAGCCAAATTCCTTGTCAGGGCAGGTTTTGAACCCGGCCCAATATATGGCCGTTATTACGATTTAATTTCACAAAAGTCAATTTGTGAAATCTTTATGGAATTTCAAGCCCCATCCCTGTCATTACCGCGCAGGCGGGAATGACGAAAAGCTAATTCACCCCCCGATCCTTCCCCTCCCAATAGGGGTCGCGTAATTCTCTCCGCAAGATTTTGCCGCTGGCGTTGCGGGGGAGTTCGGGGATTACGTCCACGGACTTTGGCACTTTGAAACCGGCGATGCGTTCGCGGGCCCAGTCGATTATGCTTTGTGTGTCGACTTCCCCTGCGTCGGTTTTGGGGGAGATGACGGCTTTTACCGCTTCGCCCCATCTGTCGTCGGGGATGCCGATCACGGCGACTTCGTTGACTTGCGGATGGCCGAAAATCGCGTTTTCGACTTCTGCCGGATAGACATTTTCTCCGCCGGAGATGATCATGTCCTTCACGCGGTCCTTGATATAGAAATAGCCGTCTTCGTCCATCACTGCCGCGTCGCCGGTATAGAGCCAGCCGTCAGCGTCCACCGTCTCCGCTGTCTTTTCCGGATTATTGAAATAATAGAGCATGTTAAGTCCGGATCGTGTGGCGATTTCTCCGATAGTTCCGGGCGGGACTTCGCGGCGGTTTTCATCGACTATTTTCATCTCCACACCGGGAAGCGGGACACCGATGCCGCGCATCCGCTCGTTCCCCGCCGGGTCATGGTCTTCGGGCGGCAGGATGCAGACGGTTCCGGTGGTTTCGGTCATGCCATATTGCTGGCAAAACAGGGCTTGCGGCATGGTCTGGATACATTGGCGCAAAAGCTCCAGCGGAATGGGCGCGGCGCCATAGGTGACAGAGCGCACGGCGGAGAAATCCGTATCCTTTGCCCGCGGATAGTTGACCAGCATTTGCAGCGCGGTGGGCACAAGGAAAAACTGGTTCAGCCCCTTGTCTATGCAATCCAGAACGCTGTCGGGATGAAATTCGGGAACGACCATCATCGTCGCGCCATTATAAAAAGCAATCGGACCAATACCGGAGCCTGCAATATGGGCGCAGGGCATGACCGCCAGCGTGCTGTCATCCGGGCCAATGTCGATCCACGCATGGTCGGGATTATTCTCGACCAGCGGGCGCATTTTGAACAGGTTGTCATTGCTCAGCACCGCGCCCTTGGGATTGCCGGTGGTGCCGGACGTATAGAGTTGCAGCACGCCCTCTGCCGGGTCGGTTTCGGGCAAATCGCTGCGCGGAGTATTTTCCAGCCAGTCATCAAATGGTTGCAGGTCGCCCGCTGGCTGCGTAGCGATGATATGCGTATCGCTTCCGGCCAGCGTCACCGCTTTTTGGGCCGTTTCCGCAAATCCGGGTTCGCAGAATAAAAGCGCCGCCCTGGTATCTTTCAGCACATAAGCGACTTCGGGCGCGGCCAGCCGCCAGTTAATCGGCACGATCACGGCGCCAGCACGGCTACATGCGGCGAACAGGGTGAAATACAGCCCGCTATTCTTGCCAAGCCAGCAGACCCGGTCGCCCTTTTTCAAGCCCGCACCTGTCAGTGCGCGCGCGTATTCGGTGACGGTGCGGTCAAGTTCGGCATAGGTGACCAGACCAGTTGCGGGATCGGCGGGATCATCAATCGCGATATTGTCCGGCCGATGCTCTGCCCAATAGGCAATACATGACCCCATGCACCTGCGCGTTTCCTGCTTTTCTGTTACCATGGGCTCTCCAATTCTCTTGTGCCTTTTCGGGCATTTATTTCGGGTGACGTTAATCACTCAATTAAACCAAGGCAAGAGGATTGGCGCGTGATTAGTTGCGCCGGTAAACCAGCGACAGGTTGTTCGCGGGCATATCGATCAGGCGGACGCGGGTGAAGCCGTATTTTTCGGCCAGAGCGTCCATGTCTTCAACCTCGCGGATGCCCCAGCGCAGATCGCGGCTTTTCAGGCTGCGGTCAAAGTCGAGATTGCTTTGCGCCGTGGGGGCATCGCCGCGGAAATAAGGGCCATAGAGCATGAAGGGCATGCCGGGTTCCAGCAGGCTCGCGGCCTTTTGAAACAGGCCGATGGTCGCTTCCCATGGAGCGATATGGACCATGTTGATGCAGACAATCGCCACCGGCTTTCTGATGCCCCAACCCGCGGCGTCGCCATCAGCTAGTGCGTCCAGTTGCAACGGCGGGCGGACATTCGTCACCCCTGCCCGGTTTTTCCATGCCTCGATAGAGCGGCAACATTCAGGGTCAGGGTCGCTGGGCTGCCAGATCAGGCCGGGGAATTTTTGCCCGAAATAGACCGCATGTTCCCCTGTGCCGCTGGCGATTTCCAGCACCATGCCGCTGTCCGGCAAGATGTCCTGCAACACGCCGACAATCGCATCGCGGTTCCGCAAAGTCGCGGGCGCGTGCCTGCCCTCCTCCGAACCGGTTTCACCTGAAGAACGATCTGTCCTGGGCTGTTCCGGTTCGGTCATGGGTTCACTCCGCTGCTTCGGCTTGCGGAGCCGGTTCCTGCCACGCCAATATCGGTTTGCGCGCGGCCAGTGTTTCATCCAGCCTGCGAAGGGGAGCGAAATGCGGTGCGGACTTCAGGGTTTCGTCACCTACCTTGGCCCGCTCTGCCACCGAACGCAGCGCGCCGATAAACTGGTCTATCGCTGCCTTGCTCTCCGTCTCGGTCGGTTCGACCAGCATCGCTCCGTGGACGACCAGCGGGAAATACATGGTCATCGGGTGATAGCCTTCGTCGATCATCCCCTTGGCAAGATCCAGCGTGGTGACGCCGTCCGAAAAGCCTTTGTCCGAGAATAAAGCCTCGTGCATGCAGGGGCCAGACGCGGCAAACGGGGCGTCGAGCACATCTTCCAGACTGCGAAGGATGTAATTGGCGTTGAGCACCGCATCCTCCGCCACCTGTTTCAGGCCATCGGCCCCGTGGCTGAGAATATAGGTGAGCGCGCGGGTGAACATGCCCATCTGCCCGTGAAAAGCGGTCATCCGGCCAAAGCTGCTGGCATGATGTTCTTCCGCCGTTTCCTCTTCCACCAGACGGAATTGCGATCCGGTTTTCTCGACAAACGGCAAGGGGGCAAAGGGGGCCAGCGCTTCGGAAAACACCACTGGACCGGAACCCGGACCGCCGCCGCCATGGGGCGTGGAAAAGGTCTTATGCAGGTTGATATGCATCGCATCAATGCCAAGGTCGCCGGGGCGGACCCGGCCGACAATCGCATTGAAATTCGCGCCGTCGCAATAAACCAGCCCGCCCGCTTCGTGCACCGCATCGGAAATGGCTTTCATATCCGGTTCGAACAGGCCGCAGGTATTGGGGTTGGTGATCATCACGCCCGCAACATCGGGGCCAAGCCGGGCCTTGAGCGCGTCAAGGTCAACGCGGCCCGCTGCGTTGGCGGGAATATCCTCGACCTTATAGCCCGCAAAGGCCGCAGTTGCCGGGTTTGTGCCATGGGCGCTTTCCGGCACCAATATGACTTCCCGCGCATCGCCGCGCGCTTCAAGGGCAGAGCGTATCGCCAATATGCCGCACAGTTCGCCGTGGGCACCGGCCTTCGGACTCATCGCCACGGCGGGCATGCCGGTCAGCGCTTTCAGCCATTCGGCAAGCTGGTAAATCACTTCCAGAGCGCCCTGAACACTGTCTATGGGCTGAAGCGGGTGAATATCGGCAAAGCCTTTCAGCCGCGCCATTTTCTCGTTGAGCCGCGGGTTATGCTTCATCGTGCAGCTACCCAGCGGGAACAGCCCGACATCAATCGCGTAATTTTGACGGCTGAGGCGGGTGTAGTGGCGCACGGCTTCCGCTTCGGAAAGGCCTGGAATGTCCATGGCCTCGGTGCGTTCAAGTCCGCCCAAACGGCTTTGCGCTTCCGGTGCTTCGGGAAAATCAACGCCGCTGCGGTCGGCCGAGCCGATTTCGAAAATAAGCGGCTCATCCACCATCAGCGCGCGGTTGCCCGTATGGGTGCGGATCGCCTGCTGCCCCGACATATCGATATTGCTGTCCATCTTGGTCGGACGGCCTTCGCTCTTCATGCTCATGCCAGTTCTCCTTCCAGCGCCGCCGCCAGAGCTTCAAAATCCTCGCGGCTGGTCGTTTCCGTTACCGCGACGATCAGGCCGTGGGACAGGCTGTCTTCATCGGGATAGAGCCGGCCCAGCGACACGCCGGCCAATATATTCTGGTCCGCGAGATTGCGAACGATCTGACGAGCATCCTTGTCAAGAACCAGAGTGAACTCATTGAAAAAGCTGTCATTCAATAGTGACACACCCTTGATCTTGGCCAGCCGGTCCGCTGCCACAACTGCCTTTTTGTGGTTGAGCATGGCAAGCTCCCGCAAGCCCTTTTCGCCCAGCAAAGTCATGTGCGCCGAGAATGCCAGCGCGCATAATCCGCTGTTGGTGCAGATGTTAGAGGTCGCTTTCTCACGCCGGATATGCTGCTCGCGTGTGGAGAGGGTGAGCACGAAGCCGCGCTTGCCTTCCGCATCAACGGTTTCGCCGCACAGCCTTCCCGGCATCTGGCGGACATATTTCTCCTTGCAGCCGAAAAGACCGACATAAGGCCCGCCAAATTGCAGCCCGACGCCCAGCGACTGCCCTTCGCCAACAACAATATCCGCGCCCATCTGACCCGGCGATTTAATCGCGCCCAGTGCGACAGGTTCGGTGACAACAGCGACCAGCAACGCTTTGTGTTGATGCGCTTTTTCGGCCAGCGCACCCAGATCGGATATGCGGCCTAAAATGTCGGGATACTGGACAACGACGCAGCTTGTGTCATCGTCAATCCGGTCCAGTAAATCAGCTCCGTCCGTGTCGGCCACCAGCGTTGGTGCGCTATAATCGATATTGTCCTTGGTAAAGCGGGCCATGGTTTTGGCCACCGACACATAATGCGGGTGCAGGCCGGACGAGAGGATTGCCTTGCCGCGCTTGGTAATCCGCCGCGCCATGACAATCGCTTCCCAGCACGCGGTCGAGCCGTCATACATCGACGCATTGGCGACATCGACGCCAAACATCCGCGCAACCTGTGTCTGGAACTCGAACAGGGTCTGCAAAGTTCCCTGCGCGATTTCCGGCTGATAAGGCGTATAGGCGGTCAGGAACTCGCCGCGCTGTATGATATGATCGACGCTGGCGGGGACATGGTGGCGATAGGCCCCGGCCCCCAGAAAGAAAGGCATGTCACCGGCCGCAAGATTCTTTTTGGCCAGCTTTTTCATATGCGCTTCTACCGCCATTTCCCCGGCGTGCATCGGCAGGTCACGGATCGGACCGTCCAGCTGCACTTCCTCCGGCACATCAACGAACAGGTCGTCGATGCTCTTTACGCCAATCGCGGCCAGCATGTCCTGCCGGTCAACGGGAGTTAGCGGTAGATAACGCATTTCTTATTCCTTCATTTCCATAGCTGTGCGCGGTGCTTTTACCTAAAGCCCGTCGACAAATGCCTTATAGGCTTTCTCGTCCATCAGATCGTCAAGCTCCGACTTGTCGGAGAGGGTCTGGCGGAAAAACCAGCCATCTTCCTCGGCAGAGCTGTTGACCAGTGACGGTTCATCTTCCAGCGCCTCGTTGACTTCGACGACCTTGCCGGAAACCACGGCATAAACATCGGACGCGGCTTTCACGGATTCGACCACAGCGGCATCATCGCCCTGTTCCAGCTCCGCGCCGATTTCGGGGGTATCAACAAATACAATGTCGCCCAGTTGTTCCTGGGCATAATCGGTAATCCCGACGGTTGCAGTCTCCCCCTCGACATCAACCCACTCATGCTCGTCTGTGTAATATCTGCTCATAATATGGTCATACTCCCTTATTCAAAACTATGATTTCGGTTTGCGGTGATAGCGGTGCGGGACAAATGGCGTCTCGGCGACGGTGCAGTCGATTGCCTTGCCGCGTTGCTCCACCGTGATAGCGGTTCCGGGTGCGGATAGTTCCACAGGGACATAGGCCATGGCGATCGGTTTTTGCAGACTGGGCGCAAAACCGCCGCTGGTGACAATGCCGATATTCTGGCCCTCTGCATCCACGATGCTGGCACCTTCGCGCACCGGCTGCCGGCCATTGACGAATAGTCCGACCCGTATTTTCTCTGCCTTATCAGGATATTGGGCCAGAACCTTATCAGCACCTGCGAAATTCGCTTCTTCGCGCCGCGCCTTGGCCAGAGCAAAGTTTAGCCCCGCTTCGACCGGCAAGCGGCTCGCATCCATATCATGCCCATAAAGCGGCAGGCCAGCCTCCAGTCGCAAGCTGTCGCGCGCGCCAAGGCCGATTGGTTTGACCTCGTCATGCGCGCACAAAGCCGCAGCCAATGTTTCAACATGCTGCGCCGGGATGCTGATCTCGAACCCGTCTTCGCCGGTATAGCCCGAACGGCTGATGCCCAGTTCTACGCCATTCCAGTCGAAAGTTCCGGCTTCCATGAAGTATAGGTCCGTCGGCGCGGGATCGCTCATGCCAAGCCGGGCCAGCACTTCGGCCGCCTTTGGTCCCTGCAACGCCAGAAGCGCTTGGTCCTCCATGTGGATTAGCGTAATAGCGTCCGGCAAATGGGCCTTTAGATAAGCAATATCTTCATTTTTGGTTGCGCCGTTGACGATCAGGTAAAGGTGATCGCCGCTATTGGTCACCATCAGGTCATCCAATATGCCGCCATCCTGCGCCAGTAATAGAGTATAGCGGATTTTGTTGAGGCCCAGCCCGCCGATATTACCGGGGACGAGCGTTTCCAGCGCTTTGGCCGCGCCGTCACCATGTAGCTGCAATTGCCCCATGTGGCTGACATCAAACAGCCCGGCATTTTCGCGGGTCCACAGATGCTCGGCCATGACGCCTTCATATTGCACAGGCATTTCATAGCCCGCAAACGGCACCATCCGCGCACCAAGGTCGCGGTGCCAGCTATCTAGCGGCAGCTTATTCAGATTTCCGGTTTTTTCATCACTCATCACAATATTCCGTTGCTCAATTAAGGTACAGTCCACAGAAATCCTGTAAAACTGCCCCCTCTGTCACGGAACCTGAGAGTTTCATCACCTTTTGCGAACGGGGCAATAGCCCACTTTATGCCGCACGGTTGACTTACCCCTTCGGTGGTCCTCCACCGCATCATGGGCTAACCGGCCCAATTAGCAAAGGTGAACTCTTTCCAGAGTGCTTAAAAATCTGTGCGGTCCATCAGCCTGAGAGTTTCCGGGGCGGTTGCTCCTTCGGCGGTTTGACATCAGTCGGGATTGCAAACACTCTCCCGCACAGCTCCATGATCTATACCTATAAGGCGGCAATCAAAAGCAGATGGAAGCGTTACCGAGTGCTCTACCGGAGTCAATGATTCGATGATCGGGGCTGTAAGTTTTGGGGCTGCACACATTGTCCCATATCTCGTCATTCCCCCGCAGGCGGGAATGACGGGATTAAGGATTAGTTCCTATTTCCTAGCGACCGGCCAGTTCCCACAGCGCATCATTCTCGTGGATATGCACGCCCTGCCCGTCTTCCGTCAGCAAAGTCGCGATAGCCGCCGCTACTGTCCCGGCGTCGATAGAGCGAAAGCGGCGCAGCGAGCCGTGGAGCAGCAGGTCCATCACCGGACTTGCTATTATCGCCAGACCTTCGCCCAGCCGCGTTTCGCCAGAACGCTCCCCGCGCAGCAATCCGGGCCGGATTATATCGAGCCGGTCGAACCCCTCTCCCCGCAAAAGCTGTTCCGCCTGCCCTTTGGTTTTCAGATAAAAGCCCGAAGCATTGGCATCGGCCATGGTCGATGACACGGTGATGAATTGACGCGCACCCGCCGCCTTGGCCGCTTTGCCGACTTCTGCAACCAGATCGCGGTCGATGGCCGCAAAAGCCTGTTTCGATCCGGCCTTTTTCATCGTCGAGCCAAGGCAGGATACTGCGCGGGCCGGTTTGACAGAGGCAATGATTTCGGGCCACTGCGTCGTGGGTGCGGCGTGAACCGTTACACCGTCGATATGATCTCTCAGCGGCGCACGGACGAGCAGATACAGCTCTTTGCTCCGTCCGTCAGCGATCATTTTGCGAACCAGCAAGCTCCCAACCAGCCCGGACGCGCCGACGACAAGAGTCCGGTCACTCACCGCGTAACAATACCTGATCCAGCGGCTTTGCGGCCAAAAATCGCGGCGTGGCAGTTGCTGGCATAACGGTCCGTCATTCCCGCCATGAAGTCGGCAATATAGCGCATCCGCTCCGGTTCTTCAGCGGGAAGCGACGCGGCCCAGCTTTCGGGCATCAGTTCCGGCTTGTCCCGATAGGCGGCAACCAGATCCGCCACCATGATGCGCGCATTATCGGCAGCGGCCATTTGTTCGGGGTGGTTATACAGATTGTCATACATGAATTTTTTAAGCGTGCGCTCGGTGGCCGCCATATCATCCGAAAAGCCGCCGATCATCCGCCCGGCTGCGCGAACGTCATCTGCGGTTTCTATGCCCGCATCGCTGATCCGTTGGCGCGTGGTTTCGATAACATTATTGACCATCAGGCCGATCTGGTCGCGGATCAGTTCGGGGATCAGACGGCCCCGGTCCACTTCGGGAAAACGGGTGCAGATCGCGGACCAGCGCTCGGCAATGGACGGCAATATCAAAAGCTGGTCTATGCTCAGCATCCCTGCCCTGATCCCGTCGTCGATGTCGTGATTATCATAGGCAATGTCATCCGCCACCGCCGCGATTTGCGCCTCCAGCGACGGCCAGCTTTGCAGATCCAGCGGCATCTCCGCATCGGCCTCTGCCAGTGCCCATGTCGGCTGCATAACCGGCCCGTTATGCTTGGCCAGCCCTTCCAGCATTTCCCACGTCAGGTTCAGGCCGTCCCAGCGCGGATAGGGCTGCTCCAGCTTGGTCAGCGTGCGGATGGTATGGGCATTATGGTCGAACCCGCCATATTCGGCGAGCGCGTCTTCCAGCGCATATTCCCCGGCATGACCAAAGGGTGGGTGGCCAATATCATGGGCCAGGCACAAAGCCTCGGTCAGGTCTTCGTTCAGCCCCAGCGCGCGGGCAATGGTGCGGCCAATCTGCGCTACTTCAAGACTATGGGTAAGGCGCACCCGGTAATGGTCGCCGTCGGGGGCGACAAAAACCTGCGTTTTGTGGCGCAGGCGTCGAAAGGAGATCGAGTGGATGATCCGGTCGCGGTCGCGCTGGAAATCGTCACGCGGTCCGCGGATAGCCCCGCCATTTTGCAAACCATCATTATCGCGTCCGCCAGCATGGGCGCGGCCTTCATCATGGCGGCGACCCCGGCTTTTCTGCGGATCGCTGGCATAGCTCGCCATCTGTGCCATCAGTTCAGCTTGTTCACTTCCGTGCCGTCATTGCTGACCCAGGCGAACCCGTCGCCGCCCACTTTGCGAAATCCGGACTCGAATTTCTTGGCGGCCTGCATATCGTCAAACGGCCCGACTACCATGCGTTTTGTCTGACCCCATGGCGATGTCCAGCCTTCAAGATCAGCGAACAGGTCGGGGTTTTTCTTTATCATGCGGTTATAGTCGAACTTGAGCGCCTTGATATCAGCGCCGGTTGCCACCTGCACCCAATAGCGTTTGGGATATTTGGGCGGCTCCGGCTTGGCCTTTTCCTTTACCACCGCCGGTTTTTCTACCGCAGGCTGGACCTTTGGCTTGGGCCGTGCAGGCGTTATGGAAGCCAGATCGACCGGCACAACGCCGTTATCGGTGCTATCGGGGATTGAGATAGACTGAATAATTTCCGACAGTGAGCGGCGTTCCAGCGGCTCCGGAGCGGGTTCAGCGGGCGCGCGTACGTCACCAATATCGACTCGTCTGGTAACGCTTTGCGACACCAGAGGCGGGTTTGCGTCCCGACTATTAGCTCCGGCATCCACCGGCTTTACCAATGGCCGGGCAGTTTCCGGTGCGGGCATGGAAGTGGTTGCCACTCCCATTTTGCCATTGGGCACACGGGCAGCTACGACAGTTTTCTTGCTCTCATTCCGGGTAGTTTTCGCGCCCGGACGGCGGCGCGGCGTGGTGTCGGGCATTGCCAGCACCTTGGGCTTTTCGCTTTCTTCGCCCAAAGGTTCACCAATCGGGATCAAGCCGGAATCCGCGCCTTCACTGCCGCGACGTGCGTTCTGGGACGCATAGCGGACGGTCGCGACATCAACGCCTATATTGGCGCTCGCCGGGAAATGCCCGTAATGCACAGCCGCAGCTTTCTGCGCGTCGGTCAGTTTCGGCATATTATCGAAAAACGGCTTTATCGCTTTGGCCATGTCTTTGTGCATGGTCTGGGATGCGATTTTATTCGCCTCTTTCTCCTTGCCATTCATCGCCAGTATGAACGCACGGGTGCGCCACGCATCACGGTCGCTTTTTTGCAGCAAGGGGCCAAGCTTTTCCTCTGCCCCCTCGACATCGCCGCTAATCCCCAGCGAGACGGCATAGCGCTTTAACAACGTGTCGCTCCGCTCGGAACCAAATGCCAGCGCATAATCCTTTTGTGCGTCGGCATTACGGCCGATCAGGTCAAAGGCCAGACCGCGGTCAACCGCAATATCCTTGGCCGATATCCCGTTGCTGATCGCTTCTGCAAAATAACGCAGCGCTCCAAAGGGATTGCGCTCTTCCAACAGGGCGCGTGCAATGCCAGCTTTTACCCGGCCACTGCGCGGATAGATTTCATCCGCCTTGGCCAGAAAACCGATTGCCGCCCGCGTATCGCCAAGCTCCAGCGCCGCCAGACCGGCATCCGCCAGTGCGCCGGAATTATTGGGATTCGAGGCGATCCGGCGCAGGGCATCCTGCAACGTATCGCGCGCTTCCTGATTAGCATATTGCGCTTGGGCAGGAACCGCAGACAGGCTTATCCCCACAAGCGGGAGAGTAGCCAATATTAGATATTTAGAGATGTTTTTCACGCGCGCACTTAAGGATTATATCCATTTAGAAATCAAGCGGCGATCAGGCTTTGCGAGATCAGCCGCCCTTGCCAAAAGACAAGGCTCGGCTGACCTTAGAAGCTTTAACATTAACGGCCAGTTTATGCGACTGGCCGCCATGCTTTACTCGGGGTTCTACTGGTTGTTCTGGCGGTTGAGAAACCGTGGAATGTCGAGTGGATCGCGTGAACCCTGATCGGCATCTTTGCCTTCATCTTCGTTCTTTGTGCCGCGTGTCAGGTTGGACATGCGTTCAAACAACGTGCCGCCGCCGCTGGCCACGCGCGGAGCAGGTTCTGCTCTTGTTGGCCGCTGTTCTTTTTCCGGCTGCATGGATTCGCTGCCAAGGACCAGTTCGTCCTCCTCCGGTTCGTCCCTGCCCATCATGCCAGGTGCCAAAGATGCGAAAGATGGAGCGTTCGCCGTTTCATCTTCAAGATCGTCATCGTCCGAATAGGTTGCCGCAGGAGTCGGAGCCGGTGAAGACTTTGCCCATAGAGGCGATGCTGGTGCGGTTTCGGGTTCTGCTTCAGGTTCTGCAACGCTTTGCGGTTCAGATGCTTCAAAACTGTCCGACATATCCAGAACAGCTTCTTCCTCTTCCTGCTCGGCCACTGGCTCAGGTGCAGGTTCCGGCTTGATATTGGAAGCGAAAGACGCAGGAGCCGGGGTTGGCTTGCTCATCGAAAAGGACGGAGTAACTTCCGGCGCAGGAATAGAGCCTTCGCTGTCAATGCCGGTAGCAACAACGGACACGCGGATGCGGCCATCAAGATCATTGTTAAACGCGCTGCCCCAGATGATGTTGGCATCGGGATCGACCAGTTCACGAATATGGTTCGCTGCTTCATCGACTTCCATCAGACGCATGTCTTCGCCGCCGGTAATCGAAACGATCACGCCCTTTGCACCCTGCATCGACACACCGTCGAGAAGCGGGTTGGCAATCGCTTTTTCTGCAGCTTCAAGCGCACGGCCATCACCTTCGGCTTCGCCTGTGCCCATCATGGCCTTGCCCATTTCGTGCATCACGGAACGCACGTCGGCAAAGTCGAGGTTGATGAGGCCCGGCATCACCATCAGGTCGGTAATTCCGCGCACACCATGTTGCAGCACTTCGTCGGCCAGCAGGAACGCTTCCTTGAAAGTGGTGTTCGGGTTAGCGATCAGGAACAGGTTCTGGTTCGGAATGATGATCAGCGTATCGACGTTTTTCTGCAATTCCTCGATACCGGCATTGGCCGCTTTCATGCGCCTTGTGCCTTCAAAGCTGAACGGCTTTGTCACCACGCCAACGGTCAAAATGCCTTTGTCGCGCGCTGCTTTGGCAATGATCGGAGCCGCACCCGTTCCGGTGCCGCCGCCCATACCGGCTGCGATAAAGCACATGTGCGCGCCTTCCAGCGCGGCTTCAACCTGCTCCAGAGTTTCTTCTGCCGCAGCGCGTCCGACTTCGGGCCGCGAACCGGCGCCAAGACCCTGGGTAATTTCAGGGCCAAGCTGGATACGCTGTTCCGCTGGCGAACTGTTGAGGGATTGTGCATCGGTATTGGCAACGATGAAATCGACGCCTTCAACCTGTGACGCGATCATATTTGCAATCGCGTTACCGCCAGCTCCCCCTACGCCGATAACGGCGATACGTGGTTTCAACTCTTCCACTTCAGGTGGGCCGATATTGATGCTCATTTTGACTGTCTCCCAGACATAATCTGAATGTGTAACATTTCACTACTGCCTTGCACAAATTTGCAACGGGAATCACCCGAAAAGTTAATTTATTTCGTAAATTTTTAAAAATTCCCGCGAATAGCTAACATTAGCCTCCGTAATACAGCAGAACTACCGTATTTCTGGACGTTTTGATGGTTACTGGGAAGTATTCTGAGATCGACCGGTTCCTGCACAGCATAAAGCGCGAGCCCTGCGAGTCCGGCAAAGGCGGGGCCGCTATGTGCATCGGGCAAAGCGGTGAGTCCAACGGGCCGTCCAACCCGCACGTTCTGCCCCAGCGCCGATTGTGCATAGTCGGCAATGCCCTTTAATTCCGCGCCGCCGCCAGTCAGCACGACTTGCCTGCCCACTGGTCCGGTAAAGCCCAGTCCTTTCAAGGTCTGGCCAATCTCTCCGACCATGTGATCCAGCCGCTGACGGATCACGCTGATAAGCTGCGCCCTCGTAATACGGCCTTGCTCGGCAGCTTCCGGTCCGACATTTTCCACTTGAAGGTCGATAACATCATGATTGTCACGCGGGCTGGTGGTGGCCGACCCGTAAAAGCATTTGATCCGCTCCGCCTGTGCACGGCGAAGGCCAAAGGAAGAGGCAATATCATCGGTAATATCCGCTGCGCCATAAGGCAGCGTCGCCAGCCCGACCAGCATCCCGCCTGCGAACAGTGAAATATTCGTAACCTCCGCGCCCATCTCGACCATTGCCACGCCCAGTTCGCGCTCTTCACGCGACAGGCAAGCGGTTCCGGCGGCAATCGGAGAGGCGACGATAGATTTGACGTTCAGATGCGCGCCCCGCACGCTCATCTCTATGTTACGCACCGGCGACGCATCGGCAAGGATGACATGAATGTCCACGCCCAGACGATCGGCGTGCAGACCTCTGGGATTCTTGACCCCGGCCAGACCGTCAATGGTATAAAGCGCAGGCTGTGCGTGCAGGACCATCTTGCCCTGCGGATCAATGCTGTTGCGCCCGGTTTGCAGCAGGTGGTCAATATCATCCTGCTCGATCCGGTGGCCGCCAAGCTCAGTCTCAACCGCGGTCAACATGCTGGTCAGGCCGCCAGCCGAAAAGCTGACCCACACGTCGTCAATATTCGTGCCCGCAATCCGCTCTGCCTGTTCCACGGCGTCGCGCACGTCTAGTTCGGTTCGCTTGGTATCGGCAATATAGCCGCGCTTCACGCCCTTGCTGGCGCGTTGTCCGGTTCCCAGCACAGTGACATCACCATTGTCCATCCGACCGGCTATCATAGCCGTAATCTTTGATGACCCGATATCCAGAGCAGTAAATATCTTCTCTACCCGCGCTACCATTTTTCTGTTCCCTAACCCTGTTTAACTTTCCGTACCCGATTCCCCGTTCGATGCACTTTCATTTTGCGTTCCGTCTTTCGGCGGCATCCGGAGATAGGCGCGTTCCGGATCGCGCAAATCGAAATGGAGCACTCCGCGGCCAAGCAATCGGTTCACTCCGTCCATCCGCGCAAAGTTGAGCAATGCCGCCGCTGCGGTTTCCTCACCTTCCGGCAGAGCCAGCGTTTCGCCGCTGTCAAACTCCAGATTCCACCGCCGGTTGCCGATCCATGTTGCCCCAGTCACCAGCGGGCTAAGCGCGGGAACATGGTTTAACAATTTCCGCAGCTCCGGCACTTTTTCATTGGCGTTATTGCCCACAATGACAGGAAGGTCCGGTAGTTCGTCGCGCGATATCTGTTCCAGCGGATGACCGGTATTGTCGATCAGCGATAATTGCCCCCCGCGCTGCCACACAGCCGCAGGTTCGCGTTCGACAATATCGACGACCAGAGTATCGGGCAGCCGCCGTGAAATGCGCGCGTCCTTGATCCAGCCATTGCCCATCAAATCGGCCCGGACCTGATCGATATCGACGTGCATCATCGAGCGGTCTTTTTGGGCCAGCGTGATTTCATAGACCTTGCGTTCGTCAATCCGGTTGACGCCGATCACCTCCACCCGTTTCACCTCAAAACCAGCAGCGCCGACGGAGGTCGCGATCTGGTCCCCTGCCCGCTCAATCATGCCAGTATAATGGGCAACGCTATAGGCGCCCAGGATGAAGACACCGATCAAGCCCCAGGTCAGCCCTTTTTGCACCTGCTCTTCGGAAACCGGCATGGCGCGCAGCATCTTGTCGAATATCGAAACCTCGCGCACCTTGGCGCGGCCTGCACTTTTGCGTGGTTTGCCCCGGAACTTCTTGTCAGTCCGCCTGATTGACGCTGTGGTCATCCCCTGCTCCTTTTCATAAGGCTTCCCTCACGATTATTTCGACCAGCTCTTCGTAACTGATACCCAGCTGTCTCGCCTGCTCCGGCACAAGGCTGAGCGGCGTCATGCCCGGCTGGGTATTGGTTTCCAGAACATATAGCCCATCTGCGCCCTGCTCGTCATCCCATCGGAAATCGGTGCGCGATGTGCCCTTGCAACCCAGTATCCGATGGGCGCGTAAAGCATAATCAAGGCATAGTTCTTTAATCTCGTCGGGAATATCCGCCGGGCAGACATGTTCGGTCAGCCCTTCGGTATACTTCGCTTCATAGTCATAGAATCCCGCTTTGGTCTTCAGCTCCGTCACGCCAAGCGCCTTGTCACCGAGTACCGCCGTGGTGAGCTCGCGCCCCTTGATAAACGGTTCGGCCAGCAATTCGTCAAACTCCTGCCACGGTCCGGTGACATCGCGGCCAATCGGGTTGCCGTAATTGCCCTGATCGGTGACAATCGCGACGCCGACGGATGATCCCTCGTTCACCGGTTTCAAGACATAGGGCCGGGGCAACGGGTCTGCTTCAAAGATATCCGCACTCTTCACCATTTTACCCGCTGGCATCCTGATCCCTGCCGGGACCAGTTGTTGCTTGGTCAGTTCCTTGTCGATGGCGATAACCGAAGTCACCATTCCGCTATGGGTATAGGGGATTTGCATCAGGTCGAGCATCCCCTGCACCGTGCCATCTTCACCGGGGCAGCCGTGGAGCGCGTTGAACACCAGATCGGGCTTCAGATCGCCCAGCACTGCCGCCAGATTGCGGTCCATATCGATGCGGCTTACGCGGTAGCCGTTTTTTTCAAGCGCGTCGGCCACACCGTTCCCGCTCATCAACGACACTTCGCGTTCGGCCGACCAGCCGCCCATCAATACCGCTATGTGCAGGTCTTTGGGGAGCTTGTCAGTCATAGGAATTTTCCGTTGGTAAACCCGTGGATGAGGACAAATCCGTTAGTCCTGAGCTTGTCGAAGGACGTTTCCGGTCTGATGGACGCACTTCGACAGGCTCAGTGCTAACGGTGCCGGAAATGGGAATGTAAATAATCACGGCTTTTCCCCCACTCTTTGAATCTCCCATTCCAGATCAACGCCGCTATGTTCCTTAACCCGGCGGCGAACTTCGTTGCCCAGGGCCTCGATCTCATCGGAGGTCGCCCCGCCCAGGTTGAGCAGGAAATTGCAATGCTTTTCCGAAACCTGAGCCTGCCCCATTTTCAGGCCGCGGCAGCCTGCTTCGTCGATCAGTTGCCAGGCCTTGTGACCATCCGGATTTTTGAACGTCGATCCGCCTGTCCTGCTGCGTAGCGGCTGGGATGCTTCGCGCTCGTCGGCAATGCGTTTCATTTCGGCAGCGATCACGTCCTTGTCACCCGGCGTTCCTCGCAAGGTCGCGCTGACGACAACCGCGTCTTCGGGCAGACCGGAATGGCGGTAGCTATATTGCATGTCGTCGAGAGAATAGGTTTCCAGACTGCCGTCGCGCTTCACGACATCCGCGCTCACCAATATGTCGCACATTTCACGGCCATAGGCCCCGGCATTCATGCGGACAGCACCGCCGACCGTGCCGGGGATGCCGCGCAGAAATTCTGTTCCGGCCAGCGCATTGTCGCGTGCGAAACTGGCAGCAGATATACCGGGCGCCCCTGCGCCGCAGACGATCATTTCCGGGTCTTCGCTGTGCATCACGATTGCGGAGAAAGCCTTGCCCAACCGTATGGCCACGCCGCGCTTACCGCCATCGCGGATGATGAGGTTGGAACCAAGGCCAAGCGGCCAGACATCTATAACCGCTGGCAAGTTCGCCAGAAAATTCTGCAAGTCGCTTATATCCTTGGGCTCGAACAGCCATTGCGCCGGTCCGCCACTTTTGAACCAGACCAGCGGAGCCAGCGGCGCATCGGCGGTCAATTTACCGCGTGTTTTGGGAAGCTGCGTGTTTGCGCTCGTATTGTCCGTGCTCATGCTCGTGCTGCCTTTATGCCATCGGCCAAACCGGCGGCCCATTTGGTAATATCGCCCGCGCCGAGACAGACGATCAGATCCTTATCCTGAACCACTTCGGCCAGACGCGCAGTCAAATCCGTTTCATCCATAACGGTTTCAGCGACCCGGTGGCCCCGGTTTCTCAGCCCCTCGGCAAGCGTTTCGCTGTCCACGCCCTCGATCGATTCCTCGCCTGCGACATAGACCGGGGTGACATAGACCATGTCGGCATCGTTAAAGGCTTGCTGGAAATCCTCCATGTGATCACGCAGACGGGTGAAGCGGTGCGGCTGGACCACGGCGATTACGCGTCCTTCCGCCCCTTCACGCGCAGCAGAAAGAACAGCGCGGATTTCCACAGGGTGATGGCCATAATCGTCAATGATCGTCGCGCCGTCTATTTCGCCCACCTTGGTAAAGCGCCGCTTGACGCCGCCAAACTGGTCAAAGCCGCGCACGATCTGATCGTCGCTCATCCCCATTTCCAGACCGACTGCAACCGCCGCAATGGCATTTTGCACATTATGCCGGCCGGGCATGGGAAGGTCGATGCCTTCAATCGTCCGTGTGTCCCCGTCGCGGTCGCGGATCACGACGTCAAAACGGTTGCCGCCGGGGAACGGAGTGACATTCACGCCCTTCACATCGGCCTGCGCGGAAAAGCCATAGGTAATCAGCCGCCGGTCCCGGATACGCGGCAGGATCGCCTGCACTTCGGGATGGTCAAGACACAGGATCGCCGCGCCGTAAAAAGGCACATTTTCGATAAACTCGACAAAGCAGTCCTTGATCCGGTCAAAGCTGCCATAATGGTCGAGATGTTCGGGGTCGATATTGGTGACAACCACGATGGTGCCATCAAGACGCAGGAAGCTGCCGTCGCTTTCATCCGCCTCGACCACCATCCATTCACTAGCACCCAGCCGGGCGTTGGAGCCATAGTTGTTGATAATGCCGCCATTGATGACGGTGGGGTCAATCCCCCCGACATCCAGCATCGCCGCGACCATAGAAGTCGTGGTCGTCTTACCATGTGTTCCGGCAATCGCAATCGTGCGTTTCAATCGCATCAGTTCAGCCAGCATTTCCGCACGGCGGACCAGCGGGATGCGCAGTTCCAAAGCCTTTTCAACTTCGGGATTGCCGCGCTTTACCGCGGTGGAAGTTACCACAACAGCGGTACCCACGACATTTTCGCCGTTCTGCCCGATCATCACCTTGATGCCCTTGTCGCGCAGGCCCTGGACAATATAGCTGTCGGCAATGTCGGAGCCTTGCACCTGATAGCCGAGATTGTGCATCACCTCTGCGATGCCAGACATGCCGATGCCGCCGATGCCGACAAAATGGATTATTCCAATATCTGTACCAACGCCCTTCATTGGATGCTTTCTTTCGCCAGAGCAGGACGCTGACCGGTGGCAGCTTGCGGGGTTTCCGGCTGCACTTTCAACGTCTTGGCCAATGGGGATGTGCCGATGCTTTCCACCAGATCGGCCAGATCGCTGGCGGCATCCGGGCGGCCACATTTACGGGCGCAGCGAGCGGCATTTGCAAGGGCGTCTGGACCAAGGGCCATTTTCTGCATTTGTTTGGCAAGTTCCTTTGCTGTGAATTGCGGCTGTGCAATCGCGCGTGCGCCGCCAGCGGCAACCATCTCGCGCACATTTTGCGTCTGGTGATCGTCGGTTGCAATCGGCAGCGGTATGAGGATCGCGGGGCGGCCCGCCGTGGTAAGCTCCGCAATGGTCGAAGCCCCGGCCCGGCCAATCACCAGATGCGCCCAGCCCAGCCGCTCCGGCAGGTCAGGCAAATAGGTGGCAAGCTCGGCGGGAATATCATGCTCGGCATATTTGGCGCGGACATGTTCGATATCCTGTTCGCGGCATTGCTGTGTCACCTGAAGCCGGCGGCGCAGGTTCATCGGCAATAGCGCCAGCCCGTCGGGCACGACCTGGGACAATATCGTTGCGCCCTGGCTGCCGCCGGTAACGAGCACGCGGAATATCCCGTCCTCGGTCAGCGGCGGATAAGGCTGATCGCGCAGGGCAATCACGTCTTCGCGCACCGGATTGCCGACCAGATGCACCTTTTCGAGATATTTGGGCTTTAGCTTCAGAATGTCGGGATAGGATGTCGCAATCGCATTGACCGAACGCGCGGTCAGCCGGTTAACGCGGCCCAGCACTGCATTCTGTTCGTGGATGATCGTCGGAATATTTTTCGCGTTCGCCGCCAATAAAGCGGGAAAAGCGGGATAGCCGCCAAAACCGATAACCGCAGATGGTTCAAACGTATCATAAAGCTGCATGGCCATTTTACGGCCCTTCATGATCGCACGGGCACCCGCCAGCCATCCGCGCGGGTCTTTGGTAATCCGTCCGGCAGGAAGCACATGGACCTGGCCCTCATCGACCATGCCGGGGATCCTCTCCCCGCGCTCGTCGGTAATCAGGGCAACACGGTGGCCGCGCTGGACCAGTTCCTTGGCCAGAGCATAAGCCGGAATCATATGGCCGCCGGTACCACCAGCAGCCAGAACATAATGTTTCGTAAAACTCATTTGGTCACCATCCCGTTTGTGACATAAAGCGAGTTATCCAGATAGGGATTTCTGCGCGTAAACGCCAGCAACAGACCAAAACCAATGGACAGCGCCAATATCGACGAGCCGCCATAGCTGACAAACGGCAAAGTCATACCCTTGGACGGGAAAAGCTGAAGATTCACAGCCATGTTGATCAGCGCCTGCCCGCCAAACAAAGCGGTCAGTCCGCTGACGGCCAGAATGATGAAATTATCTTCCTCGTCCAAAAGCCGGATGAACACCCGCACGATGACAGCGAAGTAAAGAAGCGCGATGGCTACACAGGCCAGCAAGCCGAATTCTTCCCCGATGACCGAGAAAATATAATCGGTATGCGCCTCTGGCACCTTGAACTTGGCAGTGCCCAGCCCCGGTCCCGTGCCAAGCAGACCGCCGCCGGTCAGCGCGTTATGCGCCAGCATGACCTGATCAAATTCTTCGCCGCCGAACAGCCAGGAATTGATCCGCTGCGTCGCCACCGGATAATAGAAATAGGCTGCCGTCAATCCGACGACCCCTGCAATCCCCATGCCCGCAAGCCATCTTGCCGAAAGGCCAGCGATAATCATAAGCACCAGCCAGATGCCGCAGAACATGATCGTTTCACCCAGATTGGGCTGGAGCATTAGCAATAACGCCACCGCTGCCGTCAACGCCATGGACACGGAAATCACCGGCAGCGACGGGTCTTTCACCCGCAGCGACAATAGCCAAGCCAGAGTGACGGCAAAAAAGGGTTTCAGAAACTCGCCCGGCTGAATCGTCGCAAAGCCATAGCCGATCCAGCGCTGGGAGCCGTTGACCGTCTTGCCGAAAATCGGAACCAGAAATAACAGCACAAAGGCTGCAACCGCGGCGAGGATCGCAAAGCGGCGCGCCTGTTCCTTTGGCAGCATTGACACCACCAGCATGACGGGAACGCCAACAATCACCCAGCCTAGTTGCCGGTAGAAATAATAAAGCGGGTCCAGCGTCACGGCCGACGTGCTGTGCTTCAATGCCGAAACCGGCGACGCTGCCGCCACGGCAATCAGGCCAACCGCAACCAGAGTCAGGACCAGCGCCAGCAACACCCGGTCCAGTTCCCAAAACCAGATGGCAAGCGGAGAGCGGTCACTGCGGCCCAGCCGCGTTTCCAGTTGAAAGCGTTGTTTTTTCAGGCCAGCCGCAAGTTCAGGAAAAGCACCGGGATTGGTTGATCCATCGCTCATAGCGTGCTTCCCCCACCTCCGTTACCGGCCTCTAATTCTATTCCGGTCCGGAGATTTTCGCCGATCTGGCCGTTCTCGATCACGCTATCCACAGCGCAGCGGAAACATTCGCCGCGCGCTTCAAAATCCTTGAACTGGTCAAAGGACGCACAGGCCGGAGAGAGCAACACCACGTCACCCGGCTTTGCATTGGCGGCGGCGTGCTGAACAGCGGTCAGCATCATCTCGCACGGATCGACCGGCATGTGGGGGGCCAGCAATTCGCCGAACATCTGCCCGGCTTCGCCAATCGTATAAGCCTGCTTCACATTGCCGAAATAAGGCTCACATTCTTTCAGATTATCGCTTTTGGGCAATCCGCCGACAATCCAGTGGATCCGCGGTTCGTCAGTTTTGGGATAGGCACCCAGCGCCGGGCCGGTCGATGCGGGGTTGGTGGCCTTGCTGTCATTCACAAACAACACGCCTTGCGTTTCGGCAACCCGCTCCATCCGGTGCGCCAGTCCCTTGAAACTTTTCAGCGCGGGCCGCCATTGATGTTCGCGCAAACCGAGCGCCTCTGCCGCTGCCACTGCTGCAATCGCATTCTGCATATTGTGCGGCCCCTGAAGCGAGGGCCAGTCCGCCTGCCCGTCCAGCACCATCGCGCTGGTATCCACTATATTCTGCACCCGTCCTTCTGAATGGATAAGCTGCAAGGCGAGCCGGGTTTTTTCATCATCGCTGCCGAAAATCGCCGCATGATCCGCGCCCATCATATCGAACAGGCGCACCTTGGACGCGGCATAGGCATCAAAATTGTCATAGCGATCAAGATGGTCGGGGCTGATATTCAGCAACATCGCCACGTCGCAATCAAGGCTGTAAGTCAGGTCGATCTGGTAGCTGGAGAGTTCCAGCACATAAATCCCGCCTGCGGCCAAGGGATGCTGCGACAGGATCGGCAAGCCGATATTACCGCCCATCTGCGTCGGCAGCGCCGCGCTGCGGATGATGTGATGCAGCAATGCAGTGGTGGTGGATTTGCCATTGGTGCCGGTAATCCCGACCACGCGGTGCGGCGGCAAGGAGCGTCTTGCCTGCGCGAATAATTCAATATCACCGATAACCGGCACACCGTCATCGGAAGCCTTGTCACGGATCGGGTGGCTGTTCAGCGGCACTCCGGGCGACACGATGACAGCGTCATAATCGCTCAGGTCCGTTTCCAGAGGGTCGGCGATAATAGCCTTGTCCTTCGCTGCGTCGCGCAAATCCTGACGCGCGTCCCATGCCAGCACCCGCGCTCCGCTGGCGTGCAATGCGTCCAGTGTCGCCATGCCGGATCGTGCCAGGCCCAATATGGCATAGCTTTTATTGGCAAAGGCGGACGAACGTATCATCTGAGTTTTAGCGTCGATAGGCCAGCCAGCGCCAGAACAAGACTGATGATCCAGAAACGGATCACGACAGTCGATTCCGACCAGCCGAGCTGTTCAAAATGGTGATGGATCGGGGCCATGCGGAACACTCGCTTGCCCGTGCGCTTGAAGAAGAAAACCTGCACGATGACCGAAACGGCCTCCAGCACAAACAGACCGCCGACAACGGCCAGCACGATTTCATGGTGGATCGAAACCGCAATCGCGCCCAATGCGCCGCCCAAAGCGAGGCTGCCGGTATCGCCCATGAACACGGCGGCAGGCGGTGCGTTGAACCACAGAAACGCAAGACAGGCACCGATAATGGCAGCACAGAAAATGGCAAGCTCACCCGCACCCTGCACGAACGGAATACCGAGATAGCCGGAAAATACCGCGTTACCGGACAGGTAAACAAGGATCAGAAAAGTCGCACTGGCTATAACCACCGGCATGGTCGCCAGCCCGTCCAGACCGTCGGTCAGGTTAACTGCATTACCAGAGCCTACAATGACAAACATGGCAAAGGGATAGCATAAAATGCCAAGGTTGATCTGCACTTCGTTAAAGAACGGAAGGTAAAGGTACGTGCCAACCTGCTGGATAATGACCCAGGTCGCAAAGCCCGCAACCACAAATTCCATCAGCAAACGGACCCGGCCGGGGACGCCTTTATGGCTGGATTTGCTCACCTTGTCATAGTCATCCATAAAGCCGATCGCGCCGAAGCCCAGCGTAACAAAGATACAGGCCCAGACAAAGATATTGGACAGGTCCATCCACAGCAAAACAGAAATCACCAGCGAGATCAGGATCATCAGCCCGCCCATGGTCGGCGTTCCGGCTTTTTTAAGATGGGTAATCGGGCCGTCTTCGCGGATCGGCTGGCCCTTGCCCTGACGCATTCTCAGCATGTTGATGAACCGTGGTCCGATCAGCAACCCGATGAACAAAGCCGTTGCAATCGCCGCACCAGAACGGAAGCTCAAATAGCGGAAAACATTGAAAATGCCTTCAAATTCAAGCCATTGTGCCAATAAGTAAAACATTAATACTCCCCGCTCACCAAAGCCGATACGACTCTGGCAAGACCCAGATAATTAGACCCCTTTACAAGAAGGATGTCATCGCCGCCAAATCCCTCTGCGACGCTCGTCAATATTGTCGAAATGTCCGAGTCAGAGGAGCCTGCGACATGAGTTATTTCGAGGGTGCGATCAAGTTTTTCCGAAGCCAGTTCGGCCAGTCTAGCCGATGTATAGGCCATTTCATCGCCAACCAGTAAGATGGTCTGTGCGCCCGATGCGATTATGTCGTCTGCCAGCGTCCGGTGATAATATTCGGACTTGTCGCCCAACTCACCCATTGCGCCCAGAACGACGATTTTTTTGCCTTCACAGCGCTCGGCAGCAAGCTGCGCCAAAGTGGCGCGCATGGATACAGGATTGGCGTTGTAACTCTCGTCAATGAGCAACACCTTGCCGCCGTTTTTCAGCTCAATCCGGTGCCGTTTGCCGCGGCCATCCAGCCCTTTGAGTTCCGCCAGCGCCAGACCGGCTGCCGCGAGATCGCCGCCCACTGCCCGCACAGCCGCCAATATCGCAAGAGCGTTGGACACCCAATGCTTGCCCGGTTCTGCAACGGTGAAACAAAGGCTATGATCGCCCAATATACCGCCGATTTTGGCCGTGACCAACGACCCTCCACCGGGAGCGGGAACAACGTCAACCGCGCGGACATCGGCCTGTTCGCCAAAACCGAAGCTGACGACCTTGCTGCCGCAACTGACGGCCGCTTCACGAAGCTGGCCATATTGCAGATC
>JADKLW010000156.1_pt1 | contig 30763 bp, 34 predicted proteins | sample 8641881 | NCBI WGS metagenome assembly JADKLW01 (sample SAMN16272185, study PRJNA661076) | feces metagenome | isolation source: fecal sample from diarrhoea affected cattle B | host: Bos taurus | place: South Africa: Lokaleng Village, Mahikeng | collected 2019-09 | reverse complement strand
TTTCCACTTTCCACTTTCCACTGAAACAGGATTACTTCGTGATCCTGAGTGTGGGTGTGATCCGAAAGAATCCTTTACCCGCTAAGACCGAGCGAGCCTTTCAACTTTAAACTTTCCACTTTCCACTTTCCACTTTCCACTTTCCACTGAAACAGGATTACTTCGTGATCCTGAGTGTGGGGTGATTCGAAGGAATCCCTTTTACGGCTTTCAGCCGCAAAAGGATTTTTCATTTCCGGGAATGTCCGAGCGAGCTCGGCATTCCCGGAAATGAAAAATCCCTTCTGCAATGCAGAAGGGATTCTTTCGTCGGGGTGGCAGGATTCGAACCTGCGACCTCCTGGTCCCAAACCAGGCGCGATGACCGGGCTACGCTACACCCCGAAAGCGTCGGCAAAGATAGCACTATAATTAAATCCACCAAACACAATTCGAAAAATATAAAAGCCCGTGAAATATGTTTCCAATTATAACCTTATCGCCGGCAAATTGACAATTTTAAGTACTTTTGCACCAACCAAACAAACATCTCCATGCTGATAATCGGAATTGCAGGCGGAACAGGTAGCGGAAAAACAACCGTCGTGCACCAAATCATGAACGAACTGCCGCAAACTGAAGTCGGCATCATCTCCCAGGATTCCTACTACAAAGAAAATAATCACCTGTCCTACGACGAACGCGCCCTGATCAATTTCGACCATCCGCGCGCTATCGATTTCGAACTTCTCGTGGCGCACCTGAAGGAACTCAAAGCCGGCAACGTAATCGACCAGCCTGTCTACTCATTCGTGACCCACAACCGCACCGATGACACCATTTCGACGCATCCGCGAAAAGTCATGATTGTCGAAGGCATCCTGATACTTTCAAACCCCGAACTGCGCGAATTGTTCGATATCAAGGTTTACGTCCACGCCGATTCAGATGAGAGATTGATTCGCCGCCTAAAACGCGACATCGCCGAACGCGGGCGCGACATGGAAGAGGTCCTGAACCGCTACCAAAGCACGCTGAAACCAATGCACCAGCAATTCATCGAACCCACAAAAGCATTCGCCGACATCATAATCCCGAACGATAAGTACAACACCGTCGCCATCGACGTCGTCCGCGCGGTAATAAATCAGCGTATTCTGTAAAATTTGCTTATTTTTATTGCGCTAAAAACAGTTGATTTGTTTTTCAGGAGCTGTTCCCGCTATTCGCTGCAATCTTTTTATTTTAAACAAAAATAAAAAGGATTTTCGCTGCTATCGGGGCTAAATTCGCAACTTACAATGGAGACCCCACCAAGAAATAATGCTATGATCCGATTCGTGCGCAACAAGTATGTATGGGTATTGCTGTTCTTCTTCATCTGGATGATTTTTCTGGATAATTATTCCTGGCTCGACCACCGTACGCTCGACAATGAAATCGAAGAACTCGAGGACAATAAATCGTATTATAAAAACGAGATCAGAAACGACAGCATCAATATTCGCCAACTCAAAAATCCCGACCAGGTCGAGAAATATGCGCGCGAAAAATACTACATGAAAAAAGACAGCGAGGATATCTATATCATCGAATACGAGGAAGACGATCTCAAAGATCAGTAATCCCGACTAAAACAACACTATGAATTTATTTGAAGATTTCGACTCCGTTTCATCCAAACAATGGAAACAGCAAATCCAGTTCGAACTCAAAGGCGCCGAATACAGTGACGTCGTTTGGGAATCGCCCGAAGGAATCAAGGTCAGGCCTTTCTATCACTTTGACGAGTCGGATGCTACCGTTCAGCCAACTCGGGAAAACCAATTTCGAATCTGCCAGGACATTTTCGTACACGATGTCGAGAAATCAGCGTACCGTGCGAAAGACAGCATCGCCCGCGGTGCCGAAAGCATCCGTTTTACGATCGAAAATCCCGAAATTGACGTCATCAAATTATTGGCAAATCTTCCGCTTGAATCAATTTCAGTTTACTTAAAACTCGATTTTTTGTCGGAGTCGTTCCTTACATCCGTCAATAAAATCGCAACCGAAAAGAAAACCGATATTTTCTGCCTGATCGACCCGGTTGGCCAGCTGGCGCGCAACGGAAACTGGTTCCGAAATCCGGCCGCCAACAATTTTGAGGTCGTTAATCAGTTGTCAAAATCTTTAAATTCGATTTCAATCGTCAGCGTTGATGCCGCATTGTACCAAAATGCCGGAGCCAACATCATCCAGCAGGTCGCATACGCACTCGCTCACGCAAACGAATATTTGAACCGCGTTGAATCGGCCGGTAAAACCTTCGTTTTCGAAATCGCAGTTGGTAGCAATTACTTTTTTGAAATCGCGAAACTGCGAGCCGTCCGACACTTATTTTCTGTAATTTCAAAAGAATACACCGCCGAAATGTCGTGTCACATACTGGCTACGCCAACCAAACGCAACAAGACGCTGTACGACTACAATGTCAATCTATTGCGCACCACAACCGAATGCATGAGCGCCATTCTTGGTGGCGCCGATGCTGTTGCGAATTTACCTTATGATGCGCTCTACCATAAAAGCAATGAGTTTGGCGAGCGAATCTCCCGAAACCAACTGCTGATCATGAAGCATGAAAGTTATCTGGATAAAGTGGGCAACGCCGCCGATGGCAGTTATTACATCGAGTCACTAACTTCTCAGATCGCCGAAAAAGCACTGGTTCTGTTTAAAGAGATCGAAGCCAACGGCGGATTCATCAAGCAACTTGGCGACGGAACTATTCAGCGAAAGATCCGCGAAAGCGCCGAAAAGGAACAGCAACTTTTCGACGACGGTAAAGAGATTTTGCTCGGAACCAATAAACACCCGAACAAAAACGATCGGATGGCTCACGATCTCGAACTCTTCCCATTCGTAAAAATCAAAGAACGAAGAACTCTTATTACGCCAATAGTTGAGAAAAGACTGGCCGAAAAAATCGAACAGCAACGCCTCGAATCCGAAAAAGCCGAAGGTTCATTATGAAAAGAAAAGATTTACAACATATAGTTTTAGACAATCAGAAGGCATCAACTCCCCCTGAAATTTCGACTTTCGCAACCGCCGAAGGCATCGATCTAAAATCAGCTTATTCCAAAGCCGACATCGAAAATCTGGATCATATTGAATTCGGTGCCGGTTTCGCTCCAAATCTTCGCGGACCCTACGCTACCATGTATGTGCGCCGCCCGTGGACCATTCGCCAATATGCCGGATTCTCGACCGCCGAAGAAAGCAATGCCTTCTACCGCCGAAATCTCGCTGCCGGGCAAAAAGGACTTTCAATTGCATTCGATTTGCCTACACATCGAGGTTACGATTCCGATCACGAGCGCGTCGTAGGCGATGTCGGAAAAGCAGGAGTTGCCATCGATACGGTCGAGGATATGAAAGTTCTGTTCGATCAGATTCCGCTTGGTGAAATGTCGGTTTCAATGACAATGAACGGTGCCGTATTGCCAATCATGGCTTTCTATATCGTCGCCGCCGAAGAACAGGGCGTTTCTCCCGAACAATTATCGGGCACCATCCAAAACGACATTTTGAAGGAATTCATGGTGCGCAATACCTATATATATCCGCCTGCACCTTCGATGAAAATCATTGCCGATATTTTTGAATATACCAGCAATAAAATGCCGAAATTCAACTCGATCTCGATTTCGGGATACCATATGCAGGAAGCCGGGGCTACTGCCGATATTGAGTTGGCTTACACTTTGGCTGACGGACTCGAATACCTTCGCACCGGACTATCAACCGGAATGAAGATCGACCAGTTTGCTCCGCGATTGTCTTTTTTCTGGGCGATCGGCATGAACCATTTTATGGAGATCGCAAAAATGCGCGCCGGGCGTATGATCTGGGCAAAACTCTTGAAACAGTTTAATCCGCAAGATCAGAAATCGCTCGCACTGCGCACACACTGCCAGACATCGGGATGGAGTTTAACCGAGCAGGATCCGTTTAATAATGTGGCGCGAACATGCATCGAAGCAGCGGCCGCAGCATTCGGAGGCACACAGTCGCTTCACACAAACGCCCTGGATGAAGCCATCGCGCTTCCAACTGATTTTTCGGCTCGCATCGCGCGAAATACGCAGATATACTTACAGGAAGAAACCAAAATAACCAAAACGGTCGACCCCTGGGGCGGCAGTTATTATGTAGAAAGCCTTACGGCAGAAATCGCTGAAAAAGCCTGGGCTCTGATCGAAGAAGTCGAAGAACTCGGCGGAATGACAAAAGCCATCGAAGCCGGAATCCCGAAGATGCGTATCGAAGAAGCTGCGGCACGAAAACAGGCGCGGATCGACAGTAATCAGGATATAATTGTTGGCGTAAACAAATTCCGATTGACAAAAGAAGATCCTTTGCATATTTTGGATGTCGACAATCAGATGGTGCGAAAGCAGCAAATTGAAAGTTTGGAAAAAATCAAGGCCGAACGCAATCAGGAAAAAGTAACTGAGGCCTTGGAAAAGCTGGCATCGGTTGCAAAAGACGGAAAGGGCAACCTGCTCGAACTTGCCGTTGATGCCGCCCGCTATCGCGCGACACTGGGCGAAATAAGCGATGCATTGGAAAAAGTTTTCGGCAGGTATAAAGCACAAATAAAATCTTTTAGCGGCGTGTATAGTAAAGAAATTAAAGACGACAGCAGTTTTGAAAACGCAAGGCAACTCGCCGATAAATTCGCTTTACAGGAAGGAAGGCGGCCTCGAATCATGATTGCAAAAATGGGTCAGGATGGGCACGACCGTGGCGCGAAAGTAGTCGCCACAGGTTATGCCGATGTGGGTTTTGACGTCGACATCGGACCGTTATTCCAAACTCCGGCCGAAGCGGCAAAGCAGGCGGTGGAGAACGATGTCCATATTCTGGGCGTTTCTTCATTGGCTGCAGGCCATAAAACATTGGTTCCCCAAGTAATCGCTGAATTGAAAAAGTACGGTCGTGAAGATATTATGGTAATTGTCGGAGGCGTAATACCGGCGCAGGACTACGAATTTCTGTTTGATGCCGGTGCCGTAGCGGTTTTCGGACCCGGAACAAAGATCAGCGACGCCGCCATTAAAATACTGGACATACTTATTGCCAATTAAATTAATAACATTTAGGATAGCGTATTAGGATTTTTGTTATACTTGCACCCTACATAACCAATTAAACGTCCAAATGAAAAAAATTACACTAGTAGCATTGTTGATCGTATCGTCGGTTGCCAGTGCGCAAAAAATGAAAGTTGTCAGCGGGAACTATAATTTCCTTAAAGGTGAAAAGGAATTAAACGTAGAATTTAATTACGACGATCTTAAGCTGATGAAAGAGAATCTTACCAACGACCAATATGTTGCGGAAAGAGTCGCTGATCTAAACGAGAAATCACGCGGGAACGGCGATAACTGGAAAAAGAAATGGGACAGCAGCCGTGAATTAATCTGGAACTCGAAATTTTTAGAGTTGCTTAATTCAACTTACGGGAAAGCGAAAGACGTCAGAATTATGGAAAATAACCCCGACGCAAAGTATACTCTTATAGTTGATGCTGTGTGGATTTATCCGGGATGGGATATCGCGATGATGAAAAAACCTGCAAAAGTTACCCTTCGCTACCGTTTTGTGGAAACTGCAAACCGCGGCAACGTATTATTGGAAATGACAAGCAGCGAAGCTCCAGGCGACCAGTACGGAAGCAACTTCAGCAACGAATCACGTATAGGTGAAGGATTCGCAAAATCGGCAAAATCGTTAGGAAAAGAAATTTCGAAAAAATTGAAATAAGCTCAATTTCCTAATTTCAACAAATAAAAAAGCGCCTTACTGGGCGCTTTTTTCACTATTGATCATATAGGCCATGTTCTTGACCACGTTGTCGTGTTTCTTCACAAAAGGATTTTCTTCGTCCCAAACGTAACCTGCCAACACCGCACAAATTTTCCGTTTGACATCTGGATTTTCAGGCCGATGGAAAAATAATGTCTGAAGATTACCCGTGTACCACTCTTTAACATAGGTTGTGAAAACGCTCACGCCGCGGCGCATATAGTCTGAAAATTCCTTTTGCCAGTCGACTTGCTCGCCGCGCTGTTCTTTCAGGAATAATTTGGCAGACAATAATCCACCTTCAGTTGCAAAACACACACCTGAAGAGAACACCGGATCCAAAAACTCGGCACTATTGCCGGTTAATGTGAAGCCATCGCCACATAATTGCGACACCGAACACGAGTAATTTTGTATTTTATGAGGTTCGAACAGAAAATCAACGCCCTTGAAACGATCGCGGTAAAAATCAGAGCGATTGATAGCAGCTTTGAGAGCCTCGGTGGTATTATCACCTAAAGCATTTATTGTTGCCGTTGGGCCTACCACACCAATACTGGTATTGCCATTGGAGAATGGAATGACCCACAGCCAGACTTTGGTTTCCAGTATATCAAAAGAAATGAGTGTCCCTTCCTCTCCTTCCGGACGGTTTATATCTTTTACATGGGCAAATAATGACGAATTTTCCGGCACGGTCGAAGGCGAATCAAGGCCTAAAATTCGTGGTAAAACGCGTCCGTAACCACTTGAATCGATTATGAATTTGGCTGAAATCTCTTTGGTGACGCCATCTTTATCCCGAACAGTGGTCTTAGAATTTTTGCCGTCAAAAACAACATCCAGGACTTCGGTACCAAATTCAATATTCAATCCTTTATCGATAAGATCTTGCGCTAACGTATTATCGAAATCAGCGCGGGGAACCTGCCAGGTCCAATCCCAGCCTTCGGTAAATTTTTCACTGAAATCAAACAGGCAAACTTCTTCGCCTCGTATAAAACGTGCACCGAACTTCTTTTCAAAACCTTTGCTCATCAAACTGTCAAGTAAGCCGGCCTCCTCGTAATGTTCCATAGACCTGGGAATGAGGCTTTCGCCAATTACAAACCGAGGAAAAAATGACTTCTCAACAACTTTAACATTGACGTTGTTTTTATGCAGAAATCCCGCTGCGACACAGCCCGAGGGACCGGCGCCGATAATTAATACATCGGTATTTTCTTTTACCATACTGTTGTTTTTGAATTATTGAAAATCTTCTTAATAAAATATTAACTTTGTCCCGTGCAAATGTAGAAACATTCCTATAATATTACAATAAAATTATACCCGCGAACCAGCGGTAAGACAACGCTTTAATGAATATAATTAACGAATTTTTACACCTGAAGGATTTTAAAAATTTCCTGTATAATGACGATGATCTTCAGGTATCCGACGAAGTTAAACAAAGAGTGACCGAAAGTTTCGAATTTCTTAAAGAATTTTCGGGAAATAAAATAATATACGGCGTTAACACTGGTTTTGGTCCGATGGCACAATACAAAATTGCCGACGATGACAAGGTGCAACTCCAGTATAACCTTATACGTAGCCATTGCTCGGGAACCGGCAAGCCACTGAGCGAACTTAACGTCAAGTCGAGTATCATCGCACGGTTGAACACACTGTCTCTGGGTTATTCCGGGGTGCATCCGTCAGTAATCGAATTGATGACACAATTTGTAAACAGGGGTATTACTCCGTTGATTTTCGAACACGGAGGCGTTGGCGCCAGCGGTGATCTAGTACAATTGGCACACTTGGCACTGACACTAATAGGTGAAGGCGAAGTTTTCTATAAGGGCGAACGCCGTCCTACAAAGGAAGTTTTTGAAATCGAAAACCTGACGCCCATCAATGTCGAAATCCGCGAAGGCCTGGCACTGATGAATGGAACTTCGGTGATGACCGGAATAGGCATCGTAAATTATCTCAACGCAGAAAAACTTCTGGACTGGTCGATTAAAATATCATGTGCGATCAACGAAATCGTGCGGGCGTACGACGATCACTTATCCGAAGAATTGAATAACGCCAAGCTTCACAAAGGCCAGCAGTCGGTTGCTGAGCGAATGAGAACTCATTTATCTGACAGCAAACTCGTTCGAAAGCGTGCCGACCACTTATATAAAGGTGAAAATACCGAAGCCGTTTTCCGGGAAAAAGTGCAGGAATACTATTCGCTTCGCTGTGTTCCGCAGATTTTAGGGCCGGTAGCCGACACCATTTCAACCGTTGGCGAAATTCTGGAAAACGAAATAAATTCAGCCAATGACAATCCTATAATCGACGTAAAGAACAAGCACGTTTACCACGGCGGTAATTTCCACGGTGATTATATTTCGCTGGAAATGGACAAACTCAAAATAGTAGTTACAAAACTGACGATGCTCGCCGAACGCCAATTAAACTATCTGCTGAATTCGAAAATCAACGAAATCCTGCCGCGATTTGTAAATCTCGGCAAACTGGGTTTTAATTTTGGAATGCAGGGCGTTCAGTTTACGGCCACATCGACTACTGCCGAAAATCAGATGCTATCAAATCCGATGTACATCCACAGTATTCCTAACAACAACGACAATCAGGATATTGTGAGTATGGGAACCAATGCGGCTGTCATTACCGCAAAGGTGATTGAAAACGCGTTTGAAGTTCTGGCAATCGAAGCCATTACAATAGCACAGGCGATTGATTACCTCGGATATCAGAATGATATTTCCTCGCAAACACGCGAATTGTACGAAAACATCCGGAAAATCATTCCGACGTTTGCCGAAGATCAGGTTATTTATCCGCTGACCCAGAAAGTGAAAGATCATTTAATCAATAACTAATATTTTTCCCATGAAACATTTTTACATCGTTTTGCTATTATTGGCAAATATCGTTGGAGCGCAGGAACTTGCTCTGGTTAAAGAAGATGGCCAGTTTGGCTATATTTCCAAAAAAGGTGATTTCGTAATCAAACCAAAATTCAAAAACGCCAAGAACTTTTCTGACGGACTTGCAGCTGTGGAAGACAACGGACGCTGGGGATTCATCAACAAAAAAGGCGAACAGGTCATTCCGGCCACTTACAATGAAGTCAAATATTTCAACAACGGCGTTTGTGTGGTGCTGAAAGGCAAAGAATGGCTTTATATAGACAAGCAGGGCGAAGTTTTAAAAACACCGGAAACTGACAAGCTTTTCGATTTCGAAGACGGCGTCGCTATGATCCGTCAAAATAAAAAAGTGGGTTTGATCGACAACAAAATGCAAGTCGTACTGGCGCCAAAATACGATTTGATCAAGTCATTCGAAAACGGCTTTGCCCGCGTTAAACTTCATGACCGATGGGGAATCATCGACAAAAACGGTAAAGAAGTGGTCGAGGTTGCTTACGACGATATCGGAAATATGTACAAAGGCGCTACCTGGGCACAACGCGGAACTTCATTCGGGATCGTCAAGAACAACGATTTTAAGATTATCGATGGCGCCGATAAGATCTGGGACTTCCACAACGACGATCTTACATACGCACGAAAAGACAAAAAAATCGGATTTGTCGACCTGGATGGTAACTGGGTCATACTGCCGCAATTCGACAAAGCAAAAGCATTTTCTAAAAACCTCGCACCCGTTTCAACAGGAAAAGTTTGGGGATATATCAACAAAAAAGGCGTAATGGTCATCGAACCTCGATTTAATGATGCCGAAGTTTTCAGTGCCGACGGACTCGCACCGGTAAAAGATAAAGACTGGGGCTTCGTGAATGAGAAAGGCGAACTTGTAATCCCTGCTAAATACGGGATCACAGCCGGGATCATGGGACTTTTCGGCGGTCAGGAAAAGGGTTTTGTTGACGGTCTCGCTCGGGTAAAACACGAAAAGAAATGGGGATTTATCAATGCCAAAGGCGAATTGCTCGGCGACCAATGGTTTGAAAACGCTGAACCATTCCACTAGAATTACAAAAATCAAACACCTACAATATGAAATGTGCTTTAGTGACCGGCGGTTCGCGGGGAATCGGTAGTGCGATTTGCCAAAAGCTTGCGATCGACACCGATTACCACATATTGATCAACTATCAGGCAAATCAACAGGCGGCAGAAGAAACCCTGGAAAAAGTACTGGCTAATGGAGCAACCGGCGAAATCATACAATTTGATGTTGCCGATGCCGAAGCAGTCACAACCGCATTGACACAATGGCAGGACGCGAATCCGGAGGCCATCGTCGAAGTTATCGTAAACAACGCCGGAATTACGCGCGACGGCTTGTTCATGTGGATGAACCACTCCGATTGGTCGCAGGTTATCAATACAAGCTTGAACGGCTTCTACAATGTAACCAACTTTTTCATTCAGAAAATGTTGCGCAATAAATACGGCCGAATCATCAACCTGGCTTCGGTTTCCGGTGTTAAAGGCACACCGGGCCAAACCAATTATTCAGCTGCCAAAGGTGCCATTGTCGCTGTAACCAAAGCGCTTGCGCAGGAAGTGGCCAAGCGAAATATCACTGTGAACGCTGTGGCTCCGGGTTTTATAAAATCGGACATGACAAGCCAATTGGACGAAAAAGAATTGATGAAACTTGTTCCGGTGAACAGATTTGGTGAAGCCGAAGAAGTGGCCGATCTGGTAAGTTTTCTCGCATCGCGCAAAGCCGGATATATAACCGGCGAGACAATCAATATCAACGGTGGAATCTATTCATAAACAAACATTACATGGATAAACGGGTTGTAATAACCGGCATGGGAATTCATTCCTGCATCGGAACATCGCTGGAAGAGGTCAGGCAGTCGCTTTTCGAAGGCCGTTCCGGTATTGGCTATGATGCCGAAAGAAAGGAATTCGGTTTCCGATCGGCGTTGACCGGATTGGTTCCCAAGCCTGATCTCAAAAATCTGCTCAGCCGCCGCCAAAGAATCAGCATCGGTGAAGAAACCGAATACGCCTACATGGCTACGATTCAGGCGCTGGATCAGGCTAAAATCGACGATGCCTATTTGGAACAGAACGAAGTGGGTATTCTCTACGGCAACGACAGTGTATCTAAAGCAATCATAGAAGCAACAGACATCATCCGTGAGAAAAAAGATACAGCACTGATTGGCTCAGGCGCGATTTTCAAATCGATGAACTCGACCGTCACGATGAACCTTTCGACCATTTTTAAACTCAAAGGAATCAATCTTACCGTCAGCGCTGCTTGTGCTAGCGGATCGCATGCGATTGGCATGGGTTACTACCTGATCAAAAGCGATCTTCAGGACATGATTATTTGTGGAGGCGCACAGGAAATCAATAAATATGCGATGAGCAGTTTCGACGGCCTCGGAGTTTTCTCTCCCGATGAAGAGGATCCCACCAAAGCATCGCGACCTTTCGATTCCGGAAGAAACGGGCTGGTGCCAAGCGGCGGCGGGGCTACATTGATACTTGAATCGTATGAATCGGCAGTGAAGCGCGGAGCTACGATCCTTGCCGAAGTTATCGGATACGGATTTTCGTCAAACGGCGAACATATTTCAACGCCAAACGTCGACGGACCCACAAAGGCGATGCAAAAAGCCCTGGAACAAGCAGGAATCAGCGCAGCTGAAGTCGATTATATCAACGCCCATGCGACGTCAACGCCTGTTGGTGACGAAAACGAGGCAAAAGCCATTTACACCGTTTTCGGCGAAAGCAACCCATTAGTAAGTTCAACCAAATCGATGACCGGCCACGAATGTTGGATGGCGGGCGCCAGCGAGGTGATTTACTCGATCTTGATGATGCAAAACGGATTTGTGGCACCAAACATAAACCTGCAAACCCCTGATGCCGACTCGCAAAAATTAAATATCGCCACAGAGACCATTAGTAAAGAAATTAATATATTTTTGTCGAATTCCTTCGGATTTGGAGGAACCAATTCTGCATTAATCGTAAAAAAAGTCTAAACCAAAATGAATAAAGAAGAGATTATAGAACGGATCAACACGTTTTTATCAGATGAATTTGAAGTCGATATCGAGACTATCGAGCCGGAAGCCAACCTTAAGGACACGCTCGGCCTGGATAGCCTGGATTATGTTGATCTTGTTGTAACAGTGGAATCTAATTTCGGAATTAAATTGGGCGAAGCTGATTTCGTGGGAATCGCTACTTTTCAGAACTTTTATGACATGATCGAAAACAAAATCAAAAGTAAGTAGTTTTTTCGTTACTGCTAAAACACAATGAAATGGGTAAATGGGATGGTAAATCCAGAGGCACTGTTTTAGGTTATCAAATATTTGTTTTTTGCATCAATAAACTGGGCGTCCGAACTGCCTATTTTATACTGTATTTTGTTGCCGCTTATTATTTTCTGTTTCTGAAAGAAAGTAATCGGGTGATTTTCTACTATTTTCGAAAGCGCCTGGGCTACTCTTTCTGGACCGCCAAAAAAATGGTGTATCAAAATTATTTTGTATTTGGTCAGACACTCATCGACAAAATCGCCATCGCCGCCGGAATGCGTCACAAATACACGTATGAATTTGACGGCATCGAACTTTTAACAGAAATGCTTGCTGAGAAAAAAGGGGGCGTTCTAATCAGTGCGCACATCGGTAATTTTGAAATCAACGAGCACTTCTTTCGCGACATTGACCTCGACTTCTCAATAAATGTCGTAACCACCGATAATGAACACCGCGCCATCAAAGAATATCTTGAGAAAGTTTCACAGGTGTCGTCGGCTAAGTATATTATCGTAAAAGACGATATGTCGCACATCTTTGAGATCAATACGGCTTTGGCCAAAAACGAACTGGTTTGTTTCACCGGAGATCGCTACATTGGCACCAAGAATCTGCAGGGAGAATTTTTTGGCGAAATGGCAAAATTTCCCGCCGGTCCGTTCCTGATCGCCTCGCGGCTGCGGGTGCCCGTTGTATTTGTTTATGTGATGAAAGAAGCTAAATTGCATTATCATTTATACGCGCGACGTGCCGAAGTTCAGCACCGAAACGAACAGGAATTATTGAATACATACATTGCCAGCGTTTCATCGATGTTAAAAAAGTATCCGCTGCAATGGTTCAATTACTTCGATTTTTGGGATGCGTTCCCCAATAAAAAATAATATAGCTCCGCCGAATCAAGATTACTATGGAAGATTTCGATACGATTGTTATTGGTTCAGGAGCAGGCGGACTCGCATCGGCGCTCTGCCTGGCGCGCGCCGGACAGAAAGTACTTGTACTCGAGCAACATGACGTGCCCGGCGGTTGGTGCCATAGTTTCACGTTAAACGGGCAGCGCTTTAGTCCGGGTGTGCATTACATCGGCCTGGTTGATGAAGGTCACTCGACCAGCCAGCTCTACAAAGGCCTGGGCGTCGCCAATGACCTTATTTTTTTTCGGATGAATCCAAAAGGTTATGATCATTGTATCATTGGCGACCATAAATTCGACATTCCGGCCGGAATCAAAAACTTCGAGGAAAGTCTGTGTGAGCGATTTCCCCATGAAGCCAAAAACATAAAAGAATATCTTTCCCTGATTGGCAAGGTCAATTCCGAGCTCCAACTTATCCCAAGATTAAAAGGCTGGTGGCAGAAAATCACCGTACCCTTCCGTACCAAACACTTCGGCAAATTTGCGTTGTTCAGTTTGAAACGAGTCATCGGCTGGCACATCAAAGACCCGCTTCTTCGCGCCATCCTGAATTCGCAATGCGGCGACCATGGATTACCTCCTGGAAAAGCGAGTTTTCCGGTACATGCATCGGTTATGTATCACTATTTCGACGGTGGCTTTTACCCAATGGGCGGTGGTGGCGGAATCGTAAAGGCAATGACGTCCAAAATAAAAGAATTGGGCGGTGTGGTCCGTACATCCACATCGGTAGATAAAATTTTGATAAAGGACAATCGGGCTTACGGCGTTCGGCTAAAGGATCGATCTGAGATATTTGCTAAGAATATTGTATCCAACGCCGATCCGACGACAACATTTACCAAACTGATCGACAGCCAACACATTTCAAAAAAGTTTCAGAAGAAACTCGACAATACCAAATATTCGGTTACCTCGCTGATTTTATTCCTGACTCTGGAAATGGATGTTACCCAGGCAGGTATCGATTCGGGAAATATCTGGCACTTTAAAAATGACGACCTTGATGGTTTATTCGATCAGTTAATCGCAGGCGACCTGAAAGACGAAAACGAATTCCCGGCGCTTTTCCTGAGTTGTACGACCTTAAAAGATCCGGCAAGTTTCAATGGCAAGTACCACAATTTTGAGGTTGTAACTTACATCGGTTACGACGCTTTGAAGAATTTCAATAATACCGACGATTATCATACGGGCGAATATCAAAGTTTCAAAGATCATGTCGTGCAGATGTTTATGAATACCGTTGAAAAACTGATTCCCGGCGCAAAAGAAAATGTAATTCAGGCCGAATTGGGTACGCCCAAAACAAACCAGTTCTACATAAAATCGACTCGCGGAAGTGTTTATGGTACCGAAAAGACACTCAATCAGGTGGGTCCTTTCGCCTACAAACACAAAAGCCCGATCGACGGTTTGTATCTGTGCGGTGCCAGCACTTCATCACACGGTGTTACCGGTGCCTCCTATTCAGGTGTTGAAGCCGCAGCGGTCATTTTGGGCACGACTTCCGATGAATTGCTGAGTAACAGGGACGGTCAGCACATACGCATTTACGACGCCGAAAATCCGGATTCATGGGACGAATACATTCACAAAAAACGCTCAGATAAGGTGCGTACTTTCAAAGAAGTCAATATAAATACAACAACAGCTGGATAAAGAAAGCTAATGAAACACGTTCTTGTCATTCATTATTCCCAATCAGGTCAGGCGAGCGAAATTGCCCGCAATCTTGCGCGGCCGCTTATCGACGATGCAAACGTCAACGTGACATTTTACCAGATTGAACCCGAAAAACCATTTCCATTTCCGTGGACAAAAGAAACATTTTTTGATGTTTTCCCGGAGTCTTTTCAGCAGGTTCCGGTGGCATTGAAGCCGCCTAAAAGTTCTGTTTTGGATAAAAAATATGACCTGGTTATTTTTTCATATCAGGTTTGGTATCTGTCGCCTTCGATTCCGGCAAATTCATTTCTGAGATCCGATTTTGCAAAACAGGTCCTGAACAATACACCAATAGTAACCATCATCTCCTGTCGCAACATGTGGATGTTGGCACAGGAAAAAGTCAAGTCCTTACTCAAACAAAACGGTGCAGAGCTTAAGGGAAACGTGGTTTTCGTCGACCGTGCCGGCAATTTGATCAGTGTCGTCACCATAGTAGACTGGATGTTCAGCGGAATTAAACGAAAATATCTCGGGATATTTCCACTACCCGGAGTCTCGAAACAAGACATCGCCAACGCATCGGTGTATGGTGAATTGATTCTGGAAAATCTGCACCAAGGAGACTATTCCGACCTTCAATCCAAAGTCATAGCCAATAAAGGCGTTTATGTGAGCCCGTATTTGGTCAGCGTCGATAAAAAAGGAAATTTCATTTTCGAAAAGTGGTCGCGTTTTATCCGAAACAGAAAAAAAACACGCGCCGCATGGCTGAAAGTTTTTTATATCTATTTATTTCTGGCAATCTGGGTAATCTCGCCAATAGTATTTATCTTGCACGCCCTAACATACCCCTTTACGCAAAGTAAAAGGAAGAAGATAATTGCTTATTTTCAAAGTGTTTAGCAGTAGAATCAACTAATTATGTTTGAAGTTTATATAACCAAAGCCGGGAAATATCTGCCTAACGAAGCCGTGTCTAACGATGACATGGAAAGTATGCTCGGTATTATCAACGAAACAGCATCCAAAGCGCGCAAATTGATACTGCGCAATAATGGCATTCAGTCGCGCTATTACGCGATCGACAAATCGGGTGCGATTACGCATACCAACGCCGATTTGACTGTGGGCGCTGTCAACCAGCTTTTTGACGATGAGTTCACCCCTCAAGATGTAGAAGTGCTTTCCTGCGGTACCTCAACACCCGATCACCTTTTGCCATCTCATGCGGCAATGGTACACGGACTGATGAAAAATAAATCGGTTGAACTGAACAGCTCAGCCGGCGTTTGCTGCTCGGGAATGAACGCATTGAAATATGGTTTTCTGTCGGTTAAATCCGGAAATTCCACCAATGCTATTTGTACAGGCTCCGAGCGCGTTTCCTCCTGGATGCTTGCCGATAAATTCAAAAACGAAATCGTCGAACTCAAAAGCCTGAACGAACAGCCGATAATCGCCTTCAAAAAAGACTTTCTACGCTGGATGCTTTCCGATGGTGCCGGCGCATTCCTTTTGCAAAATCAGCCGAAAGGCGATATTTCACTGCGGATCGATTGGATGGAATCCTACTCCTACGCTTACGAACTCGAAGCTTGCATGTATGCCGGCGGGGACAAACTCGAAAACGGCGAAATTAAGCCATGGAGCGATTATCCGTCAGAAGAATGGGCAAACAAATCGCTATTCGCCATAAAGCAGGATGTTAAAATACTGGACGAACATATACTTGAAAAAGGATCCGACTGTATTGTGACAACTTTGGAAAAACACAAAATGTCACCGTCCGATTTCGATTATTTCCTGCCCCACGTTTCGTCAAAATATTTCGTCGACAAATTCTACGATGCCATGATCGCACGCGGAATCGACTTTCCGAAATCGATGTGGTTCATGAACCTGCCATATGTGGGCAACGTAGGCTCGGCATCCGTATTTCTGATGGTGGAAGAACTGATGAAAAGTGGTAAATTGCAAAAAGGACAAAAAATATTGCTGATCGTGCCAGAAAGTGGCCGATTCTCATATGCACATGCCTGCTTAACAGTTTGTTAATGACATCACTATTTGAAAAAGAAGCCGTGCAGGCATTGTTGCCGCAAAAAAACCCGTTCGTAATGGTCGATGCACTGTTTTCGTACGCAGCGGATTCCTTAGTTTCCGGCTTTACTGCAGATGAAAATAACCTGTTCGCCGATTCGGGTCATTTCTCAGAATCAGGCCTGATCGAACATATGGCGCAATCGGTCGCACTACACACCGGATATAGTTTCTTTCTGAAAAAAGAGGCAGCACCCGAAGGCTACATTGGTTCGATGAAGGATATTGTCATCAATGCACTGCCAAAAATCGGACAACCCATTGTGACTTCGGTTACGATACTACAGGAATTTATGGGAATTACATTGGTATCGGTATCGACAAAAATTGACGGTAACGAAATCGCATCGGGCCAAATGAAAACTGTTTTAGCAAAATAATAATGACGATAAGCGCAGTTGATATCCGCAATTTTCTTCCGCATCGCAAGCCAATGCTAATGGTAGACCGCGTGAACGAATTGACATCGGATACGGTAAAAACCGATTTTGAAATCTCAGACGACAATATTTTCGTTGAAGACGGCGCCTTTTCTGAATTTGGCCTGATCGAAAATGCAGCGCAAACCTGTTCGACAATCGTCGCCCGATCGTACTTCGATTCAGATGATCTTGAAAACAAAAAGAAAAAAAATGTCATCGGGTTCATCAGCTCGATAAAATCGATTCAAGTTTTATCGTTGCCAAAAAGCGGGCAAACCATCGAAACTATCTCCACGCTGCTGTCGCGATTTTCCACAGAACACTATAATACGTGCATGGTAAATTGCAAAACCTTCCACGAATCTGAATTGATTATGGAATGTGAACTCAATCTTTTCATAAAAACCGATCCCGATGAAAAAGAATGATGTGCCCCAGGATAAAAGTACCCTTACCGATCACAATATGCGAGAGTTGTGCTACGCAGTCGATGAAAATGGCAATTATACTACAGCGCTGAGCGCAGGCTGGGAACCGAAAACAATCGCACTCGACAATTCAATGTCGCTAATCAACGAGCGAATTGCCGAAGCTGAACAACAAATACGCGAAGGAAAAGCAAGTCCGATTGTCTATTTTATGGAACTCAATAAAATGGATCCGACCATACTCGCGAGTTATGTCGGGAAATGGGTTTGGCAGGTAAAAAGGCACTTCAAACCGTCGGTGTTCACTAAATTAAATGATACGATTTTGGGCCGATATGCCGATGCGTTCGAAATCACAATAGATGAGTTAAAGAATTTTAAAAAGGAATAATGCAGCTGGACTTTACACATCATCAATCGGCACACTGCGAAAACGGCGTTGCTTCGAATTTACTTCGGAACAAAGGCCTGAACCTGAGCGAGCCTATGGTTTTCGGAATTGGATCGGGGTTGTTTTTTGTGTACTTGCCGTTCCTGAAGGTCAATCACGCGCCAGTGGTCAGCTATCGACCGTTGCCCGGATTGATATTTAATAAACTTGCCAAACGACTCGGCATAAAAGTAAAAAGAAGAAAATTTTCAACGGTGGCTGCCGCCAATGAAGCGCTGCAGGAAAATTTAAGAAACAATATTCCATCGGGACTTCAGGTGGGTGTTTACAACCTCCCCTACTTTCCCGACGAATACCGATTTCATTTCAACGCGCACAATTTGGTCGTTTACGGCCAGAACGAAAACGGTTATCTCGTCTCCGATCCGGTAATGGAAACCGTCACTACCTTAACCGTATCCGAATTAAATAAGGTGAGATTTGCCAAAGGAGCTTTCGCACCAAAAGGCCAGCTCTACTACCCTGTTCACATTCCAGCGGAAATCGACCTTGCAAAAGCGATCAAAACCGCCATAAAAGATACATGTAATAAAATGCTGGCGCCCGTTCCGCTGATTGGCGTGGCCGGAATTAGATGGGTTTCGCGCGAAATCCGCAAATGGCCCGTGCGCCACGGCAATAAAAAAGCAAATCACTATCTTGCACAGGTCGTCAGGATGCAGGAGGAAATTGGCACCGGAGGCGGTGGATTCCGATTTATTTATGCGGCGTTCCTTCAGGAAGCATCGGCAATTTTGCAGAATGAACAATTAAAGGAACTTTCAGCCGAAATGACGATCATCGGTGACAAATGGCGCGACTTTGCCGTGCAGGCATCGCGGGTTTATAAAAACCGAAGCGCTCATACCGATGTTTACAATATGCTGGCCGATGAATTATTGGCGATAGCCGAAGACGAAAAACAATTCTTCAAAAAACTCCGCAAAGCCATTTAATGAGCGAAATCATGATCCATATCAAGTCACTTTCAAAAAAGTTCGCAAACGCGGATGATTTTGCGGTAGACAACCTGTCACTTGATATTGAAAAAGGCGAAATTTTCGGATTGCTCGGTCCTAATGGTGCAGGGAAAACAACATTGATTTCGATGTTGTGCGGACTCGTAAAACCGACATCGGGAACTTTTACGATAAATAATTGGTCGTACAAAAAAAAACACCGGAAAATTAAAAAGATCATTGGCGTGGTACCGCAGGAATATGCGCTATATCCAACGCTGACAGCTCGGGAGAACTTACAGTATTTCGGTGCTATGTACGGCTTGCGCGGAAGCAATCTTCGGGATAAAGTGAACAGCAGCCTGGAACATCTCGGACTTACACCGCATGCCGATAAACAGATCGGCACCTATTCCGGCGGAATGAAACGCAGGGTAAACCTGATAGCAGGGACGCTGCATCGCCCTACCGTACTTTTCCTCGACGAGCCAACAGTGGGCGTCGATGTTCAGTCGAAGATCGTGATCATGGATTATTTAAAAATGATCAATGCCGATGGCGCGACCATCATTTATACATCACATCACCTAAGTGAGGCGCAGGATTTTTGTACGCATATTGCTATTTTGGAACAGGGAAAAATATTCGCTCAGGGAACACCCGCAAATTTGATCAATTCGACTCCAGACGCGCATTCACTCGAAGATGTGTACATTTCATTAACCGGAAAAGCCGTGCGGGACAATGTATAAACTCTGGATGTCCATACGAAAGGAGGTACAATTGCTGCTGCGCGACGTAGGCGGACTCATGATATTGTTCATAATGCCTTTAATGCTGATCATTACGATTACATTGATCCAGGACAGCACCTTCAAAAGTGTCAATGAAGCGAAAATTCCGATATTACTCGTGGATCTTGACAACGGACAGGTTTCCAAAGTCGTTCGGGAAAATTTGGAACAAAGCAGTTCATTTGATGTTGTCACCGAAATTGACAATCAGAAATTTGACGAAAATACAGCCCGCGACTTGGTATTTAAAGGCAAATATCAACTGGCCATTATAATGCCTGAAAAATTATCTACCGATTTACAGTTGAAAGTCGACCAGAATGTCGCAAAAATTACCTCCGGATTTGGTTTGCAGGATTCCACCGCCGCTGAAATTGTAAACATCCCCGACTCAAAGGAAGTCCGAATTTATTTCGATCCCGCGGCGCAGGCGACATTCAGGAACGCTGTGAAAAGTGCGATCGACAAAATGATATCGCAAATCGAAACCAAAACGATATACTCCACATTTCAAGATCAGTTGGGCGATGAGCAGATAACTTTCGAGCAGGAAAGTTTCATCGATTTTAAGGAAATCACGCCACAGAAAAACAACAAAGACATCATCCCAAATTCGACTCAGCACAATGTTCCTGCCTGGACACTGTTTGCTATATTCTTTATCGTCATTCCGCTGTCGATCAATATCGTAAAAGAAAAGGATCAGGGAACACTGGTCAGGCTTCGCACCAATCCGGTAAGTTATGCCGTAGTCCTGGCGGCTAAAACAATTACGTATCTGTTCATTTGCATGTTGCAGTTCTATCTCATGCTGGCTGTGGGCGTTTTCTTATTTCCGCAGATGAACCTCCCGCAGTTTGATGTCGACGGAATTCTTGGGCTGATGAGTCTCGTAGCATTGTTTGCAGGTTTTGCAGCCACCGGTTTCGGGATACTTTTAGGGACAATCGCAAAAACCCAGGAACAGTCGGCTCCGTTTGGCGCAACGGCGGTCGTAATTCTGGCGGCAGTTGGCGGTGTGTGGGTGCCGGTTTTCGCAATGCCCGAAGTAATGCAGATCGTAGCCGGAATTTCTCCAATGAATTGGGGGTTAAACGCTTTCTATGATGTAATTTTGCGCAACGGAAACCTGATCGATATTTTACCCGAACTGTCTTTACTGATATTGTTCTTCGGCATGATGATCCTGATTTCACTACTTTATGACAAAAAGAAAAGAGCTGTATAATCCCGCCGATCATTTGACCGTTTCAGAGCAAATCCGGATTCGGTTTAATGAAACCGACCCACTCGGAATTGTCTGGCATGGCTACTACATCACATATTTTGAGGATGGCCGCGAGGCCTTTGGCCGCCAACACGGAATTTCATATCTCGACATTCACGAATCGGGTTACACTACACCCATCGTAAAATCGTCTTGCGAGCACAAACTGATGATCAAATACGGTGACGTCATCCGCATTGAAACGTCGTTCGTCGATTCGCCTGCCGCAAAAATGATTTTCCGCTACAATATTTACGATCAAAATGACCAGCTTGCGTGCACCGGTGAAACCGTTCAGGTTTTTATGGATAGCGACGGGAATCTTTCGCTTAACATCCCGCCGTTTTTTGAAGAATGGAAACGCAAAGTAGGTTTGACAAAATAAGGCTTTGGCCGCGATAAAGATTATGCTGAAGGAAGTTTTCATATCCGATACGAACTGCATCACACCCTTGGGTTTTGACGTCGAGACGAATATGGCGGCAATTGAAAGCGGCGCATCGGCAGTAAAAATCCACGATAATCCTGTATTTTCCAACAAGCCGTTTTACGGAAGTATTATCGACCAGCACAAAATCGACGGTGAATTTGCGTCCTTAAGTCCGAGTACCAAATACACCCATCTCGAGAAAATGCTGATCCTTGCGATGAACCCGATTATAAGATCGGCGCCCGGCAAACGAACGGGATTGATATTATCAACCACCAAAGGAAATGTATCGGCATTGGCAAATCCGGTTACTATAAATCAGGCCTACCTGGGTGAATTGGCGAAGACTATAGCCGATTTCTTCGGATTCCAGACCAATCCAATCGTGATCTCGAATGCGTGCGTGTCCGGAATCATGGCGATCGCGGTTGCAAAACGGCTGATTCAATCAGATGCTTACGACGATGTTTACATAGTTGCCGGAGATGAATTTTCGAAATTTGTTTTTTCCGGATTTTCATCTTTTCAGGCCTTGAGTGCCGGCTCGTGCCAACCTTATTCATCCGGTCGCGACGGGTTAAACCTTGGTGAGGCGGCGGCTGCCGTTCATATTACATCCGACAAAAGTGACACTTCTATAAAAATTCTCGGTGACGGTGCCATAAACGACGCCAATCATATTTCCGGGCCATCGCGCACCGGCGAGGGACTTTTTAAAAGCATACAGTCGGCGTTGAAAGAAGCGAAAATTCAGGCAGCCGACATCGATTATATATCGGCCCACGGAACCGCGACTTTGTACAATGACGAAATGGAATCGGTTGCGTTTACGCGCGCCGGCCTTCAGTGTGTCCCGGTAAACAGCTATAAAGGAATTTACGGTCATACGCTTGGTGCGTCGGGATTATTGGAAACGGTTGTGGCAATCGAATCGGCACGACGGAACAAATTGTACAAATCAGTTGGTTATGACGGCTCCGAAATGCCTACGCCAATAAATGTAATTACCGAGAATTCCGAAGGTGAAATTAAATATTTCATGAAAACCGCATCGGGATTTGGCGGCTGCAACACGGCCGTAATATTTGAGAAACTGTAATGGCAAACCCATATTTCATAAAGTCATACTGCAAAATCCAGGACGGCAAAATCGCATTGGAAGGCGCGCCGTACTTTGAAGCCGGGCAAACTTTCGGTGAATTCTCGAAACTCGCCTATCAGCATATCGGCCTGAATTATCCGAAGTTCTTCAAAATGGATAACATGAGCAAACTCGCCATGTTGGCATCGGAACCAATACTGAGAAACAATGTCGATCCATCACAGGAGAATGATGTTGCCATCGTATTTGCCAATAAATCATCCAGCCTCGATACCGATGTTCGCTATCAGAAATCGATCGCCGATCCCGAAAATTATTTCCCGTCGCCGGCGGTTTTTGTCTATACTTTGGCCAATATTTGCATAGGCGAAATAAGCATCCGGCACCAACTGAAAAGTGAGAATTGTTTTTTTATCTTTGAAACTTTCGACGCCGATGTGATGTTCGCTTATGCCGATTCACTTTTACGAAGCGGAAAGGCTGAACAGGTTTTGGCAGGATGGATCGAACTTTACGATGAGCATTATCACGCGTTTATGTATCTTGTGGCCGCCGATGGAACGATTGAGCACACAAAACAAAATATTGAATTTTTATACAACAGATAGTTATGGAAGCATTAAAGCTGGAATTGAAAGAAAAAATTATTTCGTTATTAAACCTGGAAGATGTCACACCTTCCGATATTAACGACGACGACGCGCTGTTTGGCGAAGGCCTAGGCTTGGACTCGATTGACGCTCTCGAGCTGATCGTAATGCTTGACAAAGACTACGGAATTAAATTGCTTGATCCGAAAGAAGGAAAGTCGATATTCCAGTCGGTTAATACCATGGCAAGTTACATAACCGAGCACAGGACTAAATAAATGGGTAAAATTGCCGTCACCGGAATGGGCATTATTTCTTCGATCGGCAACTCGGTCGGGGAAAATCTGCATGCGCTCTTAAACAGCCAAACCGGGATCTCACGGATAGATAATATCGAAACCAATCATCGGAACGAAATAATGGTCGGCGAAATCAAAAAGTCGAATGCCGAATTTCACTCGTTGCTCGGATTGCCGCCCGGCAATAATTATACGCGAACGGCACTCCTCGGAGTTATCGCGGCCAGACAGGCGGTTGCCGATGCAGGGATCACCGATATGAACGAATACAGGACGGGATTGATTTCAGCTACCAGCGTTGGCGGTATGGATATGACCGAACGATTCTTCTACGATTATCTGGCAACTGATGAAAACCGACGCTATATCCATTCGAACGACGCAGCCGATTCGTCCAAAAAAATAGCGGAACACCTCGGCCTTGACGGATTGGTAACTACAATCAGCACCGCTTGCTCTTCATCGGCAAATGCCATAATGCTAGGCGCCAGGCTTATAAAATCTGGCCAACTCGACCGCGTGATTGTCGGCGGTACCGATGCATTGTCGAAATTTACGATCAATGGCTTCAAGACACTGATGATTTTATCGGATACCGAAAATACGCCGTTTGATGCCAACCGAAAAGGACTGAATCTTGGCGAAGCGGCGGCTTATCTGATTTTGGAATCGGATGAAATAATCCAAAAAACCGGCAAGCGCGTCCTCGCATATGTTTCCGGGTATGGAAATGCTAACGATGCTTTCCACCAAACAGCCTCTTCCGATAATGGCGAAGGCGCATTCCTGGCGATGCAAAAAGCGTTGAAAGTCGCCAATCTGAACGCTTCTGAAATCGATTATATAAACGCTCACGGAACCGCAACACCCAACAACGATTTATCGGAAGGCCGTGCAATCGAACGCATATTCGAAACGATGCCGGAGTTTAGTTCGACAAAACCTTTCACCGGACACACATTGGCGGCGGCCGCGGCAGTTGAAGCGGTGTACAGCATTTTGGCGCTGCAGAACAATGTCGTTTTCCCAAATTTAAATTTTGGAACACCTATGCCGGAGTTTAATTTAATTCCACAAACGGTACTCAAAGAAAAAACGATAAATCACGTGCTGTCGAATTCTTTCGGATTTGGTGGCAACTGCTCGACTGTAATATTTTCCAAAAATTGAAAGATAAAGTTTACATAAATGGCGTTGGTTGCATCTCAGCCCAGGAAACCGGTGACGGATTTCTAGAGAATGCCGTTGCGCTTTCCGGTGAAACGGTGGTATCGTCGCAAGCTCCTTCTTATAAAGATTATATTTCACCGGGCGCGATACGCCGGATGGGAAAAGGCGTGAAAAACGGAATCGTTGCTTCGGCGATGGCGATGGCCGATGCAAATTCGCCCGAATTGGACGCTATTATCACCGGTACCGGAATGGGTTGCATTGAAGATTCCGAAAAATTCCTAAAGGCAATCATCGATTCGGATGAGCAGTTCCTGACGCCCACATCTTTCATACAATCGACACATAATACGGTTGGTGGCCAGATTGCACTCGGATTACAGTGCAAATCGTATAATTTCACCTATGTCAATGGCGGCAGCTCGTTTGAATCGGCGTTGCTGGATGCCAAAATGCAGATCGAAACGGGCGAATCTCAATCGATATTGATTGGCGGTGTGGACGAATGCGGAACCTACACCAGAGAGTTTTTTAAAGTTGCCGGCCTGGTAAAATCAGAAGTCGACAACGATACGCTTTTAGAATCCAAAACACCCGGCTTCGTGTACGGCGAAGGCGCAACTTTTTTTGTACTGGAAAATAAAAAATCAGCAAATACATATGCGCAGGTTGCCGATGTAAAATTGGTCAATTCTATTGAAAAGCAACACGTGTTCGAGCACGCGGTTGAGTTCCTTCGCGGTAATGATATGACAATCCAGGATTTGGATGCCGTTATATTGGGATTGGACGGCGATGCGCGCTACGATGGTTTTTACGACGCATTCCGCAGCGAAATATTTGAAATGACGCCGCAATTATACTACAAACATCTTACGGCCGAATATCACACGGCGTCGGCTTTTGGCCTGTGGATGGCAGCAAAAATTTTACAGACACAAAGCATACCCGATATAATTCGCGTAAATTTGGCCCATAAACCGGTCATTCGCACTATTTTGCTGTATAACCAGCTTTGCGGTAAAGACCATAGCTTTACCTTAGTTAAGCATGCTGACTCATAAAACAAATACTGTTTCTTTACTCATAGCGCTAATTTTTTTACTGATTGCCGATTTTTATTTAGGAGTCAGCTGGGGAATCTATGCAGTGGTAATCGGCATTTGGTTTATACTTGCGGCGTTAGGTTCGACAATGATTGGGATGAGCTATCACGTACCGGCTTATACACGAAATGATTCGGCTACCGATGAAATCGCCATCACATTCGATGACGGTCCGACTGAGTTTACGCCAAAAATCCTCAAGGCACTTCAAGATGCCAATGCCAAAGCGACTTTCTTCTGCATTGGCAAACAGATAGAGAAACATCCCGAAATATTTCAGCGCATTATCGCCGAAGGCCACACGGTGGGAAATCATTCCTTCTCGCATTCGGAATCGATCGGTTTTTTTTCGACTAAAAAGGTTTTGGACGAAATTGTGGCGACCGATATGATAATCCTGAACAACATCAGGCGACGCTGTAATTTTTACCGGCCGCCCTTCGGAGTTACCAATCCGCAGATCGCACGTGCGCTGAAAGCATCTGGACATAAAGTCATCGGATGGAGTATCCGCTCATTGGATACCAAGATAAAATCGGAGCAACTCATAGTAAAGCGAATTGAACATCGGCTGAAGTCAGGAGCCATTATTTTGCTGCATGACACATCAGACAAAACTGTTAGCGTTCTGGAACAATTATTGGTATTGGCGCAAAAAAATCGACTACATTCGGTCACTGTCGACCAATTGTTAAAAATTCCCGCATATGAAGATTAAAACTTTTTACATTCTAGTGATGCTATGCGTTGGCGGACAATTATTTGCTCAGCAAAAAATGTCGGCAGCAGAAGCGGAAACCTTCCGGAATGCTGTAAATGCCGCAGCCAAAACCACCCGCACTTTACAAACCGACTTTACCCAGTTAAAACACATGGATTTTCTGGCGAAAGATATCGAGTCTTCGGGAAAAATGTTTTTTAAGGGGGGACAGCTAAAATGGCAATATTCGAAACCTTACCAATATTCAATTATCTTCAAAAAGGATAAAATCCTGATCAATGACGCCGGCAAGAAAAGCAATATCGACAATAATAAAATGTTCGATAAGTTGAGCAGGTTGATCATGGGAAGCGTAAGCGGAAATATGTTTGACGAAAAAGAATTCACCATTTCATACCTTAAAGACAAAACGCAGAACCTGACCGTGCTTATTCCGAAAGATGCAAGCCTGCGTAAATACATCGGCAAGATGGAACTGTACTTCGACAAAACTTCGAATACGGTTACCGAGGTGCGGATGATCGAACCATCGGGCGATTACACCAAAATCATATTTAAGAATAAAGCCTTAAATTCCAGCATCGATGATTCGGTTTTTAACCAGTAGCGTAGCGGTTTTGTTGCTGATGTCGTGTTCGCCAAAATCATTGCGCGGACTCGAGCAAATACCGGTCACCGAATCAGTTTATACAGTTAAATATTTTTCGGATCCAGCGATTGACTACGTTTATAAAACCTCGATCACTATATATGGTAAGAGTTTCGGCGGAATTTTGATCGCAAAGAAAACCGCGACTGAAACGCATCGAATCGTATTCACAACAGAATTCGGCAATAAATTATTCGACTTTGAATTGCAGGACGGCAATTTCAAAACCAATTTTATACTGGACGAACTGAATCGGCCGATTATCATCAAAACTTTACAAGCCGATTTCAAACTGTTGTTCAGAGAAAAATTCGCGATTGATGAGCAATATAGTGACGGCCAAAATTCAATATTGCTGTCGGAAGACAATAACAGGCGAAATATTTTGTTTGTCGATAAGGCGTCGGGTAATCTAACAAAGCTGGTTCATGCAAGCAAAAGCAAGGACAAGATTATACTGGATTATTTAGCGGAAACCACTACTTTTGCCGCCGGAGTCAGTATTTCGCATCGCGATATAAAGCTGCATATCGATTTGCGGAGAATGGACTAACATATTAAACTGCATGATGAAAAAAATATTTCTTTGTTTTCTGATCATCGGATTTTCGGCCAATGCGCAAATGGTGGTAAAGCCGGGATTGCGCACGGGCCTGAATATGACATCCATATCAAACGTAGATGCCGATTTCAGGACTGATTTTTATGTGGGCGGATTTGTCGCGCTGGATTTTAAATCGATTTACACACTACAGCCGGAGCTGACTTACTCACGGCAGGGTGCAAAAGTTCAATATACTTCACTTACCGATGGTCCAGATCCTGTCGTAAACTTTGAAAGTCGGGAAGCTGATCTAGAAATGCAGTATTTGTCACTTGCGATCATCAATAAATTTAACCTGACGAAGAATTTTCATCTTTTGGTCGGGCCGTCATTCGATCTGAAAATCGGCGATAATACTATGGGTGATATTTCAGGTGGCGATGTAGCCTTTCACGGCGGTTTCGGTTACGACTTCCCAGCCGGATTCGGAATCGAAGTGCGATATAAACAAGGTCTGTCGGACGTTTTCGGCAAACACTACTACTACGACGACTACGAAACAGTTTCAAACAACGACATTAAATTAAACCAGGTGATCCAAATCGGGGCTACCTATAAATTCTAACCATGAAAAAATTATTCGTTTTTACTTTATTGGCGTTCGGCATTACTTCGCAAGCGCAGGTGACTTTCAGTCCGGGCGTGCGTACAGGTCTTAACCTGGCGAACATTGGCGAACTTGAGGCTTCCTACAAAGCTGACTTTTATGTAAGTTTCGTAGGTGCGCTAAACCTAACCCGTGTCTATACACTTCAACCGGAAATCGGTTACTCGCGACAAGGAGCTATGGACGTACCGTATCACGTATACAACTACAATACTGGCGACACTTCCACTGGCATAACCGACCTGCAATTGAACTACATGACGACCAGTATAATGAACCGATTCAACATAGCGCAGTTTAATATAGCTGTCGGTCCCACATTTGATTTCCTGATGTCGCACAATATGGACCATCGCGAAAACAACGTCGATATAGGGATCTCGTTTGGTTTGGGATATAAATCCGATTCGGGTTTTGGCGTTGAGGCGCGCTTAAAGCAAGGCATTGTCGATGTGGTGTCGCACGATTTTTACGGTGGAGACAATGACTACTTCTTCGATGATTATAACACCAACACCGTTATCCAACTGGGCGTCTTTTACCTGTTCGATCTTAAAAAAAAGGAGCAAAATGTTGATTAAGGATTTTTATACAGTCGATTCAGTTACAGAAATTTCTACCGGAAAACACACCGCGGACATCACCTTGAATCCGAATCATCCGATATTTGGCGGTCATTTTCCAGGTAATCCGGTTACACCAGGTGTTTGCATGATGCAGATAATCAAGGAATTGACACAGGAAATTGTGGGCAGCAAATTACAGATGACCAGCGCGGCTAATGTTAAATTCATGGCGTTGATAAATCCGGAGCAAACACCCAAGTTGAAACTTGATCTCAACATCGATTATCCGTCGCCAGAGTCAGTCCGCGTAAAAAACACGACCACCTTCGGCGATACCGTTGCATTAAAATTGAGTAATACATTTAAAAAAACCGATAATTGAAAACCCTTCTTCTGCTACTTCTGATAGTATTGCCTCAAAGCAGTGAATTGGCCGAAATTCGTTCCAAATATCCATTGGCTGCAGAATCGCATGAGTCCAGCCGGTCTTTCCTCGAATTAACATCTACTATATCTGATTCAGATTCGAAGACTTTACTGGCATATAAAGGCGCCGCACTTACATTACAGGCGAAATATGCCAAAAACATATCCGATAAGAAAAAAAATTTCAGCGAGGGAGCAGCGCTGGTCGAAAAGGCTGTCCGAAGTGAGCCTTCCAATATTGAAATTCGGATGATCAGGCTCAGCATTCAGGAGAATACGCCTAAAATTGTAAACTACCGAAAAAATATTGCCGAGGACAAAGCTTTTATCCTTGAAAACCTGGCATCCAAAAGCGGGTCGATTCGCGAGTATATCGGGCAATATGCGCAGCGTTCCAAATCCTTCACAGAAGCCGACAAAGCATTGTTGCGCTAGAGTCTAAACTTGGACAATAGAAATTAAACAATATCTTTGTACGCTTTCCCATTGATTAATGAATCATCATCCGATGACATATTCCGCGCATCTCGATCGCCTGAAGTGCTGTGTTATTATACCTACTTATAATAATCAGAGAACATTACAGCGCGTTATCGACGGCGTACTTCAATATACCGCAAACATCATCATTGTCAATGACGGCTCAACTGATGCAACCCGGCAGATTTTGGCCAATTTCCCATCGATAAAGCATATTCATTTTCCTGCCAATCGCGGAAAAGGCGTCGCCCTTCGCACCGGTTTTGAATCAGCACGTGAAATGGGCTTTGATTATGCAATCACCATCGATTCTGATGGACAGCATTTCCCCGATGATATTCCGGTATTTGTAGAAGTAATGGAACAAAGCAGTCAACCAACACTGGCAATCGGCAGCAGGAATATGTCACAGAGCGGCGTACCGGCAAAAAGCAGTTTCGGTAACCGATTCTCTAATTTTTGGTTTTGGTTTGAAACCGGTAAAAGACTTACCGATACGCAATCGGGTTACAGATTATATCCGTTGCAACATATCCCGGCGAAGTTGTTTACCAATAAGTTTGAACTTGAAATCGAAGTGATCGTTCGAACGGCGTGGCGTGGCGTTGAAGTAAAAAATGTACCTGTCAATGTTCTTTACGATCCCAACGAGCGCGTATCGCATTTCAGGCCATTCGCCGATTTCTCCCGAATCAGTATACTCAACACTGTTCTGGTACTGATTGCGATTTTCCACATTCATCCGCGTGACTTTATCAGAAAAATAAGAAAAAAGGGCCTCAAAAAATTTTTGCTGGAAAATCTATTGCATCATGAGGACAGCAATAGAAAAAAATCACTTTCGGTGGCATTGGGCGTCTTCATAGGCATCGCGCCTTTTTGGGGATTTCAAACAATGCTTGTTATCTTCCTGG
>JADKLW010000204.1_pt1 | contig 30804 bp, 20 predicted proteins | sample 8641881 | NCBI WGS metagenome assembly JADKLW01 (sample SAMN16272185, study PRJNA661076) | feces metagenome | isolation source: fecal sample from diarrhoea affected cattle B | host: Bos taurus | place: South Africa: Lokaleng Village, Mahikeng | collected 2019-09 | reverse complement strand
TCCACCATGTGGCCTAATTTCAACATATAAATCACACCTACAGTGGCCGGTTGGGTGAATCTCTCACCCGTTCCACCGTCATACAGATATGTACTTCCGTATCTTGGCAAACCTGCTTCATCCGTATATTTCGTGATGTCATCCAATGATGCACCGTCGAAAATCGGAGTAGCGAACTTAAGACCCAGTTTTTGACCGGCCCATCCAAGAACAGTTTCATAAATCTGTCCGATGTTCATACGTGAAGGCACACCTAGCGGATTCAAAATGATATCTACAGGAGTTCCATCTTCCAGAAACGGCATATCTTCTTCACGAACAATACGTGAAACAATACCTTTGTTACCGTGACGCCCTGCCATTTTATCACCAACGTTCAGTTTACGTTTTTTAGCGACATAAACTTTGGCAAGTTTCATGATTCCTGCAGGAAGTTCATCCCCGATGGAAACAGCAAATTTCTCTCTGTTTTTTACACCGGTAATGTCATTAAACTTGATTTTATAGTTATGAATCAATTGCTTAATGAGATTATTTTTGTCATTATCAACAGTCCAGTCAGAACCGCTAACATTCACATAATCTTCAACGCTTTGCAACAGTTTAGTAGAAAATTTAACTCCTTTTCCAATGATTTCTTCACTCAAATCGTTATTCACGCCTTGTGAAGTTTTCCCGTTAACCAAAGTCCCAAGTTTTTCGATTAGAGTATTTCTTAAATCATCGAATTTTGCTTTGTAGCCGTTTTCGATTTCTTCCAATTTAAGTTTTTCTTCCGCTCTTTTCTTTTTATCCTTGATATTTCTGGAGAACAGCTTTTTGTTGATCACCACTCCTCTTAATGAAGAGTCTGCTTTCAGGGAGGCATCTTTCACATCGCCGGCTTTATCACCAAAGATCGCTCTCAGTAATTTTTCTTCCGGTGTAGGATCAGATTCACCTTTAGGCGTAATTTTACCGATCATAATGTCGCCAGGCTTCACGTCGGCTCCAATTCTAATCATACCGTTTTCATCAAGGTCTTTGGTAGCCTCTTCAGAGATATTCGGGATATCTGCCGTGAGTTCTTCCATTCCTAATTTGGTATCACGAACTTCAAGAGAATATTCATCTACGTGAATTGACGTAAACCAGTCCTCACGAACCACTTTTTCGTTAATTACGATGGCATCCTCAAAGTTATATCCTTTCCAAGGCATGAATGCTACGGTAAGGTTTCTACCCAACGCCAACTCGCCATCTTCAGTTGCATAACCGTCGCAAAGCACCTGTCCTTCATGAACTTTATTGCCTACTCTTACATTAGGCCTTAAAGTGATGGTTGTACCTTGGTTGGTTTTTCTGAATTTGGTCAGATTATAAGTTTTGGTTGCTGATTCGAAGCTTACGATGTCTTCATCCTCACTTCTGTCATATTTAATAACAATTTTATCAGCATCTACATATTCTACAATTCCGGACCCTTCTGCATTGATCAGAATTCTGGAATCTTTTGCTACTTGTTTTTCAAGACCTGTTCCTACAATCGGTGCATCCGGCATCAACAATGGCACTGCCTGGCGCATCATGTTGGATCCCATCAAGGCACGGTTCGCATCGTCATGTTCCAAAAACGGAATCAAGGATGCAGAAATACCGGAAATCTGGTTTGGTGCAATGTCGATAAGATCTACCTGCTGAGGTTCTACTACAGGATAATCACCATCCAACCGGGCAATAACTCTGTCTGTTACGAACACTCCGTCTTCGTTCAGGTCAACGTTAGCCTGTGCGATTACCTTATCCTCTTCATCTTCTGCATTCAGATATATCGGTTTCGATTTTAAATCTACTTTTCCGTTTTCTACTTTTCTGTAGGGTGTTTCAATAAATCCTAAGCTGTTGATTTTCGCATAGATACCTAACGACGAAATTAAACCGATGTTTGGTCCTTCCGGAGTTTCAATCGGACAGATTCTTCCGTAGTGTGTATGGTGAACGTCCCGAACTTCGAAACCTGCTCTTTCTCTTGAAAGACCTCCAGGCCCTAAAGCCGACAATCTTCTCTTATGTGTGATTTCCGACAACGGGTTCGTTTGGTCCATAAACTGTGAAAGCTGGTTGGTACCAAAGAAAGAGTTGATTACCGAGGTTAATGTCTTCGCATTCACCAAATCAACTGGCGTAAAAATCTCGTTATCACGCACATTCATTCTCTCGCGAATTGTTCTTGCGATTCTGGAAAGACCTACGCCGAACTGTCCTGCCAACTGCTCACCAACGGTTTTAATCCTTCTGTTAGAAAGGTGGTCAATATCGTCCACCTCCGCTTTAGAGTTGGCCAACTCAATAAGGTGGCGAACAATAGCGATGATATCGTCTTTGGTTAAAACTTCTGTGGTTTCAGGAATGTTTAATCCTAATTTTTTGTTCAGACGGTAACGCCCAACTTCTCCTAATGAATAACGCTGCTCGGAGAAGAATAATTTTTCGATAATTCCTCTTGCCGTTTCCTCATCTGGCGGATCTGCATTTCTCAGCTGACGGTAGATATATTCCACAGCCTCTTTTTCAGAGTTTGTAGGGTCTTTTTGTAATGTATTCTGGATGATAGAAAATTCGTTTGAGTTTTCTTTGTGAATCAAAATTGACTTCACACCAGCATCCAAAATGATATCGATATGTTCTTTTTCAAGAACCGTTTCTCTTTCAAGGATAATTTCATTTCTTTCGATAGAAACCACTTCTCCTGTATCTTCGTCTACGAAATCTTCAAACCAGGTGTTCAAAACTCGCGCAGCCAAAGTTCTGCCTTCTACTTTTTTAAGAGCAGCTTTAGAAACTTTCACCTCTTCTGCAAGATCAAAAATCTGAAGAATATCTTTATCAGATTCAAAACCGATGGCTCTCAGTAAAGTAGTAAGAGGTAATTTTTTCTTACGGTCAATATACGCATACATTACGTTGTTGATATCCGTAGTAAATTCCATCCAGGAACCTTTGAAAGGGATAATTCTGGAATAATAAAGTTTGGTACCGTTGGCGTGGTAAGTCTGTCCGAAGAATACCCCCGGCGACCTGTGCAACTGTGTTACGATAACACGCTCTGCTCCGTTGATAATGAACGAACCTGAAGGCGTCATATACGGAACCGGGCCTAAATAAACATCCTGAATCACGGTTTGGAAATCCTCGTGCTCAGGGTCTGTACAATACAGCTTTAGTCTCGCTTTCAATGGAACGGAGTAGGTTAATCCTCTTTCTACGCACTCATCGATTGAGTAACGAGGGGAATCTACCAGATAATCCAAAAACTCTAATACAAATTGATTTCTGGAATCGGTAATTGGAAAATTTTCCTGAAAGGTTTTGTAAAGCCCTTCACTCACTCTGTCTTCCGGAAGCGTATCCAGCTGAAAGAAATCTGTGAAAGAGGCCAACTGCACATCCAGAAAATCCGGTGCTACAATACGTCCTTTCGCAGAGGAAAAGTTGATCCTTTCCTTAGCCGAAAGTTCTGCAGTGTTTTTTGTTGCTTTAGATTTACTCATAAAGTAATAAAAAAATTGTTGGGGTTAAAAAATATTTTGTTCACACAAAAAATATCAGAAAAGACGGGAGAAAAAGAGGAAACAGAAAAGACTGAACTGAAGTTATCCGTTTGCAGAAATAGTCTTTGATCTTGTTTCTTTATTCTAAAATCTCATTCTTACTGCAACGCCGGTATATCTTTTCACGGGGTAATGCAAAATATTTTTTATTTCCTGATGAAAAAAATCCGAAATTCCAAAAGTATCAAAAAGCAGAAATCTCCTTCCCAATAAGGAAAGAGTGGATCTGAAAATATGTTTTTAAAACTTTTGGAACAATGGATAACTTCAAAAGGAGTGCAAATGTACGATATAAATATTTATTCCACAAGTTATTATGAGTTAAAGGCTCGGAGCTTGCTTAAATGCGATCAAAAAAAAAATATCGTAGTGAAGTTTATTCTTTGCAGCCTTTTTCATTGAAGTAAACTCAAGATGAAACCTGATGAATATCTTAAAAAAACCTCATCGCTAGTGGATAAGGTTTATAATTTTCATTTAAAATGATTTTAATCTTCGTGATAATTTCTCACCAAGCCTTTCACAATTTTAATGACGTTCGGCATCGCTTTATCGGCAGCAGCCAACACTTCTTCATGGGAAACAGTAAAAGCAATTTCAGGACCTCCCAAATCGGTAATAATGGAAATTCCGAAACAGTTCATTCCCTGATGCTTCGCAACAATCACTTCCGGGACGGTGCTCATTCCCACAGCGTCACCACCCATAGCGCGTACCATTCCGTATTCTGCTGGCGTTTCAAAAGTAGGACCTTGAAGACCGAGATAAACCCCGGAATGCATTTTAATATTCTCTTCTGATGCTACTGCTTGTGCGGTTTCAATCATTTTTTTATTGTACGGCTCGCTCATATCCACAAACCTTGGACCTAATTCGTCTATATTTTTTCCGCGCAGCGGATGCTCAGGCATCATGTTGATATGATCCCGAATTACCATAATATCGCCAACATTGAAATAAGGATTCACGCCACCCGAAGCATTGGAAAGTATTAAATTTTTAATTCCTAACCAATGAAAAACCCGGAAAGGGAAAGTAACGGTTTGCATATCATGGCCTTCATAATAATGAAAGCGACCGCTCATCATCAGCACTTTTCTCCCTTCCAGCGTTCCGTAAATAAGTTTGCCTCCGTGTCCTACGACGGTTGTTTGTGGAAAATGTGGAATTTCATGATACTCCAGAATATGCTCCGCCTCTACTTCATGTTTCAAAGCTCCTAAACCAGAACCCAAAACAATCGCAAATTCAGGAGTTTCACGAATAATATTTTTGATAAAAGTAGCGGTTTCTTTAATTTTTCCTAACATAATTCATAATAATTTGGTTGAATTCCTGATGTTGGCCAATATTGACATTTATAGGCCAATAGAAAACCAAATCTCTAAGATAATCAAAAGTTTTTAAACGTACATAGTCCTTTTCAGTCGTAAGAATGATTCGGTATTCACCCATTTTTTTATACTCGTTAAGGATGTTTTTTACATCATTATCTGAAAAATGGTGATGATCTTTAAATTTAAGGTGCTTCACACGGTCAGAAAATCGTGAGAGATGCTGCAAGAGCGGTTTCGGATTGGCAATTCCTGTGATGAGGAGAATGTCGTAGTACGCCAAATTATTATCCGGCAACTTTTTATCGACGGAATAAATATGTTCATCATAAGAAATGGAGGAGAAAAACACACGCTGATTCTGTCGTGGCCTGATTCGGGAAATAAAATACTGTTTCTTTTCATCCGTCAAATCCGGAGGACATTTTGAAACCATAATGATTTGTGCTCTTTTTGAGTTTCTTCTGCTTTCCCGAAGATCGCCTGCGGGCAAAACAAAATCTTTGAAATACGGATCATTATAATCCGTCATCAGAATATTCAGTCCGGCTCTTATGGCACGATGCTGATACGCATCATCCAATACCAGAACATCCAGTTCCATATCTTCGATGATTTTTCTGGCACCAGGAACTCTCTCTTCTGAAACTCCTATTACGAAACGGTTTTTGTACCGCTCAAAAAGCTGCATTGCCTCGTCGCCAACTATTTTGTAATGACTGTCATAATTTACAATTCCGTAGCCTTTTGTAACCCTCCCATAACCGCGGGAAAGCACACCAGTGCGATAATGTTTTGAAAGAAAATCGGCCAGATACATGACCATAGGCGATTTGCCACTGCCTCCCACAGAAAGATTCCCGACATTGATAATCGGCGTTCTGAACTTTGTGCTTTTAAAAATTCCAAGATTATAAAAGATATTCCGGAAAACGGTGATCAAATTATAAACTAAGGAAAACGGGTAGAGATACCATCTTTTCATTACGAATGCAAAAGTAATGATTTTCATGTTTTCTAAAAATTAATCTAAAATGAGTTTTCAACAAAAGCGGACTTTAACTGATGAAATTAAATTATTTTTGCAGCATAAAAATCATAAGGTTTACTGTTTTGCGTTATTTTATTGAATTTTCATACCACGGCAAGAATTATTTTGGCTATCAGATTCAGCCCAAGGAAGTATCTGTACAAGAAGAATTGGAGAAAGCACTTTCCACGATTTTGAGAGAAAGCATCAAAATTACAGGAGCCGGAAGAACCGATACCGGCGTTCATGCGCGGAAAATGTTTGCGCATTTCGATACATCACTTCTGCTTTCTGAAAAATTGCCGTCTCAACTCAACAGTTTTTTGCCGCCGGATATTGCCATAAAAAGAATTTTTAATGTAAAAGAGGATTTACACGCGAGATTTGATGCAACTTACCGAACGTACGAATATTATATTTCTCTTGAGAAAAACCCTTTCACACAGGATTCCGCATGGCAATACTGGAGAAGGGATATCGACATGGATCGCATGAATGAGGCTTGCAAAATACTTTTTGATTATGATGATTTCGAAAGTTTCGCAAAAACGGGTGGTGACAATAAAACCCATCTCTGCAAAATATACAAAGCGTATTGGGAAAAAAATGAAGCTGAATTGAAATTCACCATTTCAGCCAATCGGTTTCTTCGGAATATGGTGCGCTCGATAGTGGGAACTATGGTAGAAATCGGAACCGGAAAAACAGAACCTGAGGAACTTAGGAAAATTATAGAAAGCAAAAACCGGAATCATGCAGGAACTTCGGCTCCTGCACACGGGCTTTTTCTGGCAGATGTGGGTTACGATTTTTAGATTTTTACAGAAATTATTTCCCGAGAAGCTTCCGTCTAAATTGCTTATTTTTGCGCTACCTTTTTGAATACTCGGCTTTTTTATAGCTATTCCCGGTTTTAAAATGAAAAAACAAAGTACTTGGCAAATCATCAAAAGACTGTTCACGATTGGGATGAAATTCCGTTCGTGGTTCATTATTGCATTGCTGATTTCAGTGGTTTTATCCATCGTTTCCACGTACAGGCCCTATCTTACGATGCAAATTGTGGATACCGACATCATTCAGCTTCGCGACAAATCGCTGATGATGAAACACATCTACTGGCTCATTGGACTTGTGGTATTGGAAACTTTTCTGAATTTTTTCTTGGTTTGGTTTTCCAATTTTATTTCTCAAAATGTTATTCGCGATATCCGGGAACGGCTGTATCATAAACTCATCTATTTTAAGACTTCATTTTTTGATAAAACGCCAATAGGGCAATTGGTAACTCGAGCTGTCGGGGATGTGGAAACGATAGCCACGGTTTACACCGATGGTTTTCTGATGGTTTTCGGAGATATTCTCAGGATTCTATTTGTATTGGTCATGATGTATCAAACCAATGAAAATCTCACGTACATTTCCCTGATTATTCTTCCGCTCATGGTATTCAGTACAAGATTTTTTCAGAAAAGGCTGAAGAAAGCTTTCGGTGATGAACGAACCTGGACTGCGCATCAGAATTCATTCGTACAGGAACGTTTGGCGGGAATGCAGATTATTCAGGTATTTAACCGTGAAGAACAGGAATTTAAAAAATTTGAGGAAATTAATAAAACCCTGAAATCGGCACTGCTAAGAACCGTCTTTATTTTCTCGCTGTTTTTTCCGGTAGTAGAACTTATTTCATCGGTTTTCATCGGCTTTATCCTGTTTTATGGCGGTTATATCACCATTAGCGCAGGGGTTGTGATTGCGTTTATTCAGTATATTTCAATGTTGATTCGCCCTTTACGGCAGATCGCTGACCGTTTTAACAATATCCAGCGAGGAATTGTGGGCGCAGAAAGGGTGTTGGGATTAATAGATGAAGATTTTGCGCTTCCAAACAAAGGAACAGTAACCAAAAATCAATTCGAGGGGAAAATAGAATTTAAAAATGTGCATTTTTCTTATGATGAAAAACAGGAAGTACTGAAGGGAATCAGTTTCACTGTAAATCCGGGTGAAAACGTAGCTATTGTCGGTGCAACAGGCGCAGGGAAATCAACCATTATCAGTTTGATTACCAGACTGTATGACATTAATTCAGGAAAAGTTCTGATTGACAATATTGATCTGAAAGATTATGAACTCTATAACCTTCGGAGCCATATTGGCGTGGTGCTTCAGGATGTATTTTTGTTTCACGGAAGTATAGCCGAAAATCTTGCTTTTGGCGACGATACCATAAGTTTAGACAAAATCAAAAAAGCAGCGGAAGAAATTGAGGTAGATGAATTTATTCAACAACTTCCCGGCGGTTATGATTATGTAGTGAGCGAACGCGGAAGCTCCATTTCACTTGGACAAAGGCAACTTCTTTCCTTTTTGCGAGCGTATCTTTCTGATCCTAAGATTCTTATTTTAGATGAAGCCACTTCTTCTGTAGATCTGGAAAGTGAAAAATTAATCCAAAAAGCGACTGAGAAAATCACGAAAGACCGAACGTCCATTATCATTGCGCACCGCCTTTCCACAATCGAGAAGGCAGATAAAATCATTGTGATGGATCAGGGAATTATTGTGGAAGAAGGACCACACACTGAACTTCTGCAAAAAAACGGATATTATGCCGCTTTATACAGCGCACAGTTGAGGACCGGTTCTGCTGAAAACCGAGAGCAGTAAATAACTCCTTTTTACACGAGAGTTATTTTATATCGTCGTTAATCTCAAAGTATTGGTTTTGCCGCTGTCTTCTACAGGAGTAGCATTTAAATTAATCACAAAATCACCTTCCTCAACGAATCCCAAATCTCTGACCATCTGATTCACCTGAATAATGGTTTCATCGGTAGATTTTGTTCCGTCGTAATAATAAGCGTGAACACCCCAAAGCAGGTTGAGCATTGTGGTGACCCTTCTGTTGGAACTGAAGACAATAATGTGGGAATTCGGGCGGTGTGCAGCAATTTGAAACGCAGTATATCCTGAATGGGTTAAAGTGATGATGGCTTCCACATCGGTAGTTTTGGCAATTCTTACCGCAGCCAGACAAATTCTGTTGGTGATGAAGCGGCTGTCAATGCAATTGAATTCTTTCTCGATCGGCGCATTTTTCTGAACATAAAAACTGGTACTTTCGATATTCTTCACAATTTTAGCCATATTTCTCACTACTTCTACCGGATATCTTCCCACAGAGGTTTCGCCGGAAAGCATGACTGCATCAGCGCCATCCAAAACGGAATTGGCTACATCGTTCACCTCAGCTCGCGTGGGTGTAAGGCTTTTGATCATCGTTTCCATCATTTGTGTGGCAATAATAACCGGCTTGGAATGGTGTCGGGCTTTTTCTACCAAAATTTTCTGAATAGCCGGAACTTCTTCCATAGGAACTTCCACTCCAAGATCGCCTCTGGCCACCATCAGTCCGTCACATTCCATCAATATTTCATCAATATTTTTGACGCCTTCAGGTTTTTCAATTTTAGCGATGATGGGTGTTCTCTGTTGATTAGGATGCTTTTCAATCAGTTTTTTGAGATCAATAATATCCTGAGCATGGCGCACAAATGACAAGGCAATCCAATCCATTTCCAGATCCAGCATCAGCTTGACATCCTGAATATCTTTTTCGGTAAGTGCTGGAAGTGAAACATTGGTATTCGGTAAATTAACCCCTTTTTTAGAACTCAAAGGGCCTCCCTGAATGGTGACGGCTTTTACGGTATCCAATTCGTTGGTTTCTGTGACCTGCAATACCAGCTTTCCGTCGTCAATCAGAATTCTTTCGCCTGCTTTTACGTCTCTCGGAAATTCCGTATACGTCATGTACACTTTGGTGGAATCGCCTTCTATTTTCTCATTGGTAAAAGTAAGGATGTCACCCGGATTCAGATAGGAACCTTCTTCCACTACCCCAACCCGGAGTTTAGGGCCTTGCAGATCGCCCAATATCGCTACCGAAGTTCCCAATTCCTGATTGAGTTGGCGAATCATTTCTACATTCGCATGAACTATCTCGTAATCGGCATGAGAAAAATTGATTCTGAAAATATCAACTCCGGACTTAATGAGCTCTGTCATCATTTCTTTTGATGAAGAAGCCGGGCCCAAGGTTGCTATTATTTTTGTTCTTTTTAAATATTTATTCATAATACTGAAGGATATGATAAAGCTCCTCGTCAGATGTCAAAAGAATTTCCTGAATCTGAAAAGTAAGATTTTCAGGCAGCAAAATTACGGAAAATTCAGTTAAGCTGTCTGAGCTGCTGATAATATAATCTGTATCGTGAAAATTATTTAATAAATACTTAACATTCTGTTCCTCAATGAAAAGCTCATTGATTTCTTTTTTCTGAAAACTTTCGGAAGATTTATTGGAAATAAAACGGTAGCAAATTTGGGTTTCTTTACTATATCCTTCAAAGACTGGAAAGAAATATCGGAAGTAATCGCCTTCTACAATAACATCATTGATTCTTTGGAAAGAAAAAGTATTGATTCTGTTGACATGAAAGAAAAACTCAAAATCCGGCATCTCTTTGGCCATCCTCACCAAAGCTATTGTGACTTCTTCCGTATCCGTATCATCCAGAATGATTCTTTGAATTTCCAATGATATTTTCTTTTTTATTTAAAACATAAAATGCTCTCTGTGCCGCTTTTTCTTCAGCTTTCTTTTTGGAAGTTTCTGCTGCGTTGGCTGTTTTTTCATCAGCTATCCACACAGTACACCGGAACACGGTACTTTTATTCGGGCGGGATTCTTCGCAAGTTTCATACTGAATGCTGACTTTATTTTTCTGTGCCCATTCCAGAAGCAAACCTTTATAACTGACAATTTTATTCTCAAGTTTGGTCATTTCTGTGGGGGTAAGAAGTCGCTCCAACACAATTCTTTCACAAGCGCTATAGCCCAAGTCGAGATAAACGGCACCTATAAGCGATTCAAAGAGGTTTCCTGAAATATTCTCGCTGAGTGTACAGGTGTTTCCTGTCTGAATGTATTTTGTAATTTTAAGATCGTCGCCGACTTTATTGAGGTTTTTCCGGTTGACAATTTTAGATTTCATCTGAGTCAGATAACCTTCATTGGCTTCCGGATAAGTGGTGAAAAGATGACAGGAAATAATAGAACCCAATATGGAATCGCCTAAAAACTCCAAACGTTCATAATTATTGAATTCCTGATCTTTCTGAGGAGATTTCAAAGAGAAAGCTTCGCGATAGAGGCTGATATTCTGAATTTCGCAACCTATGATTCTACCAATTTCGGAACTCAGATAATAATCCTTCTCCGATAATACTTTTTTTCTTTGTTTTAGGAATTTAGGAAAGTACCTATGCAACTCCATCGTACTGATTTACAGTTTTTTAAACAGAACACATGCATTATGGCCACCAAAACCAAAGGTATTGCTCATCGCCACATTTACTTCTTTTTTTACAGCTTCATTGAAGGTAAAATTCAAACGGCTGTCGATATTTTCATCATCTGTAAAATGATTGATAGTAGGCGGCACGATTCCGTGGATAATGGTACCCAGAGCTGCAATGGCTTCTATGACCCCAGCTGCGCCTAATAAGTGGCCCGTCATGGATTTTGTGGAATTGATCTGAATATCAAACGCATGTTCTCCCAACAATTTGGAAATGGCATTTGATTCTGCAATATCACCTAACGGAGTAGAAGTACCGTGCATATTGATATGATCTACCTCGTCTGCGGTCACTTCCGCATCATCCAAACAATTTTTCATCACCATATATGCGCCCAATCCTTCCGGATGAGGAGCGGTCATGTGATAAGCATCTGCACTCATACCTCCTCCTTTCAGTTCTGCATAGATGGTAGCACCCCTTTTTTTGGCATGTTCATACTCTTCTAAAATGATACTGCCGGCTCCTTCGCCCAATACAAAACCATCCCGGTCTTTATCAAAAGGCCTGGAAGCTGTTTGAGGGTCATCATTTCGGGTTGAAAGTGCCATCATGGCATTGAATCCTCCTACACCACTTGCTGCAACAGCTGCTTCTGAGCCACCACAAACAATGACATCAGCTTTGCCAAGCTGGATGAGCATTTTCGCATCAATAATAGCGTTAGCAGATGAGGCACAGGCAGAAACGGTGGTATAATTGGGTCCGTGAAAGCCGTATTCCATGGAGATATGTCCTGGAGTAATATCAGCGATCATTTTCGGAATAAAGAAAGGATTGAATCTCGGGATTCCTTCTGAAGCAGCAAAACCAAGAACTTCTTTTTCAAAAGTCGCGAGACCGCCAATTCCGGATCCCCAGATAACGCCCACCCGGTTTTTGTCTACGTTGTCTTCCATAATACGGGAGTGGGAAACGGCTTCCTTAGCGGCTACCATCCCCAGCTGTGTATTACGGTCCATTTTTTTTGCTTCTTTCTTATCAAAATGGTTTAACGGATCGAAACCTTTTACTTCGCAGGCGAATCTTGTTTTAAAATTTGAGGCATCGAAAAGAGTAATAGGAGCGGCTCCGCTCTTGCCTTTCACAAGGTTTTCCCAGTATTCTTTTGTGTTGTTGCCAATAGGCGTTACAGCACCAAACCCGGTAACTACTACTCTTTTCAATTCCATAAATTATTATTTTCTGTTAAAGAAATATTACTTGTTCACTACTTCTTCGATGTAAGCAATAGCGTGGCCTACAGTAGTAATTTTTTCTGCCTGATCATCAGGGATCTGGATGTTGAATTCTTTTTCAAACTCCATAATTAGTTCTACAGTATCCAAAGAATCTGCTCCTAAATCGTTGGTGAAGCTCGCTTCTGGAGTCACTTCTGTTTCTTCAACGTCAAGCTTATCAGCGATGATAGCTTTTACTCTTGATGCAATGTCTGACATAGTAATTTATATTTTATTGTTGATAATTGCTGCAAATATATAAAATTCTTTAAGAATTCATGTTTTTTTATTCTGAATTAAGGAAATATTGAAGAGTATTTTTAGTTCCAAAGCCGGATTTTTCACGTTATGAATGAGATAAGAAACGTAAATTTAATATTCTTTTTCTGCGATGGAAAATATTTTGCTTTTTCTGTTGTCTTCCTTATAAAGAAGAAGCCCTCAAAGAAGAGGGCCTCAAATAATTAAAGTTTAGAATTATTATTCCTTAATGAATTTCCGCTGAGCAGATTGCCCATTTTTAGCTTCAATATTGATGATAAAAATACCATTGATTAATCTGCTAACATCAATTTTGTTACTGAAAATACCTCCGGATTGAACCAACTGGCCAATGGCGCTGTAAATGGTGTATTTAGAACCATCTTCAACTCTGGTAATATTCAGGACATTTTTCACAGGGTTCGGATATATCTGAATTTGAGTCAGATCCAGAATATTGGTGGCTAATGGTTTTACAATTCTTACGTTGTAGTCTTCCACTTCACCAAATTCAAACACAGAACACATTTCCGGCGAGCTGCTTCTGCTCATCGCTACTCTCATCACAACAAATTTATCTAATGTGAGGCTTGCGTAGGCGTTTGCAGGTATGCTAAAGGTTCCGGATACATTCGCTTCTGTATTTGGCGGCGTCATCAATATTCTTTCGTCATTGGTAAATAATCCATCTCTGTTAAAATCAATCCAGACAGTTACGGCGGCATTTCGCGGTGTTCCATTCCATGATTTAGTTATAGAAATCTGATTATTATTAGATCCTTGCAGTAAAACGATGGATCTGGTTATATCTCCAACATAAGAAGTATAATTAGATGCTCCTGAGTTGCTGTTCATTTCTGCATATCCAAAAGGTTTAACATTAACATTGGAGATATGTTCCGCTGAACTGTCGGTGGAGCCCATTCCACAATAGTTCAATCCTGGAGTTGTGAATACATAAGGATCAGTAAACATCTGAGTTCCTCCGTTACACACATTCGCAATCTGGACTTCATATTGGGTTTCTTCTGTTAATCCGGTGATGATATAATTATTAACCGACACAGGAGCAGAAGTCCATCCTGCGGAAGATCCTACTTTTCTCCATCTGACAATGTAAGTAGCACCGGGAACTGCATTCCAGTTTACCTGAGCCTGAGTCATGGTAAGATTGGTAATGGATAATCCGACCGGAGCCATTTCACAAGTGGAAAGCGTTGTAAATACTTTCGGGGTTGTATAAATATTATAGGTAATGGAACAAGCAGAAGCTATTCTCACTTCATAATTCGTATACGGCAATAGCCCTGAAATCGTATAAGAGTTTGTATTTACATTGACAACTGTCCATGTGGTTCCACCCACTTCTCTGTACTCCAATGTATAGGTAAAAGGAATCATCGGATCCCAGGTTACAAGCGCTGAAGATGAAGTAATATTATTAACTGTTAATCCACTTGGCGGGACAGGGTTACATTCTGTGGTAAACTCAATATGCGCATAGGTTCCTTCTACTCCCTGACACACTGCAGCAACTTCTACTTCATACAATTGAGATGAAATAAGGTTGCTCAAATCAATGGAATTAGTGGTTGCTGGCCACGGTGCTGCAGGAACCGGAATAACAGAAACCCAACCTGTTGTTCCTACAGGACGGTAACGCACTACATACGAAGCACCACCAATATCCTGTGGCCAGGTAATAGTAGCCGTGTTATGTGTAATAGCAGAAGCAACCGGTAAAGGTGCAGTATTATTACAAATCACAATCATCACATTATCTATGGCAGCCGGAGGATTAGTTCCTGCGGAAGCATTATTTCTCCATTCAAAAACAACCCGCATTATGCCATTGGCAAAACTGCTTACATCTAATGCAGGATCTTCATAAGTCTGCCATGTATTCTGCAGCTGGAAGTTACCAGCAATTGGAATTCGACCAGGATCCGCAGCTGTCTGCGTTCCGGCAACCGGCATATAAGAAGTAGGAACCAACCATACTCTCATATAGTCATTATTGTTTTCACCATCTGATTTCCAGTCGAATTTAAAAGTAACGTTAGTAGTTCCTGGAGGCACGATAATATCTCTGTACGCCTGTACCACACTTGGTGCAGTAATGGTATATTCATTAGCTGCTCCGTTATTATTGGAGATGTAGATTGCATTGGCAGGATTTCCTGTTGCTGAACCATATGCCCATTTATTTGTCTGAGAACCATTAATAAAACCGAAATCGTTAGGTCCCGTAAAATCTTGAATGTAAGGAATGGTAGCCGGAATCTGAGCCGTAGTGAAATAACCTCCCGATACCCAGAAACTCGTATCCCCAGGACCACAATTGGAACGCACCCACCAGTAATAAGTTGTGTTAGGAGTAAGCCCAGTGACGTTTTGCGGCGAACCTGTAGCTGATCCAGTAGGAGCGGTAGTTGGCGTAGGCGGAATATTAGATGGTGATAGATAGTAATGATAACCTTGAGCAGGCGCAGGTACTGCTGCCGTCCACGACAGCGTTGCTGAAGTGGAGGTTATATTTGAAGATGCTAAGTTGGAAGGTGGCACTCTACAGGCATTTACCGAAAAATTAATATTGTCGATAGCCGCCGGAGGTTGGTCTCCAGTTGTTGCATTATTCCTCCATTCAAATACCAAACGCATAACACCAGCAGGCACAAAACTGAAAACAGGCACATTGGTATTCAGATAAGTCTGCCAGGTATCTTCCAACTGGAAATTCCCTCCAATTTGAATTCTACCACCCCCGGCTGTCAATGCTGCTCCCGGAACGATAGTATGAGAAACCGGCACCATCCATACCTTGAAATAGTCCTGTCCACTTTGTCCTTCAGATTTCCAGTCGAACATCAGTGAGCCAAGGGTAGATCCGGTAGGAATTATAATATCACGGTAAGCATGCGCATAACTTGTGGAAGTAATCGTATAAGCATTGGATACTCCATCGTCATTTGAAATATAAATTGAGTTTGGCGGATTTCCTTCTGTTGCACCGTACGCCCATTTATTAACCTGATTCCCTATAAAAGTAAAGTCATTAGGACCTGTAAAGCCTTGTTGATAAGGCACAGGAGCAGGTATTTGCCCGGTAGTAAAACTTGGTCCTGGCATCCAGATGCTTCTGCTAGTTGTGCTACACGCTGCGCGAACCCACCAATAATAGGTTGTATTTGGTGTTAAACCAGACACTGCTGCAGGAGAAGCCGTCGCTGATCCACTAGGAGCCGTCGCTGCAGTTGGCGGAACATTAGAAGTAGAAATATAATATTGGAATCCGTTGGCGGGCAGTGGATTTGGTCCGCTCCATGGCAAACTAACAGAATTTGCAGTAACCATGGTAGGAGCTGAAGTAGAAGGTGCCAAACAAGTCGGTACCAAGAAATTAATATTATCAATAGCTGCTGGTGGATCGTTAAAAACCGAAGTATCATTTCTCCACTCAAATACCAAACGGACAATACCTCCAGCAAAGCTGGTAAGATTAATATTTTGATTGATATACGTTTGCCAGTTGGCCTGCTGATTAAAGTTCGATCCGATCTGAACTCTTCCACTTCCTGATGTTATTTGAGTTCCCGCAACGGGAGTAAAAGTTGTAGGTACCAGCCATACTCTGAGATAATCAAATGTGCTTTCTCCTACAGCTTTCCAATCAAACATCAACGTAGCAAGATTTGTTCCTGCGGGAACAGCAATATCTCTATACGCCTGTACAACTGATGTCGTATTGGAATACGTGTTGGTTAGTCCATCATTATCCGAAATATAAATAGAATTGGCCGGATTACCGGTTGCTGATCCGTAAGCCCATTTATTCGGTTGTGTTCCGTTTATAAAACCAAAATCATTAGGTCCGGTAAAAGGCTGCACATAAGGCATAGTTGCAGGAATCTGGCTGGTAGTAAAACTCGGGCCAGCCATCCACATACTTTGATCCGATGCCGAACAGACGGCACGTACCCACCAATAATACGTAGTAGACGGAGTAAGGGTGGTTAATGGAACCGTGGTTGTGGCACTGGTTCCTGTGGGAGCAGTTGCTGCTGTGGGAGGAGTATTTGTAGTGCTTAAATAATATTGATATCCATTCGCTGGATTGGATGTAGAGGCTGTCCAAGTCAGTGTTGCACTGGTAGCTGCTACAGTATTAACATTCGTATTGGTAGGAAATAAACAAGTGGGAGGAGGGCCAATAATCACAGTATAATCATGAGCTTCTCCAAATCCGGCGGTGTTACAAGGGATAGGCTGTGAAGCGTAACGGTCTGCTATTCGCATTCTGTAGGTTCCCGGAGTTACCGTAACAGGAATATTAATGGTACCATTCGTTGCAGAAGCAGCTCCGGTTCCTGTACTGCTGGCTGTTGAAACAAGCTCCGGTGCTGCGTCTGTAAATGTACCATCGTTATTGAAATCAATCCATATTCTAATATTTTGATTGGTGAAATCGTGGGTAACAGTATAAGGATAAGGTACAGCTGGTGACATATTGATAATATGAGTAGTAGTATAATCTCCGTAAGCACCAGGTGAGCATCCTGTATTTAAATGGCTGAATCCTGCAAGCGGAATCGTAAAACTGTCAATTAAATCTCCACTATTACACCCACTTGCAAACGCGGGAGTACAGTAAGTCTGAGCATTAAGATTAGAAAAAGACCAAAGAAAAATGGCCAATAAGTAGAAATATTTCTTCATAATAACTTTTTTAAGTTGACACTAAAGATTAACGTATTACACCAGTACTGAACGACTTCCTGAATACAATAAGTCCAAACTAGATACTTTATCCTACAAATCTAAATAATTTTTATGATTAACTGAATAATAATGAATAAAAAATTAAAGTATTCAATAAAATTAAAAGTATTTGCAGAATAAAACCTGATAAATTCAGAGAAAATAAAACCCTGTTTTACTTTCTATGGTTTAAATTTTTATGATTATTTGTTGGGGTACAAAGACGACAGAAAGCAGACAACAAAATTATTTTTTACTACAATGTTGATTTGTTTCGGTTAGGTTTAAACCGCACGAAGGGATCAACAAAAAAATCCTCTGATCGGTTCAGAGGATTCAATGATATTTAGTACTACGACTTACTTTTTTATAAATTTCAAGGATTTGATAAACTCACCTTTTCTATATGTTCGTACATAATATACTCCCGTAGGAAATTCACTTACCTCTATTTTCGTAGTTTCATCTTTTCTCGGAGATTTTTTTACCAAACGCCCTTCCGAATTAAAAATATGAAGCTCATCTATCTTTATCTGTCCGGCAACTGAAATATATTGCGTAGTAGGATTCGGGAAAACAATCACGCTGTTCATCATTTCAACATCATTCACTGACAGAGCATTACACGCATTATTATTAAGCAAACCGGATCTCGGCCCTATCAAGGCATTTCGAACAATAGTTTTCTGATTATTAGTAAACATGGCCATCGCTCTGTCATCTACATAATCCATGTAATTCATGAACATCGCTCCATGAGCAGTGGGAGTACACATATAGGTATTATTCGGATACGTGGGTGCTCCGTAATAAGGATTAAACGTTGCCGGAGTATCGGCACAAAAGTCCGTATTTGTTGGGCTGCCACAAGTGGAACCATCATCTCCCCATATATGGTCTAATCCAAAATAATGGCCGATCTCATGGGTAGCTGTTCTTCCCTTATTATAAGGATATTGTGCAGTACCTGTGGTGCCGAAACAGAAATACCCGATTGCCAATCCGTCAAACGCCTGCCCTACTGCTCCCGGTTGATATGCCCAACCCAAAAAGCCTCCCGTCATATTTCCAACCCAAATATTCAGATAGCGAGTTGTATCCCACGCTGTAAGCCCACTGCTGGTATAATAATTATTATTGAAATTAAAATTTGAGGCTACAGATTTTCTTTGTACACCCGTGGTCGGATTCCCATTAGGATCTACCGTTGCCAAACAGAAAACCACTTCCATATCGGATGCAAATGACTGGAAATAAGGAGGGACTGCTGTGGAGAAATCAGCATTTAATTTTCGGAAATCAGCATTTAAAACTGCCAACTGAGAATCAATCTGAGCCTGTGATATATTCATCGTTGTATTGGAATAGAGAACATGTACAACTACTGGAATGGTAACAACCGTTTTCTTAGCCTGGAAATGATGCTCTGTATTCAAAAAGTTCCTGAGATCCTGGCGCTTGGCCTTTTCTGCGGGGTTTGCATTATAAAATTCTTCCATCTTTTGCGGAGTTACACATACTCTCTGCGCCGCTACCGACACCACTAAGGTAGAAAACAAACCAATTAATATTTTCTTCATAAATTTTTTTTCAAAGATAAATCTTTCTTCTTTCAGTTTATAATATTCTTCGATTTTTAAGCTTATCATATTTTTAAAATAAAACCATTTGTTTGAGATATTAAAAGAAACACATTGAAAAAAATAACTTTTCCCGTCTAAACTCATCAGTTTATACTTACTTTTATAGCTTGATAAATTAAGAAAACATGAGAAAGTTATTTGTAACACTACTCCTTTTCGGGCTGGCATTCAGTTCCTGTAATTCACAAAAACATGAAAAAAGTGCCCCTCAGTATTCTAAAAACACACCTGCAATTGTGAAAATTGAACTATCGGAGCGTACCAGAGGATACTCACGATCCATTTCCGTCACTCCTGAAATGACGAAAATCACAGTCAATCGTCAGGAAAATAACAGCCGCCACGGAAAAGATGTATGGGACAAAATAACAGCCGAAACCCAAAAAATTGACGTGAAAAATATTGTGAATTTCTCTGCGCCTTCGGAAAAGCGCCGTGTGGATGCTGCCTTAGCTTCATGGATTGTCATCACCACCAAAAATGAAACGTATTCATCAGTTTCGTTTGATTCCGGAAACCCTCCTTTAGAATTGAAAGCATTGTATAAAATACTGTCCGCCCAATTCAGTTCAAACGAGAAGGAATAACATTACATTCAAAAATCATTGATCAAAAAAGCCGCTCCACAATCGTGAAACGGCTTTTATCTTAAAGATTAATTCTTATTTTTTAATAAACTTCACACTTCCATTGAAGTCTTTATCTGCAATGGTAATAATATAATTACCTACAGTAAGCCTGGAAACATTCACTTTATTATCTTTCACCGTACCGGTATCCACTATCTGGCCTATTGCATTATGAATCTGATACACCGCTTTATCGGACACTTTGGTAATATTCAAAATATCAGAAACAGGGTTCGGATAAACTCTGAAATCATCTTTTCCAACTTCATGTGTGGACAAACCTGTGGTAACCATCACAGTATAATCTTCTACTTCTCCGTAAGCACCTAGTGCCGAAGTCATACAAGGATAAAGCTGATAAGTGGCACCCGCCTGACCGTAAAAAGAAATCACTCTCATTCGGTAAGGAATATTTTCTACAGCAATTGTAGGAACAGAGAATGTTACCGAGGCAACCCCTGTGCTTGACGGGCTATTCATAATAACTTCCTCAGGAATATCTCCGAAAGTACCATTAGCATTATAATCAATATAAGCCTGTACTGCATTCGGATAAGGTGTTCCACCCAGCCATCCTTTGGTTACAGCTAAGGTGTATTGCTGGCCAGCTCCTTTCACAAGATTAATTTGTAATGCAGGATCATTAGTGTAATTAGAATAGGTACTGGCACCAGAACTGTTATTAACGTTAGCCAATGTGACATTTGCAATATGATCATCCGTTGCATTAGCTGTACTGGCTGTACAGTACACCAAGGTTTTAAAAGTCTTCGGTGCAGAATACGCTCCTGTAACTCCGGAGCAAATTGCTGCAACTTCAACTTCATACATGTTATTGGCAATAAGAGACGATAATATAACCGATGAATTATTGGATGACGTTGTTTGCCATGTTGTTTGCCCAACAACTCTGTAACGAATGACATAAGTAGCTCCTAACATTGGATTCCAAGAAACCGTTGCTTCGGAACCTGTAACACCTGAAATCATCACGTTCTGAGGAGCAGAACCATCACAGTTAGAATAGGTCACAACGTTCACGGATTGCACAGCATAGAACACATTATTAATTGCTGAAATTCTTAATTTAATAGTTTGCCCATTTAGAGACGCTGGGAAAGATAATGCCTCTGAACCATCATTTGGAGTAGATGCCGCCAAAACTGTCCAGGTAGTTCCGTTATTAATAGTATAATCTATTTTTACATTCGCCACGTTGAAAGGTCCAACATTTGTTCCTGCTACGTCCCATTGTATAGTACTTGGAGCAGAAGTATTGGCAGTTGTTGAGTTGATTTTAAACGGCCCGTTATTAGACACGTTGATGATTTGCTCTGCACTGTTGGTCTGCTGTTGTGCAGGATTAGGATGGTTATCTCTTACCGTAACAACAAAATTCAGTGTTCTGGCTACATTGGATACCGTTTCCCAATTCGCTTGAGAAGTTAAGTTTCCATTCAGCACTTCACTCAGTCTTGGGAAATACCTTGTAGGAGATGTGGAAGGCAAAACAGATCTGAAAATAGGCTTTGTGGTACTGGTTGGATCAACATTCGTGGATGGAGATGTGGCGCTGTTAAACTGTTCCCATGTATAGGTTAACGGATTATTTTCCGGATCTGTAGCTACAGCCGTCAGCGCAAACGCAGTCCCTTTTGGAATCGTGTAGGTAGGCAATGCCTGAATACTTGGAGGATTGTTTGCTATCGGTGTTTCTACATCGCAAGCTTTGGCATTCAGGTTCTGCTGCACCTGTACAATACTTACCACGTGAAAATAAGGATCTGCATGGTTCTGTACATTCGAATTAGTAATTCCGGCATAACTCATAATGGTCGATCCGGAACCTGGCTCCATATTAGTACCCGTACCTTCCAGATTCATGGAAAAAGTGTGGGTTGCTCCCAACTGATGTCCCATTTCATGAGCTACATAATCAATATCAAATGCATCTCCTTGAGGCACAGTACTGCTGGTGAAAGCTGATCCTTTAGCTGTCGAATTAGCATTTGCAGGATTAACACAAATACAGCCGATACAACCTGCATTCCCGTTTCCTCCAGTTTGCCCAAATAAATGTCCGATGTCATAATTGGCATTACCCACCACGTTGGTCAGAGTTTGTTGTAGCTGTACATTCCAGTTGTTTTGATTAGTGTACGGATCAGTTCCGACATAAATAATGGCAGGAAAGTTTTGTACATTAAGGTGCAAAGCAAAGTCTTTTTCAAATATTCCGTTCACCCTAGTCATCGTAGCATTTATTGCAGATAAAGCACCCGCAACTGTGCCGCCATGATATTGGGTGTATTCTGATGTAACGGAAATTGCCAGTCTCAGTGTTCTGTATTTTTTATCTGAGTTTTTTGCAAAATCTGTCGGGTTATGAGAAAAAGTGCTTCCATTCTGATATAAAGCATTCATTTGAGCCTGAGCTACTGAACCTTCTTGTGTAGAGCACACGAAACTGCCTTTGTCAGGATTTGTCGTCTTGTAATGTACTCCATAAACCGTTTTATCAGCATTCATCGGAGAAATAAATTCGTACTTGCCGTCTTTGATAATCATTGACTGAAAATCTACCGGAGAAGTACTGAATCTGATATATTTGGAAGGATCATCCAATCCCACTCCTACATAAGATCCTAAATTATACTGAACTGCCAGTTCTTTGTCAACAACCGGGAAACTGTATACGGTGAAACGTTCCACTTTGCCGTCCATTGTAGGTATAGAAACCTGTACGCCTATCGATCCTCTGCCCATTTCCGGCGCATTTTGAAGTTGCGATCTCAGCGTATTCATGTCTAATGTGTAAAATTGTCGTACATTAGAATCTTCGATTTTAGTTTTTTCTCTGTGATTGGTTTTTGTCCATTGTGCAGTGGTTAGTCCAAAACTTAATGCCATAAACAAAAATGCAAGCCTTTTTTTCATTTTTTTATTTTAATGGGTAATTGTGCAAATATATATAAATTTACAGAACGGAATAAATTCGATGATGTTTATATTTTTGATTTAATTTTGCTCCATAATTATTAAAATTCCTATTCTATGTATATAAAATCTCTTTTTCTTGCTCTTTCTACGCTGCTGCTGTTGCATTGTAACGCACAAAAAAACACTGATTCATCAAATGCAAAAACTGAAAAATCATTGGATCACCATTTTCAAAAAATAGAACTGGAAGAAATGACCCGCGGATCCAGAAGAATGATTGTGATAACACCAAACACAAAAGAAGTAGAAATAAACCGGAAAATAAGCAGTTTCAAAACAACGGAAACGGAATGGAAACGCCTACAGGAGTTGATTACTCAACTGAATCCGGAGAAAATTGAATCCTTTACTCCTCCTACCAACAAAAGGTTTTATGACGGAGCGATGGCTGCAACTATTAGGGTAAACATTGATGGCAAAGTTTATTCTTCACAAACTTTCGATGCCGGAAATCCTCCCGAACAACTGGCCACTTTATATCGCGAATTGGTTTCGTCTTTTAAAGAATAATTAAAAATGATACACCAGATTCCACATAAATCCAAAGTTGAATTTTCCTGAACTCTGCCCAAAACCCGGAACTACCATAGGCTGAATATCTTCCTGCTTCGTGGAAAATATCAGGTATTTCGGCTGCACATTCACATCGATGTAGAAATTGCTTGAAAAAAGCTGCACCCTTCCTCCAATTATCGCTTCCGTCCAATAAGAAGATTGCGAAGACGATGGAAAAGATTCAAACGAACTGCTGCCGCCAAATCCACGGATCGGAACCGCACGATATTCCTGATGATAAAAAGAAGCCGCCAATTTAGCACCGGCATAGAAACCGTTTTGCGCATTTTCAGGATCTCTCATCAGCATATAAAACCCGCCTATTTTCACAAAAGGGCCATTAACCTCCGCATCATATCCGTTTTTCTGATAAATATTCTTCTCAAATCCTGCATCGGCAACAGCGTGCAATCTTTCTTTCAGCCTGGTGGAAACAAATCCCTGATACACTTTTCTTTCTGAAAAAAAGGAAATTCCGGCATTCAGCACATCAATGCCAACCATGAAATTAGGATCGTATCGCCATTTTTCTTTCTGCTGAGTTTCATTTTCCTGCGAAAAGCCCAATGCGAAAAGAAAGCTAAAAAAGAAGAAAAAGATGCGTTTTGTTCTCATTTATAATTTCATTTTGGGCATTTTCAATTCCCGGAACGGGGCCAACAGTTATGATTTCCGAAGAAACATTTTCATACAGTTTTCTGATACCACACGCTGGCGACACATATTCTGTTTTATCATTATATTTTACCCGGATCTGGGATTTAATCCCTTGTTGCGAAGTGCTGATATAAAGGTCTGTTAAACCATGGTCATCTACACGCAACGGGACAAAAACCGAGTCCGTTGCCGTTCTTCTTTCAATCACCGGAACCACTCCGTTACCATAATCCACACTTACGAAAAGAGAATCCATTGTTTTGGGTTTTCCGGTAGTATAGGTTTTAAACTTAATCTTCATTCGAGGCGTTCCCTCACCTCCGCCACAAATATCATCATCCGTACTGCAGGAAAACAGAAAAAGAAAAACAGCAAAAAACAGAACGGTGGGTCTCATCTTTTTAGTTATCAGGATCCAAAGCTTTTTCCAGCCTGTACACCAGATCTTCATAATGGTATTTCGCAATTGCATTATTGGCCGGCTTAGACTTCAATTCATTTTTCAGGCTGTTCAAAGTACCGCGAACTACTGCCTTCACATCTGAATTATCGGAGATGCTTACCGATCTGAAAAAACGGGAAGAAGCTGCTGCGGTTGGCTTGGCATTCAATAAATCTATCATAGAACCAACATAGTTCCGCTGAAGATTTCTTCTGAAAAGATCAGGTTCAGCAGTGAACATCATCTGTTTCAAATCACTCATATATTCAATAACAGGATAAGCGTTTGGGTCTGCAGTGGAAGAGAGATACATCATCTGCACCACGGACGGGCTCAGGATTCGGTTCAAAACACTGTTCTGAAGTCTTTCCACCACCTCAACAGATGATTTTCCTGTCTTCTCAAAAACTTCATTTCTCAAAAGCCATTCCGGGGTTTGAAAAATATTTTCGTTCAGAAACTGTAATGCTTCTTTCTGTTCAGACTTTGGAACCACTTCGTACACCGCGCCTTCCTGTTCAATATTCTTAGGCGTTTCTGTCTGTCCGCCGATATATTTTGAAACATGGCCCAGATATCTCCCGAACTGCCCTGTAACCTGATCATACATTAAGGAAAGATTTTCGTAATCTTCGTTGGGCTTGGCAGTCCATTTCTTCAGATTATCCATAACTCTGTCTAGGTTTTTGATTCCATATCTTCCAGCGATCATCGGGTTATTGCCCACTTGTTCGCTTTGCAGGCGCGGATCAAACTGATTGCTTTCGGTACCAAAATGCAACCTTGGATCTTTCAGTTTATTGATCACCCATTTATTTAGGTGAGCTTTTTCCTTTTCAGGTGAATTGTACTGATAGAATCTTCTGTATCCCCATTCTATTGCCCAATCATCATAATCCCCAACTCTGGGCATAATTCCTTTCTCTCCTACTTTATCTTCCGGCTGTGCAACGTAATTGAATCTCGCATAATCCATAATAGAAGGCGTGTGTCCGTTCCTTTCCAGCCATTTTCTGTCCCTCAGTTTCTCCACAGGAACAGCGTTGCTGGCGATGAAATTATGTCTCAAACCTAAAGTATGTCCCACTTCATGAGCGGAAACAAAACGGATAAGTTCACCCATTAGTTTGTCATCAAAATCTAACTTTTGTGCTTTTGGATCATTCGGAGAAGCCTGAACGAAATACCAGTTTCTGAGCAGCATCATCACATTATGATACCAATTGATGTGGCTTTCCAGAATTTCGCCGGTTCGCGGATCTGAAATGGACGGTCCCGAAGCATTGGGTACATCTGAGGGTTTATAAACAATAGCCGAATATCTCGCGTCTTCCAGGCTCCATTCCGGTTCATCCTTCGCATTGGGAATTTTAGCATAAATGGCATTTTTAAATCCGGCCTTCTCAAAAGCTTTCTGCCAGTCATTGACACCCTGCATCAGATAAGGAACCCATTTCTTAGGTGTGGCAGGATCAATATAGAAAACAATCGGTTTTGCCGGTTCTACCAGTTCGCCTCTTTTATATTTTTCCAAATCCTGAGGTTTCGGTTCCAAGCGCCATCTTTTAATTAAAGAAACTCTTTTCACGCCCTGAGGATCGAGATCAAAATCCGTATAGCTTACGGTAAAATAGCCCACTCTCGGGTCATAATATCGCGGCTGCATTTTATTTTCCGGCAAAAGCACCAGCGAGGAATTGATTTCCACTGTATAATTTCCGCTTACTTCCGGCTTTTCCGTTCCGGGAGGGAAAGTCATGTTGCCTAAAGTTCGTGCGAACGTTTTGGTAGTATTGAGCTCAATGTTGGTGGAAAACGATCTGATGAAATTCACATACGATTTGTCCTTTTGGAAGGCTCCGACTTTATATCTTTTCTTCACCGTCGGGGAAAAGGAAACCAGTTCATTATCGGCATTGATTAAATCTGTAATATCTACAACGGAAGATTTCTTGTCCTTTCCGAAAGCTTTGATATCGAATGCATGAATAATTGCGTGGGTATTGTTCCGCATCACCGAATTGTACATCTGCGAAGTAGAATCGCTGGCGTAATCTGCATAAGAAACGGAGCGGATAAAGATCTTATCGTTCGGGCCTTTTTCAAAGGAAATAAGGTTTTGCCCTATCTGGTCGCCGGCGTAACCTGTTGTTCCGGATCTCATGCCTGCCGCAGCTTTGGTAAGGCGGCTCACCAGAAGAAATTCTTTTCTCAGAACGGTATCGGGAATTTCAAAATAATACTTATCTTCTACTTTATGTACCGTGATGATGCCCTCGTCCGTAGTTGCTTTCTCAGTGATGACTTCCTTATACGGTTTTATCTTCTCTGGTTTTTTATCTTTTGCCGCAGCGGCAGATTTCTTTACGGCAGCGGTATCGGTTTTGGCCTTTACGGTATCTTTTTCCTGCGCCGGCGCAAAGGTTACCAAAGAGAATAAAGACAATAAAAGTATGCGTTTGAAATTCATTATATCATTTTTTTGCTAAAGATAAACAATCTGTATTATTTCCTCAAAAGAAGTGCAATGTTCTCCACATGATGGGTTTGCGGGAACATATCCACAGGAAGGATTTTCACCACGTCGTAATGCTCTTTCATCAAAGCAATGTCCCTGGCCTGCGTAGCGGAGTTGCAGCTTACATACACGATTCTTTCCGGGGCGAGTTTTAATATTTGTTCTACCACTTTCTGGTGCATACCGTCTCGTGGCGGATCTGTGATCAGCACATCTGCTTTCGGGTGCTGGCTGAGGAACTCCTCCGTGAAAACCTCTTTCATGTCGCCACAGTAGAAGGTACAATTGTCCAGTCCGTTAAGCAGGGCATGCTCTTCAGCGGCATTGATGGCTTCCTGAACCGACTCGATGCCGATGACCTGTTTGGCATTCCGTGCGACATATTGAGCGATGGTGCCGGTTCCGGTGTAGAGATCGTACACGACTTCATGACCTTTTAAATCGGCAAATTCCAAAGTTTTCCTGTAGAGTTCCAACGCCTGGGCATAGTTGGTTTGGAAAAAAGATTTCGGGCCTATTTTAAATTTGAGCCCATCCATTTCTTCCATCAGATAGCCTTCGCCGAAATAGGTCTGCACATCCAGATCATAAATAGAGTCGTTGCCCTTTGGATTAATGGCGAAAAGCAATGTTCTGATCTGAGGAAAATTTTCCAAAAGAAAGGCGAAAAGCTTCTCACGGTTGTCCTTTTCTTCGCGAAACAACTGGAAAAGCACCATCCATTCGCCCTTTGAATTTTGGCGCAACATCATGGTTCGCAGGAAACCATCCTGGTTTCTTACATCGAAAAAATCGAGGTTATTCTCCACAGCGTACTGTTTCACGGCAAGGCGAAGCGCGTTGGAAGGATCTTCCTGAAGGTGGCATTCTTTCAAATCCAATATCTTGCTCCACATCCCGGGAATATGGAATCCCAGAGCATTCTTATCATGAATTTCAGTATCGGAATTCACCTCATCCAAAGTAAGCCAGCGTGCATCGGAAAAAGAAAATTCCATTTTGTTGCGGTAGTAGTACTGTTTTTCTGCACCTAGGATGGGCTGCGTCTCAAACTGATCTACACCTCCTATTCTCAGGATATTGTTCACCACCTCATTCTGCTTGAACTCGAGCTGTTTTTCATAGCTCAGGTTTTGCCATTTGCACCCGCCGCACACGCCAAAGTGTATGCATCTTGGCAACACGCGAAACGGCGAAGCTTCCACAAGGTCGGCTATTTCTGCTTCAAAATATTTGGATTTGGATTTCTTCACCCTTGCGTTCACCACATCTCCCGGAACTGCGCCGGATACAAGGACGGTTTTGCCTTCTTCCGTTCTGCCTACGGCCACGCCTTTTGCCCCTGCTGAGACGAGCGTGATGTTCTCGAGAATCTGGTTTTTCCTTTTGTTTTTTGCCATGCTGCAAAAGTACGATTTTGAAATAAAAATCATACTGCACCCTCAAAGTTTAGGGAGTTTTATCACCCTCTGCAAAAGCCGGTGAAATCAGGGGTTAGCAGGCCCACTTTAAAACGTCCTGACGTTTTGCTGAAAACGTCCTGATCTTTTTATTAAAACGTCCTGACGTTTTGCAGACAACGCCCGTATCTTTTTATCAACTCGTAGGAATCAGTTGGAATAATGGGTTTGATAAATCTCAGAAAAGACATGCTACGCTCTTGAAGTTTGTTGAATAAAAAAAACCCTGTTTATTAAAACAAGGTTTAAAATATATTGATGTAATATTATTTCTTTTCAGTTGCATCCGGGGTTTCCTGCGGCGGAGGCGGCATCAGAAGATCGTTCTGTAGTGTGGCTTCGGGAGCTACCTGAGGTGCTTTGAGCCCGGAAAGTTGATCCATCACTTGTACAAATTCCGGCTCTCCCATATTGTAAAAGAATTTACTGGCTATTTTCCCGTCTTTATCCAACACCATGAAACTTGGCGCCAGTTTGAATCCGTACACGCCATACTGCTCAGCAAATTTGGAATTCAGGCCGCCGTCTGCATAAACATTGGTGCCCGGAATGCCTTTCAGCAAGGCTGCGCTGGTTTTGCCGAACTGTTCTTTGGTATCATCGAAGTTCACAAAAACAAAATTTACCTTTTGCTTGTAAAAATCTACCACCTCTTTCAGGACAGGAACGGTAGATTCGGCGATGTAAGGCGACCAGGATGCGTAGAACATCATGACGGTTGGTTTGCCTTTGCTTTCAGAGATGTTGTAGGCTTTTCCGTCCTGTTTTACGAGCGTAGCTTCGGGAGCCACTTCGCCTCTCTTCAATCCTGAAAGAACAAAATGAATCTTTTTAAGGTCTTTTTTTATCGTAGCATCTTTGATTTTCGCATCAATAATTTTAGCAATTTTATCGTTGTTTTCTTTGGATTGATCAGGACTGATGTCGGACTGTGCCATGACGAATGCCAGCAAATAATCCTTTGCTGTTTGAGATAAATCCTTTCTTTGTTTCATGAAATCGCTGAATACCTGCGAGGTAAGCACGTCTATTTTCCCCTGCGTATTGGCATTAGCATACTTCTGATAATCTTCCGTCAGTTTGCTTAGAAGGTAGTTTCTGTACAGCGGATGCTCTTTTATCAGTTGTTCTTTATTCTCCTGAAGTTTCTCTTCATAGTCTTTTAAGGCTTTAGGCAACGTAAAAGACGGATTGGCAGCCATCTGCTTCTGATACATTTCGTACTGGGGAATAAGCGACATAATGCCGGTGCGGATATCGTTCTTTTTCCAGGAAACCACTTCGCTGTCTGCTTTGGTTTTTTCTGCTACCTGATCGATATTCTTTTCCAGATCGGTTTGAATTTTCTGAAGATCCTTTAGAAACGCATTACCTTCCTTCGCGATACTTGCCTGCATATCCAGTTTTTGGGAATAGTCGGACATGTATTTTTGAGTTTCTGCCAGGAAATCGTTGTTGGCTTTAGCATCTCCTGTAACCGTGTATTGTGCGGGGAAAGATTCGCTGGATCCAGAAATCTCCAGATCCTGACCTTTTTTCAGATAAATAAGGTTTTGTTTTCCGGCGTAGGAAATGACGTACATTCCGTTTTTCGGAGCATCAAATTTTCCGTTAAAATTCCCGTCTTTATCCACTCCGATATTCATCAGCGGCAGCGTGGCAACACCTGAGGCTTCCACGAGTTCAATACGTTCTAGCGGAGAACCGCCGGTCACTTTTCCTTTGATCTCTACGGTTTTGGAACATGATACGGCAACAAGCGCCATCATCAGCAATACAAAATATTTTTTCATTATTCTATTTTAGAAACTGGGCAAAAATAAGATATTGAACGGTTTAAAAGAAATTAATCTACTGTTTTTATAAGATAATGTCACAGGATGGCTGCTTCTCATTATAAAACCCCGACCGACATTGATTTCTTCTATGATACTGGTGATCTTCAAAACAATAATCGCTCTCCGTTGGGAAAGCGATTATTAATATATGAGAGATATTTCTATCCTTGATCCAAATTGGCCACCATATATTCACGGTTCATTCTCGCAATAACCTCAAGAGAAATCCCTTTCGGGCATTCCACTTCGCAGGCACCGGTATTGGAACAGTTTCCGAAACCTTCTTCATCCATAGCTTTCACCATGTTCAGAACTCTTCGTTTCGCTTCTACTTTTCCTTGCGGAAGCAGCGCAAACTGAGAAACTTTCGCACCTACAAATAACGCAGCAGAACCGTTTTTACAGGTTGCCACACACGCACCACAAGCGATACACGCTGCTG
>JADKLW010000018.1_pt2 | contig 30822 bp, 34 predicted proteins | sample 8641881 | NCBI WGS metagenome assembly JADKLW01 (sample SAMN16272185, study PRJNA661076) | feces metagenome | isolation source: fecal sample from diarrhoea affected cattle B | host: Bos taurus | place: South Africa: Lokaleng Village, Mahikeng | collected 2019-09 | reverse complement strand
ATCGCTGCCCATGCCGCCAAGGGCTATGAGGTGACGGTGGTGTGCCTCAGCTATGGCGAGCGCGGGGAAAGCGCCAAGCTGTGGAAGAAGGAGGGCATGACGCTCGACACGGTGAAGACCGAGCGGCGTCGCGAGGCCGAGAATGCCGCAAGGGCGCTGGACGTGCATGATATCCAGTTCTTCGACCTGGGCGACTATCCGCTGGAGATGACGCGGGAGGCCAAGGACCGGCTGGTCGACGTGATGCGGGCGACCCAGCCCAGCTTCATCATGACCCACTCCAAGTACGATCCCTACAATACCGACCATATGTATGTGTCGCAGTGGACGCTGGAATGCCGGGCGATCGCGCAGGCCTGGGGGCATAATCCGGGGCAGAAGATCCTGGGCGCGCCGCAGGTCTACCTGTTCGAGCCGCACCAGACCGAGCAGATGAACTGGACGCCCGACGTCTTCCTCGACATCACCGATGTCTGGGACAAGAAATGGGCGGCGATCCAGGCCATGGAGGGGCAGGAGCACCTCTGGCACTATTACAGGAACGTGGCCGAGAACCGGGCCAATCACTTCACCCGCAATTCGGGCGGGCAGGCCGGCGGCCGGGCCGCCAAATATGCCGAGGGCTTCCAGTCGATCTATCCACGCACCGTGGATGAGCTGTGATGGGGGTCGTCGTCCAGCATATCGAGCGGGCCGAGCAGGCCATCATCGACCGGCTTGGCGCCTGTGGCGTGGCCACGGTGCATGAGGCGCAGGGGCGCAAGGGGCTGCTGGCCAGCCATATGCGGCCGATCTATGCCGGGGCGCGGCTGGCGGCGAGCGCGGTGACCATCTCGGCGCCGCCGGGCGACAACTGGATGATCCATGTGGCCATCGAGCAGTTGCGCGAAGGCGACATCATGGTGCTGGCGCCGACCAGCCCCTGCGAGGATGGCTATTTCGGCGACCTGCTGGCGACCTCGGCGCTGGCGCGCGGCTGCCGCGGGCTGATCATCGATGCCGGGGTGCGCGACGTGGCGGACCTGACGGCGATGCAGTTTCCGGTGTGGTCCAAGGCCATTTTTGCCCAAGGCACGGTCAAGGAGACGCTGGGTTCGGTCAATGTGCCGGTGGTCTGCGCGGGGGCGTTGGTCAATCCGGGCGATATCATCGTGGCCGATGATGACGGGGTCTGCGTGGTGCGGCGCGAGGAGGCCGCCGATGTGGCCGAGAAGGCCGAGGCGCGCGTCGCGGCCGAAGAGGGCAAGCGGCAGCGGCTGGCGGCGGGCGAGCTGGGGCTCGACATCTATGGCATGCGCGACAAGCTCACCGCCAAGGGGCTCAAATATGTCTAGTCGGGGCGTGCCCTGCATGTGGATGCGGGGCGGCACCTCGAAGGGGGGCTATTTCCTGGCGGCGGACCTGCCTGCGGACCCGGTCGAGCGCGATGCCTTGCTGCTCAGTGCCATGGGGTCGCCCGATGCGCGCCAGATCGATGGCATGGGTGGGGCTAATCCGCTGACCTCAAAGGTCGCGGTGGTGCGGCGCTCGGAGCGGGATGACATCGATGTCGACTACCTGTTCCTCCAGGTCTTCGTCGACCGGCCGACGGTTACCGACAAGCAGAATTGCGGCAACATGCTTGCCGGCGTCGGGCCGTTCGCCATCGAGCGCGGGCTGGTGGCGGCGCAGGATGGCCAGACCATTGTGCGCATCTTCATGGAAAATACCGGGCAGGTGGCGGTGGCGCGGGTGGAAACGCCCGGCGGCGTCGTGACCTATGCCGGCGAGGCGCATATCGATGGCGTGCCGGGAACGGCGGCGCCCATTCCCATCACCTTTGCCGATACCGCCGGCTCGAGCTGCGGCGCGCTGCTGCCGACCGGCAATGCGGTGGACCAGATCGAGGGCGTGGACTGCACGCTGATCGACAATGGCATGCCCTGCGTCATCATGCGGGCAAGCGATCTCGGCATCACGGGCACGGAAAGCCCGGCAGCTTTGGAGGCCAACACGGGCCTGCGCGAAAAGCTCGAGGCCATTCGTCTCAAGGCGGGGCCGCTGATGAACCTGGGCGATGTACGCGAAGCCTCGGTGCCCAAGATGACCATGGTTTCGGCGCCCCTGGCGGGCGGCGCCATCGCGACCCGCACCTTCATCCCGCATCGCTGCCACGACGCCATCGGCGTGCTGGGGGCAGTCAGTGTCGCCACGGCGTGCCTGTTGCCCGAGGGGCCGGCTGCCGAACTGGCCCATGTTCCGGACGGCGACGAGAAGCTGATTTCGGTGGAGCATCCGACGGGGGAGATGAGCGTCATTGCCACCCTGCGCGATGGCCAGGTCAGCAATGCCGCCGTGCTGCGCACCGCGCGCAAGCTGTTCGACGGACAAATCTTTCCATGAAGCGAGACCAATCGTGACCGACTATATCCTCACCCTGCGGTGCAGCAATCGCAGTGGCATCGTGGCGGCCGTGGCGGCCCGTATCGCCAGCCATGGCGGCGACATCTACGAGGCGCATCAGTTCGACGATCCGGCGACGGGCATGTTCTTCATGCGCGTAGGGTTTTCGATGGAAACGCCGGAAGCCGATTTCCGCGCCGGCATTGCCGAGGAAGTGAGCCGCTTCGGGCTCGATTTCGCGCTTCGGGCCGCCGGGCAGAAGCGCAAGGTGCTGTTCCTGGTGTCGAAATTCGACCACTGCCTGGGCGACCTGCTCTATCGCATGCGCATCGGCGAGCTCAATATCGAGGCGGTCGGCATTGTCAGCAATCATCCGCGCGAGGCGTTGAACCTGACGCTGATGGAGGGCGTGCCCTATCACTACCGGCCGGTCGACAACGCGAACAAGGCGGAGCACGAGGCCTGGGTCAGGTCCATCATCGAGGAGACCGGGGCGGAGCTGGTGGTGCTGGCGCGTTATATGCAGATCCTGTCGGACGAATTCTCGACCTATCTGGAGGGGCGCTGCATCAATATCCACCACTCGTTCCTGCCCGGCTTCAAGGGCGCCAAGCCCTATCACCAGGCCCATGAGCGCGGGGTCAAGATGATCGGCGCCACGGCCCATTACGTGACGGCCGACCTCGATGAAGGGCCGATCATCTGCCAGGATGTGGAGCCGGTGAGCCATGCCGACACGCCGGAAGACCTGGTGCGCAAGGGGCGCGATATCGAACGCCGGGTGCTGGCCCGCGCGGTGACCTGGCATCTGGAGGATCGGGTGCTGATCAACAAGCACAAGACGGTGGTGTTCCAGCGCTAGGCCGAAGGGAGGTCGCGATGAAGATCGGGTTCCTGGGCTATGGCGAGGCCGCTCGGGCTTTCCATGACGGGCTGGCCCGGGCGGTGCTGGCCTATGACATCCTTCTCGAGCGGGACGACGGCGCCATGCGCGAGGCGATGCGACTGCATGGCGCCAGTCCGGTGGCGATCGCCGGACTGGCCGAGGCCGACTGGCTATTCAGCGCGGTAACTGCCGACCAGAGCCTCATGGCAGTGCAGCCATTGCTGCCCCATCTGCGCCAGGGCCAGGTGCTGATCGACATCAATTCGGTATCGCCGGATCGCAAGCGGGAAACCGCCGCCGCCGTCGAGGCCGCCGGTGGACGTTATCTCGACATGGCGGTGATGGCGCCCGTACATCCCAAAAAGCACGCAACCCCGGTGCTGCTGGCGGGCGATCCGGCCGAGGAATTGTTGCCGCAACTGCTCTCGCTGGGCTTTTCCGCGCGGGTGATCGGGCCGGAACCGGGTGCGGCCACCGCAATCAAGATGGTGCGGTCACTGTTCGTGAAGGGTCTCGAGGCGATCACCGTGGAAGCGCTGCTGGCGGCGCAGGCCTCGGGCTGTTTCGAGGAGATCCATGCCTCGCTGTCCACGTCCTTTCCCGGCCTCGACTGGTCGCGCTTTGCCGACTACCAGTTCGAACGCACGACGCGCCATGGCCACCGCCGGGCGGCGGAGATGATGGAAAGCGGCGCGACGCTCGATGCGCTGGGTCTGCAGGGTGGGCTGGCCCGCGAGATTGCCGCGGTGCAGCAGGCCATGGGCGATGCCGGCGTGGCGCCCGAGGGCGCGCTGGAGGAGACGGTGGCGAGCGTGCTGGAGCGGCGGCTGCGGTAGGCTCGTGGGGGTTGGCCCCAGTACCGTGGCTTTCAACACCCCTCCCAACCTCCCCCATCAAGGGAAGGTGCTGCGCTGTGGACGCAGCTGGATGGTGCGTCAGCCCTTGGCCGTCATTGGTTCGCTGATCCGATGGGCCTGGAAGGTATCGGGCAGCGGTGTCAGCTCGATCTCCGCGACGATGCCGGCGCGGTTGAACGGATCACCTTCGGCGAAGGCGCGGGCGCTGGTGACGTCCGCGGCTTCGAGGATGCCGAAGTTTCCCATCGAGGCGCCGACCTCATCGAGCAGCGCCGAGCCGATCAGCACCGCCGCCAGCCCGCCGCCACCCGTGCGGACCCAGTCGCGATGGGCTGGCCGGTGCTGGTCGCGGGCTGCGTCCTGGCCGGGATGGTGCAGGCAGCGCATCAGGAAGAACATCGGTCAGGCCGCGTTTTCGAGCACGACCATGCCGGCGCCGGTCATCGAGGCGGGGGCGTGATAATGCTTGTGGATCAGGTTGACGTCCTGGTTCATCGCCGCGCGCATTACCAGCCACATGATGAGCTCGGCGCCCTCGGAGCCGAACTGCTCGACATAGTCCTCGCGGGTCATGTTCCGGTAGGGCTCGGGATTGGCGGCGATGCCATCGAGCCAGGCACGGTCGGCAGCCTGGTTGATGAAGCCGGCGCGCGCGCCCTGCAGTTGATGCGACAGCCCGCCGGTGCCCAGGATGACGACCTTTTCGTCACCGGGCCAGGATTCGATGGCCTGGCGCAGCACGGTGCCCATGTCCCAGCAGCGCTGCGGCGTCGGGATCGGATATTGAATGGTGTTGACCCAGATGGGCACGATCTTGACCGGCCAGTTTTCCGGACGGCCGAAGAACAGCTCCATCGGCACCTGCAAGCCATGGTCGACCTCGATCTCGCGGCAGACCATGGGGTCGAAATGGCTCTCCACGAGCTTGTCGACGAAGTGCCAGGAGAAATCCACGGCGCCCTTGAAGGGCGGGATGGCGCGCGGGCCCCAGCCTTCGTCCACCGGTTGGTAGCTTTCCGCCACGCCCACGGCGAAGGTCGGGACCTTGTCGAGGAAGAAGGTATTGCCGTGGTCGTTGAAGATGACGACAGCGATGTCCGGACGGGCTTCGCGCATCCACTGCTTGCCGGCCTCGTAGCCGTCAAAGAACGGCTTCCAGTCCGGGGTGTCGCGCAGGCCGCGATCCAGCGCGACGCCGATTGAGGGTACGTGGCTCGTGCCCACGCCGCCGATGATCCTAGCCATTGCGCTGCTTTCCTAGCCGTTCATAGAGAAAATCGTCGTGGTCCATCCCGGCCTGCGCCGCGCCGATCTGGGTGATCGGGGTCGGATCGATCGCCGCGATCTTGAGGATGAAGAAGAGATTGCCGCCCAGGCGAACCATTTCGTGCCAGTCGCGCGCCATGACCGCACTCTTCTCCGCGCTGCTGAGGCCGAAGCGGTCGAGATAGGCAGACTCGTCAGCGCGGAAGGCGGCGCGGTTGGCCTCCTGGCCCAGGGCCATGGCCATCTTGTTGAGCTTGTAGCCATCGATCGAGCCTTGCCGATCAAATAGCGGGGTATCAGGTATGGGGCCTCGTTCGGGCATGGATGTCTCCAAAGCGGCGGGTGAGCCAGGATGAGATGGCGGCGGTTACTTCTGCGGGGCGCTCGAGCGGGGCGAAGTGGCCGGCATGTTCGATGATGACGAGTTCGGCATCGGGCGCTGCCGCGGCGATTTCCGCGTGCTGGGCAATGGGGCTCCAGCCATCCTGCCGTGCCGCGACCAGCAGGATCGGGCAGGCGATGGCGGCAATATAGGCCATGGCGTCGGGGCGGCCGAGCAGCGCGCGGATCTGGCGCTCGTGGGTTGCGGCGCCGGCTTGGCGCAGCATGGCGCGCAGGCTGTCCAGCAGCGCGCTGTCGCCGAGCCGCGCCGGATCGAGCATGGGTGGCAGCCAGGTATCGGCGAGTTGTTCGATGTCCCGATTGCCCAGGTCGATCATCTGCTGGCGGCGGACTTCCTCGCCCTCGCGCCTGGCGTGATGCCCGGTATTGGCGAGCACGAGACCAGCGAGGCGCTGAGGCGCCTGTCGTGCCATCTCCATGGCGATGCGCCCGCCCATGGAGTGACCCACCGCGATCAGCCGGCCCTCGGTTTCCCCCAGCAGTCGCTGCGCCATGGCGGTGATGGACGCGTCGCGCGTCACATCGGCCTGGTGCACCGGCAAGCTCGTGGCATCGGCCAGCGCCTGCCAGACGCGCGCATCCGAAACGAGACCGGGAATGAGGACGAGAGTGGTCAAGACGATAATTCCTCCGGCGACGACAGAGACAGAATGTATACAAATATGTCAATGGATATGTGCGTAATGCTGAATCGTGGGCTGCGAATCCTTGGGATTCTCCGTCCTTCTAAAGTGAAGGTGTATACAGATGATCCAGAAAGCGGGCTGCCTCTTCGCGGTGCGGCGCTCTGTGCTATAGATGCGGCAGAACAGGAATCGCCCGATGAAAAGCAGTGAAACCGCCACCCATGGCCGCCGCGCCGTCATCGGCTTGCGCGAGAAGATCATCAATGGCGAGCTGCCCGGAGGCATGCGCCTGTTCGAGGTGCCGCTGGCCGAGACGCTGCAAATCTCGCGCACCCCGGTCCGCGAGGCCCTGTCGCGACTGGCCGAGGAGGGACTACTCGATCGCCTGCCCAGCGGCGGCTTCGTGGTGCGTCGCTTCGGCTATGCCGACGTGGTCGATGCCATCGAATTGCGCGGCGTGATGGAGGGGACGGCGGCGCGCCTGGCGGCCGAACGCGGCGTGGCGCCCGAGGCGCTGGGCCGGATCCAGGATATCGTCGGCCAGCTCGATGCCTGTTTTGGCCCCAATGAGGAGGATGTCGATTTCGACGCCTATTCCGACCTCAATGCGGGTTTCCACTTTGAGCTGGCGGGCCTGTCGGGCAGCGAGATTGTGCGGCGCGAAGTCGAGCGCGCTACCGCCCTGCCGTTTGCCTCGCCATCGGCCTTCCTGCCCAACAAGATGGATATTGCCGCCTTCCGGCGGTCGCTGCGCACGGCGCAGGAGCAGCATCATGCGCTGCTCAAGGCCATTGCGGCGCGCGAGGGTGCGCGGGCCGAGTTCATTGCGCGCGAGCATGCCCGCACCGCGCGACAGAACCTCGAATACATCTTCAGCCAGGATCCCGACCTGCTGCAGAAGATCCCTGGCCTGGCGCTGATCCGCCGCTGATCCGCATCACCGGTCCTAAGGGCTTTAGCTCCGGCCTGGCGCTGCCTGCGCAGGCTGAATGCGCACGCCTGCAGGTTACCCTCTATTGATCCTCCGTCCGGGTGCCGGATGCGCAAGGCGCTTGCAATCTCGCCTGCCATCGGAACATATGTATACATCGGAGCAAGAGCGAGGGAGGAAATCGCATGGCCCAATCCAGTCTTGGTGACATTCTGAGGGACAATCCGGACGTTGTCGGCCGGCTGCGCAATTCCCAGATCGGGATGTATGTATACCCGGTTGTCACGCCCGAATTCAGCAACTGGCGGACCGAGCAGTGGGCATGGCGCCATTCTGCCGTGCTGTTCGACCAGTCGCACCACATGGACGAGCTGACGGTCGAAGGCCCCGATGCGGAGAAATTCCTGTCCCATCATGGCATCAACAATTTTGCCAATTTTGACCTGAACCGCGCCAAGCATTTCGTGCCGGTGACGCCTAATGGGCACGTGATCGGCGACCACATCATCTTCCGCGAGCGGGAAGACAAGTTCGTGCTGGTGGGCCGGGCGCCGACCAGCAACTGGCTGCTGTTCTGCGCGGCCAATGGCAAGTGGAACGTGCGGCTCAAGCATGATCCGCGGTCGACCTCGCGGCCCGAGGGCGAGCGCGTGCTGCGCACCCACTACCGCTACCAGATCCAGGGTCCCGAGGCGAACAAGATCTTCGAGAAGCTCAATCGCGGGCCGATCCCGGACATCAAGTTCTTCCACACCGACTATATCAATATCGGCTCCAAGACGGTGCGGGCGCTGCGCCATGGCATGTCGGGCGCGCCGGGGCTGGAAATCTGGGGCCCCTACGAGGACAAGAACTACATCCTCAACTGCATCCTCGAGGCGGCACGGGAAGCCAAGGTCGATCTGGTGCGCTGCGGCAGCCGGGCCTATTCCACCAACACGCTGGAATCGGGCTGGATACCCTCACCACTGCCGGGCATCTATACCGGCGACGGCATGCTGGCCGAATATCGCGACTGGCTCGCGGCCGACAGCTATGAATCGATCGGCGCCATCGGCGGCAGCTATGTCTCGAACAATATCGAGGACTACTACGTCACCCCGTTCGAATTGGGCTACGACTTCTATATCGGCTGGAAGAAGGACGACTTCGTCGGCAAGGCTGCGCTCGAGAAGATGAAGGGCCAGACGCACCGCAAGAAGGTGACCTTCGAATGGAATGCCGAGGACGTGATCGACGTCATCGCTTCAGCGTTCCGGCCGGGCGAGGACCACTACAAGTGGATCGACTTCCCGCAGCCCAACTATGCCTCGACCAGCGCCGACATGGTGATGCGCGACGGCAAGATGGTCGGCATGTCCATGTTCAACGGCTATTCCTACAACGAGCGCTGCATGCTCTCGCTGGGCATTGTCGACGTCGATGTGGAAGTGGGGGACGTCCTGACCCTGGTATGGGGGGAGCCCGACGGCGGCACCAAGAAGACCTCGACCGAGCGTCACAAGCAGGCCGAAATCCGGGTCCGCGTCTCGCCGACGCCCTATGCGGCCGAGGCACGCGAGAACTATGCCGACAGCTGGCGCAGCAAGAAGCGCTGAGCCATCGCCCATTCCCTCCCCCGGCGGGGGAGGGACTTTGGAGGCGGGGTGGGATGCAACTCCCGCTGGCCTATCCCGCCTCCCTATTATCGTCCGGGCTAGAGGCGTGCCGCCGCGCCGACCAGGGTCAGTCCTGCCCCGGTGCCTTGATCCGGGCGACGCGCTTTTCCAGGAATGCCCGCAGCCGCTGTTCGGCCTCGGGGCTGGTGGCGGTGAAGGACGCGATGAAGGATTCGACGAAAAGCCCATCCTCCTTGGCCATGTCCTGGATGCGGGGCAGGGCGTTGATCACGGCGTAATTGGAAATTTCGGCATTGGTCGACATGGTTTGGGCGAGCTCATGGGCGCGCTGCAGGGCGGTGCCGGGCTCGACCACATACTGCACCAGGTTCCAGCGTTCGGCGTCATCGGGCGAGACGACGCGGCCGGTCAGCATCATGTCGGTCATCCGCGCCACGCCGAGCAGGCGCGCAATCCGGACCGAACCGCCGCCGCCGACAAAGATGCCGCGCTGGCCCTCGGGGAGAGCGAAAAAGGCGGAGCGATCGGCGACGCGGATATGGGTGGCTGCCGCCAGTTCAAGCCCGCCGCCGATGACCCCGCCATGCAGGGCACAAACCCAGGGGATGGTGCCATGCTGCATGCCGGCGGTCACGGCATGCCAGCGGCGGGAGCCGCGCACGCCCTCGAAGGGGGTCTTTTCAACATGCTCGGCGAGATCGAGACCAGCGCAGAAATGCTCGCCATGCCCGAACAGCACGGCAGCCTTGGCTTCGCGCTCGGCGCGGGCAATGGCCTCGGCCAGTTCTTCCACGCAACGGTCGTTCATGGCGTTGCGCTTGTCGGGGCGGTTGAGCCCGATCCGGGCCACCGTGTCCACCAGTTCGTAGGTTATGAATGCGCCTGTCGCGGCAGTCATCAGCAGCCTCCCCCCTCGCCTGCGGGACGGCGCGGTTGCTGCCGCTGCGCCCCTGTTTGATCGTTTACAGGTAGATAGTTTCCTTGTAAACAAATTCGCAGGAGAATGACCAAGGGGGAGAGGTCATGGGAGCCGATACCGCGCACCAAGTGCGACTGTGGACGCCTGAACTCGCCTGGGAGGAGCGGGCGAATGGCGAGATCATCATCTGGCGCAAGGACGCGCTCGGCCCCTATCCGGCCAAGCTCAACGAGCGGCTGATCCACTGGGCCGAGGTGGCGCCCGATCGCATCTGGATGGCGGATCGCACGGGGACCGGCCCCTGGCGCGAAGTGCGCTATGGCGAGGCGCTGGATATGGTGCGCCGCATCGGCCAGTACCTGCTGTCGGCAGGGTTGTCGGCCGAGAGGCCGCTGATCATCCTGTCGGAAAATTCCATCGAGCATGCGCTGATGGCGCTCGGCGCGCAGCATGTGGGGATACCCTCGGCCGCCATTGCGCCAGCCTATGCCAGTGCGGCGTCCGGCTTTGCCAAGCTGCGCGACATTGCCGGGCAGATGCAGCCGGGGATGGTTTTTGCCGATGACGGGGCGACCTTCGCGCCAGCCATCGATGCCGTGTTCGGGCCTGACATGGCTTTTGCCGCGGCGCGCGACCTGCCCTCGGGCCGCGCCAACACACATGGTTTTTCGCAGATCGTTGCCACCGAGCCGACCGCTGCGGTGGACGAGGCTTTTAACGCCGTCGGTCCCGATACAGTCGCCAAATTCCTCTTCACCTCCGGCACGACCGGCTCGCCCAAGGCGGTGATCCAGACCCAGCGCATGCTGTGTTCCAACCAGGAAATGATCGCCGACTGCTATGCCTTCATGCGCGAGGAACCACCGGTGGTCGTCGACTGGGCGCCGTGGAACCACACCGCCAGCGGCAACAAGGTGTTCAACCTCACCATCTATCACGGTGGCAGCTACTACATCGACCGCGGCAAGCCGACGCCGGCGCTGATCGGCCAGACCATCGCCAACCTGCGCGAAATCGCGCCGACCTGGTATTTCAACGTGCCGGCGGGCTTCGAGATGCTGATCGGCGCCATGCGCCAGGATGAGCAGCTGCGGCAGAACTTCTTCTCCCGGCTCCGGGTGCTGATGTATGCCGGCGCTGGACTGGCCCAGCATAGCTGGAATGCCCTCGTGGAACTCAATGCGCAGACCACGGGACAATTCCTGCCCATCGGCACTGGCCTGGGCTCGACCGAGACCGGCCCGTTTGCGCTCTACTGCACCGAGAAACAGGACCGCCCCGGCAATATCGGCATTCCGGCGCAGGGCGTTACCGTCAAGCTCGTGCCGATGGATGACAAGTACGAGCTGCGGCTCAAGGGCCCCAATGTGACGCCGGGCTACTGGAACAATGCGAAACTGACCGCGGAGGCGTTCGACGAGGAGGGCTTCTACCGCATCGGCGATGCGGTCAAGTTTGCCGAACCCGGCGATCCGCGCCGCGGCTTCTACTTCGATGGCCGCACCGCCGAGAACTTCAAGCTCAATACCGGCACCTGGGTGGCGGTCGGGGTGCTGCGGGCGCAACTGGTCAACCAGTTCGGCGGATTGATCCGGGACGCAGTCATCACCGGCGAGAACCGGCCGGAACTGGGCGCGCTGGTCGTGCCGTTCATGCCCGCTTTGCGTGAGTTGCTGGCAGACGAGCCGGCGCTTTCCGATGCGGCTGTGCTGGCCCATCCGAAGGTGCGTGCCGCGCTGGCCGAGCGGCTTGCAGCCCATCAGCGCGAGGCCAGCGGCTCGGCGACGCGCGTGGCGCGGATCCTGGTGATGAGCGAGGCGCCACGTTTCGAGCGGGGCGAGGTGACCGACAAGGGCTCGATCAACCAGCGCGCGGTGCTGGCGCAACGGGGCGAACTGGTCGAGGCGCTGTATGGCGGTGGGCCGGACATCATCCAGGCGAGCAGGGAGGCGGTGGCGTGAGGATCGACAATTCCAGCGCCGTCGTTACCGGCGGCGGTTCCGGGCTGGGTGCCGCCACGGCGCGCCTGCTGGCAGCGCGCGGCGCCAAGGTTCATGTGCTTGATCGCAACGGCGAGGCCGCCGAGGCCGTGGCCAGCGAGATCGGCGGGGTAGCGCTGGTGGGCGATGTCGCCAGCGAGGCCGATGTCACCGCTGCGCTCGATATTGCCAATGCAGCAGGAGACGGGTTGCGCATCCTGGTCAATTGCGCCGGGATCGGGGTGGCCGGGCGGATCCTGGGCAAGGCCGGGCCGATGCCGCTGGAGGATTTCGAGCGCGTCATCCGCATCAATCTCGTGGGCACGTTCAACATGATGCGGCTGGCGGCCGAGCGCATGTCCGTGCTGCCCGAGCGGGACGACAAGGCGCGGGGGGTTATCGTCAATACGGCCTCCGTGGCTGCCTTCGAGGGCCAGATCGGGCAGGCGGCCTATGCCGCGTCCAAGGGCGGCATCGTTTCGATGGCCCTGCCGGCGGCGCGCGAATTTGCCCGCTTCGGCATCAGGGTCAATACGGTGGCGCCGGGTATCTTCATGACGCCGCTGCTGCACAACCTGCCGGAGGAAGCGCAGCAGAGCCTGGCGGCGGCCATTCCCTATCCGTCCCGGCTGGGTGATCCGGCCGAGTTCGCTGACGCGGTGCGCTTCGTCATCGAGAACCAGTATATAAACGGCGAAGTCATCCGGCTGGACGGTGGTATCCGCATGCAGCCCAAATGAGCTTTGCCGACCAGGCGAACCGCACGCTGGCGATGCTGGCACTGACGCCGGGCTGGGCGCGGCTGCAGGCGCTGCGGCCCGATTGTGACGACGCCACGGTCGCCATCCTGCTCGAGGCAGCGGCGGGCTTTGCCGAAACCACGCTGGCCCCGCTCAACGGCGTGGGCGATCGGGTGGGCGCGCAGATGCTGGATGGCCGGGTCCGGCTGCCCCCCGGTTTTGTCGATGGCTTCAGCCAATATGCCGAGGCGGGCTGGCTGGGCATTGATGCGCCGGCCCGGTTCGGCGGAATGGCGCTGCCGCTGGTGCTGCAGGCCGCCTGCGGCTCCCTGTTCGATCGCGGCTGCATGGCGCTGATGATGGCGGCAGGTTCGGCGCGTGGCGCCATCCATCTGCTGGATGCCGGCGCCGATCCGGCCATTGCTGCCGAATGGGGACCCCGGCTGGTTTCGGGCGAGTGGGCAGCGACGATCTGCATTTCCGAGCCGGAAGCGGGCTCCGATATCGGCCGGATCCGCACCAGGGCGGTGTCGCAGGATGGCCAGTGGCTGGTGAGCGGGCAGAAAATCTGGATTTCCTATGGCGACCACGACATGGCCAGCCGGATCGGCCATTGCCTGCTGGCGCGCACGAATGAGCAGAAGGGCGCGCGCGGACTCAGTCTTTTCCTGGTGCCGGACCGGGTGGATGGCGCGCCGAATGGCGTTTCGGTCGAGCGCATCGAGGAAAAGATGGGCCTGCATGGTTCGCCGACCTGCGCCATGCGGTTCCGGGATGCGCGCGGCATCCTCCTGGGCGAGGAAGGGCGGGGATTGTCGCAACTCTTTGCCATGATCGAGCCGATGCGGCTGCACACCGGCTGCCAGGGGCTGGGCATTGCCTCGGCGGCGGCCGACATTGCCGAGGACTATGCCGATCAGCGCCGGCAGGGCGGGCGCCCGGATGAGGCGCCGCCGCCGATTGCCAGCCATCCCGATGTCAGGCGGCAACTACACGATATCAGGTCGAGCACGGAAATCCTGCGGGCAGCGGTGCTGGAACTGGCCAGCGTGATGGATCTCGCCCGGCTGGAAGATGATGCACCACTGGCGGACTTTGCCAGCTGGATGCTGCCACTGATCAAGACCTTCGGGGCCGAGACGGGGTTCGAGGCAGCCCATGCCGCGATCCAGGTCATGGGGGGCGCCGGCTATATGCGCGAGTGCCCGCTGGAGCAGTATCTGCGCGATGCGCGGGTCATGGCCATCTATGAGGGCACGACGGGCATGCAGGCGCTCGACTTTCTGACCCGCAGGCTGTGGCGCGACGAGGGGCGGGGGTTGGCCGTGTTCCTGCAGCGGGCGCGCGGGGAAATTGCAGCGGGAGCCGCGGCTCGCCCGGATGAGGCGCGATTGGTGGAGGCCTTGCTCGAGCGGTTCGAAAGCCTTTCCGGGCATATGGCGGGCATGCAGGGGGATGCCGATGCCGCACTATACCGGGCAGACAGCTATATGCGCGCCGCCTGGGCGGCCGTCTCGGCCTGTATGGCTTTTCGCATCGGGGCGCATGAAGCCATCGCACTCTGTGCCGCACGACACGATTTGCACGGGTCGCGCTGTGCCTGAGGGCGATATTTCGCTTGACGGGTGATTGTTTATTTCAGAATAATTTACCCGGAAACAATGTCGGGACGCATGAAGCCGGGAGGGGACCCGGGCGCAACCGGCGATAACAAACTTTCATCGCATCACGCACCCAATGGTGCTGCTCGTCTTGTGGCAGTCATGCCGCATGAGCCGCGCGCTCATCGAAGCTGGAGTATTCACGTTATGGCGGTCCGTAGGCTCGACGACGAGGAAGTGGATAGCGCGGCCGGCAAGGCCGACATTTCCCTTGGCGCGCTCGAGACTTCGGGCGGCTTCGTGCTGCGCATCGCCCAGCTTTCCGCCTTCGAACGCTTCTTCACCGTGTTCGGCGAGAGCGAGATCCGGATTTCCGAGTTTACCGTGCTGCTGGCGCTGTCGGAAAATCCAGGCATTCGCCAGGGCGTGCTGGCGGACGTGCTCAAGATCAAGTGGTCCAACATGACCAAGCTGGTGCGGGCGCTTGAGCAGCGTGACCTGATTGCCCGGCATATTCCCCATGACGACCGCCGCTCGGTGGTGCTGAGCGTTACCGAAGCCGGCCGCCAGCAGATCGATGCGGCAGCCGAGCGGATGTACCGCTCCGACCGCGAGGCCCTTTCCATGCTGAGCGATGACGAGCATGCCGAACTGATCCGGCTGTCGCGCAAGATCGCCGGCTGGCCGGAGGCGAAGTGATGGGTGCTCCGATGAACCTGGACGACATCGTCGCCATCGACTTCCACACCCATGCCGAGGAAGCCTGCGGCATGCATGCCGATGATGGCTATGATGACCTGCAGGATGCGATGGCGAGATATTTCCGCTCGCCCTTCAAGTCGCCCCCGACCATTCCCGAAACGGCGCAATATTATCGCGAGCGCCGCATCGCGGCGGTGATCTTCCATGTCGACGCCGAAGCCGCCACGGGCCATCGTCGCTACAATAACGAAGACATTGCCACCCTTGCCGCCGAGCATTCGGATGTGCTGATCCCCTTTGCCTCGATCGATCCGGCCAAGGGCAAGATGGGCGTGCGCGAGGCGCGCCGGCTGGTCGAGCATTTCGGGGTCCGGGGCTTCAAGTTCCACCCTACCTACCAGGCCTTCTATCCCAACGACCGCGCCGCCTATCCGCTCTATGAAGCGATCCAGGAAGCGGGCGTGCCGGCGCTGTTCCATACCGGCCAGACGGGCGTCGGCGCAGGCATGCGCGGCGGCTACGGGATGCGGCTGAAATATTCGAACCCGATGTATATCGACGATGTCGCGGCAGATTTTCCCGACATGCAGATCATCATGGCGCATCCTTCCTTCCCCTGGCAGGAAGAGGCGCTGGCCGTCGCGACGCACAAGCCCAACGTCTATATCGACCTGTCGGGCTGGTCGCCGAAATACTTTCCGCCGATCCTCGTCAAGTACGCCAACAGCCTGCTCAAGGAGCGCATGCTGTTCGGTTCGGACTGGCCCGCCATCCTGCCCGATCGATGGCTCGCCGATTTCGAAAAACTCGATATCAAGCCGGAGGTTCGTCCGCTGATCCTCAAGGAGAACGCACGCCGCCTGCTTGGATTCTAAGACAACAAGACCGCACCAAAGCGGCTCTACATCTAGAAATCTTGGAGAGCGGCCGGACATCCGGCCGCGGGAGGAGCAATGATGAATAAGCTGACCAAACTGCTTGCAGTGGTTTCGGTGGCGGCGCTTGCTGCCGGAACCGCCGATGCGCGTGAACTGCGTCTCGCTTCGGGGGCACCGCCGGTGCATCCGGCGACCGACCCGATGTACAATAGTTTCATGGAGTTCCTGCCCGAGGAGACCGGCGGCGAGCTGACCGGCCTGATGATCGGGCCCGAAGTGGTCGGCATCGCTGCCGTCAAGCAGGGGCTGCAATCCTCGCTGGCCGAGGTGGGCAACCTGCTGCCGCTGTTTGCGGCCGGTGACCTTCCCAATACGGTGCTGACGGCCGACCTGGCCTTCCTCGCCACCACGCCACACGCGATGGGCGCGGCGGTGACCGAATATGTCGTGACCTGCGCGGAATGCCAGGCCGAGTTCAAGGCCATGGGCGGCGTCTTCGTCGGTGCGGGGTCGTCCGACATCTATGTCCTGCTGACCACCAAGCCGGTCAATTCGCTGGCCGACCTGCAGGGCCTGCGCCTGCGCTCGGGCGGCGCACCCTATGCCCGCTGGGCCGAAGCGCTCGGCGCTGCACCTGCCCAGGTGCCGGTGAGCGATACGTTCGAATCCATCTCCCAGGGCGTGCTCGACGGCACCATGGCCTCGGTCTCTGACCTGATCTCCTATCGCATCGTCGACGTGGCCAAGTATATCATCGACGTGCCGCTGGGCACCTACCACACCACGTCCAACTTCACCGTCGCCAGCGGTGCGTGGTCCGAGCTGACGCCGGAACTACGTGCCGGCTTTGCCCGGGCGGCAAACCGCTCCAGCGCCCTGTTCACCCAGAGCTGGGGCTATGACCGCGCCGCGGCAGCGCGCCAGGCGGCAATCGACGCCGGCATCGAGATCATCCCGGCCAGCCAGGACCTGCTCGACGCCACTAACGAGTTCCGCTTCACCGACGTCGAGAGCGCGGTCGCCGTTGCCGAAAGCCAGCTCGGCGTCACCGATGCGGCAGCCAAGATCGCCCGCTTCCAGGCCCTGGTCGAAAAGTGGACGGCCCTGACCGACGCAGCCAATGGCGACGTCGATGCCATCGCCGCAGCTGTGCAGGAGCAGGTCTGGGACAAGGTGGACTGGTCCACCTACGGCCTCTGAACCGATGACCCGCTGCCCGCGGCTGGATGAACCAGCCGCGGGCGGTTTTCTCGATATCTGAATTTGGGGCCCAAACGATGCGCGAGAAACTCGACCGGCTGGTCGTCCGGGTAACCGATGGCTTGGCGCTGCTTGGCGCCGTCGGCGTGGTGGCCATGCTGGTCCACATCACCGCCTATGTCATCCTGCGCAACCTGGCTTCGGCACCTGTGCCGGCGACGGTTGAAATCGTCTCCTACTACTACATGGTGGCCATTGCCTTCCTGCCGGTGGCCTGGGCCGAACGCCGCGGCGACATGATTTCCGTCGAGATTTTCGCCCACCTGCTCACCGGGCGGGTTGGTCGCATCAACGATGCCTTTGTCGGCATCCTGACCGGGGGCGTCTACCTGGTGCTCACCTACACGACCTGGGTCGTGGCGATGCGGGAGTTTTCCGCACATAGCTTCGTCATTTCGCTCAACGTCGCCATACCGGTCTGGCCCAGCTACTTCATCCTGCCGGTCGCCTTCGCGCTGGCTGCCCTCGTGTCAATCTATCGCGGCTTTGCCCCGCGCAAGCTGGGAGCAGCCAGATGAGCCTGACCATCGGTCTTTCCGGCATCGCCGTGCTGTTCGTGCTGCTGGCGCTGCGGGTTCCCATTGCCATAGCGATGATCGCCATCGCCTTTGGCGGCGTCTGGCTCATGCTGGGCATCAATCCGGCCATCGGCGTGCTGGCCAATACGCCCTATGAGTTCGTCGCCAGCTGGACGCTCTCGGCCGTGCCGATGTTCCTGCTGATGGGCTTCATCGCCTTTCATGGCGGGCTGACGGCGGGCCTGTTCGATGCTGCCAAGGTCGGCCTGCGCAAGGTGCCGGGTGGACTGGGCATTGCGGCTATCGTCGCCTGTTCGGGCTTTGCCTCGGTCTGCGGGTCGAGCCTTGCGACCGCGGCTTCATTGGGCCGCATCGCCATCCCGGAAATGGTGCGGGCGGGCTACAAGCCCAGCTTTGCCACCGGGGCACTGGCGGCCGGCGGCACCATCGGGGCGCTGATCCCGCCCTCCATCCTGATGATCATCTATGGCGTCTTTGCCGAAACCTCGGTCACCCAGGTTTTCCTGGGCGGCATTTCGGTGGGGCTGCTGACTGCGGCCTCCTATGTCATCCTGATCCTGCTCGTGGCGTATTTCCGCAAGGACATCATTCCCGAAGTGCCGGCGGGCGTCGCCGAGCTCGATGGCCGCAAGGTGATGATCGCGGTCTGGCCGATCCTTGCACTGATCGTGCTGGTGTTCGGCGGCCTCTTCTCCGGCCTCTTCACCGCCACCGAGGCGGGCGCGGTGGGCGCTGCGGGCGCCATCGGTCTCGTCGCCATTACTGGGCGGCTGAACTGGATGGTGCTGCGTCAGTCGGTCTTGGAAACGCTGGGCACCTGCGCCTCCATCTTCATCATCGGCGTGGGCGCAGTGATGTTCACCCGCTTCCTGGGCCTGAGCGGCGTGGCAGGCCTGATCAGCACTTCCGTGCAGGGCGCGCAGCTGGGTTATTTCGAGCTGATGTTCGTCATCGTCGTCATCTACCTGATCCTGGGGATGTTCATGGAGCCGTTCGGGGCCATGCTGGTGACGCTGCCCGTGCTGATGCCGGTCCTTAGTGCGCACAACATCGATTCGGTCTGGTTCGGCGTGTTCGTGGTCAAGCTGCTCGAGATCGGCATGATCACGCCACCATTGGGGATGAACGTCTTTGTGGTCCGAAACGTGGCCGCCGAATATGCGACCCTGACCGACGTGTTCAAGGGCGTGGCGCTGTTCCTCGTTGCCGACCTGGTGCTGGTCAGCATCCTCGTGGCCTTCCCCGACATCATTCTCTTCCTGCCCGAAATGATGCGCTAGGCCGCCAGACCGGGACCGCGCCAGCCGGCGCGATCCCGTTCGGCCGGGCTCGGGCGGCAGCGTGCGCCGTCGGGCGTGTCCAGAGGAAGATGCTCACACCGGCCAGCAGCAGCGCGAGTGCGACCGCTGCCAGTGCCGGCAGTGCGGTGAGGCCGAGCGTCAGCAGATAGCCCAGCGCCATGGTGATGGAGGCGATGAGCTTGGTGCGCAGGGCAATGGCGCCTTCGCGGCGCCAGGTGCGCAAGGCGGGGCCGAATGCCCGGTTCTCTTCCATCCACCGCGCCATGGCAGGCGAGGATCGATAGAAGAACCAGGCGGCAGCGAGCAGGAAGGGCGTGGTGGGCAGGAGCGGCAGCACGGTGCCGGCGGCGCCCAGCCCAAGCATGGCCCAGCCCATGACAAGGCAGATCCCGCGCAGCCCGATCATGGCTCGCCTCGCGAGATCATCTGCATGGCGGCCGAACCCTGCGCCGCCATGCGGGCGATGTCGTCGAAGATATTGGCCAGTTCACCGAAGACGCTGCGGTCGCCCTCCTGCCAGTTGACCTCTTCCAGTTCGCCCAACAGATCGACCAGCGCGGCAATGGAGGCGCGCTGCTGGCGGGCATCGGCAAGGCAGCGCCGGTCCTGGCGGTGGCGCTCCTGGCTGGCAAAGCGCTGCAGCGCATCATTGACGCGTTGCCGGCAATCGCAATCGAGTGCCACCGTACCGATCAGGTTGCGGATGCGCTGCGTCAGCTGGCCGGCATTTTCCTCGCTGGCGAGCGGCAGGGGGGCGCTGAAGTAGATCATGCCGGAACTCCTGTTACTGCACTTTCGGCATCGATCCAGTGGGCACCCACGACGCCATGGTGGAAGCCGTTGGAAAAGGGCACGTCCGGATAGATGGCGTGCAGCCGCGCGGTGCCCTCTACGGGATCCAGCCGGCCATCGCGCACATCGGCAAAGACTTCGCCGACCGCGACCATGTCGCAATGCTGGGGCGAGAGGCGGATATGGCTGACGCCGGCCTGCCGCAGCGCCGGCAGTTCGGCCAGCAGCACCTGGCAGGTATGGGACATTGTCTGCACGCCGTTGAGCGTGAGGAAGGACTGGCCATCGAGCGTATCGACCGCCAGCCCGTCGGGATCGTCCTGGCAAACGAACTGGCAATTATCCTTGCTGTGGCCCTTGGCGCGGGCATGGGCACAGCGGGCCGAAATGGCAAGCGGCAGGCGACCGAAGGCGAAGACCTCGAAATCCACGTTCGGTGCATCGCGGGCGATCTCGCTCACCGACGCCAACGGCAGCTCGGGACCGAGGCAGATCCTCGTGGCGCCGCGCGCTGCGAACAGCCGTGCGGTGGCCCCGTTATAGACATTGACGAAGGGACCGACGAGATGCGGCTTGCCGGCCAGCAGGCCCAGTGCGGACAGATCATTGGCCTCAATAGGCATGGCGCTGGTCTCGACCAGCCGACGGGTCAGCATGGCCTCGCGTTCGAGCGTCACCACTGCCATCGAGGCTAGAGAGACCTCCTTGCCGGCATCGGTCAGCCGGGTGACGACACTTTCAATAAAAGGCTGGGTGAAGTGGTGACGCTTGGAGCATACCACCTCACCCAGAGTTACCGCATCGAACCATGCGCAATCGGCGATGCGGAAGTAGAAGTCGCGCCACGCCTGTCCGTCCCACAGATAGGGGACCGGGCCGAGGGTGATTTTCAGCTCTCTGGCGGCCATGGGCTCAGCGCCACTTCTTTTCATAGGCACCCGCCGTGGTGCGCTGGCCTTCGCTCAGGCGCCGCAGATGGGCGAGCAAGGCGGGGCGTTCCGCTGGCGTGGCCGCGAGGGCCTGGCGCAACCTGGAGACGACTTCGGCGACATAGGCCTTGCCGCGCTGGCGGCCCTCGATCTTGAGGGCGCTGACGCCAGCATCACGCAAGGCATCGAGATGGTCCATGACGTCGAGGCTCACCGGGTCCTCGAAGGCATACGCATCGTCGTCGGCGATGTGGAACCGCCCCTTGCACAGCGTCGGATAGCCGGCGGCCTCGTCCGGCCCGAAGCGGTTGATCGTATAGCCACCCAGTTCCGAGACCATCTCATCGCCATCCTCGCGGTAGCGCACATGGCTGGCCGGGGAACAGACGCCCTGCATATTGGGGGACTGGCCCGTCGCATAGGACGAGAGCGAACACCGCCCCTCGGCCATGACGCAGAGGCCGCCAAAGGCGAAGACTTCGAGTTCGCAATCGACCTGCGGCGCCAGCGCGGCAATATCGGCCACGGTCAGCACGCGCGGCAGGACCAGACGCCTGGCGCCGAAGCTGCGCACCAGGAAGTTGATGGCATCGGCATTGGAGGCTGACGCCTGCACCGAGACATGCAGGCGCTGCCGCGGATGGCGCTCGGCGATATAGGCCATGAGCGCCAGGTCGGCGATGATCAGGGCATCGGCGCCGAGGCGCACGGCCTCGTCCGCCGCCTCGTACCACAGCGCCTCGGCGCCGGCGCGCATGAAGGTGTTGAGCGCCACATAGGTCTGGACGCCGCGCTGCCGGCCATAGGCGATGGAGCCGGCCAGTTCCTCCGGGGTGAAATTGAGGCCGGGGAAATTGCGGGCATTGGTCTCGTTGCGGAAACCGCAATAAACGGCATCGGCGCCGGCATCGACGGCTTCGCGAAAGGCGGCTGGCGTTCCGGCGGGGCAGATCAGTTCCATGGCTAGACCAGTCCTGCCAGCGCGCGGTGACGCACCAGTTCGGCGAGCCGGGTCGCAGCCTGGGCAAAGGGGCCCGCAGCCATGCCAAGATCGCGCGGCAGGTCAAAGCCGCTGTCGTCCAGCGCATTGCGCAGGGCCAGCATGGCTTCCATGTCACCGGCAATCGACAGGCTCCGGGAAAAGAACATGGCATCGCCATCGATCCGGCCTTCAAGCAGCGCCAAGAGCGTTACCAGGGGCCCGGTAGCCGAGGCATCGGCGCGCAGCCCGGTCGACTTGCGCGACACGGCAATGCTGCGCCGGGCCGGCTGGATGAGATAGGTGAGGTTGAGATCGGCGGGGGTGAAGCGGAAGCTCTTGTGCGCATGCTCGCCCAGCCGATCGAACAGGTTGGGATGCTGGCGCAGCATCTGGTTGAACACCAGCTGGGTCGCCTGCTGCACCACCGGCAGCGGCGCAAGATCGATCGGCAGGGAAATCGCTCTGGGCAGGATCATCGAGGCCACCGGCAGGTTGAGACAGCCTGTGATACCCCGCCCGGCGGAGTCCCACTTTGCGCTAGCGCAAGGACAGCCAATCTGGGCCCCCTAGTTTGCCGCCATGAGTGACGAGCCCCCTTTCGACACCGCCTTTCCACGCACACATGACCTGCGCGGCTTTCTCCATGTACTGGAGAGCCGGGGGAGGCTGCATCGCATCACCCGACCGGTAAGCCTCGTGCATGAGCTGACCGAGATTCATCGCCGGGTGCTGGCCGACGGAGGACCGGCCCTGCTGATCGAGCACCCGCTCGATGCGGCGGGGCGGCGCGCGGACATGCCCGTGCTGGTCAATCTCTTCGGCACCGAGGAGCGGATCGCCTGGGGGCTTGGCATTGCGCCTGGTGCAATGCCCGAGCTTGGCGAGGCGCTGGCCGACCTGCGCCACCCGCGGCCGCCGCGCGGGGTCAGGCAGGCCTGGGCGCAACGGGCGCTGGTATCGAGCGCCCTCAACATGCGGCCCAGGCCGGTCAAGCGGGCGCCCAGCCAGCAGCGCATCATGACCGGCGCAGATATCGACCTGGGCCGGCTGCCGGTGCAGTGGTGCTGGCCGGGCGAACCGGCGCCGCTCATCACCTGGCCGCTGGTCATCACCTGCGCCCCCGATGATCCGGACGATATCAATTTGGGCATCTATCGCATGCAGGTGCTGGGCCCCAACCGGGTGATCATGCGCTGGCTGGCGCATCGCGGCGGGGCGCGTCACCATCGCATGTGGCAGAAGCGGGGGCAGGACATGCCGGTGGCCGTGGCGATCGGAGCGGACCCGGCCACCATATTGGCCGCGGTCATGCCGCTGCCCGAGGGCATGAGCGAGCTAGCCTTCGCCGGCGTGCTGCGGCATCGCCGCACCGAGATCGCAGCCGGGCGCACCGTGCCGCTGCCGGTGCCGGCCCATGCCGAAATCGTGCTCGAAGGCCATGTCTCGGCCAGCGAGACGGCGCCGGAAGGGCCCTATGGCGACCACACCGGCTATTATAACAACGTCGAACCGTTTCCGGTGATGACGCTGAGCGCCATCACCATGCGCGAGCAGCCGATCTATCTCTCCACCTATACCGGACGGCCGCCCGACGAGCCGTCGCGGCTGGGCGAGGCCATGGTGCCGCTCTTCGTGCCGCTGGCGCGACGACAGTTTCCCGAAATCGTCGACCTCTGGCTGCCGCCCGAAGCGTGCTCGTATCGCGCCATGGTGATTTCCATCGACAAGCGCTATCCCGGCCAGGCGCGGCGGCTGATGCTGGGCCTGTGGTCCATGCTGGCCCAGTTCAGCTACACCAAGCTCATCATCGTGGTGGATGCCGATATCGATGTCCGGCGTTGGGAGGATGTGATGTGGGCGCTGGCAACGCGCTTCGATGCGTCGCGCGATCTGGTCAGCGTCAGCGACACGCCCATCGACTATCTCGACTTCGCCTCGCCCCGGCCCGGGCTGGGCGGCAAGCTGGGGCTCGATGCCACCAACAAGCTCGGCCCGGAGACCGATCGCGAATGGGGGCGAGTGCTGACCATGGACCCTGAGGTGAGCGCGCGGGTCGATGCCATGTGGAGCGAACTGGGCCTTCCCGGTGCTCCGGCATGACGCGGGTGGTCCTCGCCATGACCGGCGCATCGGGCGCGGCGATGGGGCTGCGGGTGGCGCAGCGCCTGCGGGAAATGCCGGGCGTGGAAACCCACCTCATTGTTTCGCAGGCGGCTGAACGGACGCTCGCCCATGAAGTGGGTCCCGCGGCGCTCGAGACGATGCGGGCGCTGGCGGATGTAGTTCATCCGATCGATGATATCGGCGCCAGCATTGCCAGCGGCTCCTTCGCTTCGGCCGGCATGCTGGTCGTGCCGTGTTCGATGCATTCGCTGGCGGCCATCGCAACCGGGATTGCCGACAATCTCATCGTGCGGGCGGCCGATGTGCATCTCAAGGAGAGGCGGCGGCTGGTGCTGGTGGCGCGAGAGACGCCGCTGCATCTGGGGCATCTGCGCAATATGGTGGCCGTCACCGAAATGGGTGGAGTGATCATGCCACCGGTCCCGGCCTTCTATCACCGCCCACCCAGCATTGCGGCGATGGTCGACCAACTGGCGGCCCGGGCAATCGACCTGCTGGGTCTCCCCGGCGGCGCCACGGCGCAGGAATGGCGCGGCGGGGCCTAGACCGCCAACGAGTGGCGGGCGGTGCCGGTCTCGAGATAGGTGTCGAACCGGGCGGCGATGGCCCTGACGAAGGGGCGGCCGCGCTCCGTTACCGTGAAGCAATCGGCATCGACCTCGATCATCCCATCCGCGTCGGCCGCCGCCATGGCGCGCGCCCCTTCGAACAGGGCCAGGCCCGCCGCGCCATAGGGAAGCAGCTCGTCGCGCGTGAGCGCGAAGCGGCAGAGCAGGGCCTCGATGGCAAAGCCATGCAGTCGGTCGGCGTCCGAAAGTGCAAAGCCGCGCGTGGTGGCGCCGCTGCCGCCGAGCACGGCCTTCTGGTATTCGCCGGTCGGCGTGATGTTCTGCACATAGCCCTGCGGCAATTGCCCGATCGCGGAGGCGCCCAGCCCGATCAGCACGTCGGCTCGGTCGTCGGTATAGCCCTGGAAATTGCGCCGCAACCGGCCGTTGGCGGCAGCGATGGCAAGGCTGTCGGTGGGGCGGGCGAAGTGGTCAAAGCCGATCGCCAGCATGCCGCCGGCCTTGAGCAGGCCCGCGGCCAGCTGTGACTGGGCAAACCGCGCCTCGATATCGGGCAGGGCGGCCTCGGGGATCATCTGCTGGTGCTTCTTCATCCAGGGCACATGGGCATAGCCGAACAGCGCGGTGCGGTCGGGCGCCAGCGACAGGACCTGGGCGATGGTCGCCTCGATGCCTGCCAGGGTCTGGTAGGGCAGGCCATAGAGCACGTCGACATTGACCGAGTGGACGCCGCGCGCGCGCACCTGATCGATGACGTGGCTGGTCTGCTCGAAGGTCTGGATGCGATTGATGGCGCGCTGCACGCGCTCGTCGAAATCCTGCACACCCACGCTGGCCCGGGTCAGCCCGAACGCGGCCATGGCGTCGAAGCGGTCCTCGCCGAGGTCATTGGGGTCGATCTCGATACTGATCTCGACATCTTTGGCGATGGTGAAGCGCGTGGCGAGCCGCTGCTTGAGGCTGGCCATGTCGGCAGCGGTCAGCATGGTAGGCGAGCCGCCGCCCAGATGGATGGCGCTGACCGTGCCGCGGCCGGCCAGCTGGCGGGCAACCCAGTCGATCTCGGCATAGAGTGCCTCGAGATAGGCCGCGATCGGCTCGTAGCGCAAAGTGTGCTTGGTGTGGCAGCCGCAGAACCAGCACAGGCGATCGCAATAGGGGATGTGGAGGTACAGCGAGATGGTCGCGTCGGCCTCTATGTCGCCCAGCCAGCCTGCATAGGTCTGCGGCGTGATGCCGGCATGGAAATGCGGCGCCGTCGGATAGCTCGTATAGCGGGGCACCGGGGCGGAATAGCGCTCGATGAGCTTAGGGTTCATGGGTTTCATCAGGCGGTTACCAAAGCGAGGGGATCGGCGCCGAACAGCACGGCGTGGCCGCCCAACAGCAGCCAGGCGGTCAGGACGGCGCTGATGAGCAGGGATGCGAGTAGAGCCCCGTCGAGACGCAGGCGGGTCCGGCCGGTCAGTAACGCGGCAAAGGGCAGGACCGAGGTGGCGTCGGCAATGGGCGCCCAGTCGGCACCCAGCCGGCGCCGAGCGCGTCGATCGGTAATGACCATTCCCAGCAGCGCGAACGCCAGCAGGGCGCCGAACAGCATCAGGCTGCGCAGGTCGCCATTGGGGACCAGATGGCCACCGGCCCAGAGGGCAAAGCCCCAGAGCACCGGATGGCGGGTGATGGTGATTATGGCGCCCGGGACCAGGTCAGGCTTACGCAGGGTGATCGAGACCGGGTTGGGGCTGATGAGGCCGGCAAAGAGCAGGGCAAAGGCCAGCGGCGTCAGCACCAGCGGGAACCAGGCCTGCCAGGGCGCCGGGTCCCAGAGCGGGATATAGTCGAGCTGCAGGGCGGCGCGGAACAGCCAGGCCAGAGCCAGCAGCGAGACCAGCGAATAGGCCAGAAGGTAATTGCGGCGCCCTAGCCGGGCCACCAGTTGCGCGCGCAATGCGGGAATGGCCGGCACCAAGTGCAGCGCGAGAAAAACCACCAGCGCGACGAGAAACTGGGTCAAGTCAGGTCGTCTCCGTTGCTGCCATCGAGCAGATGCAGCAGTTCCATTTCGCCATTGATGTGCCGGCGCATGCTGTCGAAGAACGAGCGCAGCAGATAGCCAGTAGCTTCGGCGGGCAGCGTTGGGCGATTGTTGGCAAGCGCACGCAGGGCGTCGCTCACCTCGCCGGCCGCGCCGATATCGGCCAGATGTTCCTGGCGCAGCCGCAGGACGGTCTGGTTGAACTCGCGGCGGCCCGATGCGGCGAGAATGGGAAAGAGGCTCGTTTCCTCGCAGTCGTGCGTGTCCTCGAGCAGCGGCTCGATCGTATCTGCGAGTTCGAGGCAGAGACCCGTATCGGCCTGTGGCAACCGGTCGGCAATGGCTTCGAGCCGATCGCACAGCTCAAGCATCTGGCGGTAGTTGCGTTGCAGTGCTTCAGTTCCGCCATTGGGCGACATCGTCCAGCGCTCCTTGCGGCCATTCTCGAAACGCAGCATAGCAGGGCGACCGGGCAGGGGTTTGACGCCGATCAACTTCGCGGCGCTTTGTTGGACTTAGACTGGCCTCGTCCCGCCACTGCCCAGAGGCCGTCATGCCGTTCCCACCTTATGCACCATCGGTCTATTTCGAGGATGCCGAAATCGACGCGCTGGTGGCGGAGTTCAGCGAGCGGATCCGGCGCAGCGCCTCGCTGCGGCCGGCGATGGACGTGCTGGTGGGCAATCGCTGGGAAGATGCCGAGGCGGCAACTGCGGCTTTCCTGCGGGCGACGCTGTTTCTCGAGGCGCGACCCGATGTCGCTGCGGAATGGCTGGAGCGAGCGGTCGCGACACTCGATGCCGGTGCGCTGGATGAACTTGGCGACGTGCTGCTTGACTGTGCGCTGGTGCTGCTGCCGCTGCACAGCGCGGCCGTGATTGCCGCAATCGGTGACGCTTTGGGGCATCTTTTGGGTGAAGTGGTCGCCGGAGAAGGCGACGCGCGGCAGCTGCTGTTGCTCAGGGCAGAGGCGCGTCTGGCGGCGGGGGCGTTGATGAGTCGGTTCTAGCCGCATCGCGGCGGGGCTCGTCCTCGTCATAGAGAATGCGCTGCGATGCACCATCCAGATCGTCATACTGGCCGTCGCGCAGGGTCCATAGGAAGATGACGAGACCGGCTGCGCCCAGCAGCACCGAAATGGGGATGAGATAGAAAAAGTTGCCCATCACGCCTGCACCAGTCGGGCGCGCGGGCGGTAGGAGCGGTAGCCGCCCCAGCCGAGCCGCAGCGCATTGAGCACGACGATGACCGAGGACAGCGACATGGCGATGGCGGCAAGGAACGGATTGACCAGTCCGGCCACGGCGATAGGCAGGGCGATGGCGTTGTAGAGCGCGGACAGGGCAAAGTTCTGCCGCACCAGGCGACCGGCATCGCGGGCCACGGCCAGCGCCAGCGGCACGGCTGCAAGATCGTCGTGCAGGAAGACGAAATCGGCGGCACTGCGCCCCACATCTGCGGCGTTGGACGGGGCCATGGACACATGCGCGGTCATCAGCGCCGGCGCATCGTTGAGGCCGTCGCCCACCATCAGCGTCTTGTGACCCGCATCGCGGAGGCTCGCAATCCGCTCAGCCTTGCCGCCGGGGATCGTGCTGCCCTGGTGGCGCTCGATCTGCAGGTCATCCGCAATGGCGGCGACAGCGGCGTCGGTATCGCCCGAGACGATTTCGAGCGTCAGGCCCGCGTTGCGCAGCGCGGCGACGGCTTCGCGCGCGCCGGGCCGCAGGTCATCGCGGAAGGTGAAGCGGGCCAGCTCGCTCCCATCGCGACTGAGCACGGTGCCGGTGGCTTGCTCGGTTGCGTTCAGCGCCCAGTCGGCGCGGCCCAGCCGATAGCGGGCGCCCTCCAGCATGGCCTCGACGCCGAAGCCCGGCCGTTCGGCAATCTCGGTGAGCGCGGGGATCGCCATACCCGAGCTGGCGCGGCTCAGCGCCCGCGAATAGGGGTGGCGAGAATAGGCGGCGAGTGCGCCAGCCACGGTCAGGGTTACGGGCTCGTGCAGGTCGGCATCGAGCAATTGCGGCATGCCCAGCGTCAAGGTTCCGGTCTTGTCGAAGACCACGCTGTCGATCTCGGCCAGTCGCTCCAGGGCAGAGCCATCCTTGACCATGATGCCGGCATCGAACAGGCGGCGGGCCGCAACGACCTGGACCATGGGCACGGCGAGGCCCAGGGCGCAGGGGCAGGTGATGATGAGGACGGCAATGGCGACGGTGACCGCATGGTGCAGGTCCCCGCTGAACACCATCCAGAAGGCAAAGGCGGCCAGGGCGGACAGGTGCACGACCGGCGAATAGAGCTCGGCGGCACGGTCCGCAACGCGGCGATAGCGGTTGCGGCCGCTCTCGGCGACCTCCATCAGCCGCACCATCTGGGCCAGGGTCGAATCCTGTTCGCCGGCCTCGGCACGAATGGTCAGCGGACCGGTGAGGTTGAGCGTGCCGGCCTCGAGCGTGGTGCCGGGCGCTGCCGCTACGGGCGCGCTCTCGCCGGTTATCAGGCTGCGGTCGAGGTCGGAGGTGCCGGTCAGGACCGTCGCATCCACCGGCACCCGCTCCCCGGCGGCGAGCACGAGCGTCATGCCGGGCACGATCTCGCGCAGCGGCAGGTATTCGGGCGCGCCGGTCTCATGCAGCACCAAGGCGCCGCGCGGTGCCAGCCGGGCCAGGCCCTTGACGGCGGTGCGCGCGCGCTCACGCATGACATGGTCCAGCGTGCGGCCGATCAGCAGGAAGAAGATCAGCGACACGGCGGCGTCGTAATAGACCTGCTCGCCGGCATGAATGGTGTCGTAGAGGCTCAGCGCGAAGGCGAGGGCGATGCCGATGGTGATCGGCACATCCATATTGGTGCGGCCATGCCGGACGGCGTTCCAGGCCGATGCGTAGAAGACGCGGCCCGAATAGAGCAGGGTGGGCAATGCGAGACCAGCGCAGATCCAGTGCAGGATGTCGCGGGTGGGGCCATCGGCGCCCGACCATACCGATCCCGAGAGCATCATGATGTTCATCGAGGCGAAGGCGGCGACGGCGAGGGCCCGGATCAGGGCGGGCAGGGTGCGGTCCTGCTGGCTGTCCTCGGTCTCGAACAGATGCGGCTCGTAGCCGAGCGCGACGAGGGTCTCGACCATGGCTGGGGGGGTGTCTGCCCCGTGCCAGCGCACGGCGACGCGCTTGGTCGACAGGTTCACCCGGGCAGACTGGACGCCAGCAAGGCCGCCCAGTGCCTTCTCGATGGTCTGGATACAGCCGCCGCAATGGATGGCGGGCACGGAAAGGTCGGTCTGCCTGACGCCGTCGGGCAGTTCGCGACTGGCGAGGCGTAGCTCGTCGTCGGACGGGCCGCGACGGATTGGGCCTGCCACGGCCTCGACGAATTCCGGCGGTGGCAGGCAGCAGCTCATGGTTCTAGTCCCGCATCGCCGCGTAGGTGTGCCAGGTGGCATGGCCGAGCAGCGGGAAGATGACGATGAGCCCGACCAGGGCCGTGCCCAGGCTCAGCGCCGTCAGGGCCAGCACGATGGCGCCCCAGAGGAGGGCCGAAGGCAGGTTGTTCCAGACCAGGGACATGGACAGGCCCATGGCCGAGAAGGCGTCGAGCCGCTTGTCGAGCAGCATCGGAATGGAAAGCGCGCTGATGGCAAAGGCGAAGGCGGCGAAGAGCCCGCCGACCGCGGTGCCGGTCGCCAGCATGGCGAGGCCCGTGGGCGTGGTGAACAACATTTCAGGCACGGAATCGAAGCCCGGGAAGGGGCGCCAGCCGAAGAACAGCGCGTAGAGCAATACGGCAGCGCGCATCCAGACCAGCATCAGCGTGACGAGGATGGCCCCGACAAAGAACAGGTGCATGCCGCCGCCGCGGCGCGGCCAGATCATGGCGCCCAGCGTCACCGGCTCTCCCGCTTCGATGCGACGGCTCTTTTCGTAAAGGCCGGTCGCCAATAGCGGTCCGACCACCAGGAAGCCGGCAAGCGCGGGAAACAGCACCTGCGCCCAATCGAAACTGACCATGCCGGCGATCACCAGCAGCGACAGCAGGGCAACGCCAAGCCCGTAGAGCAGGCTCGGCAACGGTCTGGTCCAGAGGTCGCGCCAACCCAGCGCCAGCCACTTGAAGGCGGCGCTGGCGGGCAGGTGCCGGTTGTGATCGACCGCCCTGGGCAGGGCCGGGACGGTTTCGGGGATGATGTCGGCGGTGGGCTGCAGCGTCTTGGCCATGGGGCGATCCGGGGTTGGTGTCAGCAGGCCGACTTGGCGGCGCGATAGGTGCCCTCTGCGCCTTCGCCCTTGAGATGGGTGACGCAGTCAGGCTGGGAGGTGAAGGCGACGTAGACCAGGTGGGTATTGGCGACGAGCAGCGTGCCCACGATCAGCGCCGCGGCAAGGACCAGCAGCCGGCGGGTATTGCGCTGACGGCTGCCGCTGTCGTGAGTGATCGAGGAGGCGCTCATGGCTGGCTGGCCCGCAGGTCGAGGACGTAAAGCGTCAGCAGCTTGATGTC
>JADKLW010000202.1_pt1 | contig 30966 bp, 28 predicted proteins | sample 8641881 | NCBI WGS metagenome assembly JADKLW01 (sample SAMN16272185, study PRJNA661076) | feces metagenome | isolation source: fecal sample from diarrhoea affected cattle B | host: Bos taurus | place: South Africa: Lokaleng Village, Mahikeng | collected 2019-09 | reverse complement strand
CTTGATCGGCACGCCGACCAGGACCACGACCTGGCTCGGCGAACCGATCAAGCTCCTGCCCGGCCTCGTCCTGCCGATCGGTACCAGCGATCCCGTCGCGGTCGCCGCCGACGGCAGCTTCGCCGCCGACGTGCCCACGCCGCCGATCAACGCGCGGATCGTGGCGCTGCCGGTGGAGTCGGAATCGCTCTCCGACATCGAGCAGGCGTTCGGCGACGCCGGCCCGTTCCGGTCGACGCCGGTCCTCGGCGGCGGCGCGGTCTCGGGTGAGATTCCCGGTCTCGGCACCCTTTCGATGGCCTTCCGCGGTCAGCGTCAGGGCCTGGGCCTGATCGGCCCGGCGGGGCTCGCCTCGATCGAGCTCCCGTTCAGCGGCTCGCCGCTCCCCGGATCGCTCTCGATCGGCGCCCTCGGTGGCGTCACCACGGGACCGCTGGGCGCGGCCGAGGGCGACCTCGGGCTCTCCTTCATGGGCGCGTCCGCGATCCCCAACGCCTACAACGACGCCCGCGGTGGCGTGACCGTCGACGGCGTCCGCGGCTACCTGCGCGACCACATCCCGGTCGGCTCCGACGAGCTGCCGGCTCCGGCCTCCAAGCGCACGGTCGACTTCCAGACCGGCGGGCAGACGGTCGTCCAGTCCCAGCCGATCTACGTCGCCGCGAACCCCGCCGAGGACCCGGACGGCCTGCCGCTCGCGGGCGGCTACCGGGCCAGCGGCCTGGAGCTGCACCGGACGACGGTCCAGGATCACGACGGCCGGCAGGTCTCGGTGACCGATCGCTTCGTCTCGACCGACGGCCGGGCGCACAAGATCGACCTGCTCTACGCCGAGGGCCTGACGCTCCTGGCCTACGACGCGCGGGCGCCGTTCCAGCTCTGCGGCTTCGTGCCCTGCGACGAGGACGGCGGCTTCGAGTCGTTCTCCGGTGGGGGCTTCGAGCCCTTCTCCGTGTCGAACCCGTTCGACACCGGGGGCAGCTTCTCGACGCTGGCCGCTCCGGAGGAGCCGACGTTCCCCGCGTTCGAGATGCCGGCCTTCCGGATCCCGTGGGAGACCGGGGACAAGTGGGAGTCGCGCTCGCACGCCGAGCCGATGACGGCCCCCAGCACGGCGACCTCGACGGTCTACACCCGCGTGCCGCACGTGATGCGACTGGCCGCGAACCTGCTGCCGCTGCTGACGGGCGGCGAGACGCCCGAGGGGTTCGTGGCGCCGCCGATCACGTCGACCTACGGCGCGATCACCTACGGCACCCGCCCCGACGCCGGGCTGTTCGTCTCGGACCCGCTGACGATCGGCGCGATCCTCGGCGGCACCTCGACCCAGTTCGTGTCGCGCTTCGTGCGTGACGTGCCCGCCGGCGGCGAGACGACGATCGCCCAGGTCTACTCGACCGGCACCACCCCGGCCGAGGTCGAGACGCTGGCCGCCGCGGCCGAGCAGCGCCTGGCGCCCGTGGCGATCACGCCCCCGGCGCCCCCCGCGCCGCCGATCGCTCCGCCGGCCACGCCGACCCCGCCCGCCCCGCCGGCCGCCCGCAAGGCCCCGCGCAAGCTGTCGACGTCGTCGTCGCTGAAGCGGACCAAGAAGGGCCAGTACCGGTTCCGGTTCACGGGCCGGCTGGCCCTGCCGTCCGGCGTCGGCCGCTCCGCGTGCCGCGCCGGTGGCGGCACGGTGATGGTCCAGGTCAAGGCCGGGCGCAACACGATCTCGACGCGCCGCGCGAAGCTCAACCGCAACTGCCGCTACACCGTGCGGATCAACTTCCGGTCGGCCAAGCGGTTCGGCAAGCGGACCCGGCTGACGGTCGTCACCAAGTGGTCGGGCAACCGCCGTCTGGCGGCCAAGCCGGCCAAGCGGTTCACGATCAAGATCCGCTAGCTCCCGAGCCCCGCCCCACGCCGCCCCACGACCACCCGTTCGTGGGGCGGCCGCAGCGACGGCCACGCGCCATCAGGGGCCGCGTACTAGTGTCCCGCGAGGTCGTTGGCCAGCCGTCCAATACACGGCGGACCGGCGTCACGTCGAGCGCGGCTCGTGCGGCAGGCACCCGGCCAGGGGCTGTCCGCTGTCGCGCGCTCCCACCCAACTCAGGAACCGCACATGGATCTGCTCGAGTACCAAGGCAAGCAGCTGTTCGCCAAGCACGGCCTCGAAGTGTCGGACGGCAAGGCCGTCACGACCGTCGAAGACGCCGTCGCCGCCGCCAACGAGATCGGCTACCCCGTCGTCGTCAAGTCCCAGGTCCTGATGGGCGGGCGCGGCAAGGCGGGTGGCGTCAAGCTCGCCGCCGACGAGAACGAGGCGCGTGAGCACGCGACCAACATCCTCGGCCTCGACATCAAGGGTCACATCACGCGCACGCTCTGGATCGAGCACGCGTCGGACATCGCCACCGAGTACTACGCCTCGGTGCTGCTCGACCGCTCGGCCAAGAAGCCGCTGGTCATGTTCTCCACGGAGGGCGGGGTCGAGATCGAGACCGTCGCCGAGGAGACGCCCGAGAAGCTGATCAAGCAGAACGTCGACCCGCTCGTCGGTCTGACGAAGGAGCAGGCGCTCGACATTGCCACCAAGGGCAAGGCCGACGCCGACGTGATCGAAGGCGTCGCGGACGCCCTGGTCGCGCTCTACACGGTGTGGATCGAGGAGGACGCGACCCTCGCCGAGATCAACCCGCTGATCGTCACGCCCGACCGCCAGGTCAAGGCGCTCGACGCCAAGGTCTCGCTCGACGGCAACGCCGCGTTCCGCCACCCGGACCACGCGTCGCTCGGCGACAAGGCCAACCTCGACCCGATCGAGGTCAAGGCGGCCGAGCAGGACGTCGTCTACGTCAAGCTCGACGGCGACATCGGCATCCTCGGCAACGGCGCCGGCCTGGTCATGTCGACGCTCGACGTCGTCGCCCAGCACGGCGGCGAGCCGGCCAACTTCCTGGACGCCGGCGGCGGATCGGACGCGGCCAAGGTCAAGCAGGCCGTCGAGATCATTCTCAGCAACGAGAACGTCAAGGCGGTCCTCTTCAACATCTTCGGCGGGATCACCCGCTGCGACGAGGTCGCCAACGGCCTGGTCGCCGCGTTCGCCGACCTCAAGCCGACCGTGCCGTTCGTCGTCCGGCTGGACGGCACCAACGACGTCCAGGGTCGCGAGATCCTCGAGAAGGCCGCACTGCCCAACGTGCAGGCCGCGAAGACGATGAACGAGGCGGCCGAGCTGGTCGTCGCTGCCGCGAAGGGGAATCGCTGATGTCGGTTCTGGTCACCAAGGACACCAAGCTCGCCGTCGCGGGCATCACGGGCCGTGAGGGCTCGTTCCACACGCTGAACAACCGCTCCTACGGCACCAACGTCGTCGGCGGCGTGAACCCGAAGAAGGCCGGCGAGAACGTCGAGGGGATCCCGGTCTTCGCCGACTGGGAGACGACCGTCAAGGAGTCCGGCGCCAACACGGCGATGATCTTCGTGCCGCCGCCGTTCGCCGCGCAGTCGGCGCTCGAGGCCGCCCAGGCCGGCGTCGAGCTGGTCGTGATCATCACCGAGGGCATCCCGGCCCACGACGAGCTGAAGCTCTACAACACGATCAAGCGCGACCACCCGAACACGCGGGTCGTGGGGCCGAACTGCCCGGGCATCCTCTCGCCGGGCAAGGCGAACGTCGGCATCATCCCGGCGTCGTTCTTCAAGGAGGGCAACGTCGGCGTGGTCTCGCGCTCCGGCACGCTGACCTACCAGATCGGCAACGAGCTGGCCCAGGCTGGATTCGGAAACTCCAGCATTGTCGGCATCGGTGGCGACCCGGTCCCGGGCTCGTCGTTCGTCGACATCATCGAGCTGTTCGAGCAGGACGACCAGACCGAGCTGATCGTGCTGTCCGGCGAGATCGGCGGGTCGGCCGAGGAGGAGGCCGCCGAGTACATCGGCGAGCACGTCACCAAGCCGGTCGTCGGCTACATCGCGGGCTTCACCGCCCCCGAGGGCAAGCAGATGGGCCACGCGGGCGCGATCGTCTCCGGCTCGGCCGGCACCGCGGCCGCCAAGGCCGCGGCGCTCGAGGCCAAGGGCGTGCGCGTCGGTCGCACCCCGACCGAGGTCGCGGAGATCGCGATCGACATCATCAAGGGCTGAGCCAGCCTTTTCTCGGGTCGGCTCGCCGCGGCGAGCCGACCCGACCGCAGGACGCGCGGGGCGGCTTCGGCCGCCCCGCAGTCGTTCCGGCGCGCTAGCGTACGGCCGATGAGCAAGCGGATCGCGTTCATCCAGGCCACGTGGCACGCCGACATCGTCGACCGCGCCCGTCAAGGATTCCTCGACGAGATCGGCGATCACGGCTTCTCCGTCGACGACGTCGACCAGTTCTCGGTCCCCGGCGCGTTCGAGATCCCGCTCCACGCCCAGCGACTCGCGCGCTCCGGCCGGTACGCCGCGATCGTCGGGGCCGCGCTGGTCGTCGACGGCGGAATCTACCGCCACGACTTCGTCGCCGCCGCGGTGGTCGACGGCCTGATGCGCGTCCAGCTCGACACCGACGTCCCGGTCTTCTCGGTCTCGCTGACGCCGCACCACTTCCACGAGCACGACGAGCACACGGCGTACTACCGCGAGCACTTCGTGAAGAAGGGCGCCGAGGCCGCCCGCGCGGTCGGCGCCACGCTGGCGTCGCTCGACCGTCTCTGATCGCAGGTGGCAGTTTGCCTCCATGGCGGGGCAAACTGCACATCGCCCGGTGGGGCGTCGCCACCCGGCCGGAATCCGCCGATCCGCCCCGTACATTTGTCGCGTGCCCGGATCGTTCGATCTCATCGGCATGCTCGCTGACCTCCAGGGGCAGCGTCATTCCTCGCCCGATGACCCGCTGGACGCGCTCGCCGCGTCGGCCGCGCTCGCCCGGCGGCGGATGGCGGCCTTCCGCCCGGCGTCGGCCGAGCCGCAGGAACCGGTCGTGCGCGACCAGCGGCCCGGCGCCTGACCGCTCGCCTGCCGTCCTGCGACGAACGCGGACCGCCCCGTGTCGCGGTCTCGTCACCCGTGGCCCCCGAGGCCGGCGATCCACGGTCTGTCCCGCCAGGGAACGGACGGACCCTTAAAGTACGGCGCATGGCCGACTCGATCTCCTTCTCCCGCGGCGCCCCGTCCGCCGACATCGTCGACATCGAAGGCCTGAAGCAGGCGACGATCCGAGCGTTCGACCAGGACCCCGCGGGCGTGGCCGGCTACGGGACCGCCGTCGGGTACGTGCCGCTGCGGAAGTACATCGCCGAGAAGCACGGCGTGCCGGTCGACCACGTCTTCGTGACGAACGGGTCGATGCAGGCCGACGCGTTCCTCTTCGACGAGCTGGTCACGCCGCGTGACTCCGTGGTCGTCGAGCGTCCGACCTACGACCGCACGCTGCTCGGCCTGACCGAGCGTGGCGCCAACGTCCGGCTGATCGGGCTCCAGGAGGACGGGATCGACGTCGACGAGCTACGAGCCGAGCTCGAGGGCGGGCTGCGCCCGAGCTTCGCGCACGTGATCCCGAACTTCCAGAACCCGGGCGGCTCGACGCTGTCGTTGGCCAAGCGCCACGCGCTGCTCGCGCTGGCGGCCGAGTACGACTTCCTGATCTTCGAGGACGACCCGTACGTCGACGTCCGGTTCACCGGCGAGCCGCTGCCGCGGATGCTCGACCTGGACGACACGGACGAGCGCGTCGTCTACGCCTCGTCGTTCTCCAAGACGGTCTGCCCGGGCATGCGCGTCGGCTACCTGGTCGGCCCGCCGGAGCTGATCGCCAAGATCGTCCGCCGGGCGACCAACACGTACATCTCGCCGAGCCAGATCGCCCAGGCGATCGTCCATCAGTTCCTCACCGGCGACCGCTACGAGGCCGCGCTGGAGAACGTCAAGACGGCGCTGGCCGAGCGCGCCGGGACGCTCGCCGCCGCGCTGCGCACGCACCTGCCGCAGGCCACGTTCGTGCAGCCCGAGGGTGGGTACTTCCTTTGGGTCTCGCTCCCCGAAGGCGACGGTCACAACTGCGCCAAGATCGCGAAGGAGGCCGCCGACCGCGGCGTCCAGATCGTCAAGGGCACGGACTTCCTGCTCGAGGGCGGCGAGAACGCGTTCCGCCTGGCCTACTCGGCCGTCACCGCCGACGTGATCGACGAAGGCGTCCGGCGCCTGGCCGAGGCCGTGGAGGCCGCTCGCGCCTAGCGTTCCAGGAGCCACGACGGGCTCCGCACGACATCCGGTGATCATCCGGGTGCAGAATTGACCGGGTCAGGGACCTGCCCTAGGGTCGGACGCATGTCCCCCGGTCCACCGACGTTCGCCCGCTTCGTCAGCTCGATCGGGCGACTCTCGGTACTCAGTGTGGGCGCGGCGGTCGTGGCCTGCGCCGGGGCCTCCGTGGCCCACGGGCAGACGGCTTCGTGCCCAGGCGCCGACGTCGCCTTCTCGGCGATGGCCCCGGCCCAGGCCGAGGTCTCGGTCGTCTGCCTCAGCAACGCCGCCCGGGTCGCGGCCGGTCTCGAGACACTGCGTTCGCACCCGCAGCTCCGGACCGCGGCACGACGCCACGCCGACGACATGCACGCCCGTGGCTACTTCGACCACGTGGCTCCGGCCCCGGCGCCCCACGGGCCGACGCTGCTGGACCGGGTCAACGCCAGCGGCTACCCGTTGCGCACCGCGGGCGAGAACCTGGCCAGCGGACATCCCACGCCGCGGCGCGCGACCGTCGGCTGGCTGACCAGCCCCGGCCACTGCCGCAATTTGCTCGACCCGGCCTTCGACGAGGTCGGAGTCGGCCGGGCGGCCGACGGGCCGATCTGGGTCCAGGTGCTCGGGACCCGCGGTACGCCCTCCAGCGCCGGACCGTTCCCGGGCTGCGACTCGGGCGATCCGCCGAGCATCGCCTCGGTGGTCGGCGGACCGCCGAGCGACGAGGACTCGACCGAGAGCTTCCGGGACAGCCGCGTCAAGATCGCCAGCGTCAAGCGCTCCGGATCGCGCTGGAAGATCCGCATCCGGGGCTCGCGCGCGGCCGGGGTGAAGGCGACCGTGCGGACCTACGGCGCGCTGCGCAAGTGCGTCACGGCGCCGGGCAAGCGGAAGGGCTGCTCGACGGTGCCCGGGTCGCGACGGGCGACCGTCCGCGTGAAGCTGAAGTCGAACCGAACCGTCCGGATCAAGCGCCGGGCGGGCGACGCCTTCGTCCGGGTCAGCCACCCGTCGTTCGAACAGGACGGCGAGCGCTTCGCGGCCGAGACCGTGACCCGCAAGTTGCCGCGGTAACGCACCCACCGCGTCGCTCGGGCTCAGCGACCGAACGCGGCCTGCTCGAGCACCACCGACGCCGGCAGGCCGACGCGCTCCGGCGGCGACGGGTCGGCCCGCACCGAGACCGTCTCGGCCGCGCTGATCGTCAGCGCGTGATCGGTGCCGTCCGTGCTGGTGACCACGACCCGCTCGTCGTCGCGGGACGACACCTTGCCCTCGAGGCCCGGCTGGACTCCCGCGCCGTAGAGGTAGTGCAGCACCTGCTCCGCCTCGTTCTCGAACCGCAGGATCTGGACGCTCGCCCCGACCTCGACGTCGGCCAGCGGCGCGCCGGGGATCCGCTTGCCGACCTCGATCGGATGGCCGTGCGGGCAGGTCTTGGCGTCGCCGATCGCGAGCCGCATCCCGGCCTCGATCGCCGGCGACATCGCGTGCTCCATCCGCTCGGCCTCCTCGTGGACCTCGTGCCAGGGGATGTCGAGCACGTCGGTCAGGAACCGCTCGACCAAGCGGTGCCGGCTGACCACGTTCTCGGCGACGGACAGGCCGCGCTCCGTGAACGAGATCCGCTTGCGCTCGTCGCGGGTGATCAGCCCGTCGGCCTCGAGCCGCTTGACCATCTCGTGGACGGTCGGCGCGGACAGCAGCATCGCCCGCGAGACGTTGGCGGCGGTCAGGGGAAGCTCGACCTCGTGCAGCCAGTAGAGCGTCTCGAGGTATTCCTCTTCACCTGCGGTCGGATGAGCCATGACTCCATCGTAGCCGGGTCCCGGCCACGGAAAGAAACGGCGGTTGGTGGCGGGGATATCGGTAGGCTGCAGGTATGACGACGCGCGAGAGCGACACCTCTGGCGGCCTGACCGCATTCGACATCCTCAAGATCGTCGGCGTCATCATCGTGGCGCTCGTGGCGATTCGCCTCGTCGGCGCCGTGATCGGCGCCGTCATGTCGGTGATCTGGACCGTGCTGATCGCGGCCGTCGTGCTCGGCGGCCTGTGGATCGCCTGGAGCATGCGCTCGAAGGGCAAGAGCGCCCGCTGAGCGTCGCGGGCCCTTCGCGGGCCGACCAGGATCCTTGCGTACCCGGGGCGACGTCCTCGGGTACTTCTCGTTGAGACCATGACCGAGCGCCCACGCCCGCTCGTCGCGCCCCTGCGCGGCGTCAACCTGCCCAACCCTCGCGGTCGCCGCGCCGTCGTGATCGGCGCCGGCTCGTTCGGGACCGCCGTCGCGGTCCTGCTGGCCCGCGGGGGATTCCGCACGACGCTGCAGACCCGCACGATCGACCAGGCGGAGCTGCTGCGCACCGACGGCGAGAACGCCCGCTACCTGGCCGGGGTCGAGCTGCCGCCGAACCTGAAGATCGACGTGATCGACGCCGGTCCCGGACGCGCGGAGTTCGTCTTCCTGGGCGTCCCGTCCGCGCAGATCGGCGAGGCCGTCGCCCGGCTCGAGGCGCAGGGGATCGACCGGCGGACGAAGCTGATCTCGCTGAGCAAGGGCTTGGTGCCGCCGCTCGGCGTCCCGCCGACGGTGCTGCTGGCCGAGCGGTTCGGTCCCGAGCGCGTCGCCTGCGTCGGCGGTCCCGCGCACGCCCGTGAGATGGTCACCCAGGGAGCAGGGCTGGTCGCGTCGTCCGTCAACCAGGAGCTGGCGGAGACGATCGCCGCGGTCTTCCTCCAGGCGGGCGTGGTCTGCGAGCACACCGACGACCCGACGGGCGTGGAGCTGGCCGGGGCCGCGAAGAACGCCGCCGCGCTCGCCGCGGGCGCCACCGAGGCCCAGGGCCTCAACGCCGCGGGCGCCGCCGCGGGGCACATCTTCGCCGAGGTCTGGCGACTGGCCGCCGGCATGGGAGCGCAGCCCGAGTCGTTCATCGGCCTGGCGGGCACCGGCGATCTGGTCGCGACCGCGCTCGCCCCGCAGAGCCGCAACCGCCGCGCGGGCGAGCTGCTGGCCGCCGGCGTCCCGAGCCACGAGATTCCCGACCGCGTCGGCCAGGCCGTCGAGGCGTTCGAGTCGGTGCCGCTGCTGGCCGCGGCCCTGCAGCGCGGGGGGCTCGACGCGCCCGTCACCGAGGGTCTGGTCAAGCTGATCCAGGGCACCGTGCCGCTCGACGAGTGGGTCGCGCTCGTGCGGACGACCGTGCCGCCGCCCGCGAAGTGGCGCGCCGCAGGCGAGCCCGGACGATTCCGGCAGTGGTGGGACCGCACCCGGGCGCGGTTCGGCTCGTCGGCGCCGCGGCGCGGGTAGACGCACTCCCCGACCGTCCCGGTTTCACACCGCCCCCACACGGATCCGCGCGCTCGCCCCTTAGAGTGGAGGCGTGTCCGTGCTTGCTCGTCGTACGAAGATCGTCGCCACGCTCGGCCCCGCCAGTCGGGATCCCGAGATCCTCGTCCGGATGATCGAGGCCGGCATGGACGTGGCCCGGCTGAACTTCAGCCACGGCAGCCACGACGACCACGCCGACATGGTCGACCGGGTGCGGGCCGCGTCCAACCGCGCCGGTCGCCCGGTGGCGATCCTCCAGGACCTGCCGGGTCCGAAGATCCGCCTGGCGCAGGTCGCCGACGAGCCGATCATGCTGACGGCCGGCGAGACGATCACGCTGGCGGCCGGGTCAGTCGACGACATCGGCGACCACGCGCGCCTGGTCGTCGCCTGGGACCGCTTCGCCGAGGCGGTCGAGCCGGGCGAGGAGGTCCACCTGGCCGACGGCACGGTGCGGCTGCGGGTCCAGGTGGTGCGCGAGGGCGAAGGCGAGGCCGACTGCGTGGTCGAGCTCGGCGGACCGGTGTCGAGCCGCAAGGGCGTCAACCTGTCGGGTCCCGCCGACCTGCTGCCGGCGGTCCCCGAGGAGGACCTCCAGCACCTGGCGGCGGGTAAGCAGATGGGCGTCGACCTGGTGGCTGTCTCGTTCGTCCGCCGCGCCGAGGACCTCGCCGCGCTGCGTACCCGCACCCGCTGCCCGCTGATCGCCAAGTTCGAGAAGCCGCAGGCGATCGCCGACGCCGAGTCGATCATCCGCGCGTCCGACTGCGTGATGGTGGCGCGCGGCGATCTCGGGATCGAACTGCCGATCGCGCAGGTCCCGCGGGTCCAGAAGCAGCTGATCGCGATGGCCGGCGCCTACGCGCGGCCGACGATCACCGCGACCCAGATGCTCGAGTCGATGGTCAGCAGCGCCCGTCCGACGCGCGCCGAGGTAACCGACGTCGCCAACGCGATCCTCGACGGCACCGACGCCGTGATGCTGTCCCAGGAGAGCGCGGTCGGCGCGTTCCCGGTCGAGGCGGTCCAGACGCTGGCCGACGTGGCCCGCGAGACCGAGACGATCGCCCCGACCGCCGACTGGAACGCCCGGCGCGTGCGCCGCGACTCGCAGGACCCCGCCTGGGGGATCGCCCGGAGCGCCGTGCACACCGCGGAGGAGCTCAACGCCGCCGCGATCATCGTGCCGACGCTGTCGGGCCGGACCGCCCGCCTGGTGTCCGCGCACCGCCCCAACCGACGCGTGATCGCGCTCTCGCCGAGCCGCGCCACCGTGGCCCGCTGCAACCTGATGTGGGGCGTCGATGGGGTGATGATGAATCACCACGGCGTGACCGAGGAGCTGATCAAGGACTCCGCCGCCAAGGTCCGCGAGCTCGGTTGGTGCACGCCGGGCGACCGCGTCGTGATCACCGCCGGTCTGCCGAGCGGAACGCCGGGGACCACGAGCCTGCTGCAGGTCCAGAGCGTCTAGGGACCTGAGCGGCGCCGACGTTTCCCACACGCCGACCGCCGCGGATTACGATGCGGCTGTCCGTGTTCACACGTCAACCTGGCGGGGCCCGTGGCGTACCTCACGATCCGCAATCTCGATACCGACCTGATCGACGAGCTGGCCGTTCGTGCGTCGTTCAACGGCCGAACGCCGGCTGAGGAGGCGCGGGCGATCCTCCGCCACGCGCTGACGCGTCCGCTGCACGACCAACTAGGCGACCGCCTGCACTTCATGTGCGCGCGGCTCGGCAGCGCCGAGCTCGACCTGCCGCCGCGGACGACGACACCCCGGGTCCCGGAGCTGGCCAATCCACCACGGCTGCCGGAGAGCATGGCGTGATCTCCGCCCGGACGGTCGTCCTCGACACGTCGGTGCTGGCGGAGCTGATGAAACCACGGCCCGACATGGCCGTCCTCCGCTGGACCAACGCGCAGCCGATCGGCACGCTCGCGGTCACCGCGATCAGCCTGGCCGAGCTGACGTACGCGATGCGCCGGATGTCCGATCTGGCGCGGGCGATCGACCTGCGCCAGGCGCTCGACGAGTTCGTCCACGACGACCTCGCCAACCGGGTGCTGCCGTTCGACGACCTGGCGGCCGACTACTACGCGGACTTCGTCTGGAAGCGCGAGCAGGCCGGCGAGTCGGTCGACGTCGCGGATGCGCAGATCGCCGCGACCTGCCGGGCCCACGGCGTGACGCTGGCGACCAAGGACGCGGCGCCGTACGCCGACCTGGGCGTCAAGACGATCGACCCGTGGACGGCCCCGCCGCCGGAGCGCGTCGAGGCGCCCGTGCTGGTGCCGCCACCCGAGCTCGACCGGCACGGCAAGCCGATCCCGCCGCGTCGTCCGGGGGTCGGCCGCGGCGGCGTCGGCGGCAGCCGGCCGCCCCGTCCGCGGCGCCGTCGCCGAACCACCTCGACGACCAAGAAGCCCGGAACCGGACGCGCCGCGAAGCCAGGAGCCAAGGCCGACCCGAAGGAGCCCGTCGAGGCCCCGATCGCCGATCCGGAGGCGGCCGCCGAGGAGCGGTTCGCGCAGTCGCGGCGAGCCGCCGAACGCCTGCGTCGTCACGTGGCCCAGGTGCAGGAGACCGCCGCTGGGGCAGCGGTTGCCAAGCGCGCGGCCGCCGCGCGACGGGCGGCGGCCAAGGCCGCCCCGCCGGAGGAGGCGCCCCGCGGAGGCACCGGACGCCGCGGCGCCCGGCTGCTCGGTCCGCTGGTCGACGCCGAGGGGCGTCCCGTCGAGCGCACCATCGACGGGCGGATCCGTCCCCGCAAGGACGCGGCGGCCAGCACGAGGCCGGACGGGCACGCGCCCGCCGCCCCCGACCCCGAGGTCTCCGGCGACGGCTCAGCCGCCCCGAAGGCCCCCGAGAAGTCCGACGCTAGCTAGCCGTCGAGCGCCCACTCCTCGCGCGGATCCGGGATCGGCTGCAGGTTGGCCTCGATCGCGGCGCGCTGCGGCTCGAGCCAGGGCGGCAGGATCGTCTTGACGCCCCACTCCTCGCGCGGATTGCGGGACTCGAAGCCCGGCCCGTCGGTCGCCAGCTCGTAGAGCACGCCGCCCGGCTCGCGGAAGTAGATCGACTCGAAGTAGAACCGGTCGACCAGCCCGGACGTCCGCAGACCGAACTGCTCGACGTGCGGCAGCCACTGCTGGTACTCGCCGGTGCGGACCCCGAAGGCCACGTGGTGCACGGTGCCCGCGCCCTGCAGGGGCCGCTCGGCGGGGAGTCGGTCCAGCGACACGGTGCCGCCACGGCGATCGCTGCGCAGCTCGAACCGCGCCTGCTCGTCGAAGCCGCCGTCCACGACGCCCTGGTCGCCGCGCGCCTCGAGCGTCGAAGCGCCGAGCACGTCGGTCAGGACCTTGCCCGACAGGTCGAGCTCGCGGCTGAAGATCCGCACGCCGCCGAAGCCGCGCAGCGCGACCTCCTCGGCGATCTGCGGGTGCTTGGCCCGCAGCGGCGCGTCGGTCGTGTCGTCGACCACCAGCTCGAAGCCGAGACCCTCGGGGTCCTCGAAGAACAGCGACGCCCCGATCCGCCGGTTGGCGAGCCCGTAGGTCGTCAGGCGCTTGGCCCAGAAGTCGAGCGCCGACTCGTCGGCGACGCGGAAGATGATCCGGTGGACCATCCCCGCGCCGGCCCGACCGCGGGTGGCGCCACGCGCCTCGAACATCGTCAGGTCCGACCCGGCGCTGGCGTCCTCGTCCGTGAAGAACAGGTGGTACATGTCCGGCGCGTCCTGGTTGACCGTCTTGGCGGCCATCCGCAGACCGAGCACGCCGGTGACGAACTCCGTCGCGGAGCGCCCGTTCTCGGTCACGGTCGAGATGTGGTGGATGCCGTCGATCTGCATGGTCGCCTCTCAAGTAGTTGCAACAGCAACTATACCGATGAGGGGCGCGACGTCAAGGGGTCGCTGACTCGACCCCACGAGCCGACCTGTTGAGGTTATGCCCGTAGTACCGGCACAACCTCAACAGGTCGCGGGTGCCGCCGGCTACCCCTCGCCGTCGCCCAGCACGTAGCCGATCCCGCGAACCGTGGCGATCACGTGACCGCCGAGCTTGCGACGCAGGTACCCGACGTAGACGTCCACGACGTTCGAGCCGGGGTCGTGCTGGTAGCCCCAGACGTGCGACAGGAGCTGCTCGCGGCTCAGCACCTGCCCGGCGTGCCGCAGGAAGACCTCGAGCATCGTGAACTCACGCGCGCTCAGGTCGACCGTGCGGCCCTCGATCGACGCGGTCCGCCGGCGCAGGTCGAGCGTCAGCTCGCCGTGGCGCAGCACGGTCTCCTCGCGCGTGCCCTCGGTGCGCAGGCGGGCCCGCACCCGCGCGAGCAGCTCCTCGAACCGGAACGGCTTGGTCAGGTAGTCGTCGGCGCCCAGCTCCAGGCCCGCGACCTTGTCGTCGACCTCGTCGCGCGCGCTGAGGATCAGCACCGGCAGCCGCCGCCCCTGGCCGCGCAACGTCCGCAGCACCGTCATCCCGTCGAGCGCGGGCAGCCCGAGGTCGAGGATCAGCAGGTCGAAGTCCTCGTCCCGCGCGACGGCGACCGCGGCCGCGCCGTCCGCGACCACCGTCGTCGTGAACCCGGCGGCCCGCAGGCCCTTCTCGAGGAAGGCGCTCAGGCGCTGCTCGTCCTCGGCGATCAGGATCCGGTTCACCGTTCGTGTTCCTTCGTGGGGGCATCGGAGTCGACGTCGGACGCTCGACGGGGGCGCAGCCGGGGCCACTCCCTACGGGCCACGGCAGGCTGCACCAGCGTCGGGGCCTCGTCGTCGATCTCGTCGTCGGGGGTTTCGTCGAGCGGAAGGTGCAGGACGAAGGTCGCGCCGTGACCCGGTCGCGAGTCGACCGAGACCCGGCCGCCGTGGGCGGTCGCGATCGCCTGGACGATCGCCAACCCGAGCCCGGCGCCCGAGGTCCGGCGCCCGTGGTCGAGGCGAGCGAACCGCTCGAAGATCCGCTGCTGGTCCTCGGCCGAGATCCCCGGGCCGTCGTCGGCGACCCAGAGTTGGGCCTCGCCGTCGCGGATCCGCGATCCGATCGCGATGCGCCCACCGTCCGCGGTGTGCTGCGCGGCGTTGGCGGCCAGGTTGAGCATCGCCTGCATCAACCGCTGGCGGTCTCCGGTGATCGTCGCCGCAACCGCGCCCCCGATCGTCCAGCGCCGGTCGCCGAGCGCCGTCGCGCGGGCGTGGACCTCCTCGACGAAGAGGTCCAGGTCGATCGGGGCGCGACGCAGGAAGTCACCGTGCTCGGCCTTGGCCAGCAGCAGCAGGTCCTCGACGATCCGGCTCATCCGCTCCAGCTCGTCGTCGACCAGCGCCAGCGTCTCCTCGCGCTCGGTCGGGTCGTCGCCCATCAGCTCGAGATGCCCACGGACGATCGTGATCGGCGTGCGCAGCTCGTGGCCGGCGTCCGAGACGAACGAGCGCTGCGACCCGAACGCCTGCTCCAGCCGGTCGAGCATCGCGTTGAAGGTCCGGGCGAGCACGGCGATCTCGTCGTCGCCGCGGACGGCGATCCGCCGCCGCAGGTCGGTCTCGGTGATCGTCTGCGCGGTCGTCGTCAGGTCGCGCAACGGCGAGAGGATCCGGCCGGTCAGCAGGTAGGCGACGAGGATCGCCAGGAACAGCACGAGCAGCGAGACGATCGCCGCGGCGCCGACGGCCTGGTCGACCTCGTCGCGCTCGGCCTGCAGGTCGATCAGCGCCACGAAGACGCCGAGCGTCTGCCCGTCGTAGCGGACGGGAACGGCGAGCACCGCGTTGTCGCGACCCTGGACGCGCATCACGGTCCGCTGCACCTCGGGTACCGCGCGCAGGTCGTGCAGCGTCCGTTCCAGCACCGTCCCCTCGGCCGGCGGGACGGTGGCGCGGTGCGGATCGCCGTCGACATAGGTCAGCCAGCGCTCGCGGCGGTCGGGGACGTTGCGGGCCAGGTAGACGTCGAACATCGACCGGACGTCCCGGCCGAACCGGCGACCCGTGGTCGGGTCGCGCCCGTCCTGGATCAGGCGGCGCAGCTCCCCGGTCTCCTGGACCAGCGCGGCGTCGACGCGGTCTTCCGCGCGGGTGGTCAGGACCTCGCGCAGCAGCAGGGTCGTCAGCACCGTCGAGCCGACGAGCAGGACGACGATCGCGGCGAGGATCCGGGCCCGGGCGCTGCGCATACGCGGGATCCGGAGCCGCCGACGGCGCGGCGACGCCGGCTCAGTCGTCGTCATCGTCGTCATCGTCATCGTCGTCGCTGTCGTCGTCCCCATCGTCATCGTCATCGTCCCCGCCGCCTCCACCGCTACCGCCGCCGAAGCGCGACTGCGAATCGGGCGCGGGTTGCGGGGCGGGGGCGAAGCCGGAACCGCCTCCGGAGCTCGACGGTGGGGCGGTGGACGACGGCGGCGCGGCCTGCTGACGCTGGCGCTCGGCCCGGCGGCGTTCCGCGCGGCGACGCTCGGCCCGACGACGTTCGACGCGTCGCCGCTCGGCGGCGCGCTTCTCGGCCTGCCGGCGCTGCTCGGCCTCGCGGGCGGCGCGCTCGCGACGCTCCTGCTCGGCCTCGGCCGCGCGGACCGCGGACGGCGACAGCTCGATCGGGGCGACGGACGCCGCGTCCTCGCGCTCGATCAGCCCGCGGGCGCCGAGCACCGCCGCCACCACGACGACGGCGCCGAGCAGCAGCGCGATGGAGAGCTGACGGTTCACGCCCACAGCGTCGCGGGTGCGGGTGACGCGCGCATGAGAGCCACATGAGAACGCTCTCATCGGACGTCGCGAGATGAACGACCTCTCACCAGACCCTCACCGTCACCTCAGACCGCACCGAGAAGCTGGTTCTCGTCACCCCAACGACCCAGGAGGTCCCCATGAGGTTCACCGAGATCACCCCCGCGCTCCGCAGCAAGGGCGCCAGCAGCCACAGCAACAGCGACAGCGACAAGCCGCGGCGCCGCCGTCGCCGCCGCCGCACGCGTCGCCGTTCGCGCCGCAGCTCGAACACCTGAGCCCGATCGGCGCGGCGGCCACCCGGTCGCCGCGCCGGCTCACGTTCCCCTCCGACGATCCCTCTGCTCTCGTGCGCAACGCTCTCCGCCGCTTCCTCCGCCCCGCCGATCACCACAGCCCGCTGGTCGGCGCCACGCCGGCCGTCGCGGCGCTCGAGGTCGTCCGGCGCTGCTGGCCGTTCGCCCGTCCGTACCGGAAGTGGATCGCGTTCGGCCTGTTCCTGCTGATCCTGGTCCCCGCGGTCGAGGTCGTCGAGATCTGGCTGTTCAAGCTGCTCGTCGACGACGTGCTGGTCCCCGAGGACTTCGCCGCGCTGCTCCCGATCGCCGCGGCCTACCTCGGTCTGACCGTCGTGACGTCGCTGCTCAAGTTCGGCGACAACTACGTCGCGACCTGGGTCGGCGAGCGCTTCCTGATCGACCTGCGCACGCGGGTCCACGAGCACCTGCAGACCCTGGCGCCGCCGCAGCTCGCACGACGCCCGAGCGGCGACCTGGTCGCCCGCCTGACCGGCGACGTCCAGGCGATCGAGCGGCTGCTGCTGTCGACGCTCGGCGAGGGCGTTTCGGCGATCGCGCGGATCGTCTTCTTCGGCGGCGCGATCGTGCTGCTGTCGTGGAAGCTCGCGCTCGTCGCCCTGGTCATCGTTCCCGTCTTCTACGTGATCTCGCGCCGGTTCACCCGGCTGGTCCGGCACGCCGCGCGGGAGAAGCGCCGCCGCACCGGATCGCTGTCCGCCGTCGCCGAGGAGTCGCTGGCGACCGGCGCGCTGGTCCAGACGCTCAACCGCCAACAGGACGAGACCGAGCGGTTCGCTGGCGAGGCGCGTTCGATCATGGACGCCGAGCTGGCGTCGACCCGGATCGCCGGCGCCTTCGGCCCGCTGATCGGCGTGGTCGAGCTGCTCGGAGCGCTGCTGGTCGTGACCGGCGGCGTCTGGGTGCTGACCGCCGGGGAGCTGACGCTCGGCGGCCTGCTGGTCTTCCTGACCTACCTGTCGCAGCTCTACCGTCCGCTGCGCTCGCTCGGCACCCTGGCCACGGACGCGTTCGCTGCCGCCGCTGGCGCGGAGCGCGTGCTGGAGCTGCTCGACGAGCAACCGACGGTGGTCGAGCGTCCGGGCGCCCGCGCGCTGCCCGGGCCTGTCCGCGGCCGGATCGACTTCGACGGCGTCTCATACCGTCATCCCGGCGGCGAGCACGACGCGCTCGACGGCGTGACCCTGACCGTCCATCCCGGCGAGCTGATCGCGGTGACCGGACCGAGTGGCGCGGGCAAGTCGACCTTGGCGTCGCTGCTGGTGCGGTTCGCCGATCCGTCGTCCGGGACGGTCCGGATCGACGGCCACGACGTCGCCGACCTGACCTTCGCGAGCCTGCGCAGCGAGGTCAGCCTATTGCTGCAGGACACCGTGCTGCCCGACGTGACCGCGGCCGAGGCGATCGCCCAGGGCCGACCCGACGCGAGCCTGGAGCAGGTCGAGCTGGCCGCCCGCGCGGCCGGGATTCACGACACGCTCGTCGCGCTCCCCGACGGCTACGCCACCCGCCTGGGCCGCGGCGGCATGCGGCTGTCCGGCGGCCAGCGACGCCGTGTGGCGGTGGCTCGCGCGCTGCTGCGCGACAGCCCGGTGCTGGTGCTCGACGAACCGACGACCGGCCTGGACGACCGCTCGCGCGACGCGTTGCTCGACCCGCTGCGCCGCCTGAGCGACGGTCGAACGACGATCGTCGTGACCCACGATCCGGCGGTGCTGGCCTGGGCCGACCGCACCGTGACGCTCAGGGACGGTCGCGTGGTCGTCGACGAGCTCGTCGGGAGTGTGTCCTGATGAGGCCGTTCGCCCCCGGGCGCGAGATCGTGCCGTCGGTCGAGGTCGTCGCCCACCTGGCGCGGTCGCGACGGCAGGATGTCTACGACGCGTGGGACCACGATCGCGCCTGCCGCGTGGCGGTCAAGGTGCTGCGTCCGGAGCGGCGCGGCGAGGTCGGTGTCACTCGCGACCTGTTGCGCGAGGGGCGTCTGCTGCGTCGGATCGACCATCCGCACCTGGTTCGGGCGTTCGCGGTCCACCGCGATCCGCTGGCCGCGGTGGTGCTGGAGACGCTGGGCGGCGCCACGCTCGACCATCTCATCGAGACGAGCGACGAGCCGTTGGCCGCGGACGACCTGCGCGTGGTCGGCCACCAGCTCGCCGCGGCGATCCACCACCTGCACCGCAACGGCGTGCTGCACCTCGACCTGAAGCCCGCCAACGTGATCGCCGACCGGGGACGCGTAACCGTGATCGACCTGTCCCACGCCCGCTCGCCGGGTCGCGTCCGGCCCGGTCACGGCACCTGGTGCTACGCCGCCCCCGAGCAGGCCCGCGGTGGACAGGTCGGCCCCGCGGCGGACGCCTGGGGCATCGCGATCGTCCTCCACGCCCTGGCCACCGGCACCCACGCCCTGATCGACCGCGCGGACACCCTGGACGTCGACGAGCCCCAGCTCCACGGGCCACTGCCGTCGGTACGCGAGGCGCGGCCCGACCTGCCGGAGGACTTGGCCGCGTTGATCGACGGGGGGCTGGCGTGCGATCCGGCGGACCGGCGGGGAGTTGCAGCGTGGCTGGGCGGCCGCCCGTCCGCGTCGTCGACGGGCGGGGCGTAGTCGGCGGGAGCGGCGCAGCGCTAGCGTCCGGTGTCGGTCTGCCCGCTAGGGCCAGGCAAACCGCACACCAATGCTCGGCCTCCCGGCCGGGCGTGACCGCGCTACTCGGCCTCCGCCACCACCGGCGACTTGATCGTCGCGATCAGGTCACCGGTGTTGATCGCCTCGCCCTCCTTGGCGGCGAGCGTGGCGATCGTGCCGGACTTGTGGGCGGTGATCTCGTTCTCCATCTTCATCGCCTCGATGATGCAGATCAGATCGCCCTCGGCGACCTCCTGGCCCTCCTGGGCGACGACCTTCCACATGTTGCCCTGGATCGGCGACGGCAGGTCGTCCGCGCCGGCTCCGGCGGCCTTCTTGCGCTCGGAGCGCTTCTTCTTGCCCGCGCCGTTGGCGGCGGGAGCGGCCCCGGCGGCAACGCCGACCGGCGCGAACGCGGCGCCGTGGACCTTGACGTCGAACAGCCGACCGGAGACCTCGACCTGGTAGTCGCGGACGACGGTCTCGTCCTCGTCGTCGGACTGGATCGGCACGACCGGATCGACCGGAGCGGTCGACTTCAGCCAGTCCTTGTCCTCGAGCAGCTCGGTGCAGGTCGACGCCTCGGCCCAGTTCTGCGTCGCGAAGATCGCCTGGTGGAACGGGATCAGGGTCGTGAGGCCCTCGATCTTGTACTCCGACAGCGCGCGGAGCATGCGCTGGGTGGCCTGCTCGCGGTCGGCGTCCCAGACGATCAGCTTGGAGACCATCGGGTCGTAGGCCGGGGACACGATCCCGCCGGCGCCGACGCCGGAGTCGACGCGCACGCCCGGGCCGGTCGGCTCCAGGTACGCGCCGATCTCGCCGGGGGTCGGGGCGAAGTTCATCGGCGCGGACTCGGCGTTGATCCGAGCCTCGATCGCGTGACCGCGGAGGACGACGTCCTCCTGCTGGTAGTCGAGCGGCAGACCGGCGGCGGCCTTGATCCCCTGCTTGACGATGTCGATGCCGGTGACGGCCTCCGTCACGCAGTGCTCGACCTGCACGCGGGTGTTCATCTCGAGGAAGAAGTACTCCCCGTCCTGCAGCATGCCCTCGATCGTGCCGGCGCCGACGTAGTTGACGGCCTTGGCGGCGTTGATGCCGATCTCGCCGATCCGGGCGCGCATCTCCTCGTCGACGACCCACGGCGGGGCGGGCGCCTCCTCGATCAGCTTCTGGTGACGACGCTGGATCGAGCAGTCGCGCTCGCCAAGATGGATGCAGTTGCCGTGCTGGTCGGCGATGATCTGCACCTCGACGTGGCGCGGGTTGGGCAGGTACCGCTCCAGGTACACGGTGCCGTCGCTGAAGAACTTGACGCCCTCGCGGCTGGCGCCCTCGAAGGCCTCCTGCAGCTTGTCCTCGGTCAGCGCGACGCGGAAGCCCTTGCCGCCGCCGCCGGACGCCGCCTTGACCGCGACCGGAAAGCCGATCTCCTCGTGGGCGATCCGCAGCGCGTCCTCGTAGGTGTCGACGGCCTCGGTCGTGCCGGGCACGATCGGCACGCCGGCCTTCTTCATCAGGTCGCGGGCCTTGGTCTTCGAGCCCATCGCGTCGATCGCCGACGCCGGCGGTCCGATGAAGGTGATGCCCTCGGCCTCGAGGCGCTCGACGAACGGCGCGTTCTCGGAGAGGAACCCGTAGCCGGGGTGCACGGCCTCGGCGCCGGACTCGCGTACGGCCTTGACGATGTTGTCGACGTTGAGGTAGCTCTCGGCCGGGGACGCCGGGCCGATCAGGTACGCCTCGTCGGCGCGCTTGACGTGCAGCGCGTCCCGGTCGAGCTCCGAGTACACGGCGACGGTCGCGATCCCGAGCTCCTCGCAGGCCCGCATGATGCGGATGGCGATTTCACCGCGGTTGGCGATCAAGATCTTCCGGAACATAGGCCGCGTAAATCTATTCGATCGCTCGACCAGTTGGCCGCGCGGACAACTGCACTCCCGACGGTCGGCGGGGCACCCGCGCGGTGTGGCGGACGCCGCGCTCGTACGCCGCCGAGCTCGGTCAGCCGGTCCGACCGGCTGACCGACCACCCGACGGCGCAGTCGGCACGAGCGAGGAACTCAGGGCACCACCGAGACGCCCTGGAGCGTCACCGGACCGTTCGTATCGTAGGCACCGTCCGATCCACTACCGAACGGGCAGGCGCCATTCGTCGTGTACGCGATGTTCTGCACCGACGCACCCCACTCGAAGTCCGACCCGACATTCGCGCCGACGATCGAGTTCCCGCCCGTGCCATCCAGCAGGGACTGCGGGCTCGAAACGGCCACCTGGCACCCGACGATCGGGATCTCGATCAACTTGATCCCGAGGATGTATAGGTCGATGCTGAGGGAAAAAGGCGGCCAATCCGCAGTAACCTTCAAGCGGATCGGGGCGGCGCTGGTCACCGTCGCGGGAAGACCGAAGAAATCGCAGTTGCTGTACGCCGGCGTCATATCGGTCGCGGCTGTATCGCCGACGACGTTCTCCGTGTGCCCGGCGAAGTCCACGTGACACGTCACCGTGTATACCCCTCCGAAGGTCAGGGAATGGGGTGCGGTGCTGGACCCCACGTAGGAACCGCCGGTGATGTCGTACGCGGACGCGCTAGCAGCGGCCACGGAGGCTCCGAGGATCGCCGCGGCGATGATCCCGGCGAGCTTTCTCATCTTGAACATTGCTTCTCCATCGTTTCGGGCGCATTTCGCGCTATGTGCACTCCTATACGGAGTCCACATACGATGGCTGTCGTGCATCGCGGTCGCCAGAGACGCACGGCAGACCGAACCGCATCGCCGTCAACCCTTCGGAGAGGAGAGCGTCGAACGACGCTGAGTGAGAAACGCGAGGCGCCCGCCCGGGAGCCCTGCGGACCGCTGCTACCGGATCATCCCGCCGGCCACCGTGTCGTTGGTGCCCTCGTCGACCAGGATGAAGGCGCCCGTCGCGCGGTCGCGCAGGTACGGGTCGGCGACCAGGGGGCGCTTGACGCGCACGCGGATCCGGCCGATGTCGTTCAGCTCGAGCGTGGTGTCGGCGGTGCCGGCCTCGCGCTCGAGGGTGTGCAGGTCCAGGCGGTCGACGATCGCGTCGACGCGGGCCGCGGTGGTCGTCGTCGTGTGCTTGAGCAGCAGGCGCGCGCCCGGACGCAGCGCCCGGTCGCTCATCCAGCAGACGTCCGCCTCGAACTCGCGAAGCACCAGCTCGGACGGCTCGTCGGTCGCTCCGACGATCGTGTCGCCGCGGCTGACGTCGACGTCGTCCTCCAGGTGCACCGTGACCGCCATCGGGGCGACGGCCTCCTCGACGTCACCGTCGAAGGTCTCGACCCGGGCGATCCGCGAGCGCACGCCCGACGGCAGCACCTGGACCTCGTCGCCGGGACGCAACACGCCACCGGCGACCGAGCCGGCGTAGCCGCGGTAGTCGTGCAGCTCGTCCGAAACCCCGGACACGCCTTCGGAACCGCCGCCACCGGGACGGATCACCCACTGGACGGGGAACCGCAGGTCGCGGTCGTTGCGGTCCTGAGTGACCTGCACCGTCTGCAGGTGACCGAGCAGCGTCGGGTGGTGCTCGTCGTCCGGGTACCAGGCCGGCATCTCGCCGCGGTCGACGACGTTGGTCCCGTGCAGCGCGCTGATCGGGATCACGTGGATGTCCGGGATGCCGAGCTGGTCGGCGATCCGCGTCGTCTCTGCGGAGATCTCGTCGAACCGCTCCTGCGACCAGTCGACCAGGTCCATCTTGTTGACCGCGAAGGTCACGTGGCGGACGCCGAGCAGCGCGGCGATGAAGGTGTGGCGACGGGTCTGCTCGATCACGCCCTGGCGGGCGTCGACCAGCACGATCACGACGTCGGCCGTCGACGCGCCGGTGACCATGTTGCGCGTGTACTGCACGTGGCCGGGGGTGTCGGCGAGGATGAAGCTGCGGTCGCCGGTGGTGAAGTACCGGTAGGCGACGTCGATCGTGATGCCCTGCTCGCGCTCGGCACGCAGACCGTCGGTCAGCAGCGACAGGTCGACCACACCGTCGCCGTGGCGCCGGACCGACGCCTCTTCGACCTGTTGGAGCTGATCGACCAGCACCTGCTTGGAGTCGTAGAGCAGCCGGCCGATCAGGGTCGACTTGCCGTCGTCGACCGAGCCGGCGGTGGCGACGCGGAGCAGGTCGGCGGTCGCCAGGTTGTCGGCGACCGCGGAGGTGAGCACGGACGACATCAGCTGATCGCCTTCGTCGAGGTCGGGGACGCGGAACGCATCAGAAGTACCCTTGGATCTTGCGGTCTTCCATGGCGGCTTCCGACACGCGGTCGTCGGCGCGGGTCTCCCCGCGCTCGGTGATGCGGGTCGCGGCGATCTCCGCCACCACGTCCTCGAGCGTGGTCGCGGTCGACTCGACCGCGCCGGTGATCGTCAGGTCGCCGACCGTCCGATAGCGCACGCTCAGGCGCTCGACGGTCTCGCCGTCACGGGGCTGCAGGAACTCGCTGACCGCGTAGAGCATGCCGTTGCGACGCACGACGTCGCGTTCGTGGGCGAAGTAGATCGACGGCAGCTCGAGCTGCTCCTCGGCGATGTACTGCCAGACGTCCAGCTCGGTCCAGTTGGAGATCGGGAAGACCCGGACGTTCTCGCCACTGCGCAGCCGGCCGTTGTAGAGGTTCCAGAGCTCGGGGCGCTGGTTCTTCGGGTCCCAGCCGCCGAAGTCGTCGCGGAAGCTCATGATCCGCTCCTTCGCGCGGGCCCGCTCCTCGTCGCGGCGCGCCCCGCCGAAGCAGGCGTCGAAGCGGTTCTCCTCGATGCAGTCCAGCAGCGTCTGCGTCTGCTGCTGGTTGCGCGACCCGTTGGGACCGCCGACTTCCGCCACGCGGCCGGCGTCGATCGTGTCCTGGACCTTGGCGACGATCAGCCGCTCGCCGAGCTCCGCCACGCGGCGGTCGCGGAACTCGATCACCTCGGGGAAGTTGTGCCCCGTGTCGACGTGCATCAGCGGGAAGGGGAAGCGGCCGGGGCGGAACGCCTTCTCGGCCAGGCGCAGCAGGACGATCGAGTCCTTGCCGCCCGAGAACAGCAGGGCAGGACGCTCCAGCTCGGCGGCGACCTCGCGCATCACGTGGATCGCCTCGGCCTCCAGCGCGCGCAGCTTGGTCAGGCCATCGCGGGCGTCGGTGGGCGGAACGGCGATGCTCATGCGTCCTCCAGGTGCAGACCGCACTCGACCTTGCCGGTGCCCGTCCAGCGACCCGCGCGGCCTTCGCCGGGGTTCGTGCACGGGGTGCAGCCGATCGAGGAGAACCCCTGATCGTGCAGCGGGTTGTACGGCAGATCGTGCTCGACGACGTAGCGCCAGACGTCCTTGTCGGACCAGTCGGCGAGCGGGTTGACCTTGACCAAGCCGAAGGCGTCGTCCCACTCGACCTTGGCGGCGCCGGCGCGCGCGGGCGACTGGTCGCGACGGATTCCGGTGATCCAGGCGTTCAGGTGCGAGAGACCCTCGCGCAGCGGGGCGACCTTGCGGATCCCGCAGCACTGCGACGGGTTCGTCGCCCAGAGCTGGTCGCCGTGCTGCTTGGCCTGCTCGGCCAGGGTCGGACCCTGCCAACGCTCGATCTTGGTGTCGTAGCGGGCCTCGGTCTGCCGCCAGAGCTCGTAGGTCTCGTCGAACAGCAGGCCGGTGTCGAGCGCGAACACGCGCGCGTCGGGGTTGGCCCGGAAGAGCAGGTCGAGCAGGACCGACTCCTCCTTCTGGAACGAGCAGGCCAATGCGATCGACGGGTGGTACTCCGCCAGCGCCCAGGCGACGACGTCGCCGGCCGAGGAGTCCTCCAGGTCCGGCAGCGAGGGGGCGGCAGGCGGGATGTTCGTGGTCGTCGTCATAGGCTCGAGATCCGCGAACGAAGAGGTCCGGGACAGCTAAAGGTAGCAAACCCGCTCCGGAATCCCCTAATCTCGATTTTCGGCCTGGGAGACGACCTCCAGGCCGTCGGCGCTACGCCGCCCAGGCGGCGACGCTGGCGTCCGGGCCCGAGTCCCAAGCGGCGCCGCGCGTCACGGCCTCGGCGCGCGCCACGCGCGTCCAGCCGTCGGTCTTCGGAGCCTCGACCACGGCGACGGTCGTGTCGCGCAAAAACTGCTCGACGGCCGCGACCAGGGCCGCCGCCTCCTCGGGCGTCGCGGACGCGGGAACCTCGATGCGCGCGGAGCTCATGCCGCGGAGGCTAGCGACGGATCGTCGTCGTTGCCGTCTCGGGACCCGGATCCCCGACGAAGGGGCGGGTCACCGGGTGAGGAACCGCTGCATCAGGTCCAGGTGCTCGGGGATCGCCAGCAGGAACGAGTCGTGCCCCCACGGCGACGCGACGTTCTCCCGCTCGACCGGGATCCCGGCCTGGATCAGGTCCGCGGCCAGCCGGTCGCTGTGCTCGGGACCGAACCGCCAGTCGCTGGTGAAGCTCTCGACCAGGAACCGCGTACCGGCCGCCTTCACGCGCTCCAGGCGCTCCTGGTGATCGGGACGCTCGTACGGCGCGAAGGCGTCCATCACCCGGGTCAGGTACAGGTAGGACAGCGGATCGAACCGCTCCAGGAACGAATTGGCCTGGTAGCGCAGGTAGTGCTCGACCTCGAAGTCCGGCTCGAACCAGGTGTGCCCGTCGCGGGCCGGGGGCGCGTGCGGGTCGCGGCGCTGCCGACCGAACTTGCGACTGAGCGCCTCCTCCGACACGTAGGTCACGTGGCCGAGCATCCGCGCCGCCGACAGACCGGCCGCCGGGATCGTGCCGGTGCCGACGTAGCGGCCGTTGCGGAAGTCCGGGTCACGCAGGATGCCCTCGCGGGCCGCGGTCGACAGCGCGATGTTCTGCGCGGTGAGCGCGGCCGAGGCGCAGACGACGATCGCGCGGTCGATGCTCTCGGGCGCCTGCAGCGCCCACTCCAGGACCTGCATGCCGCCGAGCGACCCGCCGATCGCCGCGTAGACCCGCTCGATCCCCAGGTGCCGCAGCAGCGCGCGCTGCACCCGCACCAGGTCGGCGACGGTCATCGCCGGGAAGTCCAGCCCGTACGGCAGGGTGCTCAGCGGGTTGATCGACGACGGGCCGGTGGTCCCGCGGCAACCGCCGAGCAGGTTGGCGCAGACGACGAAGAAGCGATCGGTGTCGACTGTCCGGCCGGGACCGACCAGCAGGTCCCACCAGCCGTGACGCTCGGGATCCCCGTGGTGCCCGGCGGCGTGCGCGTCGCCGGTCAGCGCGTGGCAGATCACCACGACGTTGCTGGCGTCGGCGTTCAGCGTCCCGTAGGTCTCGAAGGCGACGTCGATCGGGCCGAGCTGCTCGCCGTTGTCCATCCGCAGCGGGGCCTCGTCGGTGTACAGCCGGACCATCTGCGTAGAGACCTCGCCGACCCCCGGGCCGCGGTCGTGCTCGCCGCCCTGCGGCTCGATCGTTCCGTGCGTCATCGAGATCGCCCTCCGGTCGTCCGCGCCGTCGGCGGAACCTGGTCACACACAGTCCGGAACACGGGCTCCGACTCTAGCCATCGACAGCATCGAGCGGGGCCGGCCCCGCCGCATCGAGGTCGCACGCACCTGCACGTGCTCGACCTCGACCGGGCAGCGGGAGCGCGCCAAGGAGGCGCCTCGCGCTCAGTTCGCGGCGGCGAGCGCCTGATCGAGGTCCGCGATCAGATCGTCGATGTGCTCGATGCCGACCGACAGGCGCACCAGGTCGGGCGACACGCCGGCCGTCTTCAGCTCGTCCTCGTTGAGCTGCGCGTGCGTGGTCGAGGCGTTGTGGACGGCCAGCGACTTCGCATCTCCGATGTTGACCAGATGGCTGAAGAGCTGGAGCGCCTCGATGAACTTGCGACCACCGTCGAAGCCACCCTTGACGCCGAAGGCGACGAGGCCGCCGAAGCCGCCGCGCAGGCTGCGCTTCGCGACCTCGTGATACGGATCGTCCTCGAGGCCGGGGTAGTTGACCCACTCGACGGCGGGGTGGCCCTTCAAGTGCTTGGCGACGGCCAGACCGTTCTCGTGGTGACGCTCCATCCGCAGCGCGAGCGTCTCGACGCCCTGCAGAATCAGGAAGGCGTTGAACGGCGACAGCGCGGCGCCGGTATTGCGCAGCAGCACCGTCCGGGCCCGCAGCACGTAGGCGACCGGGCCGGCGGCCTCGGTCCAGACGACGCCGTGGTACGACGGATCGGGCGTGGCCAGCGTCGGGAACCGGTCCGGCTGCGCGGACCAGTCGAAGTTCCCCGAGTCGACGATCGCGCCGCCGATCGAGGTGCCGTGGCCGCCCAGGTACTTGGTCAGCGCGTGGACCGCGATGTCCGCGCCCTGCTCGAAGATCTTGGCGCCGATCGGGGTGGGGACGGTGTTGTCGACGACGAAGGGCAGGCCGTGCTCGTGGGCCTTGTCGGCCCAGGCCTGGACGTCGAGGATGTTCAGCTTCGGGTTGCCGACCGTCTCGCCGAAGACGAGCTTGGTGTTCTCGTCGACCAGCGCGTCGATCGACGCCGGATCGTCCGCGTCGGCCCAACGGACCTCGATCCCATACTGCGGCAGCGTGTGCGCGAACAGGTTGTAGGTGCCGCCGTAGAGCTGCGTGACCGACACGATGTTGTCGCCCGCGGTCGCGATGTTCAGCACCGCGTACGTGATCGCGGACATCCCGGACGCGGTGACCAGCGACGCGGCGCCGCCCTCGAGCTGGGCCAGTCGCTGCTCCAGCACGTCCCACGTCGGGTTCATGATCCGCGTGTAGATGTTGCCCGGCTTGGCGAGCGCGAACAGATCCGCCGCGTGCTGGACGTCGTCGAAGACGTACGAGGTGGTCTGGTAGATCGGCACCGCGCGCGAGTTGGTGGCCTCGTCCGGCGACTGCCCACCGTGGATCGCGATCGTCTCGGGGCGGTAGTTCGGCTGCTCGTCGGTCATACGGAAGAGCCTAGCGCAGGCCGTTCGGCGAAAGTTGGAATTCGGGTCAGGATTTGGGGTGGGGATCGGAGGTGGGCGGTTCGGCGACCTGTCGAGGTTGTGCTCGTACTACGGGCAGAACTTCAACAGGTCCCTACGCGGGGCCGAGACCAGCTCGCCCGCGCAGGTTGGGCACCGAATCGTGGCGCGATCGATCCGCACTCGTCACCACGCGGCATTCATCGATCGCGAGCATGGATGGGGCGGGGCGGCCCACCGGACGCCCAAAAGAATGGCCGTCCGCAAGCCACCGCGTCGAGTCGACGATCGCGACATCGCTGACCACGACGCTCACGCCGACCAACGCCGAGTACGAGCTATGACTACGACGCCGCCATCGCCCACCCGCTCGATCCTCGAGGCGGTCGATCGCCAGGTCGGCGATCTGGCCTCTCGTCAGCACGGCATCGTTTCGCGCTCGCAGCTCTCGGCCGTGGGGTTGACGCGCGGCGCGATCGAGACGCGGATCCGTCATGGCTGGTTGCGCAGAATCCACCGCGGCGTCTACTCCGTCGGGCATACGGACATCAGTCAGCACGGGCGTTGGATGGCCGCGGTCCTAGCGAGCGGGGGCGAGGGAGCGCGGCTCGTCACCCCGGATGCGGGCGGCGGTGCCCCACCAGGAGACGTTTCGACGAGTCGTCCGTCCCTCGCCGCAGCGCACAAGCACCAAGCCGTACTCAGTCACCGGTCTGCCGCCGCGCTCCACGGCCTTCTCACGCGCGACCGCGGCGTTCCCGAGATCACGACGACCTGCGCACGGCCAGAGCGTCGCGGGCTTCGCGTTCACCGCTCGCTGACGCTGGACGGGTCCATCACGGTCCGCGACGGCATTCCGTGTACCACCGTGGCTCGTACCCTGATCGACATCGCGGGCACCGGTAACGAACGCGCCGCGCAACGAACGTGGGCAACCGCGGCGAGCCGCGGACTGATTCGACGCGCCGAGCTGGAGCGCGAGCTTCGCACGGCCGCGAACCGCCCCGGTACCGCCATCGTCCGCAACGCCTACGCCCAGGACTTCGGGTACCTGAGCCAGCGGACGCGCAGCGGGAACGAACGCGACGCGCTGCGGCTCTGCCGCGACTTCGGCCTTCCGCGACCGAACGCCAACCGGCTCCTCCAGGTGGGGACCGAGCACGTCGAAGCCGACCTGCTGTGGCCGGAGGCCCGGCTGATCGTCGAAGTCGACGGCGACCGCACCCATGGCCACGCCGTCGCGCGCCGCGTCGACCGGGAACGCGATCTGCGCCTGCAGCTCGCCGGCTGGCGCACGATCCGCATCGGAGAGGACGAGCTCGCGCACCACCCGAGGCAGACCGCCGAGCTGATTCGATCCGCACTGACGCAGCCGCCCCTGGCGCCGGCGTCGGGGGCGGGATCGGGGGCGCCGTCGGTGGCGAGAGCTCCCGCGCCGGCTCGGCGTCCGGCAGGCAGCGCTGGCCGCTAGCGGGAGGCCTCGCCTGGTGACCTGTTGACGTTGTGCCAGTAGTACGAGCACAACGTCAACAGGTCGGCAAACTGCCTCCCTACAGCGGGATGTTACCGTGCTTGCGCTTCGGCAGGTTGACGCGCTTCGTGCGCAGCACCCGCAACGCGCCGGCGACCTTGATCCGGGTCTGCGACGGCTCGATCACGTCGTCGATGTAGCCGCGCTCGGCCGCGATGTACGGGTTGGCGAATCGGGCCTTGTAGTCGTCCATCAGCACCTCGCGGCGGTCCTCCGGCGTCGGGGACCCGGCGATGTCGCGGCGGTAGATGATGTTGACCGCGCCCTCGGCGCCCATCACGGCGACCTCGGCCTGGGGCCACGCGAAGTTGAAGTCCGCGCCGAGGTGCTTGGACGCCATCACGTCGTAGGCACCGCCGTACGCCTTGCGGGTGATCACCGCGACCTGCGGGACGGTCGCCTCGGCGTAGGCGTAGAGCAGCTTGGCGCCGTGGCGAATGATCCCGTTCCACTCCTGCGAGGTGCCCGGCAGGAAGCCCGGAACGTCGCAGAACGTGACGATCGGGATGTTGAACGCGTCGCAGGTGCGGATGAACCGCGCCGCCTTCTCGGACGCCTCGATGTCGAGCACGCCGGCCATCTGGTTCGGCTGGTTGCCGATGATGCCGACCGCGTGGCCCTCGATCCGCGAGAAGCCGACCAGGATGTTCCGGGCGAAGTGCTCGTGGACCTCGAAGAACTCGCCGTCGTCGACCGTCAGCTTGACGACGCCCCGCATGTCGTACGGCTTGTTCGGGTTGGCCGGGACGGCCTCGTCGAGCTCGGGAACGAGCTGGTCGACCGGATCGCTGGTCGGCACGACCGGCGGGGTCTCCAGGTTGTTCTGCGGCAGGAAGCCGAGCAGGAACCGTGTCTCCTCGATCGCGTGATCCTCGTCCTCGAACGCAAAGTGCGCCACGCCGGACTTGGTGTTGTGCGACATCGCGCCGCCGAGCTCCTCCATCCCGACCTCCTCGCCCGTGACCGTCTTGATCACGTCGGGGCCGGTGATGAACATGTGGGAGGTCTCCTTGACCATCCCGATGAAGTCGGTGATCGCCGGCGAGTAGACGGCGCCGCCCGCGCACGGCCCCATGATCAGCGAGATCTGCGGGATCACGCCGGACGAGTTGACGTTGCGCTGGAAGACGTCGCCGTAGGCGCCGAGCGACACGACGCCCTCCTGGATCCGCGCGCCACCGGAGTCGTTGATCCCGATCACCGGGCAGCCGATCTTGGCGGCCAGGTCCATGACCTTGCACATCTTCTCG
>JADKLW010000201.1_pt1 | contig 31021 bp, 32 predicted proteins | sample 8641881 | NCBI WGS metagenome assembly JADKLW01 (sample SAMN16272185, study PRJNA661076) | feces metagenome | isolation source: fecal sample from diarrhoea affected cattle B | host: Bos taurus | place: South Africa: Lokaleng Village, Mahikeng | collected 2019-09 | reverse complement strand
GCTCGGCCATCTCGGTGTTGGTCTGGAAGAAGCCCTCGGGGCTGATCCGCAGACGCAGGCCGCAGATCTCCTCGTGGATGTAGGCGTCGCCGCCCACCAGCTCGGTGTCGCCGCCGTAGGTCGTCTCGCCGACCGTGTGGATCTGGGTCCAGAGCAGGCCGGTGAGCGTGCCCTCCCCCAGTTCCTCGTCGAGATGCTGACCGAGTCCCATCACGTCGAACTCGCCGGGACTGGTGACGATCCGGACCTGCAGATCGCCGGTGCGGACGCCCTCGCGGATCACCAGGTTGCGCAGGAACCCCTGCTGGTACTTGCGGTCGTACGGCTCGAGACCCTCTTCGAGGCACCACCGGTAGACGACGTTGCGGGCCCGATTGCCCAGCTCCGACGCCAGCAGGCAGTCCTCGATGTGCTCGATCTTCTGCCACGAGCCGGCGGCGTGGAAGCCACAGACGAGCCGGGAGTTGCCGTCCGCGTCGGGCTCGGCGCCGAACGAGTACTCGAGCTTGTTGCGGTAGCGCCACTGGCTCTCGGACGGGATGATCGGCTCGATCACGGTGTCCTTGTGGCCGCCGATCCGGCGCAGCGCGTCCTCGACCTGCTCGGCCTTGATCTCGAGCTGCCGCTCGTAGGGCAGCACCTGCCACGGCGCCCCGGGGTGGTCGGCGACCGGCGGGATCCGCTCGGGCGACGGCTCGAGCAGCTCGACGATCACCGCCTCGCCGTAGTCCTTCTTGCGCTTGGTGATCGACGCGCGCACGCGGTCGCCGGGGATCCCCCCGCGCACGAAGACGACCCAGCCGCCGTCGGTCCGGGCGACGCCGTTGCCGCCGTGAGCGAGCGAATCGACCCGCAGCTCGACCTCCTCGCCGCGGTGCGGGCGCGGCGGGCGAACCCGCTTGCCGGTGCTCTCGGATGCGGCCTGCGCCTCGTCCTTCGTGGTGACGGGCGTGTCGAGCGTCGACGCGTCGCCCTGCGGCGTCGCGGGCGCGGACGGGGTCGCGGGATCGTCTGCGGTGGTGGCGCCGGACGCGGTCGACCCCGGGCCGGCTTCGGGGTCGGAGGGCACAGCGGATTCAGCCATCGTCCAAGTGTGTCGGATCGGACGAATCCGAGCGGCTATCCCGCGTCGCAGCGGTGGTCGCGCCGGTCGACGGGCTAATCCCGATCTCGTGAGTTGGCATTCGGCCGCGGGTGCGCTATCGTCCTCGACGGCGGCCCGAGTAAGGGTCACCAAACTCCCAGTACGATGAGCAGCGAAGCACCCCCCATCCCCGCCGATCCGGCCACCACCGCCGTCCCGCAAGGGCCGGCGGATCGTCGGTCGGCGGGGATGGCGCTTCTCACGTACCGCATCTCCCCCCGGGGCCCCGAGAGTGGCCCCACGAACACCACGTTCCCGAAGGTTGTGAGGGTCTTCGGGCGCGAGGGAACCACCGACGCACTCGCGGATTGAGGGATCCGCGAGCGTGATGCCCGGGCCGTCGCGGCCTGGGCATCACGAGCGCTCGGTCGGTCGGACTCCCGCGGTCAGTCCGCGAACGGGCCGGCGCGCAGGACCCACTCCAGCAGCGCCTTCTGGGCATGCCGGCGGTTCTCGGCCTGGTCCCAGATCCGCTCGCGCTCGCCGTAGAGCACCTCGGCGGTGATCTCCTCGCCCGGATGCGCGGGTAGGCAGTGCAGGGCGATCGCGCCGGGCCGGGCGGCGTCGAGCAGCGCGTCCGTGAGGCCGTAGTCCCGCAACGCGACGCGGCGCTCGTCGCTGTCGGTGTCGCCCATCGACACCCAGACGTCGGCGTAGAGCGCGTCCGCGCCGGCGACGCCGGCTGTCGGGTCGGACGCGAGGATCGCCGGCGTGGTGTCGGGCTCGAGCTGGTAGCCGTCGGGGGCGACGACGGTGACCTTCAACCCGCCGATGGCGCCGACCAGCGCCAGTGAGCGGGCGACGTTGTTGCCGTCGCCGACGTAGGCCAGGTGCAGATCGTCGAGTCCGCCGTCCGTGCCGAGCCGATCCGGGAACGCCTCCTGCAGGGTCAGCAGATCGGCGACCGCCTGGCACGGGTGGTGTCCGTCGGTCAGCAGGTTGACGACCGGGATCGTGCCCTCGGCCGCCAACTCCTCGAGCAGCGCGTCGGCGTTGGTCCGGATCCCGATCGCGTGGACGTGGCGCGAGAGCACGAGCGCGGTGTCCTTGACCGACTCGCCGCGCGAGAGCTGCATCTCGTCGGGCCGCAGCAGCAGCGGGTGGGCCCCGAGCTCGCGGACCCCGACCTCCATCGAGATCCGGGTCCGGGTGGACGGCTTCTGGAAGATCAGCCCGACCGAGCGGCCCGCGAGGCTGTGGGCCCCGGGATCGGCCGCCGCGTCGTAGTCGCCGGCACGGCGGGAGGCGTCGGCGGCCTTCAGCTCGTGGGCGCGGCGCAGGACCGCGAGCAGGTCGTCCCGCGTCAGCTCGGTCCCGGTCAGAAGGTGGCGCGTGGTCACGCGAGGGACGCTAACCGACCGATCGGGCCGGCGGCGGGCGGTGGGTGGGCGGTGGGCAGGCGGTGGGCAGGCGGTGGGCAGGCGGTGGGCAGGCGATGGGCAGGCGATGGGCAGGCGATGGGCAGGCGATGGGCAGGCGGACGGGCCGGGGGGGGCGGACGGTCCGGCGAGTCGAGCGCTGCACACCTCCGGCCGAGGCGAGGGCGTGCAGCGTCCGACGCGGATAGCGCGCTCAGCGCTGCACGACACCGGTCGACGCGGTGCCGTGCAGCAGCGAACCCGGGCGGCTCGATATCCGCTGTCCGGCATGCGAGCATCGCCACGATGCGCGTCCTCGTCTGGAACCTCTTCCACGGCCGGGCGCAGCCGCCCGCCGGACGGCCGCTGCTCCACGAGTTCGCCGACGCGCTCGCGAGCTGGGAATGGGACGTCGCGCTGCTGCAGGAGGTCCCGCCCTGGTGGCCGCCGCTGCTGGCGCGGCGCTGCGGCGCCGACTGGCGGTCGGCCCGGACGTCCCGCAACGCTCTGCTGCCGTTGCGTCGGGTGATCGCGTCCCGCCGGCCCGACTGGCTGAAGAGCAACGGCGGCGGAGCGAACGCGATCCTGGTCCGCGCGCCGTGGACGATCGCCGCCCACGGCCGCCGGCGGCTGCGGATCCGGCCCGAGCGGCGCGTGATGCACGCGGTCCGCCTGATCGACCCCGGCGGCGGACCGTTCGACGGCGCGTGGGTCGGCAACGTCCACTCCCAGCTCGGCAACTGGGACGACGATGCGGGTATGGCCGCGCCGCTCGCGGACCTCTCGGAGTCCGTCGCGAGCCTCGAGACGTGGGCAGTGAGGGATCCGCGTGCGGAGCCGGGCAAGATCGGCCGACGTCCCGTCCGCGGTCCGGTCGGCGCCGACGACCGCCGACGAACCGGAATGCCGGGCGACCGACCGTTGGTTCTCGGCGGCGACCTCAACCTGCCGCGGACCGCCGTCGCAACGAACCTCCCCCCGGCCTGGGCGCGGATCGCGACGAGCGGACCGGATCACGTCGTCGGACGTGGGATCGTCGCGGCAGCGCCCTCGTCGCGTCCCGAGCGGGGCAGACTCTCCGACCACGCGCCGCTGCTGGTCGACGTCGTCGTCCGGCCGTGAGGACCGGCCGGCGAGTCCGGCGCTGCGCGGCACCGTCACCGGGTCCGCCGTGCAGCGTGGAGCGCGCCAGGCGAGTCAGGCGCTGCACGGCTCAGGCACGGGGTCCGCCGTGCAGGGTGGAACGCGCCATGCGAGTCGCGCGCTGCGCGGCACCGTCACCGGGTCCGCCGTGCAGCGTGGAGCGCGCCAGGCGAGTCGCACGCCGCACGGCCGGGTGCGAGGGAGACCGTGCCGTGCAGTGCCCGGTCATCCCCGGGCCCTGCCGCCTCCCGCCTACCGCCCCCGCAGGATCCCGAAGCCCTGGATCGCCCGCAGCGCGCGGTCGCCGACGGTGCCGGACTGGGGCAGCACGCCGAGCTGGACGGCGGCGGCGTAGCGGTCGGCGAACAGGCGGGCGCGGAAGATCCGGTGGGCGGTCGCGTCCAGCTCGCAGACCAGCATGCCGTGCTGGTTGAGGAACCGGTCGGTCGCCGGCAGCGGGCCGAGCGGGGCGCTGTGGTTGCCGAACAGCCGCAGCGGCAGGGCGACGATCCGGTCGCCGTCGTGCAGGCACGGGCCCGTCGCCTCGATCCGGGCGTCGGGGAACGCTGCCCAGAGCTGGGCCACGTGGTCGGTCACCGGCTCGACCCCGCGGTGCGGGGTCGCCGAGAACGGATCCTCGTAGTGGACGTCGTGGGTCACCAGCGCGGCGATCGCCCGCCGGTCGCGGCCGGCGACCGCCCGGATCACCCGGTCGATCAGCGCCTGTCCGTCGATCTCGGTGCTCACCGGGTCATCACAGGTTGGCGATGCCCTCGGTGGGCGTCGACGGCAGCGCGTGCGTGCGGCGCGGGATCCGGCCCGCGGTGCGGGCCAGCCGCCCGGCCTCGACCCCGAAGCGGATCGCCCGCGCCATCCGCAGCGGGTCCTCCGCCCGGCTGACCGCGGTCGCGCAGAGCACGGCATCGCAGCCCAGCTCCATCGCCAGCGCCGCCTCGGACGCCGTGCCGATCCCGGCGTCGAGCACCACCGGAACGCCGGCCCGCTCGACGATCAACTCGATGTTGTGCGGGTTGCGGATCCCCAGACCGGACCCGATCGGCGAGCCGAGCGGCATCACCGCCGCGCAGCCGATGTCCTCCAGGCGGCGCGCGAGGATCGGGTCGTCGTTGGTGTAGGGCAGCACCACGAAGTCGTCGGCGACCAGCCGCTCCGCCGCGTCGAGGAGCTCGACGGCGTCGGGCAGCAGCGTGCGGTCGTCGCCGATCACCTCGAGCTTGATCCAGTTGGTCTGGAACGCCTCGCGGGCGAGCTGCGCGGTCAGCACCGCGTCGCGCGCCGTGAAGCAGCCGGCGGTGTTGGGCAGCAGGTCGACGCCGGTGCGTTGCAGCGCGTCGACCAGCGAGCCCTGGATGGCGGTGCCGCCCGACCCGGCGCGGCGCAGCGCGAGCGTGACGAGCTGCGTGCCCGACGCCGCCACGGCGTCTTCGAGCGTCTGCAGGCGGGTGAAGCCGCCGGTCCCCAGCAGCAAGCGGGACGAGAACGACTTGTCGCCGATCCGCAGCGGATCGGTGGTCGGCCCGGAACCGGCGATGGCGGTCGCGTCACCCATCCTTCTCACTCTAGAACCTGCTGATGGCCGGCCGCCGCCGCAAGCGCCGGCAGCCGAGCGAACGTCGGTCCCGCTTGCGATTCGAGGGTGGGGTCGTGGCTCACACCACGCCCAGCCGCTCGGGCAACGTGGCGACCGGCGGCGGCAGGAACCGCAGGCCCGCCGCGGCGGCGCCGCCCCGGTCGACCGGCTCGTCGCCGACGTGCGCGATCGCGTCCCGCGGGAGCTCCAGCAGCTCGATCGCGACGTCGAAGACCCGTGGATCCGGCTTGGCGACGCCGACCGCGCCCGACGCCACGACGCCCCGCAGATAGCGGCCGATCCCCAGCCGCTCCAGGTGCGCGGCCAGGCCGGAGTCCCAGTTCGAGACGCAGACCATCGGCACCCCGGAAGCGTGCAGCCGGCCGAGGGCTTCGAGCACGCCGGAGACGGGGACGAACTCCAGCGCCGCGAGGAACCCGTCGACGAACGCGGCGTCGACGTCGACCTCGATGCTTCCAGCCCCCGAGCCCCGTCTGACCGCGGATCCGAGATCCAGCCCCGCCGCGAGCACGCCGGCCGCGCGCTCCTGCAGGGTCCGGAGCGACTGGGGATCGCGCGCCTGCAGATGGTGCGCCTTGTAGAAGACGATCTCGCGGCGCAGCGCCGTGGCGATCAGCTCGTCCGGCCGGGGCGTGCCGCGGTCGTCCAGCAGCCGGGCGATCGCGGGGACCGGATCCCGCATCGTGACCAGGCAGCCCATCGCGTCGAGCGTGAGCGCCCGGATCGGCGACGCGCCGGTCACCGCCGGTCCTCGACCTGCTTCACGGGCGTCGCCGACGCACGACGACTCAGCCGCCCTGGATCGCGGTCAGCACCTCGACCCGCTCGCCGGCCCGCAGGATCCGGCGCGGCCACTCGCTGCGGACGACCACCTCGCCGTCGATCGCGACCGCCACCCCGCGGGCGTCGGCCGCCGTCTGCATCTCGGTCAGCAGGTCGACCACGGTCCGCCCGACGACCTGGCGGGGCTCGCCGTTGACGATCAGGGTCTCGGTCAGGTCGCTCATCGGGCGTGGTCCTCCTTGCGCGGGGCGCGAACGTCGTCGGCCGGGCCGGTCGGCCGCGCCGGGGGATCGTCGCGATCGAGCGTGACAGACGCGAACCGCCGCGGGTCGACCACGGCGAGCGGGTCGATCGCCCCGTAGCGACCCGGCAGCGTCCGATCGCCGGTCAACGCGTCGGCCAGCAGCGCGCCGGTGATCGAGGCGAACAGCACGCCGTTGCGGTGCTGCCCGGTCGCCCACCACAGTCCGTCGATGTCGCGCGCCGGACCGACCACGGGCAGGCCGTCGGGGCTCGTCGGGCGCCAGCCGACCAGCGTCTCGACCAGCTCGAGATCGAGCACGCCGGGCACCAGCTCGGAGCCGTCGCGCAGCAGATCGTGGACGGCCCAGGCCGTGACCGTGCGGTCGAAGCCGCGCTCCTCGGTCGTCGCGCCGAGCACGTAGCGGCCGTCGTCGCGCGGGACCAGGTAGCCCGGACCGAACCGCAGCACCCGCTCGACCATTCCGGGACCCGCGGGGTCGCGCAACATCAGGAGCTGGCCCTTCACCGGGCGCACCGGGACGCGAGCGTGGTCGGGAACGCCCGCCAGCCGCGCGGACTCGGCCCCGCCGGCGATCACCACCGCGCCGGCGCGGACGGTCGTGCCGTCGGCCCGCTCGACGCCGACCGCCCGACCGCCGTCGAGCACCAGCCCGCGCACCTCGCAGCCGGACTCGATCGTGCCGCCCGCGGCGACGACCGCCGCGGCGAGCGCCGCGGTCACCGTCCGCGGGTCGACCGCCGCGTCGTCGGGAATCTCCAGCGCCAGCCGCAGCGTCGGGGCCAGCGCGGGCTCGCGCTTGCGGGCGGCGCTCGGCATCAGTCGCTCGGTCGCCAGCCCGAACCGGTCGCAGATCGCGCGGAAGCGGTCGAGCGCCTCGGCCTCGTCGCGGTCCCGGGCGACGGCCAGCGTACCGTGGGTGCGGATCGCGATCGCGTGGCCGGTCGCGGCCCGCAGACCATCCACGTACCCCGGCCAGCGCTCGCGGGCGAGCTGCCCGAGCGTCAGGTGCACCGGATCATCCGGCTCGACCTCGGTGATCGGCGCGAGCATCCCGGCCGCAACCCGGCTGGTGCCCTCGCCGGGGCGACCGCGATCGACCATCCGCACCGTCGCGCCCCGGCGCAGCAGCTCCCAGGCGATCGGCAGTCCGGCGAGGCCCGCACCGACGATCACGACGTCGGGATTCGGGGAGAACGCGGGAACGGCGGCCACGCCCGGAGGGTACTTCCCCGGCGAGGACGGCCCGCGCCCGGCGCCGTCGCGCGGCTGCCAGACTCCCCCGCGATGACCCCCGAGCAGCGTCGCGCCCGGTTCGCCGCCGTCCATCTCTACCTGATCGGTCCGTTGGCCGCCCACGGCCGGGGCCTGATCGAGATCGCCACCGAGGCGATCGCCGGCGGCGTCGACGCGATCCAGCTACGCGACAAGACCGCGAGCGACGACGAGCTGGTCGCCGGCCTGCGCGCGCTGCGACCGCTCTGCGACGCGACCGGCACGCTGCTGATCCTCAACGACCGCCCGGACCTGGCGGCGGCCGGCGACGCCGACGGCGTGCACGTCGGCCAGGACGACGTCTCGGTCGCCGAGGCCCGCGCGATCGTCGGCGCGGACCGGCTGATCGGCCTGTCGACCCACTCGCCGGAGCAGGTCGACGCGGCGGTCGACGCGGGGGCGGACCACATCGGCGTCGGCCCGATCAACGCCACGCCGACCAAGCAGGGCGTCGCCGGCGTCGGCGTCGACCTGGTCCGCCACGCCGTCGGCCGGCCGCTGCCGTTCGTCGCGATCGGCGGGATCGACCGCTCCAACGTCGTCGCGCCGCTGCGAGCCGGCGCGCCGCGGGTCGCGGTCGTGCGCGCGATCGTCGACGCCGCCGACCCGCAGGCCGCCGCACGCGGGCTGCGCGCCGCCGTGGACCGCCAGCGCCACGGCGCCTGAACGGGCCGCAGCCGTGCGGGGGCCGGGTCCGTCCCCCGCACCGATCCCGCTACCGCGAGTACGACTCCGGGGCACGAAGTCGTCCCGAACCCCAGCGGACCGGCATGATGCAGGGTGATGGCTGACCGCAAGCGCAAGCGCAAGAGCTCCGCGTCCCGCACCGGACCGGCCCGGCCCGCCGCGCGCGAGCAGGACGCCGCCGGGCGGACGGGCCCGCCTCCGGCGCAGAACGGCGCCGCGATGATGAAGCGCGGGTACGCCCGCGCCGAGGAGAAGAACGAGGCGGTCCGCGAGGCGCTCCAGCCGCTCGAGCCCGGCGAGCGCCCCGGCGTGCTCGTCGCCACCGTCGCCTGGATGGCGTTGATCGCGGCGGTGATGATCTACAACGCGGTCGCGTCGAACGGCCTGAGCGACGGCAGCCGGGTCGGCAACGGCGCGATGGTGGTGCTGATCGCGATCGCGGCGATCGGCACCTGGCGACTGGAGTACTGGGCGATCCTCGGCACCCAGACGCTGCTCGCGCTGACGCTGGTCTCGTTGATCCTCGCCGCGCTGGTGGTCACCAACGTGCTCCTGGTCCTGCTGGCGGTGGCGGCCGCGCTGATCAGCGGCTACCTGTTCTTCAAGATGGTCAAGGTGATGGCCCGGGTGCAGAAGACCGCGATGCTGGAACGCGACGCGACCGGCGGTCGCTGAGCCGGTCCGCGAGCGACGCCCGACAACCCCCCGAACGTCCGGGTCGGCCGCCGCGGACAGCCCTACGCCGTTCAGTAGGGTCGGAGGTCGCCCCCAGTGACTCTCCCAAGGATGAGCGATATCCGCTCGTCCAGAACGACGCAGGAAGACTCCCTTCATGGCTCAGTACGACACGATCGTCATCGGTTCCGGTCCGGGCGGCTACGTCGCCGCGATCCGCGCGGCGCAGCTCGGGCAGAAGACCGCGGTGGTGGAGAAGGACACCGTCGGCGGACGCTGCCTGAACTACGCCTGCATCCCCGCCAAGGCGGTGCTGCGCACGGCCGACGTGTTGACCGAGGCGCGCGACGGCGACGAGTTCGGTCTGCAGATCGAGAACATCTCGGTCGACTTCGACAAGGTCCAGGAGCGCCGGCGGAAGATCATCGACCAGCTGACCGGCGGCGTCGCCGGCCTGTTCAAGAAGAACGGGATCGACTACCTGGAGGGCGAGGCGTCGCTGGACGCCGACGGCAACGTCGTCGTCGCGGGCGAGACGCACCAGGCGTCGAAGGGCGTGATCCTGGCGACCGGCTCGGTCCGCCGCGCGATCCCGGGCGTCGAGTACGGCGGCCGCGTGATCGGCACCGAGGAGGCCTGGGCGCTGGACGAGCTGCCGGGCAAGATCGTGGTCGTCGGCGCGGGCGCGTCGGGCACCGAGATCGCCTCGGCCTACGCGCGCCTGGGGTCCGAGGTCCAGCTCTTCGAGTTCCTCGACCGCGTGCTGCCGTCGGAGGACGTCGACATCTCCCGCGTCGCCAACCGCGAGTTCAAGAAGCAGGGCATCGACGTCCATACGTCGACCAAGGTCGCCGACGTGCAGACCAGCGACAGCGGCGTGTCGTTCACGTTCCAGAAGGGCGACGGCGACAAGGTCGACGGCCAGGCCGACTGGCTCGTGATCGCCACCGGCCGCGCCCCCGACGTCGAGGCGCTGGGCCTGGACGTCGCCGGGGTGAAGACCGAGGAGAAGACGGGCCTGATCGAGGTCGACGGCCGGCTCCGCACGTCGCGCAAGGGCGTCTGGGCGATCGGCGACCTGGTCCCCGGTCCGGCGCTGGCGCACAAGTCATCCGACGAGGGCGTGATCGCGGCCGAGGACATCCAGGGCCTCGACACCCATCCGATCAGCTACATCGACATCCCCCGCGCGACGTTCTGCAAGCCCAACGTCGGCTCGTTCGGCCTGACCGAGGCGCAGGCCAAGGAGCAGGGCTACGACGTCGTCGTCGGCAAGATCCCCTACGGCGCGGTCGGCGGCGCCACGGTCTACGGCGAGGCCGGGACCGTCAAGATCATCGGCGACAAGAAGTACGGCGAGCTGCTCGGCGGGCACATCGTCGGCGCGAAGGCGACCGAGATGATCCAGGAGCTGGTCAACGTCAAGGCGCTGGAGGGTGGCTACGCCGAGGTCGCCCGCACGATCCACGGCCATCCCACGCTGTCGGAGGCCGTGATGGAAGCCGCCCGCGCCGCCGACGGCTGGCTGATCCACGGGTGAGCGCGGTCGGCGGTCCCGGTGACCCGCTCGGCGTGACGCAGCACGGGGCCGACTCCGGCCCCGTGCCCGCGGACGTCGACGCGGAGGGTCCGCCGGCCTTCTACTACGACTTCCGCGACCCGTGGTCGTACCTGGCCGCCGAGCGCGTGCTGCACACGCTGCCGGTCGCGACGCCGTGGGTGCCGATCGACGCCTCGCGGCTGCCCGGCCCGCACGCCTGGGACGGCTTCCGCTGCGAGGCCGATCACGACGCCTACCGCGAGCGGATCGAGCAGGTCGCCCGCGAGCGCGACATGCAGCCGGTGCGCTGGCCGGTCGAGCTGCCGTTCGACAGCCGTCGGGCGCTGCTGGCCGCCTGGTACGCCAAGGGCATCGGCCGGGTCGTCTCGTTCAGCCTGCCGGCGTTCCGCCAGGCGTTTGCCGGTGGCCACGACCTGTCGACCGAGACCTACGTGCTGCTGGCCGCGTCGGCCTGCGAGATGCACCCGCGAGCCGTCGTCCAGGCGCTCGGTCGCGCGTCGGTCTCCGCCGAGCTGGACGACGCCACCGATCGGGCGATCGCCCGCGGCGTGCAGACCGTCCCGGCGGTCTGGACCGGCGACCGGGTCTTCCACGGCGACGACCAGCTCGAAGCCGCCGCGGCGTCCTTGATGCCCGACGCCTGAGGCCGGCCGCTCGGCTCGTCGGGTTGAGTCGGACCGTTCGGCAGACGTCAACGCGGTCGACGCGCGGTCGGGCAGGCGGCGACTACTCGTCGACGTCGAGCCCCAGGTCGAGCTGCGCCTCGTGCTCGTCCGGGTTGGCCTGGTACCTGCGCCGCGCGGCCTTCTTCCAGTGCCGGATCAGCTCGCGGGACGTCGCGGTCCGCCACGAGACGCCGCGGCAGACCGGTTCGATCCGCAGATCGCCACCGGGATCGGCGCCGATCACCAGGGCCATGAACCGCCGACCCTTCTTGTCGACCTCGACGATGTCTCCCGGTTCGATCGGCGCGCGACGCACGGATCGAGGGTAGATGATCGGGCGTCCCGCACCGGATCCGATCGGCCCTCGTTCCGTCCGTCGCCCGGCGGCCCGCGGTGGTCCTCGAACGAGCCGGCGAACGCCGTGGCAGCACGACCGTCAACCGTCACGACCCCGCCGACCGGGGGACGCCCGGCCGTCTGGTTCACCGTCGCAGACGGCGAATCGGGGCCGGCCCGCCGCTACCGTTGCTCGCGATGCCAGAGCAGGCTCAGGTCCTCATGCCCCGGTTGTCGGACTCGATGGAAGAGGGCACGATCGTCGCCTGGCTCGTCGAGGACGGCACGCTCGTCTCGCAGGGTGACGAGATCGTCGAGATCGAGAGCGACAAGGCCACGCTGGCGTACCCGGCCGAGGCGACCGGCGTGCTGCGGATCGCGGTCGCCACCGGCACCGCCGCCGCCCCCGGCACCCAGATCGCCCAGATCGACGTCGGCGCCGACCGCTCGGTGGCGGTGAGCCTTCCGAAGGTCCCCGAGGGCGGGGAGGCCACGGAAGAGGCGGCCGGCGCCCCCACGAACGGCACGGGCCCTTCGACCACGCAGCCCGAGGTCGCTACGGCACGCCCGACCACGGCGGGCGACGACGCGCCGAGCCCGCCCGCTCCGGCCGCACCCGCTACCGCGGCCACGTCCGCTCCGACCGGGGTCCGCTTCCGCGAGCCGTCGCGGATCGAGCGGCTCGTGACCAAGCGGATGGTCCAGAGCCGGACCGAGATCCCGGACTTCGCGGTCACCGTCGAGATCGACATGAGCGCCTGCATCGCGCTGCGCTCGGACCTCAAGCGGGTCGGCGGCAAGCGCGTGCCGTCGGTCAACGACCTGATCGTCAAGGCCTGCGCGCTGACCCTGCGCGACCACCCGCGGGTCAACAGCGCCTGGGTCGACGACCAGGTCGCCGCGTACGAGCACGTCAACGTCGGCGTGGCGGTCGCGACCGACGACGAGCAGCTCGTCGTGCCGGTGATCGCCGACGCCGACCGGTTGACGCTCGGCCAGCTCGCCGAGCGCTCGCGCGAGCTGACCAAGCGCGCCCGCGCGGGCCGGATCGCCCCGGCCGAGCTGTCGGGCGGCACCTTCACGGTCAGCAACCTCGGCATGCTCGGCGTCGCGCACTTCAGCGCGATCATCACCCCCGGTCAGGGCGCGATCCTCGCCGTCGGCTCGACGGTCACCAGGTTCGTTCCCGTCGACGGCCAGCCGGTCGCGCGTCCCGTGCTGACCGCCACGCTCTGCAGCGACCACCGCGTGATCTACGGCGCGCACGCCGCGGCCTTCCTCGACCGCCTGCGCACGTACCTCGAGCACCCCGGCAGCCTGGCCCTGTAGACGCTCTAGAGTTTCTCCGGTGTCCGATTCGACCAGCGTCGCCGCCCATCTCTCCTCCGAGGTCTCCGTCGAGGAGGGCACCAAGCGCGGCACCGCCACCGCCCGGATCCCGACCAAGATTCAGACGGCGATCGCCCGCCGGATGGCCGAGGTCCGCGCGACCGTGCCCACCTGGACGTCCGCGGTCGACGTCGATGTCGAGACCCTGACCGACGCGCTCAGCGGCGACGTGCGGCTGGTCGACGCGGTGATCCGCGCGGCCGGGATCGCGCTGGTCGAGCACCCGCGGGTCAACGGCGCCTGGCGCGACGGCAAGATCGAGGTCTGGACCCAGGCCAACGTCGCGTTGGCGATCGACCACGACGGCGAGTCGATCGTGCTGCCGACCGTCCGCGACGCGGGCAATCTCGTCCTGACGGCGATCGCCGAACGGCGCCGGGAGCTCGAGGCCAAGGTCCGCGACAACGGCCTGCGCGCCCCCGACACCGCGGGCGCGACCTTCGCCCTGATCGACGGCGGACCGGACGGCGCGGACCGCTTCGACGCGATCATGCCCCCCGGCGTCGGCGGCGCCCTGACGATCGGCGCGCCGCAGCGGCGCCCGTGGGTGGTCGGCGACGATGTCGTCCCCCGCCACGTGGTCACCCTGACCCTGACCGCCGACCACCGCGCGATCTACCCCTCCCACGGCGGCCCGTTCCTGCGGACGGTCGCGGATCTGCTCAGCGAGCCTTCGAGCTTGCTGGGGGCGTAGCGACGCGCCCGCGGCCGGGCACGTCGACCTGTTGACGTTGTGCTCGTAGTACGAGCACAACGTCAACAGGTCGCGTCAGCGATCCCCGTCCCGCTCCCGCTCCTTCTTCGGACTCGGCCCCGCCGAGCCCGCGGTGCCGCCGGCGCGGTCGTTGGGGCGGGTGTCCTTGTCCCGCTTGGCGCGGTTCTTGATCCGGTTGGGACGGACGATCACGCACCAGGCGCGGGTCGGTCGGTCGGTCGGGAAGCAGACGCGGTAGTGGTTGGTCGAGAGGCGGCGGATGTCGTGCTCGTTCTTGCGCGCCGCGATCGCCTTCGGGGCGTGCCGCTCGACGAACCGCTGGCCCTCGGCGATCACCGCCTGGGTCTTCGCGCGCTGCTCGGTGATCGCCGGACGGTGGATGATCCCGGCCACGCCGACCGCCGCCACCCCGAACGCCATCAGGTAGACCGCCGCCCGGTCGGCCGCCACCACGCGCGGGAGCGACGGGTCGCGGCGCCGCAGCATCCACGCGCCGCCGAGCGTGCCGATCACCACCAGCACCAGGTTGAGCGCGACCGCGGCGGCGATCGCCACCCCCAGGTCGGTGCCGTGGCCGCGCACCGGCAGCAGCATCAGCAGCAGCACGTCGACGCCGACCGCCAGGACGAAGCCGACCTTGGCGGCCTCGCCGCGCATCCGCCAGCGCAGACGCGAGAACCAGAGCGACGGCTCGCCGCCGTCCGCGGGTCGCGGGGTCGCCATCCGGTCAGCTTACGCACCGCGTCCGGGCCAACGATCCGGCGGACGCTCGGGAGCCGCCGTACACCCCACGCGCCGTGCGTCGAAACGCGGCGCGGTCGATTACCGTCTGTCTGTGGCTCCCCCCGGCCGACCGAACGATCCACCCAACCGGCGACGTCCGGGGAACCCCGATCCCGACGACTGGGACTGGGGCGAGGACGAGTGGGACGAGACGCCGGCCGCGTCCCGTGCGCGCGCCCGCGGCGAATCCCGCGCCTCCGCGTCGGACCGTTCCGCCGACGCGGCCCGCGACGACGAGCGGGGCGGCGCCGATCAGCACCACGACGCGGACGAGCGCGACCTCGCGTCCGGACGAGCGCGACCGGACGACAGCGCCTCGTCCGCGGACACCCGTCGGTCGCCGCCCGCCCGCCCCCGTACGCCGAACGGCGGTGGCTCCCGCGCGGCCGCGATCGTCCGCCGACGCCGGTTGCTGGCCGGCGGCGGGGTCGTGGTCGTCCTGCTGCTGCTGATCCTCGGCGTGTCCGCGCTGGCCTCGGGCGGCGAGGACGACCCGCGCGCGGCGTCGGTGCCGCTGCTCGCGGGGCCGATGAAGCTGGCCGCGGCCGAGTCGGCCGACTCCCTGGAGCGGGTCGACGCGCTGCGCCGGTTCGCCGAGATGGGCGAGCCGATCTACTGCGGCGCCGGCAAGAAGCCGTGGGTCGCCCTGACCTACGACGACGGCCCGGGGGTCATGTCGCCGAAGTGGATCGCGCTGCTCTCGAAGGAGAAGATCCCGGTCACGAGCTTCCGCGTCGGCACGGCGGTGCCCGGCAACGAGCGCTACGTCGAGGTCCAGCGCAACCTCGGCTGGGACAGCGGCACCCACACCCAGAACCACCCCGACCTGACCACGCTCAGCGCGTCCGAGCAGCGCCGCGAGATCCAGGCCGGGATCGACGCCAGCACCCGCGTGCTTGGCCGCGAGCCGCAGCTCTTCCGCCCGCCGTACCAGGCGCACAACGCCACCACCGACAAGATCCTGAAGGACCTCGGCCAGGTCCAGATCCTCTGGAACGTCGACACGCAGGACTCGCTCGGCCCGACGACCGTGGCCAAGATCGCCAAGAACGCGATCGACGGCCTGCGGCCCGGCGCGATCATCCTGATGCACGAGACCAAGGACCAGACCTACAAGGCGATGCCGGCGATCATCGCCGAGATGCGCAAGCGCAAGCTGCAACCGGTCACGATCTCGCAGCTCCTGGCCGGCGACCCGCCGTCCGAGCAGCAGGTCCGGCAGGGCTTCAACGGCTGCAACACCCAGCAGTCGCTCCGCCCTGGCGAGGACAACCGGCCCGGCGAGGTCGGCGGCGCGGAGGCGACGACGTGAGCGACCGGCCGTTCGGCCCCCCCGCGGTCGAGGGCGGACCGCTCGGCGTCGCGTGGCTCGGCGAGGTCCCCTACGCCGAGACGCTCGACTTCCAGCACCGGCTGCGCGAGGCGCGGATCGCCGGCCGGATCGGCGACACGCTGCTGCTGCTCGAGCATGCGCCGGTCTACACCCGGGGCCGCCGCTCGACCCCGGACGAGCTGCCGTTCGGCGAGGCGTGGTACGCCGAGCGCGGGATCGAGATCGTCGACGTCCGCCGCGGCGGCAAGGTCACCTACCACGGGCCCGGACAGCTCGTGGCGTACCTGATCGCCCGGACCAGCGACGTGCTGTGGATCGTCCGCGCGCTGGAGCGCGCGATACTGGCGGTCGCGCGCGAGCACGGCGTGGAGGCCCGCGGCCGCAACGCCGAGGGGATCGAGTTCACCGGGGCCTGGGTCGAGACCCGCAAGCTCGGGTCGATCGGACTGCACCTCTCGCGGCAGGTCACCACCCACGGCGTCGGGCTGAACGTGGTCACCGACCTGGAGCCGTTCGGGTGGGTGGTGCCGTGCGGGCTGACCGACCCGATGACGTCGCTGGCTCGTGAGACCGACGCGCCGGACCTGGGCAGCGACCCGGCCCTGGACCGTGAGCCGGTCATGCGGCGAGTCGCCGACCAGTTCGCGGCCGCCCTGGCGCGCGAGCTCGAGGTCGAGACCACGGACGCCGACGTCGCGGGGCTGCGCACGATCGCGGCGGAGATGCCCGAGCCGCGGACCGGCGCGCGCGGACCCGCGGCCTCCGCTGCCGCTACCGACACCGGCTCGGCCGCCGCCACGGAACCCGATCTGGGGCGCGGGCCAAGCACCGTGACCCCGCCCACGGGACCCGATCGGCGTACCCGTTAGGCTGGAAGTCGTGTCCGAGGCTCCGTCGAAGGCCCTTCCGATCCGGCAGACGCGCTCGCGCGCCAAGCCGGGCGGGATGGACGTCAGCAAGGTCCTGGGGACGCAGACGATCCCCTACCGGGATCGCAAGCCGGAGTGGTTCAAGGTCCCGGCTCCGGGCTCGCCGAAGTACCGCGAGCTCAACGAGACGATCAAGGCCAACAACCTCAACACGGTCTGCCAGGAGGCCGCCTGCCCGAACATCGGCGAGTGCTGGGAGCGCGGCACCGCGACGTTCATGATCCTCGGCGACACGTGCACCCGCCGCTGCGGGTTCTGCCACGTGATGACGGGGACGCCGACCTGGAACGACCCGCTGGAGCCCGCCCGCGTCGCCCGCTCGATCGCGCTGATGGAGCTGCGCCACGCGGTCGTGACCTCCGTCGACCGCGACGACCTGCCCGACTACGGCTCGCGGATCTGGGCGGCGACGATCAACCAGATCCGGCGCCAGTCGCCGAGCACGAAGATCGAGACGCTGACCCCGGACTTCCGCGGCGAGGAGATGCCGCTGGCGACGGTGATCGACGCCGGCCCCGACGTCTTCAACCACAACGTCGAGGTCGTCCCGCGGCTCTACCAGGTCGCGCGCCGCGGATCGACGTTCGAGCGCTCGTGCCGGGTGCTGCGCAATGCCAAGGCGATGGCCGGCGACACCCTGTCGACCAAGTCCGGCCTGATGGTCGGGCTCGGCGAGACCTTCGCCGAGGTCGTCGACACGATGAAGTACCTGCGCGAGGTCGACGTCCAGATCCTCACGGTCGGCCAGTACCTGCGGCCGACCGAGAACCACCTGCCGGTCGTGCGCTACTGGCACCCGGACGAGTTCGACGAGCTGGCCGAGATCGGCATGAACGAGCTCGGCTTCGACCACGTCGCCGCCGGCCCGCTCGTCCGCTCGTCGTACCACGCCGACGAGCACATCGAGCAGGACCAGCCGGGGGTCGGCCCGATGGCGATCGCGGCGCCGGCGGGCTAGCCTCGGCGCGGCCCGGCGGGACGCCCGGCCGGGACGGGCGTTCCGGGTCTCCTTGGAGAGACCTACGAAGTCGCGCGATGCCGCGTCGGCAGCGCCACGACGGGCCTGCGAGCGTGCCCGCATGACCGTGAGTGAGCGCACCGACCTTCGCTGCGACGTGCTTGCGCCCGGGGTCGCCCGGGTGATGATCACCCGGCCCGAGCGGCTCAACGCGCTGACCTGGGACACGATTCGCGCCCTGCGGGCGACCTTCGCGGCGCTGGACGCCGACGACGCGGTCCGGGCGATCGTGCTCGCGGGCGAGGGTCGCGCGTTCTGCGCCGGCCTCGACCTGCGCGACGAGGGAGCGTTCGCGCCGACGCAGCGTGAGCTGATGGCGAATCAGGTGCTGTTCGCCGACACGATCGCCGAGATGCGCGAGATGGCGACGCCGATCATCGCGGCGGTGCACGGTCCCGCCGCCGGTGGCGGACTCGCGTTGGCGCTCGCCTGCGACTTCCGGATCGCGACGGCCCAAGCACGCTTCGTCGCGTCGTTCGTGCGGATCGGGCTGTCGGGGTGCGACATGGGCACCTCGTACCTGCTGCCGCGGATCGTGGGCCTCGGGGTCGCGTCGGAGATCCTGCTCACGGGGCGCCCGGTCGAGGCGGAGGAAGCCGTGCGTATCGGCCTCGCCAACCAGATCGTCGCGGACGACGCGCTGACCGACGAGATCACGGCGACCGGCCGCGCGATCGCCCGCAACGCCCCGGACGGCGTGGCGATGACCAAGGAGGTCGTCGCGGTCAACGTCGACGCCCCGTCGCTGCGCGCCGCGCTCGAGCTCGAGAACCGCACGCAGGTGCTGCTCGCGGGGACGCCCGACCAACGGGAAGCGGTGGCCGCCTTCCTGGAACGGCGCGAGCCGACCTTCGCCCCGGCCTGATCAGCCGAAGACGCCGTACATGTCCCATTCGTCGTGACGGCCGGTGTTAGCGTGCGACGTGGAGAGAGGAGCACAGCGGTATGCGACATGAAACGGTTCCGCGGGACCCGGAAGCACTGACCGCTCCCGTGCCGGCCGCGTCCTATACCCAGGTCATCGCCGCGTTCGGCGACGTGACCGAAGCGCTGGGCGACCTGCGCGACCTCGACGAGCTGCTCCGCCTGATCGCGCGCCGGATCTGCGACCTGGTCGGCGTCCAGCGGTGCAGCATCTACCTGCGGGAGGAGCGCAACCAGCTCTTCCGCGGGCGCGTCGGGCACTGGCACCGGAACATCGACGAGCAGATCAAGCGGTTGACGGCGGGCGGCGTGGCCGACGCCTTCACGCGCGAGATCGTGCAGACGAAGGCGCCGGTGGCGCTCCAGGATGCCCGCTCGGACCCCCGACCGGTCCGTTCGGCGATGCTCGCCTGGAAGGTCCGGTCGATGCTCGGGGTCCCGATGGTGCTCCAGGGCGACGTGATCGGCATCGCCTACCTGGACGACCACGAGCACCCCCGGACCTATAGCCGCGAGGACGAGGCGATCGCGTCGGCGTTCGCCGACCTGGCCGCGATTGCCATATCGCAAGCCCGGCTGACGTCCGACCTACGGGAGCGCCTGGCGACCACCGCGAAGCAGATCTCGCTGATGCGCCGCGCGGCCGTCGCCGACGACCATCTCACGGAGCTGGTCCTCGAGCGCCGCAACCTGCGCGAGATCGCCGCCGCGATCTCGCAGCTCACGGCCAAGCCGTGCGCGATTCACGACGGCGACGGCCGCCGGGTCGCCGTCGGCACGCCGCCGGGAACCACGGAGAAGGTCGTTCCCCGGATCCTGGAGCGCGACACCCGGAACCACCCGGACGTGCGCAGCGCGCTCGAAGGCGTCCGCGACAGTCGTCCCGCCGTGGTCGGGCCGATGCCCTACGCCGGCGTCCACCACCGCTACCTGATCGCGCCGGTCGCGACGACCGAGGACCACTGGGGCGATCTGGTGATCCAGGAGCACCAGTCGCGACTGAGCAACTTCGACCTGCTGGTCGCGCGGCGCGCGGCGATGATCATCGCGTGGGAGATGAGCGCCGAGCGGCGCGCGGTGGCCGCCGAGTGGAACGTCCGCGGCGCGCTCGCGGCGGAGCTGATCCGCGGCAACCGCGACCCGATCGCCGTCGAGCGGCGCGCCGAGCACCTCGGCGTCCGGCTCGACGCTCCGCACGTGATCTGCGTGGTCGCCGCTCGACCCGGCACCGATGCGCCGCTGCCCGACGCCCGGGCGCTGACCGATGCGTTCCAGGAGGTGGCTGGCGACGACGAACCGCTCGTCACCGGCGTCACGGAAGGAATCGCGGTGATCCTGCCGCTCCCGGCGGACACGGACGACCGCGCCGGCATCGAGCAGACGCAGGAGCGCGCCCGCCGGGCGCTCGACGCGCTGTCCCCCGACGGCCAGCTGCTCGCCGGGATCTCGACCCCGTGCCGGAGCGGCGATGGCTACCCGCGAGCGTTCGATCAGGTCTGCCAGGTCGTCCGGTGCCTGGAGACGTACGACGGGTCGGCCGACAATGCGGTGCTGTCGGCGACCGAGCTCGGCGCCGGGCGGCTGTTCCTGGCGACGTCGAGCGCGGCGGAGGCGGCGCAGTTCGTCGGGGAGACGCTCGGGCCGATGCTCGAGGACCGCTCGGCCGACGAGCTGCTGCGGACGCTCCAGGCGTTCTTCCAGGCGGATCGCAGCGTCCGCCGCGCGTCGCAGGCGCTGGACGTGCACGAGAACACCATCCGCTACCGGCTGGCGCGCGTCGAGGACCTGACGGGGCTCGCCGTGTCGAACGACTCCGACGACCAGTTCAGCGTCCAGCTCGCGCTGCTGATCCTGCGACTGCAGGGCGGCAAGCGCTGAGCGGTCGGCCCCGGGCGCGGCGCCGACCGGAAGCTCAGTTCGGCGGGGACGCTGGTCGGTAGCCGCCGTCGACCTGCAGCAGCGCGCCGGTCGTGTAGCTGCTCGCATTCGACGCCAGGTAGAGCATCGTGCCGACGATCTCCGCAGGCGCCGCGCCGCGCCGCAGCGCGAAGCCCCGGGCCTCGTGCTCGAACCGCTCCATGTCCCAGTGCTCCGACACGTCGGTCAGGAACGGCCCCGGAAGCACGGCGTTGACGCGCACGTCGGGACCGAACGCGTGGGCGAAGCCGACCGTCATCGCGTTCAGCCCGGCCTTCGCCGCCGCATAGGGGATCACGCCGGGCAGCGGATGCAGCGCGGCGGCGCTCGACACGTTGATGATCGAACCGCCGGCTCCGGCGGCCATGCGGCTGCCGATCACCGCGGTCAGCCGGAACGGGCCGCTGAGGTTGACGTCGACGACCTTGCGCCACATCGCCTCGTCGACGTCGGCCACGTCGTCGTAGAGCGGCGACATGCCGGCGTTGTTGACCAGCACGTCGACCCGGCCGAACGCGTCGTAGGCCCCCTCGATCAACGCCTCGACCGCGTCCCAGCGGCCGACGTGCGCGGCGATCGCCACGGCCCGGCGTCCGGTCTCGGCGGTGACCTCCGCCGCCAGCGCGGCACAGCTCTCCTGGTCGCGGCTGGAGATCACGACGTCGGCCCCGGCCCGGGCGTACGCCCGGACGGTCTCGCGGCCGAGGCCGCGGGAGCCGCCGGTGACGAGGGCGACCCGGCCCTCGAGGTCGAAGACGGCACGGTCGGTCATCGGATCTCCTTCGGCGGTGCTCACCCGCGATCGAGGCCCGCGAAGCCGGCGGCCTCCCGCAGCAGTCGGGGGACGTCGTGCTCGAGCCGGGCGGCATACGGCGTGTCCAGGCGCCCGTCCACGTACTGCGCGTACGCGCCCTCGACGATCGACGCGAGCTTCCAGAACGCGAGCGTCATGTACCAGGGCAGGTCGTCGATCGACCGTTCGCTGCGCGCGGCGTAGCGCGCGGCGAGGTGCTCGCGGGAGCAGGTCCCGGGGAGCCGCGACACGGCCTGCACGTGCGGCATGGCCGGTTGCTCCGGACGATCGGAACCCCAGAACGCCAGGAACAGGCCGAGATCGAGCAGCGGGTCGCCGATCGTCGCCATCTCCCAGTCGATGATCGCGGCGGGCGCGATCTGCGGGCCCGGCGTCAGCAGCACGTTGTCGAGGTGGAAGTCGCCGTGCATGATCCCCGGCGCGAACGTCGCCGGACGGTGCGCTTCCAGCCAGCCGGCGATCTCGTCGAAGTACGGCAGCGGGCGGTGGCGATACCGCTCGAGCTGGCTGCTCCACCGGCCGACCTGCCGGTCGAGGAACCCCTCGTGACGGCCGAAGCCCTCCAGCCCGATCTCGGCCCACGGAGCGGCGTGCAGCGCCGCCAGCGCGTCGATCGCCGCCACGCCGATCGCGGCGACGGTCCCGGGCTCGTCCGGGTAGTCGGCCGGCACGCGGTCGGTGATCGCGTGGCCGTCGACGGCCTCCATCACCAGGAACGGCCCGCCGGCGACCGCCGGGTCGGAGCAGACCGCCGCGGGCCCCGGGGCCGGCACCTCGGTCCCGGCCAGCGCGACCAGGATCTGGTGCTCGCGCTCCATGTTGTGCGCGCTCGGAGCGATCGCCGCCGCGGGCGGGCGCCGCATGATCCAGCGACGGTCGCGTCCGGTCAGGATCAGCGTCTCGTTGGAGTTCCCGCCGGTCAACGGGACCAGGTCGAACGGTCCGGGATCGCTGAGCGCCGAGGACAGCCAGGAGGCCAGCGCCTCGGGGACGACGGTCGGGGAGTCACAAGCGGAATCAGGCATCGGTCTGCACGCAGTGTCCCCAAGGCCGGCCCGCTCCCGACGGGGAACCCGGCGGCCGATTGGAGGAATCTCCTATCCGCCGTGTTCTCCGCCCCGGAGGGCTCCGATTCCCGGATGTAGCTTGGCGATCGACCACCCCGCCCTGCGCCGGCGAAGCCCGCGGGGCCGATTCTCAACTTGGAGCGTGTACCGATGGCCTGGGACTTCTCGACCGAGCCGGAGTTCGAGCAGAAGCTCGAGTGGATGCGCGAGTTCGTACGCGAGCGGATCATGCCGCTGGAGGTCCTCGATCTCGACTGGCGTCAGTACCGCGAGGCGATCAAGCCGCTGATGGTCGAGGTCAAGGAGCAGGGTCTGTGGGCCGCGCACCTCGGTCCCGAGCTCGGAGGTCAGGGCTACGGGCAGGTCAAGCTCGGCCTGATGCACGAGGTGCTCGGCGCGTCGGACCTCGCCCCGCCGGTGTTCGGCAACGCGGCGCCCGACTCGGGCAACTCCGAGCTGATCGCGATCGCCGGCGACCGGGACCAGTGGGAGCGCTGGGGCGCCCCGCTGCTCGACGGCCGGCTGTACTCCGCGTTCTCGATGACCGAGCAGGGCACCGGATCCGATCCGCGCCAGTTCACCACCCACGCCACGCGTGACGGTGACGACTGGATCCTCAACGGCGCCAAGTGGCTCGTCGGCAACGCCAGCCGCAGCGACTTCCACATCGTGATGGCGCGCACCGACACGTCCGAGGGCGCCGACCCGTACAAGACGATGTCGCTGTTCATCGTGCCGACGGACGCGGCCGGAATCGAGATGCGGGACCTCGACCTGATGCACGAGGCGGCCGACGAGGGGCTGGTCCACTCGCACTCCGAGGTCCACTACCGCGATGTCCGCGTGCCGGCCGAGAACATGCTCGGCGGCGAGGGCGAGGCGTTCGTGCTGGCGCAGAAGCGCCTCGGCCCCGGCCGCATCCACCACTGCATGCGCTGGATCGGCGTCTGCCGCCGGGCGTTCGACATGCTCTGCGAGCGCGCCGTCAGCAAGAGCGTCCACGGCAGCCTGCTGAGCGACAAGCAGACGATCCAGAACTGGATCGCCGACTCGGCGGCCGCGATCGAGTCCGCCCGCCTGCTGACGCTCCACGCCGCGTGGACGATGGATCAGGTCGGCGCCAGCAACGCGCGCTCCGAGATCGCGATGATCAAGTACTACGGCGCCCCGATCATGCACGACGTGCTCGACCGCGCGCTGCAGATCCACGGTTCGCTCGGCTTCTCCGGCGACATGCCGATCGAGCAGATGCTCCGCTGGGCCCGCGCCGCCCGCCTCTACGACGGCCCCGACGAGGTGCACCGCGTCACGGTCGCCCGCCGGATCCTCAAGGGCTACGAGCCGCGCGAGCTGCCGACCGAGCACATCCCGTCGCGTCGCGTCGCCGCCGAGCGGCTCTACCCGCAGTTCGCCGGTTCGGCCGCCTGACGTGGCTGCGCGCGCGCTGGTGATCGACTTTGGCGGCGTCCTGACCGGACCCGTCGGAGCATCGTTCGGGGACTTCTGCCGGTCGCAGGGGCTCCCGGAGAGCCGGTTCGTCGACCTGCTGGTCCGCGAGCCGGCCGCGGGCCGGTTGCTGATCGGCGTGGAGAAGGGCGAGATCTCGCTGGCGGAGTTCGAACGCGGCATGGCGCCGCTGCTGGGGCCCTCGGTCCCCGCCGACGGCCTCGTCCGAGGCCTGACGGCAACGCTGCAGCCGGACCAGGTGATGCGCGACGCCGTGGCGACCCTGCGCCTCCACGGCGTGCGCACCGTCCTGCTGTCGAACTCGCTCGGACGCGATCCGTACGCGGGCCTGGACTGCGAGCGGCTGTTCGACCACGTCCTGCTGTCCGAGGACCTCGGGCTGCGCAAGCCGTCGAACGCGATCTACGCGCACGCCCTGGAGGTGGCCGGGGTCGACGGCGCGGACGCCGTGTTCGTCGACGATCTCGACCGCAACTGCGCCGGAGCGGAGCGCCTCGGCATGCGGGCGATCCTCCACCGCGACGCGGCGACCACGGTCCCCCAGCTCGCCGCCGCCTTCGCCGTCCCGCTGACCGCCGGAGCGGCCAGCGCATCCCACTAAGAACCTGTTTCAGAATGATCGGCCGTCTGTCGCGGCCGCTGACACATCGCCGGATCACGACCCGAACCCTCAGTCAGACAACCAGTCTGACTCTCGGGCATCGGACCGCACCCGACTCGGTCATCAACCACGACAGACAACCACTGATTTTGAAACAGGTTCTAAGGACCTGTCCCAAGGAGGCCACCGTGCCACGAGCACTGATCACCGGAGCCAGCCAGGGCATCGGCCGGGGCATCGCCCTCGCCCTGGCCGACGCCGGACACGACGTCGCCGTCGCTGCCCGCGGGCGGCCGGGACTCGACGAGACCGCGGCCGTGATCGAGACCGCGACCGGCCGGCGCCCCGTCGTCCTGGAGTCCGACCTGTCGATTCGCGAGCACAGCCTCGCGTTGCCCGGCCGGGCCACGGAGGCGCTCGGCGGGTCACCGGAGATCTTCGTCCACTGCGCGGGGATCGCCCGCAACGGCCTCGTCGGCGAGTTGAGCGCCGAGGACTGGGACCGGTCGATGGAGATCAACGTCAACGCCGCGTTCGTGATCGCGTCGGGGCTGACCGGCCACATGCGGAGCCAGGGCTGGGGACGGATCATCACCGTCTGCTCGCTCTACTCGCGGTTCGCTCCCTCCCGGACCGCCGCCTACGCGGCGAGCAAGCACGCGCTGCACGGCCTGACGCGCGTGCTCGGCGCCGAGCTGGCCGGCCACGGGGGCACCGCCAACGCGATCATGCCCGGCTTCGTCGACACCGAGATGGTCCGCGGCGAGGCTCGCGCGATCGCCGCGGCGCGCGACACGACGGAAGAGGCCATCGTCCGGAAGTTCCTCCGCAACCAGCCGATCGACCGCCTGGTCACGACGGCCGAGGTCGGCGGGCTCTGTGCGTTCCTGTGCAGCGACGCGGGCGCGGCGATCAACGCCCAGGGCATCAACGTCGACGGCGGTTCGGTGCAGTCCTGATCCTGCGGAGCCTCCCGTTCCCGTGGGCGCTTGGCGCGTCCACGGGAACGGATCAGGCGACGGCGCCCGACGCCCGTAGCCGCGCGACCTCGTCGGCCGCGACGCCCCAGTCGGCGAGCACCTCGTCCGTGTGACTGCCCGGGTCGGCCGCCGGGGCGCCGATCCGGGCCGGGGTGCGACTGAACCGCGGCGCCGGAGCCGGCACCGGCCGGCCCTCGAGCTCGACGTACGCGCCGCGAGCCTGCAGCTGGGGATGGTGGGGCGCTTCCGCGAACGACAGCACCGGAGCGAAGCACGCCCCGAGCGGCTCGAGCCGCGCGCACCAGTCGTCCCGCGTGCGCGTGCGAAAGATCGCGGCGAACCGCTCGCGCACCGCCGGCCAGTGACGCTGGTCGTTCTGGTCCGGCAGCTCGTCGACGTCCAGACCGAGTCCGCCCACGAGCGCCGCGTAGAACTGCGGCTCGACCGCCCCGACCGACACGAACCTGTCGTCGGAGGTCTCGTAGACGCGGTAGTAGGGCGCTCCGCCGTCGAGGATGTTGACCTCGCGATCGGGGGCCCAGGCGCCTTCGTGGCCCATCCCGATGATCGCGGTCGCGAGCTGCGCCGCCCCCTCGAGCATCGACGCGTCGACGACCTGCCCCTGACCCGAGCGGCCCGCCTCGTAGACCGCGCTGACCAGGCCGAGGGCGAGCACCGCGCCACCGCCGCCGAAGTCGCCGACGAGGTTCAGCGGCGGCACCGGACGCTCGTGCGGGCCGATCGCGTCGAGCACGCCGCTGAGCGCGATGTAGTTGATGTCGTGCCCCGGCTGCTGCGCATACGGTCCGTCCTGGCCCCAGCCGGTCATCCGGCCGTAGACCAGTCGCGGGTTGCGGGCGCGCACGACGTCGGGGCCGACCCCGAGCCGCTCGGCGACCCCCGGGCGGTAGCCCTCGACCAGGACGTCGGCCCGGTCGCCCAGCCGCAGCACCGTCTCGACGCCGTCGGGGTGCTTGAGATCGACCGCGATCGTCCGCCGGCTGCGGTTGAGCAACCGGTCGATCTCCTGGCCCTTGCCGACCGCGGCGGCGCGATCGACGCGGATCACGTCCGCGCCCATGTCGGCGAGCAGCATGCAGCAGTACGGTCCGGGCCCCATCCCCGCCAGCTCGACGACCCGCAGGCCGGCCAGCGGGCCCTGGCCGGCGCCGCCGCTGGTCGCGACCATCAGGCGACCTCCGGCCGGACGATCACCTTGACCGCGTCGCTCTTGCCGAGCTGCACGCGGAACGCCTCGTCGATCCGCGCCAGATCGAACTCGTGCGTGATGAACTGGTCGGCGGTGAACGCGCCGGAGGCGAGCCGCTCGATCACGGTCGGGAACTCGTCGCGGTACCCCATCGAACCGACGACGCGCAGTTCCTTCTCGACGATCCGGTCGGGGCGCAGCTCGACCTTGCGGCTGTACATCGCCGCCAGCACCATCCGGCCGCCGTGGCGCACGGACTTCAGCCCGTCGTGGAACGCCTCGGGAACCCCGGCGCAGTCGATCACGGCGTCGGCGCGGGCGCCGAGCCCGAACGCCCCGGGACCGGTGACCTCGCGCACCGCCGTGGCCACGTCCTGCTCGGCCGGGTCGATCGCCAGGTCGGCGCCCAGTTCGATCGCGCGCTCGCGGCGCAGCGGCGAGGGGTCCGACACGATGATCCGGCCGGCGCCCTCGAGGCGCAGCATCGCCACCGCCCCGAGGCCAATCATCCCGGCGCCGAGGACGAGCACCGTCTCGTCCGCGCCGACCGCGGCGTGGCGGACCGCCCGCAGCGACACGGCCAGCGGCTCGACCAGCGCTCCGGCGCGGTCGTCCACCCCGTCGGGCAGGACGAAGACCGTCTCGCCGAGCGTCGCCCGCGGTACCAGCACGCGATCGGCGAACGCTCCCGGCGACCCGTAGCCGATGTTCTGCGCGTGCCCCGCCTCGCAGAGCTGGACCTCGCCCTCGAGGCAGCGCGGGCACTCGCGGCACGGCGTCAGCGGCCGAACGGTGACCCGGTCGCCGACGGCCACGCCGTCGACCCCGTTGGCCTCACTGACGCGGCCGGAGAACTCGTGCCCGAGCACCTGACCGGGCGACGCCGCGAAGCCCCGGGTGTAGCTGTGCAGGTCCGATCCGCAGATCCCGCAGGCCGCGACATCGACGACGAGCTGCCCGTCGCCCGCGACCGGGTCGTCGGTCTGGTTCAGCTCGAGCCGCTCGGGCTCCCACCACTGGACGCGTCTCATGCGGTGACGTCCACGACGATCCGCGATCCGCCGGTCTTGCCCTCGTGGACGCGCTGGACGCCCGCCGGCACGTCGGCCAGCGGGATCACGTCGCCGACGACGCGCGGCAGCACCAGCTTGCCGCTCGCCAGCAGCTCGAGCACCTCGCGCACGTCCTCGGGCTCGTTCCCGTAGGACCCGACGAGCTCGCGCTCGCGCATCACGAAGGTGATCAGCCGCCCCGCGGCGGCGGGCTCGTGACCGATCCCGACGACGACCGCGCGGCCGCCGTCGTCGAGCGAGCGGACCGCGCCCTCGACGGTCGAGGCGCGACCGACGAACTCCAGCGCGACGTCCATCCGCCCCCCGATCCGCTCGAGCGCCTCGTCCGGGTGGTACGCCGCGTCGGCCCCGGTCTCCAGCGCCCACTGGCGGGCGTCCTCGCGCAGATCGACGGCGATCACTTCGCTCGCGCCGACCGCCCGGGCGATCCCGACCGCCGACAGCCCCAGGCCGCCGGTGCCCCAGACCACCACACGACTGCCGGGCTTCGCCCCACCCCGCGCGACGACGGCGTGGTAGGCGGTGGCGACCGAGTCGGTGCCGACCGCGGCCAGCTCCCAGCTCAGGCCGTCGGGGATCGGCGTCAGGTTGCGGGCCGGCAGCAGGATCCGATCGGCGAACGCGCCCTCGCGCTCCGCGCCGAGGCACTGGCGCCGCAGGCAGAGCACGGACCGACCCGCGCGGCAGCGATCGCACTCCTGGCAGGTCACCAGCGGGATCAGCGCGACCCGGGTGCCCGGGGCCGGACCGTCGGTGTCGGGCCCGAGCGCGACCACGGTGCCCGCCGCCTCGTGTCCGAGCACGATCGGCTGGTAGTCGGTCTTGGCGCTGCCGTCGATCACGAAGTGCGCGTCCGACCCGCAGATGCCGACGCGGACGGGAGCGACGAGCGCCTCGCCGGGCCCGGGCTGTCCCGGCTCCGGCCATTCGCGGACCGTGAACGACCCGTCCTGGTCGAGTACGGCGGCGCGCATCATCGGGGGCTCCAGGTCAGGAGGCGGGCGGGGTTGTCGATCAGCAGACGGTCGGTCGCCTCGTGCGACACGCCCTCCTGCCAGAGCCACGGGACGAACCGCCAGAGGATGTAGGTGAACCCCGGGCCTCCGCCGTAGCTGGTCAGGTAGCTGCGGCGGGCGATGTCGCCCGACAGGCAGACGTGGTCGCCGAAGCCCTCGTCGATCATCCGCTTGGTGAACGCGATCCGACCGGCCTCGGGCTCGTAGTGCTCCTTGGAGATGCAGTCGTAGCCGATGAAGCAGCCGCTCTTGACGACCGCTAGATGGTCGTCCCAGTGCAGGCGACGGTCCTGGTGGCCGATGATGATCTTCTCCAGGTCGGCCCCGGCGTCCTCGAAGATCCGCACCTGCTCGGTCGGGATCGTGCCCGCCGTGGTGTGGGTCGAGATCGGCGCCCCGGTCTCGCGCTGGGCGATCGCCGCCGCCCGCAGCATTCGCTCCTCGTCGGGGTGCACGGCGTCGCGGGAGGTCCCGACCTTGATCACCCCGGCCTTGACGTGCGGGGCCTCGGGGAATCCGACGGTCAGGTCGCGGATCATCTCGTCCACGAGCTGCGCGTCCGAGAGGGCGGCGACGTCCACGACGCCGCGCCAGTAGCCCTCCATGATGTGCCCGGTCGCGGCGATCACGTGGACGCCGGTGCGCTCCGACAGCGTCGCCAGCCCGGCGGCGTCGCGGCCGTACTCCTCGGCGCTCAGCTCGACGATCGCCCGGCCGCCGGCCTGCTTGAACAAGTCCATCTCGGCGGCCGAGGCGTCCAGATCGTCCAGGACCGTGTCGTCGGAGCCCTTCGTCAGGTGCTCGCCGGGGTCCGTCAGCAGGTGCTCGTGGACGTACGTCGTGCCGAGCTCGCTCGGATCGATCTCGCCCAGGACGGTGTGAACGGTGCTCATTCCGAGCCCTCCTCGGCACGCGTCCGTCCGAGCGTCAGGAGGAAGTCCTCGTGGCACTCGAACCAGACCGTGTGGTAGCTGTCGACCCGCGGGCTGACGAAGTAGCGCGGGTCCTCGTGGATCTTGTCCAGCGCCTCCTGGAGGCGCTCGGGGTAGCGGCCGTAGCGCCCGATCACGGCTCCAGCCTGCTCGAGCGCCGGGACGGCCTGCTCGTGCGCCGTCTCCAGGCGCTCCGTCAGGTCGAACCGCTCGGCGTCGTCGGCCGCCGACTGCCAGCGGGCCGACAGGCCCTTGACCTCGGCGTTGACGACCAGGAACCGCTGGTAGTGCTCGTCCAGTCGCGTGCGGGTCGCGTCGTCCGCTCCGGCCGCGAGCCACTCGGCGTGGGCGTCGCGGCCAGTCTCGCTGACGACCCAGCCGGGACGCTTGCGCGACGGCCGCTCGAACGCCAGGCCGTCGGCGTCGAGCGCGGCGAGCCGGTCGACGACCGTCTCGACCGCGACGCCCAGGGCGTCGGCCAACGTCTCGGGAGCGGCGATGCCCTTGACGCGCAGGGCGTGCAGGACGTCGAAGGCGGTGGGGGATTCGGTGCTGGTCATGCCGATCTTCTCGGTGTCGATCATGCGGGCGTCGCCGCCCGCGCGGTCTCGGCCCACGGGCGTTCGCCCGCGGTCCGGCGGATGGCGTCGATGTCGTCGCGACGCAGGCCCGAGCCGCGGTCGCTGAGCAGCCGCGAGCGCTCCTGCGCGTAGCGGTACAGCCGGTCGACCTCCGGGTCCTGCCAGTGCCACTTGACGGTCGCCTCGTCGATGTTGCGCCACGGCGAGCGCAGCAACGGACTGTCGAACTCGCGGGCGCGACGGTTCATCTCGTCCTCGTCGAACCGCCCGCGGACGAACTGGTATGCGCCGCTCTTGCGGGGCAGGTCCATGCCGGTGCGCACGTCCGCGAGCCCGTTCGGGTTGACGCGACGCGAGTAGTCGTCGACGTCCAACACGCGCGCCGGCACCAGCGTGGCGACCCGACCAGGGCTCGGCAGCCCGTCGACGCCGCCGCCGCGGCGCCACGCGGCGTAGCGCTCGGGGTGCAGGTAGTACTCGCTCTGCGCGGCGCCGGCGCCGAGCAGCGCGTTGAAGTGGTCGACGTAGCCGTCGACCGCGTACTCCTCGTTGTAGATCGGGAACAGCCGCCGGGTCCGCTCGTCGAACCCGTCCCAGTCGCCCTGTCGGTAGACGCCGGCCATCATCGCGACCTCGGACGGCGCGCGGAAGTACGTCGTGGCGCCCGCCTCGACGAGCTGGGCGAAGCTGAGCCCGGCGAGCACCTGGTAGAGCCTGGATCAACACCATGGCCTTGGCTTGCGTTCAAAGTCGCGCGCTCTTGGGCTTGCA
>JADKLW010000128.1_pt2 | contig 31360 bp, 26 predicted proteins | sample 8641881 | NCBI WGS metagenome assembly JADKLW01 (sample SAMN16272185, study PRJNA661076) | feces metagenome | isolation source: fecal sample from diarrhoea affected cattle B | host: Bos taurus | place: South Africa: Lokaleng Village, Mahikeng | collected 2019-09 | reverse complement strand
ATGGTTACTGTTTGTGACTGAATGGTATACTCCACATGCGATAAATCGGAGTTGACCAGTTCACCTGTATCCTCTTTTCGATTGTTGTTTAGATCGATCCACACCTTCAGACGCTCATTGCCGGTAGGACCTGCATATTTAGAGAGCATGCTCAATCCGATCTTGCTCCCCACTGCATTGGAGGTGGTCAGTGTCATGCTAGCCTCCTGCGGGATAAATCGGGTGCGTACATCTGTTTCTAGCGTATAAGGCCCTTGCGGTGCATCAAGCGACACCGTCAGACAAGCTTCATATTCCTTGCCGGGAGGCAGGCTGGTTGCTTCCTTCATCCTCAACTTATACTTGTTCTCACCGGCAGGAGGTCGGCTGTATTCATGCAACTCCATTTTCCCGACCTCTAGCGTAAACTTACCGCTCTGCCCATCTTTTTCATAGATATTCATTCCTATCTCGGCATCAAAGAAAAGCTTGTTGGATATATCCACTCCGATCTCCATCTCCCCTCCACCGGCGGTGACGGAGAAGTTCTCCAGCTTGGGGACGAAATAGGCTTCCCAGATGGGATACTCGAGCGTATTGCTTTCGGTGGTTGCCAGTTCGCGGTTCTTCCATCCAAAGACACCGCCTTTCATGAACAACTCAAGCTGCGAAAAGAGTTTGGAGCCACTGACGGCATTGTAGATAGAGGGATCAAAGGAGGGAGACGCAAAATCGAAATTCAGGTTGGCACCACTCTTCACCTTGGTATATACACGGGTATCCAGACGTATGATCTCCCAGAGCGAGAAGCCCACCTTCGGAGCGATCCCGGCGGCGAAACTGCCTTCCACCTGTACCTTCGGTGTGAAGGTCATTGGCGATGCGTCAGCCTGCTGTTGCTCCACCTGGCTATAGTTGCTCAGTTTACCATTCCTGTAGACCATTCCGAAAGAGAACTCCTTGCTATAAGTGAGTTGTGCTGACAGACCCACCTTGCCCTCTAGGTCGAAGGTAAGGAAAAACTCGATCAGGGGAATAATCATCACCGGACCTGCCGGTATGGGAGCAGTACGTATGATGATAAACGGGATTTCGGTGCCGAAGAGATCAGAATCTGATATCCAGTCAATATTGAATTCGGAAGAGAGGTTCACCGTGGGGTTGACACGGCAATGAAGGTCTTTCAAGCTCCATCCCTGAATAAGGATATGGAAATACATTGCCAGATCCATCTGCACCCCCAGCTTGAGCGCACAGCTGTTGTTGGCATTTTTCCCGTCGTCAATCTTGAAGGTGTGGCTCAATGCCGGCATGCTGAATTTTGTATCCACCTCTGCCTCCGCACGGGTGATGGGAACCTCCATCGAGATCGATGAGCCGGCAACTGAATATTCTACCGGTTTACCATCAGGTCTCTCGATGGAGGTGATATATTGGGTCAGGTCGATAGCATAGCTCCCTGAAGGATTAGCGACACCACCACTGCTCCAGAGAGGATCACCGATACTGAGATCCTCAAATACCTCCGTAATGTCTGTTACCGGTTCCAATATCACCGTCTAACCGCTGATACTTTTCACCCTCCCTACATAGCCATTGGGGAGGTCGGCAGAAGTCCTGTTTATCAGGATCATCTCATCTTTCTGAGGTGCAAAACCCGTCATCACATTGATTGTCAAGGCGTAGCTCTCCTTGTTGAGTGATGCAGACCGAATCAGATCAAACCGTTCATTGGTGATCACTGATGCCTTGGGATGCATCTTGTAGCTTATCTTATCGTCCTGGTCTGGAAAGAGATCTCCTACAGGGTACAGCATATTCTTTTGCAGGTTTTTCCCTCCGGTAGTCCCGATGGTCCTGGTAATCTTCGTACCATCAGCAAATATGAATTCCAACTGAAACCCCTTGCTGTAGTTACGAGCCGGAACAATCAGGTAAAACTTGGTCAGTGTTTGTGTGGAGAGCGGAACCCCATCGCCACACATGAGTAGGATCCGCTGATCGCTACTACCAGCCGTTTCGGGGAATAGGGCTTCGGGCAGATCGTCGTTCCAGATCACTGAGAACTTACCGGAGACCGGTTTACCAGAGAGATCTGAAAAGACAACCTGTTTCACCAATTGACCATCGCTGCCTCCAAGGGTGAACCGGAGGATGGCAAACAGATTGCGGAAAGCAATAGTACCATCTTTGCCTTTGCCGACCATCATGTTCGCTCCAGGATCAGGCCGCACAATACCGGTCTGACTAGTGCCATAGCTCTGTGTGGCCGGCATGGTAAGCTGTAGTCCTCCGCCTGAAATCATTGCAGCCTCCTGTTGAAAAGGATAATAGGCAGTAAGATCGCCCGAAGGGGTCGTTTCCGTTGTCTCAAAAACGGTCGTTCTGCCATCCTGGGAGATAGCAACCCCTTCGGTGGTGAAGCGAACGTTTGAGCCCCCGTCGGCTCCGAAAACACCGATGGCATCACCCGGGTGCCATAAGACATCGACCTTTCTGTTGGTGGGATCATCACCCAATGTTGTTCTTGTTCCTGAAGCTTCCTCCACAATGGTGGCTGAAAGTTGCTGGCTGTGCTTTACGAAAGCTGGTTGATCCTCCTCACTGCAACCGGGCAGTGAAAAAAACAGGGAGAGAAACAGGCTGAACAGGGCGCCAGGTAAAAATTTCCTCTTGTTCATAAGTGTGTGTGTTGGTTAATAGAACAGTCTGTGATTTTGGTTAATGGAATCGATCAATCAACGTCATAGGCAAGGTTTTTTATCATTAGTAGCCATTCTTACATCTCCAATCCTGAACAAAAATAATTTTATCTTTTGCACTTTGATTATCAAATCGTATAATCTGCACAGACAAATTGCACAAACATGGACTGACCCTATCTCAATATCTAAAGCGGCAAAAAACCTCATCAGCAGATTACTCCACCAATGAGGCAAAAAAAGTCTGACGAATCACCAAAGACTACCCTCCCCACGATCATAAAGCACCAGCACCTGTAGGTTGATGACAGCCGGTGCCCTTATACTAAAGGTGTTGGTTGAAGTCGTTTTCAGTCGACAAGAGGAGTGTAGCGTTATTTAATTCCATTGGCCTGGTACCTTGAAGTAGATACCCTTCACACCTCTTTTATTTTCCTTCAGTTCCAGGTAGTTACAGTCCCCAAATGGTTTCTGAGCTGATGATTCAAACTGGAACACTTTAAGGATATTCAATTCATGCAGGGGAGAGATCACATGGTAGGCTGTTTCGCAGCTTTCACCGTCTCCAGACGACAAGATTGCTCCTATGACGGAGAGAAACCTGTGTGATGCTTTTTGGCCCATCTCTATATTTCCATTTTGATGATAGAGAAAACAAAGAAATTGCATGGTACGCAAATCGAATGGAAATTCACGGAGCGATTTGTTTACCAGATCTATTACCTTGTCATAATTGCTTTCATCCTTTTTCGCCTCCCGAAAGTATTTCTCAATCTTCTTTTCATCTTTTGATTTCCACTCAGGATTGTAATTGTCCTGAAAGATGTAACCAAAATAGAGATATCTGTAATCCGTTACCGACAACGTGGAATCAAAAGCTTCATACCTTTCCAGTAATCGGGGATAATAATGATCGGAGGAGCTGTCAGCTGTCGCGAGTCTGATCAACGCATATTCCGGTGCCTGCATAACAGGTTCCTGTGAATAGATCTCACAAAAAGTAAATGTGAGCAGGAAGCATACAAAAAAATGTTTCATGATAAGGTTCTTTAAGTAAGTAAATAAATTGAATGGTCAAACGATACTTCCATATGCAGTAGTAAATCATGACTGCAACATCCCTTTTCAATCCTTAAAAGTAACAAATTTTTACAGGTAATGTGGCGATATAATATTAATTTACGTTAATGTCACTCATGATATGAAACATGATTCGACAGATAAACAGAAACCACAGAAAAAAAGACCGGAAATTCCGGTCTTCCTGTGCTGTGTGATCTGAACAACTGGTATCGTTATTACTCCATAATCAGTGAGACAGGATCAGCCAGGTATTCCATCACTCTTTTAAGGAAACGTGTGGTCTCCCCACCATCTACAATACGATGATCTACCGTGAGCGAAAGGGGCATCATATTTCCTATCACGATTTCATCTTCTCTGACGATGGGTGTTTTAAGAATACGACCGATGCCCAGTATGCCTGCTTGTGGGTAGTTGATGACAGGTGTGGCATAGATGCCGCCAATGGAGCCGAAACTGGTGATTGAGAATGAGCCTCCTTTCATGTCGTCCATAGTCAGCTTACGTTCTCTTGCCTTGGAGGCAAGCTCGCCGATTTGCTTAGCTGTCTGAAAGACTGACAGACGGTCAGCATCTCTGATCACAGGTACTACCAATCCGTCAGGAGCATCCACGGCGATGGCAATATGATACCTGTTGCGTACAATCATCCGGTTGTTTTCGCTGTCTATCTGTGAATTGAGTTGCGGGTGATGCTTCAATGCCTGTGCCACTGCTTTCACAATGAAAGGCAGGTAGGTCAGCTTCACCCCCTTATCAGCAAATATTTTTTTATAATTCGCGATCACCTGCATCAGCCCGGTGATCTCCACCTCTTCAAAGACCGACATATGTGCTGCATTATGCTTGGAATGCATCATGTTTCTAGCGATGGTCTTCCTGATCTGAGTAAGTGGCAAGTAGGTCTCATCACCGGCTGGTGGTAGGGCGGCTTCGGTCTTACCGTTTTCTGCTTCAGCCTTATATCTGAAATTCAATATATCCTCTTTCTTAACTCTTCCGGAGGGATCACTTCCCCTGACATCCCTTATATCAACCCCCATTTCTTTTGCCAGGGCACGGGCTACGGGTGTTGCCAGCACCTTACGTGAATCACCCCCGATGTCACCTGTCGCTGATGATCCCTCGTCACTCGCGGCAAGGATCCCATCATTACCGGCAAGTTCCATCGTGCCGACCACAGCGGCACCCTCTTCCGGCTCAGATATAGGCACCGTAACCGGTTGTTTTTCTGTAACCTGCTGCTCACTCACGCCACCCTCTGGTTCAATCTCAACCAGTGGCGCACCTACATGGATCACATCACCTACAGTGCCGTAACATGCTGTAATAGTCCCATTCTTAGGTGAAGGAATATCGGCGACCACCTTATCGGTCTCCATCTGCACGATGGAATCACCCACCTTCACGATGTCTCCTTCTTTCACATACCACTCCAGTATGGTTCCTTCTTCCAGTCCTTCACCCAAATCGGGGAAATTAAATGTATAGCTCATTGGTTTCAGATTAAAAATGAACACTTTTTTCTATCTCATAAAATATCCGTTCAGGCGAAATAATATAATATTTTTCGCCCTGTGCCAGGGGGACCACAGTGTCAAAGCCCATCACTCTTCTCGGGGGTGCCTCCAGATAAAGGAAGGCCTCCTCGTTGGTGATGGCAACCAGTTCCGCCCCCACACTGAAAGAGTTGTGAGCCTCTGCCACGACAATCATTCTCCCTGTTTTCCTTACCGATTCTCGGATGGTATCCCTGTCGATAGGATAGATGGAACGCAGATCGATCAGCTCCACCGAGATGCCGCTTTCTTCAGCCATGGTAATTGCTTTCTGGCACTCACGGATCATGGCACCGAAGGCCACCACTGTTATATCAGACCCTTCCTGCACCACCCGTGCTTTGCCCAGGGGTAGGGTGAACTTTTCGTCCGACACCTCCTGCTTGATGGCGCGATAGATCCGCTTAGGTTCCATGAAGATGACCGGATCGTTGCTTTCGATGGCAGCGATCATCATCCCTTTCGCATCGTGGGGTGTGGAGGGAATCACCACCTTCAGTCCGGGGATGTGTGCGAACAGCGCCTCGGGGCTGTCGGAGTGATGTTCCAGTGCATTCACACCGCCGCCATAGGGGAAGCGGATCACCATGGGAGCAGTATACTTACCCCTTGAACGGTTTTGTATACGTGCTACATTCGAAAGGATCTGGTTAAAGGCAGGGAAGGTGAAGCCCTCAAACTGCAGCTCCACGATTGGCCTCAGACCGGAGACAGCCATACCCAGTGCTGTACCCACGATAGCAGACTCTGCCAGCGGAGAGTCGAAGACACGTTCAACACCATATTTCTTCTGCAATCCTTCGGTGACACGGAAGACACCTCCTTCAACTCCTACATCCTCACCATAGATTACAATCGTATTATCCTCATTCAATTTGATATCCAGCGCGCTATTGATCGCCTTCACCATTGTCATCACACTCATACCCTCTTCTCCTTCCAGCTTAAAAACTGTTCATATTCCGTTTTCTGTCTTCTCAACTCGTCCGGCATTTCGCTGTACATATACTGAAACACATCTTCCAGCGGATATGATTTGTGCTTCTCCGCATCCAAAAACTGTTGATCTATCTCCTGCCTGTATCTCTCCTTTAGCTTCTCCTCATCGATATTCCAGAGACCCTGATTCTCCATATAGCGCTTCAATCGAACCATCGGATCTGTCAGTCCCCACAGCTCCTCCTCTTCCCTCTTCCGGTATTTAGTAGGATCGTCGGAGGTGGTGTGGGCCCCGAGACGATAGGTGAGCGCCTCAATCAGCACGGCTCCCCTGCCCGACCGGGCATACTCGGATGCGGTTTTATAAGCCAGGTACATGGCGAAGAAGTCGTTCCCGTCGACCTTGATGCCGGGGATCCCGAAAGCGACCGACTTTACCGCAAGGTTCACCGAGTTGGTTTGTGCCTTCACGGGTACTGAGATGGCGTACTGGTTGTTCTGGATGGTAAAAATCACCGGAACCTTCCACACACCGGCAAAATTAAGTGCTTCGCTAAAATCACCCTCCGATGTACCGCCGTCGCCAATGAAGGTGAACACGTTTTCATCTTTCTTCCTGTACTTGATGGAGTATCCAATACCCGTGGCATGCTGTAACTGGGTCCCGATGGAGATAGCGATGGGGAGCACATGGTGCGCGTTTTGGAAGCTGCCACCATGTTCATTCCCGTTGTAAAACATAAACATCTCTTTCATGGTGACCCCTTTAGCCAGTAGGGTGCCCATCTCCCGGAACGCGGGTACCAGCCAATCTTCATGTCGGATATGCATACCGGCAGCGATATGAATCGCTTCCTGTCCCAGATTGGGTGTATAGGTAAACATGCGTCCCTGGCGCTGGTACGAGACAGCCTTTTCGTCGGCTATCCGTTCATAAAGCATCTGCTGATAAGCATCTATAATGGTTTTGTCATCCAGATCAGGCATCAGCTCTTTGTGGATGATATTGCCCTCATTGTCGATGATTTGCAGCATTTTATCGTCTAGTGGATTGTAATCACGAAATATAGCAGGTAAATCGTTATCGGTCATTTATCTGTTTATTTAGAACTAATTTAAATAATACTTTTCTCTGAATATAACAGTCGGACAAATAAATAGTTTTTAGGAGAGTAGATAAACCTTTGATACAAGAATTAATTCACTGATATTACAGCACATATACTCTTCATAATTTTAAAATTCATTCAACTGAATACAAATCAGAAAACCGGATTCTGTGTTTACAGAGTCCGGTTATTCATTGTGTTGAGATATAAACATCTAAGTTAGTATTCACATACTTCAACCTCTTTTAGCCGCATCTCTTCATGGGAATATTCTTCCATCAATTGTTGCATTGTCTCCTTCACCGAGATTATTTCTTTGGCTAACCAGGCATTCGTTCCTGCAAAGGAGAAACCATGTTCAAAATTACCTTGTGCTGCATTGAACAGTGCTTCGGAAATACAAAACTGCACTTTCTTATAGTCACATGTTTTCAGACATTTCCAGGGACATCTCACCGGTTTCTGTTCTCCTTGCTGAATCTCCCGGACAAAATCATTGATGATCACTCTCCCGGGGAGTCCTACAGGACTATCTATCAACACGATATCCTCTTTTTTACAGTCAAGATAGTTCTGCTTGAATTTTTCAGACACATCACACTCTGTGGTTGTGACAAATCGTGTTCCCATTTTAACTGCTTTTGCCCCTGTCTGCATGATGTTGTACATATCCATGCCTGTATAAATACCCCCTGCGGCTATCACAGGAATCTCTTTTCCGGTCAATTGCTGAAAAACATCAATTTCATCGACTGTCTCCTTCACGATTGAATAGAGTGATTGCTTACTGCTATTCAGCACATCCTTGCCGAATCCCAGATGACCTCCGGCAAGAGGCCCTTCAACAACAACAGCATCCGGTATTTTATTGTACTTCTCCAGCCAATGTCTGAATATCAGTTTTGCTGCCCTGGAGGAGGATACCTTGGGTACAAATTTTGTAGCTGTTTCTGCCTGGTTGATACTTTCCAGAAATGCAGGTATCTTTAATGGTAGTCCTGCACCAATAAAGACAATGTCAATTTTCTCTTCAAGTGCCACAGTTAACAGATCATCGAAATCTGAAACTGCCATCATAATATTCACTCCGATGATTCCGTTCGAATTCAGCTGCGCTTTTTGAATCTGTTTTCTCAATGCTATTTTGTTGGATGCACGAAAATGCTTCCGGTAATCCGGTTCAGACATACCTATTCCCACTGCTGAGATAACACCTATTCCGCCCTCATTTGCTACGGCGGCAGCCAATCCTGACATTGACACACAAACCCCCATTCCTCCCTGTATGATTGGTAGTTTTGCTGTCAGATCTCCTATTTTTAACTCATTCATAGTTAATTAATTATATTATATTATATCTATTCTAACGTATCAATCTGGTTACCATTGATACATGATCACTCCGGCAATTAAGTTATATCTTATTCCGACAATAAAAATATGGATGAAATACTACATGACAAAAAAATGGGTACATCCTTCTGATAATAGGGATGGATAGCTGTTTTAGGGGTGAAAAGCGGACCTTTAGTGGTGAAAAAAGGCTACTCTATATGCCTTTTGAATTCTGAAATATACATTTGAGATACCTGAGCCGGGAAATCAATATTGTCGAAATATAACTTATACCCCTGAGAATTACCCTGAATCTCTTTAATACGCTTAATGTTAACAATATAACTCCTGTGGCATCGAATGAGAAAATCACATTCACGTGTGGCTGTTTCGGCTTTGTTCAATGTACTCCTGATAATATGTTTACGGAGTGTTCCATCTCTTTCGTAATAGATCTCAATATAATTGTCTGCTGATTTAATCACAGAGATAGCATCCGGCTTTAGTGTGATATCATCATTCTTGTATTCAGATTCAAAATGAACCAGTTTCTGAAACTGCTCCTTTTTTTCAATCAACTTCTTGTTAAGAAGTTGGGCTGATTTCAGGTGGGAACGTAATAACCGGTCGTGGTTGATAGTGATTAACAAGGCCACTGGGATAGAAGCGATCAAAATTATTTTCAACACATCCGAAAACTGGATATCAATCTCTCCCAATATTTTTGAATAGACCAGCAGCGCACTACTTGAAATTGATAGTAACATCCATATGTTCCAGAAAATCTCCCTTTTGATGTCCCATTTATTGGTGTTGAAAAATTTGGGGAACATGCTTGGAAGAACAATCAGATTCAACGTGAGAATAAAGAATATGGTTGCTGCGAGACCAAAAACCAGGTAAATGATCTCGTTTTTTGTAAATGAGCTGATCCCGATCGGCTGAAAGGCAAACAAGAAAGCGAATATTCCTATACTTAAAAACAGAATGATCTTGGCATTATGTTTTAAGTCATCATTTAACGGATAGGGTTTATTTAAAAAACGAAATGCTTTCTTCATTGTAATTCAATTCTAAGCAACAAATTTACTAATAATAATTGAAGAAGTAAGAAGGCATCTCAATTCATTAAATCATTCATGTGATCTATTCCTCACATAGAGTATCAATTGTACACAAATCGGAGCCATTTCACAACAAAATTCATTATTTTTGCGCTGTTAAGAGATAAAATTGTGATCTTTGTCTCTTAGTAGAAAAATACAATTCAACAACATTAAAGATAACACACCAGATGCTTAAGATTCAAACGTTAAACGCTATCGATCCTGAAGGTCTAACAATCTTCCCTTTAAGTAAATACGAGATCGCCAGCGAGCTCCCCAATCCCGACGCAATCCTGTTGCGCAGTTATAAAATGCACCAGATGGAACTTCCGTCGTCACTAAAAGCCGTAGCAAGAGCCGGGGCAGGCGTCAACAACATTCCAATTGAGAAATGTACGGAAAAAGGTATCGTCGTTTTCAATACGCCGGGTGCAAATGCAAACGGTGTCAAGGAACTGGTGATAGGTGGATTAATGCTTGCTTCCCGCGACATCATCGATGGCACAGTCTGGGCTAAATCGCTTATTGGCAAAGGTGACGAGATACCGACACTCATAGAGAAAGGCAAAAAGAACTTTGCCGGACAAGAGATAAAAGGCAAGACACTCGCCGTAATCGGGCTGGGTGCAATCGGTGTTTTAGTGGCCAATGCCGCCAAAGCATTAGGAATGAATGTGATTGGTTATGACCCGTACATTTCAGTGCCACAAGCCCTGAAATTAAGTAACGAGGTGAACTGGGTGCAGGGGATAGAGGTTCTGCTGTCGCAGGCCGATTATGTTACACTCAACATCCCGCTTACGCCCGAGACAGAGGGTTATCTCAACAAAGACAAACTGAAGATGATGAAAAATAACGTGCGTATATTGAATTTCGCACGCGGTGGACTGGTCAATCTGAACGATTTAAAAGATGCTATCGCATCGGGCAAAGTAGCCAAATACATCACTGATTTCCCCGATAAGGAGGTATTGGAAATGGACAGGGTGATTGCCATTCCACACCTGGCCGCTTCCACCAAAGAATCGGAAACCAATTGTGCGGTAATGGCAGTAAATCAGGTCATCGATTTTCTGGAAAATGGCAACATCACCAACTCTGTAAATTTCCCGGCTGCCGCGATGGAACGTCACGATGGTTGTCGCATTACGATTGCAAACAAAAATATTCCTAACATGGTCAGCCAGATTTCAAGTGTCCTGGCTTCAGAAAACATCAATATCGACAGCATGCTGAACCGCAAATACAATGGCATTGCCTACAATATAATTGATGTCACCCAAAAAACAGTAGACCAGTCGATCAGCAAAAAACTAAAAGAGATTAGTGGTGTTTGTATGGTACGCATTCTTCCGGCAAAATAATAAAATCAATCACAGGTTTACTTTCCGATACAAAACTTACTGAAGATGTTGCCCAGGATCTCGTCGTTGGAGATCTGTCCGGTGATCTCACCGAGGTAGAACATGCATTCGCGTATATCCTGTGAGATGAAATCGTGGGTGATGCCAGTCTCCAGTCCCTCTTCCACGCGGTGGATCGCTTCGAGCGCCCTGTTCAACGCCTCATAATGACGCAGGTTGGTCACGATCAGATCCTCCTCACCAATTGATGGGATGCCGGCAGCTTTTACCAGCAGTTGCTGCAGTTGTCCGGTGTTGAGCTTTTGTTTGGCAGAGATAAAAAGCCTGTCGGCTTTCACTTCAGGCAGCATATTTACAATGCTTTCACGCTGTTCTTCCCGGATCAGATCGGCTTTATTAAACAGTAGTATCAGATGCTTCTCCTTCATTCTAGAGATGAGTGATGCAGCCAGCGATTCGATCTTGTCGACAGGTGTGGTCAGGTCGATCACCCAGAGTATGATGGAAGCCTGTTCGATCTTCCGATAGGTACGTTCAATGCCGAGTGTTTCGATGGTATCGGTGGTCTGACGGATGCCCGCCGTATCGATAAAGCGGAAGGTCACACCCTCCATGTTCACCACATCTTCAATCACATCACGTGTGGTACCGTGGATATCGCTGACGATCGCACGCTCCTCGTTGAGTAGCAGATTCAACAGGGTTGATTTACCCGCATTGGTCTCACCGATGATTGCCACCGGGATACCGCTCTTGATGGCATTACCCAGCCTGAAGGAGTCTGTCAGCCGGACAATCTCCTCTTCTATCTCATGCGTCAGCTCATGCAGCTTCTCCCTGTTGGCAAACTCCACATCCTCTTCCGAGAAGTCGAGCTCCAGCTCGATCAGCGAGACGAACTGCAACAGCTTATCGCGCAGCAGGGTGAGCTTCTGTGCGAAACCACCCCGCATCTGGTTCATCGCCACCCGGTGAGAGGCACGTGATGAGGAGGCTATCAGGTCGGCCACCGCCTCAGCCTGGCTCAAATCGAACTTACCGTTGCGGAAAGCACGTCGTGTGAACTCACCTGCCTGTGCCATACGTGCTCCGTTGGCCAGCAACAGCTCCATCATCTTCTGCTGTATATAGAGGGAACCGTGGCATGATATCTCCACGTTCTCCTCTCCCGTGAAGGAGTGAGGTGCATGAAAAAGGGTTACCAGCACCTCATCCAGCACCTCTCCGTCGGAGAGAATCCTGCCAAAATGAACCGTGTTGGCTGCTGCTTCAGATAATTTTTTCCCGGAGGGAGAGCGGAAGATCTGATCTGTCAGGGCAGCACTCCCCTCACCCGAGAGGCGGATAACAGCAATGGCTCCCATACCGGGAGGAGTGGATATAGCGCAAATAATGTCAGACATAGTGGTTCAATAGCGGAAACTGCTACCTCCCAGAAATTCACGCAATAGCGAGGTGGGTGGTAGTTCCCGATCGGTAATATAGTTAAAATAACTTAAAAACTTAAGCAGCCGGTAAGCTTCGGAATACTCCGGTGCGGTACGGGGTACCTGCATAAGGATCAGCTCGGCATGACGACGAATGGCTGCCAGCTCATAGATCATGGCCGAATTGAACATCACATCGGCATTCTCCTGATAAGGGAAGATCCATTTATCTTCACCGCGTCGCACACTGTTCCAGCGTGAGATGGTCTGCTCAGCCGAGTAACCTCTGTATCGGTAATCCCGTACAATACGCCGGAGAAGACGGTTATCGGAAGCAGGGATCCAGTTATGATCGTCCAGCGAGATGGAGGTGAGCGCCGAGACGTAGACAAGGAACTTCTTCTCGGGCGGAATATGCGCTGTAAGCGCAGGATTCAGCCCGTGAATACCCTCCACGATCAGGATACTGTTCTCCGACATCGTCAGGTAGTTCTTTTTGTACTCCCGTTTACCGGTAACAAAATTATAGACCGGCAGCTCCACCTCTTCACCCTTCATCAGCCGGATCATATGTTGTTCAAACAACTCCAGATCGAGTGCGTGAAGTGACTCGTAATCCATCTCTCCATGCTCATCAAGAGGTGTCTTCTCTCTCTCCACGAAGTAGTTATCGAGGGAGATCCCTACCGGCTTCAGCATATTCACCAGCAGCTGTACTTCGAGACGTTTCCGGAAGGTTGTTTTCCCCGAGGAGGAGGGCCCGGATATCAATACCACACGCACACCCTTTTCAAACCTGCGGGTGATCTCCTCGGCAATATTCGCTATCTGATTTGCCTGGTAGGCTTCTGCCACCTGGATCACTTCAGACATGCGGTCCTCACGTTTTGCTTTGTTCAGGTCACCCACATTATCCAGACGACTAATCTTCAGGAACTTCAGGTGTTCGCGATATACATTGAGCAGCTTCTCCTGTTGTACTTCAGGCTCCAGCTCCACAGGATGCTCACGGTTAGGCACCCGCAGCAGATATCCCCCGTTATGGGGCTGAATATCGAACATGCTGATGTAACCGGTAGAGGGTGTCAGGCATCCGTAAAAGTAGTCGATATAACCATCCAGTATCGAATAGCGGGAATAGATCAGATCGGATGTCTCCAGGAGCAGTGCCTTGTCTTCCATCCCACGTTCGCGGAATAGTTTCACCACCTTCGCTGTCTCTTCCTCGACCTGTTCAAAAGGAATATCGGCTTTCACGATCTCATGCATCCTTTCTCTTATGGCGTCCAGCTCCGGTTTTCCCACCGGCAGATCTGCTTCAATCTGAAAATAATATCCTTTTGATACAGCATGTTCGATATACATCTCAGCATTGGGCAGCAGATCATCCACCGCTTTAGCCAGTATAAAGCAGAGCGACCGCACATAGGTACGCATGGCTGAGGAATCACTCAGATCCACATATTCTATCATTTTCGGCCTGTAGACCCTGTATGCAAGGGATTCAGTCTTGTTATTAACTTTCGCGTTCGCGATCAGATAGGGTGACTGAACCCCTAAGATTTCAATTAGTTCCTCTAACGTTGAGCCTACCGGCACCTCTCTTTGTTCACCCGTGTTCAGACAATGAACCTTCACTGTATCTCTCATATCATTCACATTTTTTTCCGGTCACTAAATTACACCATTTTTTGCAGATTTATCCCCTTTTCATTGCCCTATATGCAAAAAATCCTCAAAACTTGAATGCATTATAAACATTACACCAATAGAAGACGTTCTACTCTCTGAACAAAGAAAACAATCCAGTGTATTGTGCCTAAGCAACAAAAAATATCAATCCTCCTTTTATTCGTTTTCCTGGTAAGTTTATCAGTGAGCGAACTAAGCGCCTGGCAGACACTGAGCAGTGGTGCTGACACCATTGTAGTAGGTAAGAGTTGCAAAAGAATGGGAGAGAATGAGCAGGAGAGTGACTATCCGATTATCAATGCTGCAGAGACAGACAATGATTTTAACCAGCTGTTTGTCACCAGGTTTTGTTCCTTAATTACTTTTCAACTGCAACCGCCTTATAATCCCCTGTTAACCCCCTCCCTTTTACATTTCAGTGATTGCTCCATAGATCGGGAATATATTTATATCGGAGAATTGGGCATGCCCCCCAGAGCATGATCCGATCACTTCGCTACGACAAAAATTAGATATTATAAACCCGAAAACTTACAGGTTTATTGAACTGCGTATACAGATCAATGCAGATATGTTGATGTACGCGGCTTCAATTTACAATATATTATGAGACAAAAACTATTCTTACTGTTTGCTGCGACGTTGATTACTGTTGCAGCCAAACCCACAAAAATTCAAAAAGAGAGACCGGATATGACCAGTAAAACAACCATCACCATTCTTCAGACAGCTGATATCCACGGGCAACTGTACAAGCACCAGGAACTTTTCGTGGAAAAGGGCGATGTCGTTTTCAAAGAACGGGGAGGACTCTCCGTCATCAAGACCATTTTTGAGAAGGAGAGAGCCAAAAATCCAGGACGTACGATCGTAGTAGATGGTGGTGACCTGATCCAGGGAAGTGGCTATGCAGCCGCTTCGGAAGGAAAAATCTTTTCCGATATTGTCAGGGAGATGAACTACGACCTCTTGATGCCGGGAAACTGGGAGGTGGTCTACGGCAAAGAGATCATGCTGGAGGTGATGAAGAGGTACAACACAGCGATTATCGCGCAAAACATGCGTCACGAAGCGGATGGGAAGAACCTGTTCCCTCCTTACTGGATCAAGGAGATCGATGGAATAAAAGTCGGCTTCATCGGCATCAACGACCCCGATATACCCTTCAGGCAGGCACCGAGCTACAGCAGGGGCATCCTGTTCAACGGTGTTGACAGCAAGGTGGAGGAGACAATAGAGAGGGTGAAGTTCGGTGAGAAGGCAGATATCATCATCCTGCTCACACATATAGGCCTGGCCAAGCAGGTGGACCTGGCAAATAACCCCATCAGCAGGCATGTTGATTACATTCTCGGTAATGACACGCACGAACGTATCCGCAAGCCTATTCAGGGCCGATATGCCAAAGTGATGGAGCCGGGGGCTTTCGGTTCGTTCGTAGGTAAGCTGACGCTCCATTTCGAAAACGGACGCCTCATTTCCGATGACTATGATTTGATTGAAGTGGATCCGGTAAAATACCCGAAAGATAAAGCACTGCAATCACTTATTGACAAGAAAAAAGCCGCTTACGAAGAAGAGCTGGAAAAAGTTGTAGGATACACATCTGAACCCATTTACCGTTATCTGGTGGTGGAGAATGCGATGGACAACATGATCACCGATGCGATGCGCTGGAAAACAGGCGTGGATATCTCCTTCTCCAACGGCTTTCGTTTTGGCAACCCAATCGTACCTCATAACGGTGAACCTGCGCCCATCACCCGTAACGACATATGGAATATGCTGCCGATTGATGATTACGTGAAAACAGGTGAGGTGACCGGAGAGCAGCTGAAGGAATGGCTGGAGAAAGAGGCACACAACGTGTTCGCCAAGAATCCCACTGAGAGGTTCGGTGGCTGGTTCGTACGTTTTTCCGGCATGGAGGTCAGGCTCAACAGCACCCGCGAGAGAGGGAGCAGGATTGAGTCGGTGCTTATCAACGGTGAACCGCTGGACCTCAGCAGGAGGTATACCATCTCGGCCTGTACGCGCGAGGGTGATCCGGAGGATATGCTCTGCCGCATGAAAAATGTGAAGAATGTAACATCAAAATCGTACACCATGCATGATGCGGTGATCGACTACCTGGGTGCGTTCTCACCTGTAGCTCCCAGGCTGGATGGAAGAGCCGTTGCCACTGATCTGGGCCCCTTAAACTTCTCAACCCTGCCGGGTACTGACTATCAGTTCAGGTAACAGGCGGAATGTAAACAGATAATATTCATAAAACAAAAAAACAAAATGAAGACAAAACAAATTTTTATTGTGCTGATTTCGTCCATGTTGCTACTGGCAGCATGTAACGAAACACAAAAGCCGCAAGAGCAGACGGAGACAACCACGGAAAGAGCCGAAGAGAAAAAAACTGACTACCTGACGCTGACAAGCAACGTGCAGCAGATACGTGCCATTGCACATGCAGCACAGATCATGCAGAAAAATGACCTTTACAACTACGGCAAGATGGAGGTGGTGATCTGCGGACAAACAGTGACGGAGCTGACAAACAGTGAGGTGATGGAGCCGATACTGAAAGCGATTGCCGAAGGTAACCTGGAGGTGAAAGCGTGCGGGTTCTCCGTCAGCGGGCAGAAGGTGGATACCACACTGCTGCCACCGGAGATTGAGGTGGTAGACAACGGAATTGCCTATGCCCTTGAAAAGCAACTTGCGGGTTACGAGGTGCTCGGCCTCTAAGCACTGAACAGCATTTAAATTGATTTTAAAAAGATACATTTTTTCTCTTTCACAGGGGAAATCATGTATCTTTTTGGATTTCAGGGCGACTGATGGATTACAGCTTGGATAATTTCATATTAATCTTTAATACCTTAATGAAACCATTACGGATAGATCAAACATAGGGAGACTTATTTTACAGGGCCTCTGCATAAAATCTCGACTTTTTTATTTAAGTTTGCACGTTATTGAATACTAATTTTTGGATATGGACTACGGTTTCTTCGATTTATTAAAGCTTGTAGGCTCACTGGCCCTCTTTCTGTATGGGATGAAAATCATGAGTGAAGGCCTGCAAAAACTGGCAGGTAACAAGCTCAGAGGTATCCTGTCTTCAATGACAAAAAACCGGATGATGGGCGTCTTAACCGGCATATTGATTACCGCCCTGGTCCAGTCCTCCTCGGCCACCACTGTGATGGTTGTCAGTTTTGTGAATGCAGGGTTGCTGAGCCTCATTCAATCCATCGGTGTGATCATGGGGGCCAATATCGGTACCACGGTGACAGCCTGGATGATCTCTCTGTTCGGCTTTGGGAAATTTTCGATCAGCACGTTGTCCATACCGTTGATGGGTATCGCTCTTCCGCTCATATTCTCCTCGAAGAGCAAGAACAAATCGCTGGGTGAATTCATTTTTGGATTTGCCTTTCTTTTTATGGGGCTTGATTTTCTGAAGGGAGCCATGCCCGATCTGCAGAATAACCCCGAAGTGTTGTCTTTCGTGCAGAACTTCACCGATATGGGTATTTTCTCCACACTCTTTTTCCTGCTTATAGGCACCGTGTTGACCATCATCGTTCAGTCTTCCAGTGCCACGGTTGCCATCACGCTGATCATGGCTGTACAGGGATGGATCGATTTCTCGAGTGCTGCTGCGATGATCATGGGTGAAAACATCGGCACCACCATCACAGCCAACCTGGCAGCTATCCCTGCGAACATATCGGCAAAAAGGACCGCCTTCGCCCATTTTATGTTTAATGTGATGGGGGTGATATGGATGCTGTTCGTGTTCAAGTATTTCGTGAATATGGCTGATACGATTGTCTCGAACTTTGCCTCGACAAATCCATCCGGTATGACATCATTCATCCATTCACTCACACCCGAACAATATAATCAGATCACCACACTCCCGAAGTCAGACCTCTCCCCAGCGCTGGCCTCATTACAGGACACCTATTACAGCTACCAGTCTGCCACCTCTTATGGCCTGTCACTGTTTCATACACTGTTCAACATCTGCAATGTAGCAATGATGATATGGTTTGTAAGGTTGTATGAAAAGATCTGTCTCACCGTCATCAGGCCCAGGGGGGGTGATGAGGAGGATGAGGAATTCATTCTTCAGTACATCTCCACAGGCATGGCTCCTACGAATGAGCTCTCCATCCTTCAGGCAGAGAAAGAGGTGGAGGTCTACACCAATCGGGTAAGGAAGATGTTTGGCTTCGTGAAGAAAATGACCAACATGAAGCATACCGAGAAGAAGTTTCTTAAATTATACAAGCGAACAGAAAAGTATGAGGATATCTGCGATCAGATGGAGGTGGAGATAGGCTCCTATCTGAGCAAGGTGGCAGAAGGCAGACTCAGCAGTCAGAGTAAAGAGCGGGTGCGTGATATCCTCCGTGCGGTAACGGAAATTGAGAGCATTGCCGATTCGGGTTGTAACATTGCCAGACATTTAAACCGCAAGATGGAAGCAAACGTCGTTTTTGAAAAGAGTATCATCGCCAACATTAATTCAATGTACGAGCTGCTGGACAAAGCACATGAAAATATGCAGGCACTGCTCAGGAAACAGTCCATCACCGAATCTGAGCTGCTGGAAAGCAAGCATATCGAGCACGAGATCAACGAGATGCGCAACAAGCTGAAACGGGAGAACGTTGAAAATCTAAACCAAAAATTGTACTCATACCAGAATGGTGTCTTTTATATAGATATCATCTCCGAATGTGAACGGATGGGTGATTATATCATGAACGTGATAGAGACGATAGAGGTGAAGCACAACTGAGCAATTCGAATTACAACATGAGCGACTGGAAAAAACGACTTGACATTGTCTACTCCACCAATCCCGATTACCATTTTCAGGAAGAGGGAGAGGAGAAGAGGGAAACGGTACTGAAGGAAAAGCAGTTGTTGCGTATCAGCCTCGATAAACGAAACCGCAGGGGAAAAGCAGTCACCCTGGTTACCGGTTTCACGGGCAGCGACGATGAATTGCAGGTGCTGGGCAAGATGCTGAAGATGAAGTGTGGTGTGGGCGGATCGGCCAAGGAGGGTGAGATTATTGTACAGGGTGATCACCGGGAGAAGGTACTGGGTATTTTGCAAAAAGAGGGATATGTCAAATCACGTATTATCTGACCGACAATATGTCCATCTGATCAAAGCCTCCGCCGGTTCGGGAAAAACACACCGTCTTACGGGCGAATACCTTCATCTGCTCTTCTCCAGACCAAATAACCACAGCCATATTCTGGCAGTAACCTTTACCAACAAGGCGACCGATGAGATGAAATCGCGTATCGTGGAGGAGCTGTTCAGGCTGGCCTCGGGAAAAACGTCCCCCTATCTGAAGGAGCTGAAGAGTGATTTCTCCACTAGTGAGGCAGGCATACGTTCACAGGCAGGAACCATCCTGGAAAGCATACTGCACGATTATTCTGCTTTTTCAGTCAGTACCATCGACCGTTTCTTCCAGCGGACGATGCGTGCTTTCACACGGGAGATGGGACTGGCCGGAGGTTTCAATATTGAGGTGGATGAGACCTCTCTTCTGATGGAGACCATCGACCTGATGCTCTCCGAGCTGGACAGACCCGAAAACAAAACCCTCTCCGACTGGTTACTGATGTTTATGCAGGATCGTATTGAAGAGGGTAAAAGCTGGAAGATTGACCAACAGGTGCAGGATCTCTCAAAGCAGCTGTTTAATGAAACCTACAAATCGTTGTCGGACGAAGATTTCGCAATCATTCAGGACAAGGCACATCTCGGGAAATACAAGCAGATGCTTGTGCGTATCGTGAAGAGCTATGAGCACGAAGCGAAGATGCTCGGTGTGAAAGCATTGAACCTGATGGAGCAGCACGGGCTGGCATATGACGATTTCAAATGGGGGGATAAATCAGGATTCATGTTGTTCATCAAGCTGACCAACGGAATTGTGGAAAAACCATCCAAACGCCTCATCGGACTTGTTGATAATGTGGATGTATGGTTCAGTGGCAAAGCGAATAAAAAAGAGAATGATATCCGTTCAGCCTATGCTGCAGGGCTGAATGCGTGTGTGCAGGACATCATTCAACTTTCCCGGAATGACCGTGATTATCTGACAGCGAAACAGCTGCTGCGTAACTTCTTCACCCTGGGTATCCTCAATGATATCAAGCTGCGGCTACGTAAGCTGCAACAGGAAAATAACACCCTCTTTCTTTCGGATACCACGGAGCTGCTGAACGATATCATCGCTGGAACCGACTCTCCATTCATCTATGAAAAAACGGGTGCACTGCTCACCAACTTCATGATCGACGAGTTTCAGGATACCTCACGCATGCAGTGGGATAACTTCAAACCTTTGATTGAGGAGAGCCTGGCATCGAACAACTTTAATCTGATCGTGGGTGATGTGAAACAGAGCATTTACCGTTTTCGTAATTCCGACTGGCGGTTGCTCGAAGAGCAGGTGGAGGATGACTTACATCCTGAGAATATCCAGAAGCATCTGCTCAACACCAACTGGCGCAGTGATGCCAACATCATCCATTTTTACAACGCTTTTTTTACGAAGGCGGCCACTATCCTGCAGGATGATTTCGACAGAGCGGTTGCACAAACACCGGAAAGTGAATCTGACGACAACAGCAACAGACAAATCGCGGATGCCTATGTCGATGTGTATCAAAATGTACCAGAAAATAAAGAAGAGAGCGGCGGACAGGTGAAAATAACCTTCCTGAAATCAGATAAAGGAGATGAGTGGAAGAGCGAGGTGCTGGAACAGCTGCCGCACGAGATAGAATCATTGCAGGATCAGGGGTTCGCGCTGAAAGATATCGCCATCGTGGTGAGGTGGAACCATGAGGCGACGGAGGTGGCGGAGACACTACTTAATTACAGGGAACAGCACCCTGAGTCGCCCTACCGGTATGATATCATATCCAATGAAGCACTCCTAATCGGTAATGCGCAGAGTGTGAAAGCTGTCATTGCGCTGATGCGCCATTTCCGTAATCCGAACGACAAGACACGTCTGATGATGGCGGTGTATGAATTTTACCGGTTCCACCGGAGCAGCTCCCCCGACGAGGCGCTGCAGAACTTTCGTGAAGAGGCTGCAGGTGATTTTCCCGACGAGATCAGATCACGTCTCAACGAGCTTAGTTCACTCCCTTTCTACGATATGGTTGAATCATTCTTCGCACTGTCGGGAGATGCGCTCGACCAGAAAGAGAACGCCCACCTGCAGGCATTTCTTGATATCGCACTCCGATTCAGCACGAAAGCATCGTCCGACCTGAACGACTTCCTCGACTGGTGGGATGAGAAAGGGTGCAAGAAAGCGCTCTTCTCTCCCGACGATCAGGATGCCATCCGTCTTATCACCATTCACAAATCGAAGGGACTGGGCTTCGGAGTGGTCATCATGCCCTTCGCCAACTGGGAGGTGGATCACAAGGCAACGCACAACAACATCATCTGGTGTAAGCCCAAAGCTGCACCATTCGATGCGTTGAGCGTGGCACCGCTGAAATATGGAAAAAGCCTGGCCGAGACCATCTTCAGGGACGATTACCTGGAAGAGAAAAGATTCACCTATATCGACAACCTGAATCTGCTCTACGTCGCTTTTACCCGCACAAAACACCGGTTGATTGTTTTCGCACCACAGCCCGGAAAACCGGACACTATCACCACTATGGCTGATCTGTTGTGGCGTGGTATTACCGACGTCAGGGATAAACAAAACAGTGACAGCCTTCTTATTTCGCTGGGTGATCATTTCACTGAAGGTGACAGCGAAAGCATTTTCGTGTATGGCAAACCGGAGAAAAAAGAGGCTGATATCAATCAACAGTCGGTAAGCACCTGTCAGACCGGCAAATGGCAATCAATTCCATTTGACAACCGTCTGAAGTTGCGTCTCAATTCAATTGGCTTCTTCACTGACGATGGCAGTCGTGATTTCGGCACGCTTATGCATGATATCGTCAGCAGGGTGAAGTATGTCTCTGATATTCCGGCAGCGGTGGAGAGAAAAATTACTGAAGGTGAGCTGAGTGAACAGGAGAGGGAGAAGACAATCCGGGTGTTAAGTGATGTCCTCTCTCTTCCCGATGTGACGGAATGGTACACCGACAAGTATAGCATACTCAATGAGGCTCAGATGCTTCATCCCCGCTTCGGGTTCAGTCGCCCCGACAGGGTGATGATTGGCAACAACGAAGTGATTGTGGCCGATTACAAGTTTGGTGAAAAGGAAGATACGAAGTACATCCGTCAGGTAGAGCGGTATGTGAAGACGATAGAGGAGATGGGCTATCCCGGTGTGAAGGGATTTGTTTTTTATGTGAGGCTGGGAAAGACAGTGTTGGTGTCATGAGAACCCCGGAGCCTGATCACCATTCATTCATCTGAACTGATTTTAACTTCAGCTTGACCAGCTTCCCGTCCATTGCCGAAATATAGAGCTCATCACTCTCTGTGGGCAGTATCATATTTATCAGCCCGCTGGAGATCCGGTATTTCCATAGAAAAGCACCGTCAGATGCACGGTAGGCATAGATCAACCCTTTATCGGTAGGTGCGAAAACAACACCGTTCTTCTCCACCACCGGCGTGGGTGTCAGTTCATAACCCATATCCTCACCCGAGGAGATCCAACTGATCCTTCTTTCAGGAACAGTGGCATCGATGGCAAGCAGTTCACCATCCATCGTCTTGGCGTAAACAGTATTGCCATCCTCCGATATCCCGATGGATTCACGCACCCTGTTTTCGGGATCATTGTATCGCCAGATCACATCACCCGACTTTTCGTCCAGGACAGTCATGTACCTGTCAGGAGATGCGAGATAGATACGTCCGTGGGCAACTACAGGCACGACCTGTGCCGGTGAGAGCATACGGTTTGTATGCCCGTTGTGCCATATCCACCGTGATCGCCCCGTTGCAGTGTCGAGCGCGTAAAACCTGTTACCCCAGCTTCCGAAGAATAACACCCCTTCTTTCACGAGGGGACGGGTCACCACAAAATTCTTCACACTGTCGAAATCCCACAGGAGCTCTCCTGATCTATTATCCCACGCACGGCAATGGCCGTCACCCCCGGCAATGATCACGCTGTTGCCTGAGCAGACGGGAGAGGAGACCACCGCCTTGTCATTTTTCAGCTTGAACTGTTCTTTTCCGTTGTCTGCATTTAATCCATAGAGGTAGGAATCGGACGAAGCCACCCACACCTTATCGTTACAAACCGTGGGCGTGGAATAGATCTTACCATCTGTTTGATAGGTCCAGAGGGTGCTTCCGTCAACCACTTTCACCGCTTTGACCTCACCGGAGGTGTTGGTATAAACAAGCCGGTCGTTGTGCAGATACATCCCGCCTCCCATGTCACTTTTCTCCTGCTGGCTCCACACCTCCTCCACATAGGGATGGTGTTGATTGAGGGTATAGTCGGGACGGGGCGGGTTACTCTCCCACACAGGGCGCAGTTCTGTCGAATAACTGAGCCACGGTGACAATGTTTCACCGGAAACACGACGCTCCCGCAGGGTGATCGAATCTCTGTCCACCGTGATGATCGTATATCCGCCGAAATCATCTTTCGCCCTCAGGTTGGAGCGGCACATCGCACCATTCACACCCTCGAAGTTCATCTTTTTGTTATGATGCCCATGACCGCAAAGCATCAACTGCACATTGTAGGGTTTGAACGCATCCATCACCTCAAACCAGTTGTTCAGTCCGTTGTCCATCGGGTAATGGTTCACATAGATAATGGGCATATCAGTGTCGCTCTTCTCCAGCTCTTCAAAAAACCATGTGAGGTTCTCGCGTGGTATCTGCCCCGGTCCCATGCGCATATTGGGTCCCGATGCCAGACCGATAAACCTGTACCCCCGGTATTCAAAACCAAACGTCTCATTGCCGAACACCCTCAGGAAATCGTTCGTCCCGCTTTCCGACCAGTTGGAATCGTGGTTGCCGGGAAGCACATGCCAGGGAATGGTCAGCTCATCCATCAGACATCTGGCCGTACGCAGCTCATCATAGGAGCCGAACTCCGTCACATCACCCGATAGAATGACAAAATCAATATCGGGAAGCCTGTTGATGTCACTCACCGTACGAAACAGATCCTCATCGTTGTTCGGGTTACCGACATGTGTATCTGTGATCAGTGCGAAGCTGAACGATTCCCGCTGTTGTGCAAAAACAGAAAAACCGATCATTATCGAAAGGAGAAAGAGAATCTGCTTCTTCATCACTCTGATTTTAAAGTTTTGATTTCTTAATACTTATTTCTACTTTCCAGGTGCTTAGTGCTGATTATTAAAAAACTCATTGAAGTAGAGTATCTGATACTTCACCGCGTTGCTCCAGTATGGTCTGTTGTGCGCTCCCGGACGGGAGATGAAATCGTGCGGTATATTGCGGTAGCGGAGTTCATCGTGCAGCCGTTTGTTCACCTGATAAAAGAAATCCTCCGTGCCACAATCCACGATGATCTTCAAAGCATTGGGTGTCAGAAGATGGAGTTGACCCATCACACTGTATTCATTCCAGTTTTCCGGCTGCTCGCTCTGCAGCCCCAGACGCTTTGACATCTCCCAGCTGTATGGAAATGGACGTATGTCCACTCCCCCGCTCATGCTTCCACAGGCACCAAACACCTCCTGATTGCGGAAAGCAAGGTACAAGCCACCATGACCACCCATGCTCAGTCCGGTGATGGCACGTCCCTCACGTGAGGCTACAGTTTTGTATTGCTTATCTACCCAGGTGGTCAGCTCTTTTGAGACGAATGTCTCGTACTGATAGGTTGAATCGACAGGACTGTCCCAATACCAGCTGCTGTAACCGCCATCGGGACAGACAATCATCATTCCGTATTGATCGGCCAGCTCCTTAAGATGCGGTGCATCCTTAACCCAGCCATCGTATCTTCCGCTATAGCCATGCAACAGATAGAGCACGGGGTGTGCAGACTGTTCATCATATGATTGTGGTTTGATAATGACTGCTTTGATGTTTTTATGCATCTTTTCACTAAACACGCTCACCGTATCTACTGTAGCAGAGAAAGCACCCAGGGTAAACAGTGCAGCTAAAAGGAAACTGATTGTAAAACGCTTCATTGTATTATTATTATATGATTATGTTCCCCCAAAGATACAAAAAATAAAAAAAGAATTGAATTGTCTGCTGTGAGTAATCCAGTACACTTTTCTCTTCATCAACTATATGCATTATTGAAAATGCAACAAATAGGAGATGTAAAACGTTAATGAAAAAGTAAATCACCATTTAAAATAAAGAATTTATGGATATTCAATTCAGAATAAACGACAAAAACCAGGGCAGCTTTTTTATTGAGAAAGAGGGACGGCAGATTGCTGAGCTCGATTTTGAGGTGAAGGACAACCTCCTCAATGCCTATCATACAGGTGTACGACCCGAGCTGGAAGGACAGGGAATTGCGGCAAGATTGTTTAATGAAATGGTCAGTTACTCACGTGAAAAAAAGTATCAGGTTATTCCATCCTGTTCTTATATCCTTGTCAAGTTCAGAAGGCATCCCGACGAATACAGTGATCTCTGGTATCGCTCTGAGGATGAACCAACAGGTGAAGCATGCGGTGTTAAACCTAAAGGAAGTTAGTAAGTCAAACTGCTGTTTGCGAATCTTCTTTAAACTTAAACTATGGAAATGAACATCGAAACAATAAGCGCCATTGCACTCGGTATAGGGCTTAGTGCCAGCACCGGATTCAGGGTTTTCATCCCACTGCTTGTAGCGGGGATCGCCTCGCATTTCGGATTGCTTCCTCTGGGTGAGAGCTTCGGGTGGATGGGATCTGTTCCCGCGCTTATCAGCTTCGGTGTGGCTGCCGTGGTGGAAGTGCTTGCCTATTACATCCCCTTTGTAGACAATCTGCTCGATAGCATCGCCACACCACTCTCCGTTGGTGCAGGTACGTTACTGATGACCTCGGTCTTTCCAGCCGAGAATGAATGGATCAGGTGGATCATGGGGTTTGTGGTGGGTGGAGGTGCGGCTGCCACCATACAGAGCGGAAGTGCATTCACCCGCCTCGTCTCTACCGGCTTCACGGCGGGAACAGGCAACCCGGTTGTTTCTACCGGTGAGGGCGTGGCAGCCACAGGGTTCTCCGTCATGTCACTTTTCACACCCATCCTGGTTGCGGTACTGCTGATTGTTTTGATGATTCTACTGCTCCGTTTTGCCTATCGGCGCATGGTTAAGAAAAGGAAGAAAGAGCTTCCCACCTTCAGCAACGTGAAGACCGAATAAAGGTATGATGTTTGTGCTATGAAGTACTGAAAAATAGACCGTCAGGTCGTTCAGCAGTTATCTCTTTTTGATATCTTTCTCTGATGAGCGAGCGACCTGACGGATTTGTACCGCATCTTAATTCTGCGAAGATAACCTAAAATAATTTATTCTTTGGCTTTGATGCCGCAACCTATTGCTTTTGTTGTTGCCGGATCGGGGTTCTTTCCCTCCAGTAATGACCACGCTGCATTGGCGGCATAGTGCTCTTCTACTTCCGACTCATCCTGATAATTATCATCGATGGTTCCGGTATAGGTGACGACGAAACTTCCATCACCCATATTCTTCAGGAGGAAGACCTCCGGGGTACGTGATGCACCGTAAGCGGGATATATCTGTTGCCCTTCATCAGCCAGGTATGGAAAGGGATAGTTTCTCTCAGCCGCCCTCATTTTCATCTCGTCGAAGGAGTCAGCTGGTTGCGATACAGGATCATTGGGGTTGATCAGTACCACTGGAATACCCTGAGGGGCAAACTCCTGATGCAACCGGATCATCCTCTCTTCATAAGCCTGTACGTAGGGACAGGGATTGCAGGAAAAAATCACGAACACTCCCTTTTCATTCGTGTAGTCTGAGAGTGCGACGGTACTGCCATCAATATTTTTCAGAGAAAACGAAGGCGCTGTCTCTCCCACTGCTATTGGTTGTGCATTCAGTGCAACCGCACCGAGAGCAAAAACAGATAAAATAAAGAATAACCTTTTCATGCGTGTAAAAATTATTGATTTTTATAATGTTAATCAGTCAATAACGGAAGAATGGTCTCCTCCAGCTCATCGTAAGTGAATTCTTTCTGGTAAAATTTACTAAAACCGTTGCCATAGATGAGGGTTGCAGGGATTGCACCGGTCCACTCTTCGTCCACAAGCGGGATCCATCGGTTGGAACGGGGATCATCCAGAAGGATTACCTCATTTCTCATCTCCTCTCTCTCTATGAAAGGGATTAGCCTTGCCTGCAGCTGATTGGGGAAATCAAGACTAACCATCAATATTTTCACTTTCTTATCGCTGTACATCTCACCCAGTTGTTCAAAAGAGGGTATTTCTTTGAGGCAGGGTGCACACCAGGTTGCCCAGAAGTTGATAAGGTAGACCGTATCATTCTCTTTTTGCAACAATGGCTGTAGTTGTTCAAAAGTTACCACCTTTACAGCCTTTTGATTCTGCTCACCTGAATAGTTGAATGAGGTCATCAGAAGATAAGAGAGACTTATATAGAGAGGGAGGTGTAATTTCATCTTACTCTCATTTTGAGATTACTACTGTGATTCTATTCGCTAAACAAACAGTCAGGGAAGCTTGTTCAGCATAAAAGGCTATGATACTGTTAAATATAAAATAAAAAGGTTAATCACGGAGATGATTAGGGGAGAATTCTGGGGGAGGAGGAAAATTATTCTCAATGACAGTTTACTTTGTTGCCGGGTACTACTTCATCACCAGAGATCAGTTTCCGTGCTATGCAACTTCCCAGAGCACGTGCTTTTTCTTCCACCTCTCTCAACATACCCTGCTTCATGATAACCGGTTCAGCGATAAACTCGAATTCAGAACCCTCAGCGAATGCCAACAACTGTTTGGCAGATGCATCTGCCCAGGTGAAACTGCCGAAGCAACCAAAGAAACGGTTCTTTATGTTACGGTTCTGCAATGCTGAAACCAGGTTCTCTACGCCGGGATAGAGTTTATTGTTGTAGGTAGGCGACCCGATGATCAACCCTTTATATTTAAATACATCACGGATAATATCCGATTCGTGACTTTTTGCCACATTGTGCATGACTATGTTCTTCATTCCATTCTCAGCAGCCTCAGCTGCAATCATTTCGGCCAGCTGTTCGGTGTTGCCGTACATGCTTCCGTAGGCAATCACCAGCCCGTTATCGGCTTCGTACCTGCTAAGCTTATCGTAGAGTCCTATTACCTCGCTGATGTTCTCCTGCTGTGTCCAGACAGGGCCATGTGTTGAGCAGAGCAGTTCAATCTCTGTTCCGTCCAGCTTCTTCAATGCTGTCTGCACGGGTGAACCAAATTTCCCCACTATGTTGGAATAGTAACGTATCATTTCATCCCAATATCTCTCGGGGTTCAGCTGACTATCCATCACACCTCCGTCGAGCGTCCCGAAAGTACCAAAAGCATCGGCACTGAACAAAGTCCTCTTCTCCGGCACATAGGTCATCATCGTCTCCGGCCAGTGCACCATAGGGGTCATATAAAACCGTAGTGTATCTCTTCCAAGGCTCATTTCATCCATATCCTCAATCAAAACCACGTTGGTGGTAATCCCGTAATACCCCTTCAGCATCTCAATGGTACGCTTGTTCCCCACGATCTGAATACCCGGGTATCTTGCCACAAGTAACCCTATAGAACCTGAATGATCGGGTTCCATATGGTTTACAACCAGATAGTCGATTGGTTTATCACCCAATACCGATTGGATCTTGTGAAAAAAGAGATCAGAGTAACAGATATCAACAGTGTCTATCAACGTCGTTTTCTCATCGGTGATCAAGTAAGAATTGTAAGAGACACCATGCGGCAAAGGCCACAGGTTTTCAAAAAGATGTTTGGTGCGATCATTCACACCCACGTAGAAAATATCTTTCGTGATTTCGAGCGGTTTGTACATTTGTTTTCTTTCTCTGATTGAGTAATCGGAAAATTATCTTTTTTTGGATTTCGGTTTTGGTTTGTACATCTCAGATTCTTTCGGGGTATCTGCCACCTCTGCCGGACGTTTTAAAGCTACCCAGATGAGCCATATCCCCCACATGATGAAAGGAATACTTAGCCATTGACCGAGAATTAATCCGGTATTATCACGCATGGCATTTTCAGAATCAACCTGTACATTTTTAATATATTCAACGAAGAAGCGGAACAGGAAAATAATCAGTATCCCCACGCCGGTGATCAGTCCTTTCCTGTCTTTGGCACTCGTTCCCCAGTAAAGATAGAGAGTGATAGCAAAAACCACTAGGTAGACCAAAGCTTCATATATCTGTGTGGGATGTGATGGATCGGTGTATACAGGTTCTGCTCCCTGCATCCATTGGTAGAGGTTATCTACAAAACGAAATCCCCAGGGCTTGTCGGTAGGTCCGCCATATATCTCATGATTCATCAGGTTGCCCAGCCGGATCATCGCAGCGGTAAATCCGGTAGGTACCATCACCCGGTCGAAGGTCCAGAGCATGCTTTGCTTTGTCACCTTTCTGGAATAGAGCCATACGGCAATGATGATACCGATTACGCCTCCATGGCTTGCAAGTCCGCCTTCCCACACCTTTAGTATCTCAAGCGGGTGGGCCAGATAATAACCCGGCTCATAGAAGAGACAGTGTCCTATTCGTGCCCCTGCAATGATGCCCACCATCATGTATACAAAGAGTGAATCGAACCACTTTTCAGGAAGATCCTCATGTCTGAAGATCTTTTGTACGATGTAAACGGCTACAACCAGGCCGATGACCCACAAGAGCCCGTACCATCGTATTTCACGGCCAAGAAGCGTAAAAAGTGCAGGATCAACATCCCAGGTTACAGAAAGTAATATATCCATCAGATTTGAATTTGTGGCAAAGTTAATAAAATTATACCAGTTTCTTAATCCAGAATTCCTTTTCTCCGGGTAACAAATCCACCACGGGAAGTTCAATCATTGTATATGCTCCGGGACGTTGTTTCATGGAGGCACGTGCCCCACCCACAAGTACCTGAGCCGTGAGCGCAGGATTATTGATGCGCATATCGAACCGGAAAAGCTGGTTTTGTGTATTTCCCGAGACACCTTTACGTTCCATCAATACTCCATGGCCCATATCCTTGAGTGCTTCCACATCCTCAACCTGGAACACATGTGTTTCGTCGTGGACAAAATAGTCATCGCTTTTGATCATCTGTGCAACGGGTGCGAAATCAAACCCCTCCAGCAACTCGATATAAACCATTCTGCGATGGACACCCGTCCCGGTGGGGATTGTCATGGAGAGTGCAGCCTTCACACCTTCAATCGCTTTCACGGCAACCGTATGGCCCATGCTCATTCCCGGGCCAAAGTTGGTGTAAGTAATCCCTTTTGGTGCGAGTGCTTCCAGGAGCGTCCGTATTACAGAGTCACTACCCGGGTCCCAACCGGCGGAGATTACAGATACAGCGTTCTTTCTCCTGGCAACTTCATCCAGTGATGCACGTAGTTGCACTATCTGCCCGTGGATATCGAAACTATCAACCGTATTTATCCCCTGCTCCAAACACTCTTTGGCATACTTCTCCACACTTCTGGTAGGAGTACAAAGGATGGCAACATCCGGATCCGTCAGCTCAGACACCGTAGACACAACGCTATATTGCTTCAGTTCGGATGGTACATTTGTGGCATCCCGACGTACTATACCTGCAACCTCAAAGTCCGGTGCACTTTCAAGTGCCTCCAGCACATATCTACCAATATTTCCATAGCCGATAACGGCTGCTCTGATTTTTTTTGACATAAATATTTTCCTTTAATATGTTTTATTTCTCCACTACTCACCTCTTATTATTAAGAATTACAAAAATAGACAAAAAGGTGAAATATGAAAAGGATGATCTATTCCATTCGGGCTGTTTCATCTTCTGAAAACTCATCACTCTCCTCATCACTCTCCTCATCACTCTCCTCATC
>JADKLW010000198.1_pt1 | contig 31479 bp, 24 predicted proteins | sample 8641881 | NCBI WGS metagenome assembly JADKLW01 (sample SAMN16272185, study PRJNA661076) | feces metagenome | isolation source: fecal sample from diarrhoea affected cattle B | host: Bos taurus | place: South Africa: Lokaleng Village, Mahikeng | collected 2019-09 | reverse complement strand
CTAGCTGGCCGCTTCGCTCGGCGTGTCGCGCAAGGCCTTGGCCAGATACTCCTCGGACTGCATCTCGACCAGCCGCGACACGGTTCGCTGGAACTCGAAGGCTGTCTTGTCGTCGAGGCCCAACTGCTCGAGCGGCACGGCAAAGCTGGCGCCCAGCTTGACGCCCCGATCGTAGAGATTGTCGATCAGCAGGATGAAGCGCTTGGCTGCGTCCGACCTGGTGCGATCCATCTGCGGCACGCCGTCGATGATGATGGAATCGAACTGGTGGGCGATGCGCACGAAGTCGCGCGAGCCGAGCGGCTTGTCGCACAGATCGGCAAAGCCGAACCGCGCCGCGCCCATGGCTACGAGCGGCACATGAATTTGCCGCCCGATGCTCTCGACCACGCCTGGAGTGCCCGGCTCGCCCCCGGTAATGCGCAGCCAGAGCCGGTCCATCTCGGCCTTTGCCTCCGGCCCGGTGCCGAAGGCATAGACATGCTGGCCGGCAAACTTCATGCGGCGATAATCCTGCACTGCCGCCAGCCCGGCGACCAGGGTATGCCGCTTGAGCAGGTCGATGAAGGGCAGGAAGAGCTGGCGGTTGAGGCCGTCCTTGTAGAGCTCGTCCGGCACCACGTTGGACGTGGCCACCAGCGTTATCCCCTTGGCGAAGAGCTTGTCGAACAGCCGGTAGAGCAGCATGGCATTGGTGATGTCATGCACATGGAATTCGTCCAGGCACAGCAGCCGCAAACCCGACCTGACGATGGGCTTGACCACCGCCTCTACCGGATCGGCATCGCGACCCTTGTCGCTCTTGCGGAATTTCGCCATGCCGGCATGGATCTCGTCCATGAACTCATGGAAGTGCACCCGCCGCTTGTGCCGGGTCGGTGCGGCGGCAAAGAACAGGTCCATCAGCATGGTCTTGCCGCGCCCCACCTCGCCATGGAGATAGAGCCCGCGCGCCGGTTCGCCCTTGTCGAGCAGCTTGCCCAGCAGCCCCCTGGGCCGGCTTGCTTCAAGCCCGGCAAGTACATCGTCCAGAAGCGCAGCCGCCTCGCGCTGCGCCGGGTCGGCCGCCAGCACGCCCCGCGCTACCAGGCCCTGGTATGCGGTTGCGACGGGGCCGGAGCTGGATGAAGTGGTCGCCACGGGCAATTTGGCTGAACTCGGGTAGGTTTTCGGTCAGGCCGAGGCGGGAATGATAATGTTCGACCGCCCGATGGTGTCGGCGCGAACGAAAGAGCGAAGCCGACCGTGTGGATCGGCTTCGCCAGAAGTTCAGCGGCTCATCGAGATGGCCTGGCCACCACTGATGGTACCGATATAGCGGCCGGCGCTTGGTGCGAGGAAGGCCGCGATATTGCCGTTCTCATCATAGAGCTGGAGCTGGCTGCCCACCTGCTGCCAACCGGTCACCGAGGCGATCTGCGGCACGGTGCAACCCGGGGCAGAGGCGCGGTAATAGCTGGTGCCGGTCTTGGAAGTCATCGGCAGGTTGATGCGGCAGGTTGCGGCGCCTGCAACCACGTTCCACACCCCTTCCGGACCGGTGCTCATGCCACCGGCGCCTGGCTGGGCCAGCGGATCGAGCGACACGATCGAGCCCCCCGGAGCAGCAGTGGTCGCCGTGCCGGGCGTTGCCATTGCGGTCTGTGACTGGAGGCCACCGAGAACCGGCTGGCCCGACAGACCCGGCGCCGGCGTACCGGCTGCACCGAGCGCCGGCAAAGTGCCTTGCTGAACGGTGGAGGTCTGCACCGGCTGCAGCTGCGCCGGCGCGCCGATCGTGTTGAGGTTGGCCGTATTGGAACCGGTGGACTGGCACGCCGCCAGGACCACGGCAATTGCCGCCACGCCTACCGCGGACGACCCGCGCTTCCAAACCATCATGGGTTCGCTCCTGCCCTAGGGCTTAACAAAGGTTAACAGCTGGGCTGGCTTATAACCAAAGCCCGGCCAGCGTACAACAGTCCGCCCGCATGTGAGCCAAGGATAACAACATGGCAAATCATGGGTCGGACGCCGCCATCTCCTTCAACAGATCCGCGGCCAGAACAGTTGCATCGCCGGATTCCTCTTCCGGCACCTGTACCGGGACACCCTCGCCGCCAAACAGATTCGGCACTCCGGGCAATCCGCCCTCGCCCTGCTCCATCGGGTGAAAGCCATAGGCGCGCAGCGCCACTGCGAGCGCCCGTGCAGTCGGCATGTCCTTGGCGCGGGCAATGATCTTGTAGGCCATGCAAGCTCCTTGGTTGCGCCGATCCTGAAGCGGATAGGCCTGTCGGGCAAGGACTATCTGGACAGGCTCATCCACACCTGTGCCAGGCAAGAACGTGGCGACGGCCAAGTTTTTGGGGCGCGATATGAGCCACCCCGGGGCGATATCGCGCCCAGCCATTGCCAAGCCTTCATCAAAGTGTTGCATTCGCTGCCTCGTGCCACCTGACTCACCGGCCCGGAGACCCAATGGGCGCCTATATTCTTCGCCGCCTGCTGCTGATGATCCCGACCGTGTTCGGCATCATGGCCATCTCGTTCCTCATCACCCAATTTGCCCCCGGCGGTCCGGTGGAGCAGGCGCTGGCCAATCTCTCGGGACAGAATTCCTCGGTCATGGAGCGTGTATCTGGCGGCGGCGGAGGCGACCTGGCGGGCCAGGCGCCGCAACCGCGCCAGATCGGCGCCGGGGGCTATCGCGGCAGCCAGGGCCTGCCACCGGAGCTGGTCGAGCGCATCGAAAGGCAGTTCGGCTTCGACAAGCCACCGCTCGAGCGCTTCGGCATGATGCTGTGGAACTATCTGCGCTTCGATTTCGGCGACAGCTACTATCGCGACATCTCGGTCATCGACCTGGTGCTGGAAAAAATGCCGGTATCCATCTCGCTGGGCCTGTGGATGACGCTCATCGCCTATGGCATTTCCATCCCGCTGGGCATCCGCAAGGCCATCAGTGATGGCTCGCGCTTTGATGTCTGGACCTCGACCGTAGTCATCATCGGCTATGCGATACCCGGATTTCTGGTCGGCATCGCACTGATCGTGCTGTTTGCCGGGGGCAGCTTCTGGTCGATTTTCCCGCTGCGCGGCCTGACCTCACCCGGCTTTGACAGCTTTCCCTGGTGGCGGCAGATACTCGACTATTTCTGGCACCTGACCCTGCCCATCATCGCCATGGGGCTGGGCGCCTTTGCGACCACGACGCTGCTGACCAAGAATTCCTTCATCGACGAGATCGGCAAGCAATATGTCACCACCGCGCGCGCCAAGGGACTGACGGAAAACCAGATCCTCTACCGGCACGTTTTCCGCAACGCGATGATGCTGATCATTGCCAGTTTTCCCGGCGCCTTCATCGGCGCCTTCTTCGGCGGTTCGCTGCTGATCGAAACCATCTTCTCGCTCGATGGCCTGGGCCTGCTCGGCTTCCAGTCGGTCGTCAGTCGCGACTATCCGGTGGTTTTCGCCACGCTCTACATCTTCTCGCTGCTCGGGTTGGTCATCTCGCTCATTTCCGACCTGGCCTATATGTGGGTCGATCCGCGGCTCGATTTCGAAAGTCGCGAAGTATGACCGAGATGTCGACCCAGGCCGCAGCCATCGAGACGCCGCGCAATCGCCTGCTCTCCCCACTCAATGCGCGGCGCTGGGCCAATTTCCGGGCCAATCGGCGGGGCTACTGGTCGCTGTGGCTGTTCCTCGCGCTGTTCCTCGCCACTCTGGGCTCCGAATTCATCGCCAATGACCGGCCGATCGTCGTCTCCTACCAGGGCGAACTGCTGTTTCCGGCCTTTGTCGACTATCCGGAATCCCGTTTCGGCGGGTTCCTCGCCATCACCAACTACCGCGACGATTTCATCGCCGAGGAGATCGCCGCCAATGGCTGGGCACTCTGGCCGCCCATCCGCTTCAGCTATGGCACGGTGGATGGCTTCCTGCCCTATTCGGGGGCCGTGGCGCCGAGCTGGACCATGAGCCAGGCCGAAAACTGCGCCCGCTATCCGCTGCAGGAAGCCGATCCCAATTGCCACTGGGGCAATTTCCACTGGCTGGGCACCGATGACAGCGGCCGCGACGTGGTTGCCCGCCTGCTCTATGGCTTCCGCATCTCGGTGCTGTTCGGGCTGGTGCTGACCATCTGTTCCTCGGTGATCGGGGTGGCGGCCGGCGCCGTGCAGGGCTATTTCGGCGGCTGGGTGGACCTGCTGTTCCAGCGCTTCATCGAAATCTGGACGTCGATCCCGGCGCTCTACCTGCTGCTCATCATCTCCTCGGTCATCGCCCCCAATTTCTGGGTGCTGCTCGGCATCTTGCTGCTGTTTTCCTGGGTGGCGCTGGTGGGCATCGTGCGGGCCGAATTCCTGCGGGCCCGCAACTTCGAATATATCGCTGCCGCCCGGGCGCTGGGCGTTTCCAACTTCACCATCATGGTGCGGCACCTGATGCCCAATGCCATGGTGGCAACCCTGACCTTCATGCCCTTCATCCTCTCCGGCTCGGTGGTGACTCTGACCTCGCTCGACCTGCTCGGCTTCGGCCTGCCGCCCGGCTCGCCCTCGCTGGGCGAACTGCTGGCCCAGGGCAAGAACAACCTCCAGGCCCCCTGGCTGGGCCTCACCGGCTTTTTCACCATCGCCATCATGATGACGCTGCTGGTCTTCATCGGCGAAGCCGTGCGCGACGCGTTTGATCCAAGGAAGTCGATGGGATGACCACCCCCCTCCTCTCCATCCGCGACCTGACCATCAGCTTCGGCGCCAATGAAGCGACGCGGCGAATCGGCTTCGACATTGCGCCCGGCGAGACCCTTGCGCTGGTGGGCGAGAGCGGCTCGGGCAAGTCCGTGACGGCCCTGTCGGTGCTGCGCCTGCTGCCGCCGACGGCCGCGGTCAACGGACATATCCTGTTCAAGGGACGCGATCTTGCCACCGCGCCCGATGCCGAACTGCGGGTCGTGCGCGGCAACGATATTTCCATGATCTTCCAGGAGCCGATGAGCTCGCTCAATCCGGTACACACGGTGGAAAGGCAGATCGGGGAGGTGCTGGCCGTGCATCGGGGCCTGCGCGCCACGGCGGCGCGCAGGCGCACGCTCGAACTGCTCGACGCCGTGGGCATTCCCAATCCGGCCAGTCGCCTCGGCGCCTATCCGCACCAGCTCTCGGGCGGCCAGCGCCAGCGCGTCATGATCGCCATGGCGCTGGCCAATGAACCGGACCTGCTGATCGCCGACGAGCCGACCACCGCGCTCGACGTTACCGTGCAGGCGCAGATCCTGGCGCTGCTCAAGGAACTGCAGAGCCGGCTCGGCATGGCCATGCTGTTCATCACCCATGACCTGGGCATCGTGCGCCGCATCGCCGACCGGGTCTGCGTCATGACCGATGGCGAGATCGTCGAGACCGGCAGTGTCGAAGCGGTATTCTCCAGCCCGCAGCATGCCTATACGCGCCACCTGCTCGCCGCCGAACCGCGCGGTAATCCGCCGGCCAGCGACCCTGGGGCGCCGACCGTGGTCGACGTGCGTGACCTCAAGGTCTGGTTCCCCATCAAGCGAGGCATTCTCCGGCGCACCGTCGGACATATCAAGGCCGTGGACGGCGTCGATCTCGCCATCCGGCGCGGCGAGACGCTCGGCGTTGTTGGCGAAAGCGGCTCGGGCAAGTCGACGCTCGGCTATGCCGTGCTGCGCCTGCTGCCAGCGCAGGGGCGCATTGTCGTGCTCGGCAACGAGGTCCAGTCCCGGTCGTGGAAGGCGATGCGCCCGCTGCGCGCCGACATGCAAATCGTCTTCCAGGATCCGTTCGGCTCGCTCAGCCCGCGCCTCTCGGTCGACCGCATCATCGGCGAGGGGTTGGCGGTGCACGCGCCCCAGATCAGCGCGGCCGAGCGGGATGCGCGTGTGGTGAAGGTCCTGGAAGAGGTGGGGCTCGCGCCCGAAACGCGCTTCCGTTACCCGCACGAATTTTCCGGCGGCCAGCGCCAGCGCATCGCCATTGCACGCGCCATGGTACTGGAGCCCAAGTTCGTCGTGCTGGACGAACCCACGTCGGCCCTCGATGTCTCGATCCAGGCGCAGGTGGTGGACCTGCTGCGCGATATCCAGCAGCGTCGGAACCTGACCTATATGTTCATCTCGCACGATCTCAAGGTGGTGCGGGCGCTGGCCAGCCAGCTGATTGTCATGCGCAACGGCAGGATCGTCGAGCATGGGCCGGCGGCCGATATCTTTGCGGCGCCGCAGTCCGACTATACCCGAACCCTCATGGCCGCCGCGTTCGACGTGGCCACGCCGGCCCCTGTCGCGCAGTGACTTTTGCGCTTAATCTCCAAGCAACAAAATTCTGGAGCCGTCCGATGAAACTCGCACCCCTCGTCGCCGCTGGCGCATTGCTCCTCGCCCTGCTGAGCCCTGCCGTGGGGCAGACGCCCACCGATGTCTGGACGCATGCGGATTCGCTGACCGACAGCCCGAAATACCCCGAGGGCTTCAGCCATTTCGACTACGTCAATGTCGATGCCCCCAAGGGCGGTACGGTGCGCATGGGCGGCATGGGGGGCTTTGATACCTTCAACCCCATCCTGCCAAAGGGTGAGGTGGCAGGCGGCATCGGCCTGCTCTACGAAACCCTGCTGACGCCGTCGCTCGATGAGGTCAACACCTCCTATGGCCTGCTGGCCGAGGCGATGAAGGTCGCGCCCGATTATGGCTCGGTCACCTTCCGCATGAACCCCGATGCAAAGTGGCACGATGGCGAGCCGGTCACCGCCGAGGACGTCGTCTGGTCCTTCGACAAGACGCGCGAACTCAGCCCCAACTCGGCCCAGTATTATGCCAATATCACCAAGGCTGAAGTTACCGCCCCGGGCGAGGTAACCTTCACGTTCGATCAGACCGGCAATCGCGAACTGCCCCACATCCTCGGGCAGGTCATGGTCATGCCGCAGCACTGGTGGGAGGGAACCGACGCCAAAGGCAACAAGCGCGATATCGGCCAATCGACGCTCGAGCCGCCGCTGGGTTCGGGACCCTATCGGCTGGAGAGCTTCGATGCCGGCCGCACCATCACCTACAAGCGGGTCGAGGAGTATTGGGGCAAGGACCATCCCACCCAGGTGGGGACCAACAACTTCGACGAGTACCGCATCGAGTATTTCCTCGACGAGACCGTGTGGTTCGAGGCCTTCAAGGGCGACCAGTTCGACTGGTGGAATGAATATACCGCCCGCCGCTGGGCCACGGGCTTCGATTTCCCCGCTGTGCAGCAGGGCCGCGTCGTCCAGGAATTGTTCCCACAGGACTATAACGGCAATGGGCTGATGGTCGGCTTCATCCCCAACCTGCGCCGCGAGAAGTTCCAGGATCCGCTGGTGCGGGAGGCATTGAACTACGCCTTCGACTTCGAGGCGCTCAACCAGACCCTGTTCTATGGCCAGTACGAGCGTGTCGACAGCTACTTCTTCGGCCTGCCCTTCGCCTCGAGCGGGCTACCGGAGGGCGAGGAACTGGAGGTGCTCAACTCGGTCAAGGACCTGGTACCGCCGAGCGTCTTCACTGAGGCCTACACCAACCCGGTCAGCGGCGATCCGGGCAAGCTGCGCGCCAATCTGCGTGCCGCGCTCGACCTGTTCACCCAGGCGGGCTACAGCCTCGAAGGAACAAGGCTGATCGATGCCAATGGGCAGCAGCTGAGCATCGAACTTCTGAGCCACCAGGCGTCGCTGGAGCCTATCTTCCAGAACCTGGTCAACAATCTCGGCCAGATCGGCGTCGCCGCCACCATCCGCTTCGTCGATACGCCGCAATATATCAACCGGCTGCGCAGCTTCGACTACGACATGATCTATACCCAGTGGCGCCAGTCCTTCTCGCCGGGCAACGAGCAGCGCTTCTTCTTCGGGTCTTCGACCGCCAATGAAGAGGGCAGCCAGAATTATGCCGGCATCGCCGATCCGGGCGTGGATGCGCTGATCGACAAACTGGTAGTCGCCGACGACCGCGAGACGCAGTTGGCCGTGACGGCCGCGCTTGATCGCACCCTGCTGCACAACCACTATGTCGTGCCCGGCTATACCCTGCGCAATGCGCGCATTGCGCGCTGGGATCGCTTCAGCCACCCCGAAGAGCTGCCCGAATTCTCCTCGGGCTTCCCCACCATCTGGTGGTGGGATGCGGAGAAGGCGGCCAAGACGGGTGGAGCCGGATCGTAGCCGGTAGATGCGTGCACTCACCACGCGTCACCCTCGGGCCTGACCCGAGAGCTCTATACTGGCCAAACCCTGGTTAAGTGTAGTGTCCTCGGGTCAAGCCCGAGGATGACGATCGAGTTTGGCAGCCTTCCGGCTGTCCACCCCCTAGTAATCGCGCTCGTAGAACACGCCCAGGCTTGAATTGCCGTCCTGGGTGGCGGCGCCGGTGACCTTGAGGTCATCGGTGACGTCGAGGTTGATCGTGACGCGGTTCTGGCCATTGGCGCCGGCCTGCACGCCCAGATAGACGTTGTCCTGGATATAGGTGCCGGCTTGTACCGCGATATTGCCGCGGTCATCGGTGACCACGTCGAGATCGGCCAGACCCGCCGCGCCGCGCAGGCCGTCCACAAGCCCACCGCCGCCACCGCCAACCAGTTCGGCCGCCGCGGCCGCCAGGCGGGCCAGCTGCAGGGGCGAGAGTTCGCCCATCGAGCGGTTGAAGATCAGCCGGCTCAGCACCTCGTCCTGCGGCAGGGCCGGATTGGAGGTGAAGGTCACATCGATGTCGGAGGCGCGGCCCGCCACGGTCACGAAGACCGTGATGCCATCACCCTCGGTACGGGCCACGAGGTTGATGAAGGGGTCGAGGTCGCCCACCAGCGTGACCACGCCGCTCTCGAAGGTGACGCGCTGGCCCAGAATGGCCAGACGGCCGCGGATCAGTGTGAAGCCGCCCACCGGTTGGATATCGTTGAGCGGACCGGTGAGCCGCACGGTTCCGCCCATTTCCGCATCCAGCCCGCGGCCACGGATGAAGACCTGGTTGGGCGCGGTGAGATTGACATCGAGCAACAGGCCGGCGGGCCGGGTCTGGGGTATAGGCGCGCCGGTTCGGTCATCGATCCGGGCACGCTGGAGGGTCTGCTCCACCGCAGGCGGCGTATTGATGTGATCGACGTCGATCAGTTGCGCCCCGCCGCCGAAATTCTCCGGCACGGTGATATTGGCTTCCTCAACCGCCACATTGCCGCTGAGCAGCGGCGAGCCGGTGAGATTGCCAGTCAGCGCCAGATTGCCCGTCAGCGTTGCCACGAACAGGTTGCCGTCGGCATAGCGCGCCGAATTGAGTGCCACCCGCAAGTCAGCCGGGAAACCGCCCGAAAGCCCGATCGAGCCCGCGGCCGAAACAGTGCCGCCGCTGGAGAGGCTTCCCGAGAGGTTTTCGATCACCAGACTGGTGCCGCTCAGGCTTGCCGCGCCGGCAATGCCCTGCAGGCGCAGGTTGAGTTCGGGATCGACATAGCCAGCGCCACTGGTGGTGACGCGGCCGGAAAATTGCGGATCGGCCATGCTGCCGCTGACTCGAGCATCGAGCGCGAGCACGCCGCTCAACTGGCCACCACGATCGGCGAGGAAACGATTGCCCAGTGCCAGCGGGGCGGAGCCTTGCAGGCTAAGGTTGAGCCCCTCGCCCTCGAGCGGCACGGTGCCCGAACCGCGCAAGGTCAAGCCGCCCGAGCCGTTGGCGCTGAGCGAAGCCAGCGTCACGGTGCCATCGCGGAAGCTGCCATTGGCCGCGGCGGTCAGCGGCGCAATGCCGAATTCGCTGATCGCAGCCGCATTGACACCTGCGGCGCGTGCCTCAAAACTGACCTGCGGATCGCTGCTGTCGCCGCTGATGCTGGCGCGGCCATCGAGCGTGCCGGCCAGTTGCAGGTCCGGCATCACCGCATTGGCAATCGACAGCGGCAGGGCGTTGATGTCGAGGTCGATGGCCAGCGTCTCGCCGGCCGAACCGGTGGCGGTGAGCGAGCCGGAGCCCACATCGAACCGCACGTCATCGAGCGCCACATTCGATCCGGCCACCTGCAGCACGGTCGGTCGGGCCAGCCGCGCCGACAGCGAGCCCTGCTGCAACTGCGCCCTGTCCAACGCCAGGCGGAAGCCATCGTCGACGGGCGTGAGTGCGCCGGCCAGCTCCACATCGGTACCCGTGGCCAGCCGTGCCTGGGCGTCAAAACTCGTTGTCGTGCCGCTTTGCGTCGCCTGCGCCGTCAGTGTCTCCACATCGACACCGCCAGCCGACACGCCACTGGCATTGACTGCGCCATTGACGATGGGCACGCCAAAGAGGTCCTGCACCCTCGCATCGATATCGGCGGCGCGCACGCGGATGTCATTGACCACGAGGTCCCGCACGTCGCCGCGCATTGTGGCGCCCTGTCCACCCTCGACCGGTGCCAGTGTCACCTCCGCATTGAGCGCGCCCCGGGCTTCGAGCAGTGCGAGGGCGGCCGGCACGGAGATATCGGGGGAGATTATGGTCAGCCCGCCATTGAGGAGGCCTGTCGAGACCGTCCGCGCCACTCCGCCGGTGATCCTTGTACCGGCGGCCTGGAAGTCGATATCGGCCAGCGACTGCATATCCGGGGTGACGTTCACCCCCGCCGACAGCGTGGTGCGATAGCCATCAAGCGAACCGGAACCGGCAATATCCCCACTCAGGCCCTGGTCGGTATACTGCCCGGTAAAGCCCAGTTGTCCGTCGCGCAGGGCCCGCCCGGCCAACTCACCGCTGGCGACATTGGCGTCGAGATCAAGCGCTATGACACCCTCGGTGCCGGTGGCCGTGCCCACCACGGCCAGTGCGCCGCTCGCCTCGTCGGACAGCAGGCCCAGGTCGCTGAGATCGAGATTGAAGGTGAAATCGGCCGCCGTGCTGGCAAAGCTTCCGTCGGCCAGGATCTGCAGTTGCGGATTGGCGATACGGAAATCCTCGGCGGTCACGCCGGCCTCGGTACGCGCCACGCGACCGCTCAACGACACCGTGCCCGCCAGCAGCCTATCGGCCACTTCGTCATCGATGGCGAGATCTGTGCCCGAGCCGTCGAGCGCCAAGTCGAACCCACCGCTGAGCGGCATGATCGAACCATTTGCCTGCAGCTGCAGCGCCCCATCCAGCTCGCGGCCGGCGAGGCCAGAGAATGGCGCGATGCTCGCCGTTTCCAGGTTGATATCGCCGCGGAAATCGAAGCCGTCCAGTTGCCCGCTCATGACCGCCGTCAGCGCAGCGCCGGAGACGCGGAACTCGGCAAGTTGCACCGGCTCTCCCGCATTCCACAAGCCAGCCAGGCCAAGGCCGATGCTTTCGCCCAGAGCCGCCTCTATCTCGTCAGAGCCGGTTATTCCCGAAACTTCGCCATCGCCATTGAAGGTCACCCGCCGCGCGGCAGGATCATCCAGCGCCGTGGCCACGCCACCCAGGGCCAGGGTCACGTTCTCGGCGGCAAAGCCCGGCTGTTCGAAATTGGCCACAGAGAGATTGGCAGACCAGTCGGTGCCACCTGTAGTGCCGGCAGCCTCGCCCCCGAAATCGACGCTGAGTTGCGCCGAACCCAGTCGCGTCGCGCCGCCCGGCAATGGCAGGACCACAGTGCCGCCAGCGGGGTCGGCCACAACCGCATCAAGCGTCAGCGAGCGCAGGAAATTGTCCGCTGTCGTCTCGGCCGCAGCTTCGAGCGAGAGTTGGCCACCGGTCAGCCGCAGGCCCGAAATGGAAATCCCGCCCTCCGAGCGCATCAGCGCGTTGACGCTCAGCGCCGTCTCGGTGCCGAAGAAGGGGCGATAGGGCGCGGCAATCAGGGTGGCAAGCGGCCCGCGCAGGTCTGCGGCGATGGCAAGGCCCTCGGACTGCTGGTTGATCGTGGCGACGCCCGACAAGGCGGTCTGGCCATTGGCCTCCAGCACAAGGTCGGTGCGCAGGTCGCTCACCGGCCCGCTGCCGTTGAGCGTCAGGGTCACTGCCGGGCGACCCTCGATGTTGAGCAGGTTGGCGATGACGCCATTTTCCGGCTCCACCAGCGACAGACCCAGATCCACCGTGTTGGCTTCCCGACGATAGGCCACGTCCAGGTCGAGCGTGCCGCCCGGGCCATCGAGCCGCACGATATCGAGATTGGCATCGAGATTGCCGCCATCCAGCGTCATCGCACCGGTGAGCGAAATTTCCGAACCCAGCCCGAACACGTCCTCCCCGAAGGTGATCGTGGGGATGCTCAGTTCCTCGAGGATGATCGCCACGGGAAATTCAGGAATGGAAAAACCGCCCGCTTCAGGCGGGGGGAGATCCACCGCGCCCTCGACGGGAACCGCGGTGCGCAGGAATTCGATGGAGTCGGCGGTCAGGGAGCGGACTTCGAGCCGGCCCATGAACAGGGCCGCCTGGTTCCAGGTGAGGGCGGCATTGTTGACCCGCAGCCAGACGCCCTCGGCATCGGAAATGGTGATTTCGCGGATCGAGACGTCCGAGCCCAGGACCCCCTCGATATTGGAGAGCCTGATCTGCCGTTCCGGCGTGGACAGGCGGTCCTGGACGAAATTGGTCAGCCAGCCTTTCTGTTCCTCGTCGCCCATGCTGAGCACGTCCTGCGCCCCGACCGGCGCGACAAGCCCGAGGAGCATGAGGAGGAACAGGGCCAGCCAGCGCGGCATTGCGAACCACCGCCCCATCAGAATGCCTGCCCTATACCGACATAAAGCGCGTAGTCGGGATCGCTTGGCCGCTTGTTGAGCGGCACGGCGACATCGAGCCGCAGCGGGCCGAGCCCGGTATGATAACGAACGCCCACGCCCGCGCCGAGGCGCAACTCATCCAGCGAAGGGAACCTGTCGGCCGCCACATAGCCGCCGTCGACAAAGCCGACCACACCGATATCGTCCGTGACCTTGGCGCGCGCCTCCAGCGAGGCTTCCAGCAAATAGCGACCGCCGGTGACCACGCCCGACCCGTTGTCGACACCGATGCTCTTGAAGCCGTAGCCGCGCACCGAGCCGCCGCCACCGGCGAAGAACAACCGGTCGGGTGGAATTTCCGCCAGATCAGGCCCCAGCAACAGGCCGCCCCTGAGGCGTCCCGCCAGCACGAACGCATCGTCCTCGCCAAAGCCAAAATAGGTGCGGCCTTCCGCCGTGAGCCGGGCGCCCGCATTGCCGTAGTTCAGTTCATAGAAGGGCTCGAGATTGACGGCGCCATACCAGCCCTCCGTGGCATCGGTCGGATCGTCGCGGAAGTCCAGCACCGCGCCGCCATAAACTCCTACCGTCCGGAACTCGCGCGTTCCGAACACGTCGTCGAACTGGGCGATCTCGAACTGCGCCCCACCCTCGAGACTGATCTGCTCGGACAGCATGTGGGTAAGGCCCAGCCGGCCCGATGCCGAGATTTCGGTATAGGTCGGATAGATGGTGCGCTCGGCCGACACGGCAGCGATGAGATCGGTATCGGGCGTCAGGAATCCGGGCTTGGTGAAGGTGCCGCCGAAGAAGTAGTCGAACTGGGCGGTATCGATCGGGTAGGCGATGCTGGCGACCCTTGCATCGAGCCGCAGGCGTTCGGCCTGCCCGAACAGGTTACGCCACAGGTGGAACGCCTCCAGGCCCAGCCCATCCACGGTCGAATAGCTGGCACCGACGCCGAACCGCCGCCCGGGCAATTCCTGGACGATGAGGTCATAGGGCAGCAGCCCGTCCGCTCCGATGCTCTCGGCCGCTTCCAGCCGCGCCGCCCGGAACACTTCGAGCCGGTCGAGCCGCCGCTGCGCCAGCGCCAGCTCGTCCGGATCATATTCCTCGCCCACCGTCAGCCCGGTCTGGCGGCGCACGAATTCGGGATCCATGCGCTCGGTGCCGGTCACGGTGATGTCGCCAAAGGCTGCCCGGCGACCAGGATCGACGGTGATGGTGACGTCGACCAATCGGGTCGCATGGTCGGCCACCACGTCGCGGCCTTCGATCACCGCCTTGGCAAAGCCCTGCTGCCGCCAGGCTTCAAGCGCCAGTTGTTCGGCCTGCAGGACGACGGACGAGCGCGCCGGCTGACCCGCACCAAATCCGGTGCTGACCGGCAGCTCGACCTGATCGTACGGATCATCTGTCGGCGGCGCCTGGTTGGCGATGGTGACGCTGCTGAAATGAAACAGCGGACCCGGATCGACCACGATGGTCACGTCCACCGGATCGGGCAGGTCGACGTCGGGCGCCAGCGTGGTCACCTCGGCCCCGCCAATGCGGATACTCACCGCGCCGCCGTAGTGACCCTCATTGTAGAGAGCCGCAATGATGCGGCGATAGTCGCCCCGCGCCTTGGCGAGAAGCCCCGCCGCACCCGAGGCCGGCTCGTCCTGGTCGGCCACCAGCGCCGAGGCATTGCGCACGGCGTTTTCGACGGCGCCCGTCGCATTGATGGTGGTGATGACGGTATAGGGCTGCGGATCGGCGATGACATCGGCATCGCTCTCATCCTCGAAGAACTTGATGCCGAAAAGTTCGAACGCGACGGCGGGCGCCGCCGTCATGCCGAAACCGGCCAGGGCAACACACAGGGCGCCAATACTCGTTACCAGACGCGCGATATGCAGTGGACCAGTTCCCGCCCTTACGCTTCGACCTTGCGGCAGAAGCTCCATTTTGCTCGCGGAGCCAAAAGATTCCGTTAAGCACCTTCGCCGCCAGTGTAGAGCCGAGTGCCGCCGGGAACAACCGTTGCCAGCCCTGGCCTGAAACTGGGGGAGACCAGCGTGGCCAATGGGCAACGCCGATGCTGCCCCTGATCGGCCGGGCGGTTGACGCCTGTCCCCGCCGCGGTCCACCCTGAAGCCCTCCCGCGACCACAGGACTTTTCCCATGTATCCGCTGCTCGACCCCAGCCGCTTTGTTGTCTTCATCACCGGCGCCACCTCCGGCTTCGGCGCCGCCGCCGCGCGCCGTTATGTCGGAGCCGGCGGCAAGGTGATCGCCACCGGCCGACGCCGCGAGCGCCTGGTGGAGTTGCAGGACGAGTTGGGGGCGGACAACTGCCATATCGTCGAACTCGATATCCGCGATCGAGCCGCCATCGATGCCGCCATTGCCGCCCTGCCTGCGCCGTTTGCCGGCATCAACATCGTGCTCGCCAATGCCGGCCTGGCGCTCGGCCTGCAGCCCGCCGCCGAAACCGACATCACCGATTGGGAAACGATGATCGCCACCAATGTCACGGGCCTCGCCTATACGGTGCGCGCGCTGTTGCCGGGGCTGATCGAGCGGGGCGGCGGCCATATCGTCACCATGGGCTCGGTGGCCGGCGACTATCCCTATCCGGGCGGCTCGGTCTATGGCGCCACCAAGGCCTTCGTGCAGCAGTTCGCCCTCAATATCCGCTCGGACGTGCAGGGCAAGAATGTGCGCGTCACCAATATCGAGCCGGGCCTGACCGAAACCGAATTTTCCCTGGTCCGCTTCAAGGGCGACCAGGACAAGGCGGCCAAGCCCTATGCCGGGACCAAGGCCATGAATGCCGATGACATTGCCGAGGCCATCTTCTGGACCACGAGCCTGCCCGAGCATGTCAACGTCAACCGGCTGCAGCTGATGGCCACGACCCAGGCTTTCGGCCCGTTCGATATCTATCGCGAAGACTAGAGGCCGAGGAACCGGACCGTATCGGGATCGACCGGCACACCGGCCTCCCGGCGGCGGGCCATCTCTTCCCATTCCCGATCGCCGGGCGCCATGACGCGCTCGGCGCCGGGCCGCAACGGAGCCGCGCGAAGGCTGGTGAGATAGCGCGTGATCATCACGCCGAACAACTCGCGGCCGACAAACCGGTCGGGATCGATGACCAGCACGAAATGGCCCATATTGCGCGGCGTCGAGATATCGGGACCGCCATACATGGGGATGAAGTCGCTATCGAGCGTCGTCCCGGTGAGGAGGGCCGAGAACAGCGTCGCTACCCCCGCGAGGCCCGCGCCCTTGTAGCCATAATCCGCCCCGCCCAGCGGCAGCAGCATGTCGGCCGCGTGCGGGTCGGTGGTCGCCACCCCCTCCTCGTCCGCGGCCACGCCGCCAGGCAGTTGCTGGTTGAGCGATCGGTGCAGCAGCACCCGGTTCATCGGGATGGAGGAGGTGGCCATGTCGAGCAGCCAGGGCCGGCTGTCCGGCACTGGGGCGGCAAAGGCCAGCGGATTGGTGCCATGGAAGCGCGCGGCGCCATCAAACAGGGTGACCATGGAATCTGTGTTGGTGGTGGCAAAAGTCACAAAGCCCTGCTCCGCTCCGGCCAGCGCATAGGCCCCCGCAGCGCCCAGGTGTGAGGAGTGGTTTATGCCAACCGCACCGACGCCGGCCTCGCGCGCCAATTCGATCCCGACCTCCACAGCCTTGTAGGCGGCATAGTGTCCCAGCCCGTCATCGCCATTGACCATGGCCGAGCCGGATGCGCGGATATCCACCGTCAGCTGCGGATCGCGGTTGAGCCGCCCGCCGGCCAGCATGCGGCAATAGTGCTCCGTCAGGCGGACGCCATGACTGTCGATACCGGCCAGCGAGGCATGGAGCATGGCCTTGGTCGCCGCCGCCAGCGATGCTTCGCTCGCCCCCGCCTGGCGCAGGGCTGTCGCCACCTTGTCTTCCAGCAGTTGCGCCGGAAAGCGTCTTGCCGAACTGTCCATCATCAACCTCCACAATCGCACTGCGGGAGCACCAATCTCCCGGCCCCGACCACAATGCAACCGAGATTCCCACTTGCCCGGGCATGACAGGGCAAGGATCGCGCATTATGTTCAGGTCAAATGTTGAGACCATCCATGTCCAGTTCCATCGACCCCGTCACCCGCGACCTCTGGCACGTCATCGCCGCCTCCGACGAAATTCCTGTCGGCCTGGTCGAGACCACAATGCTGCTCGATACGCGCCTCGCACTGACCCGCGACGTTGCCGGCAATCCGGTGGTGTGGCTGCGCGGCAATGAGGAGCAGGGCGAAGAAGTCGATCCCGAATCCATCTTAGACCGCCTCCCCGCCATCACCGGCTATGGCTATATCTGGACCAGCCTGGGCAACCCGCCCGCAGAGCTCTTCCCCATTCCTGAATATGCCGAGCCCGACCGCGTCAACATGAGCTGCGGCTCGATCGGCATCCACGTCTCGGCCCCACGCGCCGTCGAGAACTTTCTCGACATGGGCCACTTCCCCTATGTCCATACCGACATCCTCGGCGCCGAGCCGCATACCGAGGTCAAGGAATATGACGTGGAAGTCTCCGAGGAGCGTGACGAGGTGCTGGCCACCCGCTGCCGCTTCATCCAGCCCATGGCCGCCAAGTCGGCCAGCGGGGCGATGGAGGTCGAATATGTCTATCGCGTGCCCCACCCCTTCTGCTCGGTGCTGTATAAATCCTGCCCCGAGGACGAAAGCCGCCGCGACGTCATCGCCATCTTCCTGCAGCCGCTGACGCAGGAACGCTGTCGCGCCCACCTGCTGCAGTCGATGATCGACTCCACCTCGACCATCACCGACCTGCGCCGCTTCCAGCAGACCATTTTCGGTCAGGACAAGCCGATCCTGGAAAACCAGTATCCCAAGCGCCTGCCGCTCGATCCACGCGCCGAAACGCCTATCCGGGCTGACAAGAGCGCGATCGCCTATCGCCGCTGGCTCAGCCAGAAGGGGATCACCTACGGCGTCATCCCGATGGCGAGCTGACATTGGGTGCGTTGAAGCAACCCCACTTCGTGCCGCCCCGTACGCCAGGGTGGCCGCAGACGACCTCATCCGATCGTGGCGCGATCCCAAATTCTCCTCGGATGACTGCATGACCCTGTCCCTCTCCGATCCCACCTGGTATCCCATCGCCTCCAGCGAGGACCTGCCCTTCCGCCATGTCTATCAGGGGCAGTTGCTGGGCCGCGAACTGGCGGTCTGGCGGGCCGACGACGGCAATGTGAATGTGTGGGAGAACCGGTGCCTGCATCGCGGTGTGCGGCTTTCCATCGGCGTCAACGAGGGAGCCGAGCTCAAGTGCCAGTATCATGGCTGGCGCTATGCCAACCGCTCCGCCGGCTGCACCTATATTCCGGCCCACCCTGCTGACGCGCCGGCGCGCCGCATCCAGAACCGCACCTATCCTGTGCGCGAGGCCTATGGCCTGGTCTGGTCGGCCGCCAATAACGAGCAGCCGTTTCGCCCCTTCGCCGGCGCCGAGGGCAAGGACTGGTTCGCGCTTCGGCCAATGCCGGTCAACGCTGCGCCCGAAGATGTAGTGGCTGGCCTCGTGGGGTTGGCGCCAGACGACCAGCCGGCCGATATCCTGCCGGGCCTCGCCGTGCGTTTCGGGGACACCTATTATTTCGTCCAGCCTGTCGATGCCGGCCGCGCCGTCATCCGCGGCCTGCTGGCCGGGCAGCCCGACGAGCCGGTGACCACCCTGCGCCACTACAACGAGCTGCTCGGCAATCTGCGCGACCGGCTCGAACGCGCCGCCACGAAAAAGCCGGCGCCCGAACCGCTCCAGCCCACTTTCGAGCGCGTCTCGGCGGATCTCGCCACCATGCCGGACATTGCCGTGCCGCGCGGCAATACCATCACCGTGGTGGTCAAGCGCAAGTGGACCAGCGCCGATGGCGTCATCGGCTTCGAGCTTGCCGGACGCGATGGCCACCTCCCCACCTTCCAGCCCGGGGCGCATATCGATGTGCACCTGCCCAACGGCATGACGCGGCAATATTCCATCACCAACGGTCCGGGCGAACTGATGAGCTATATCATCGGCGTCAAGCAGGAGAGCGCCGGCAAGGGCGGCTCGAAGGTGCTGGTGGAAACCGTGCGCGAGGGTGACCTGCTTTCCATCTCCGAGCCGCGCAACAATTTCCCGCTACGGCGCGACGCCACCCGCACGGTGCTGATTGCCGGCGGCATCGGCATCACGCCACTGCTCTCCATGGCGCGCTTCCTCGACAAGTCGAGCCTGCCCTACGAGCTGCACTATTTCACCCGTGCCGGCGAAACCGTCGCCTTCCGCTCCGAACTCGAAGCACTGCATGGCAAGGTGATCTTCCATATCGGCCTGCCCCGGTCCGAAATCGGATCGACCATAGCTTCGGCCCTGGGCCAGTGGAGCCTTGCCCAGCATGTCTATGTCTGCGGGCCCGGCTCCATGCTCGAGACCGTTCGCGCCACTGCCGCCAGCCAGGGCTGGCCGGACGAAGCCATTCATTTCGAGTATTTCAAGAACGACAAGCCGATCGACAATTCATCGTCCTTCGATGTCGAACTCGCGCGCTCGGCGATGACGCTGCACGTCCCGGCTGGCAGGACGATCCTCGAGGTGATGCGCGAGGCGGGCCTCACTGTGCCGTCCTCCTGCGAGCAGGGCGCCTGCGGCACCTGCCTTACCACGGTGATCGAAGGCGAAGTCGATCACCAGGATGTCTATCTCAACGACAGCGAGAAGCGCTCCAATACCTGCATGATGACCTGTGTATCGCGCGCAAAATCCGCCCGCCTCGTGCTGGATATCTGAGCCATGGCCATCACCCTCTACGACTTCGAGCTTTCCGGAAACTGCTACAAGCTGCGGCTGCTGATGGGCATCCTCAAGTTGCGCTACGACATCGTGCCGGTCGATTTCTTCCCCGGCCGCCAGCACAAGGCCGACTGGTTCCTGCGGCTCAATCCGTTTGGGCAGTTGCCGGTGCTCCAGGACGGGGATTTGACCCTGTCCGATTCCGGCGCCATCCTCGCCTATCTGGCCAAGAGATATGACGAGACCGGCCTCTGGTTTCCCGACGATCCGGCGGTAACGGCGGAGGTGCTGCGCTGGCATGGCGTGGCCGACGACATTACCGCGACCGCTTCGGCGGCCCGCCTGGCTTTGGGCTATTCCTACGATTTCGACATCGAGAAGGCCCAGCAGGGAGCGCACCGCATCTTCCGCATCATGGACGAGCATCTGTGGTTCGGCGAGCGCGAGGGCCGAGACTGGCTCTGCTCGCCCGCCCATCCGACCACGGCCGACATCGCCTGCTTCCCCTATGTCATGCTGAGCGAGGAAGGCGGCATCTCCCGCCAGGACTATCCGGCCCTGCGCCGCTGGACCGACCGGGTCCGCCGCATTCCCGGCTTTGTCGTCATGTCAGGAATTTTCCCCGCCGGCAGGGCGTTGGAAGAGGCGTGACCCGCCCCTAGCCCTGTGCCCGCAATCCCGCTATTGGCTTGTCCAATGCAAGGAGACTATCCATGATCATCGAGCCCAAGATCCGCGGCTTTATCTGCACCACCGCCCATCCTGTCGGCTGCGCTACCAATGTGCAGCGCCAGATCGATCATGTCGCGATCAAGGGAGCCATCCCCTCCGACCGCAAGCGCGTGCTCGTGCTTGGTTGCTCGACGGGTTATGGCCTCGCCTCGCGCATCGTCACCACCTTCGGCAGCAATGCCGATACGGTGGGCGTCTCGTTCGAGCGCGAACCGGGCGAGACCAAGCCTGCCTCGGCTGGCTGGTACAATAACCGGGCCTTCGAAAACCGCGCCGGGGCCGCCGGCCGCAAGGCCGTGACCATCGAAGGCGATGCCTTTTCCGACGCGGTCAAGGCCGAGACCATCGAGGCGATCAAGGCCAATCTGGGCCAGGTCGATCTCATCGTCTATTCGCTGGCCTCCCCGGTCCGCACCGACCCCAGCGACGGCGTGACCTATCGCTCGGTGATCAAGCCCTATGGCAGCGCCGTCACCTCCAAGACGCTCAATACCGGCACCGGCGAAGTCTCCGAGATTTCCGTCGAGCCTGCCACAGAGGAAGAAGCCCAGGCGACCGTCAAGGTCATGGGCGGCGAGGACTGGGAACTCTGGATCAAGGCGCTCGCCGACGCCGGCGTGCTGGCCGATGGCTTCCTCACCCTCAACTACACCTATCTGGGCTCCGAACTGACCTGGCCGATCTATCACAAGGGCACTTTGGGCAAGGCCAAGGCGGACCTCGACCGTGCCGCCGCCGCCATCCGGGCCACCCATGGTGACAAGGCCGCCAATGTCGTGGCCCTCAAGGCCGTGGTCACCCAGGCCAGTTCCGCCATTCCGGTCGTGCCGCTCTATGGCACCCTGCTCATCAAGGTCGAGGATGAAATGGGCTTGGCCGAAGGCCCGATCCAGCAGATCGACAGGCTGTTCCGCGACAAGCTCCAGGGCGACGTCACCCTCGATGACGAGAACCGTATCCGCGTCGACGACTGGGAGCTGTCCGAGACCATGCAGGCCGAACTGGCCAAGCGCTGGGCCGCGCTCTCGACCGAGACCCTGCCCGCCCTTGCCGACCTGCCGAAATACCGCGAGGAATTCCTCAAGCTGTTCGGCTTTTCCGTCGGCGGCGTCGACTACAGTGCCGACGTCGATCCGCGGGTCGTCGACTAAGTCAGCCTAAACAGGCGGATAGCGGTGCTCCACACCCTGCCAGTCGCGCAGGGTGTAGCGCCCGTCGGCGCCGATAATCGCATTGGCGCCGATCTCCACTTTGCCGTGGCCGCCCGGGAGGTCGAGTATATAGGTAGGCTGGGCCAAGCCGGATATCCGCCCGCGCAGCGCCGCCACCAGCGCCTGCCCTTCGGCAATGCTCAGCCGGAAATGGCTGGTGCCGGGGGCCAGATCAGGATGGTGCAGGTAGTATGGTTTGATGCGGCTTTCGACGAAACCCTTCATCAGCTCCGCCAGCGTTTCGACATTGTCGTTGACGCCCCTGAGCAGCACCGACTGGCTGATCAAGGTGATGCCGGCATCGGCGAGTCGCGCCAGTGCAGCGCTGACGTCGCCCGTCAGCTCACGCGGATGATTGGCGTGGACGGCAAGATAGGTCGTCTTGCCGCTGGCCTTGAGCGCGGCGACCAGCTCATCGGTGACGCGCTCTGGCTCCACCACGGGCACGCGGGTGTGAAACCGCACAATCCGGACATGCGGCATACCGGTAAAGCGCTGCAGGATTTCGGTCAGCCTTCTTGCTGAGAGCACCAGCGGATCGCCCCCGGTGAGGATGACCTCCCAGATCTCCTCATGCGTCGCGATATAGTCCATTGCCGCATCGAGCTCTATCGGCGTCAGCGTGCCCAGCCCCTGCGGCCCCACCATTTCGCGGCGAAAACAGAAGCGGCAATAGACCGGGCAGACATGCACCGCCTTGAGCAGGACCCGGTCGGGATAGCGGTGGACGATGCCGGTCACCGGAGAATGGCTGAGGTCACCGATCGGGTCCGCCCGCTCCTCCGGCGTGGTCACCAATTCGGCCGCGCTCGGCACGAATTGCAGCGCCATCGGATCGTCGGGATCGTTCGGATCGATCAGCGCCGCCATGGCGGGGGTGATGGCGATGGCGTATTTCTCGGCCACGGCGTCAAGGCCGGTGCCGTCGCTCAAGCCGGCGGCGACGAGGTCGCCAACGCTCCGGATCGGTCGCTGCGGGCTCATTGAGCGACCGGCGCCCACAGCACCGCCTCGATCCGCGGCGCGCCGGTGGCCAGCAAGACCAACCGGTCAAAGCCCAGCGCCACTCCGCTCGCCTCGGGCATCAGCGCCAGCGCGGCGAGGAAATCCTCGTCCAGCGGGTAGCGCTCGCCATAGATGCGCTGTTTCTCCGCCATTTCCGCCTCAAAGCGGCGTCGTTGTTCCGCGGCATCGGTCAACTCGCCAAAGCCATTGGCCAGTTCCACCCCGCAGGCATAAAGCTCGAACCGCTCCGAGACCCGCCGGTCATCCCCTGCCCGCCGCGCCAGTGCGGCTTCGGCGGCGGGATAGCGGTCCAGCACCGTCACCCTGCCTATGCCCAGATGGGGCTCGACCCTGTCGGTGAGGACCAGACTGAAAAGGTAGCTCCAGCTGCGGTCCTCCGGCACGGCCATGCCCAATGCCAGCATCTGCGCCGCCAGCCTTTCGCCATCGGTCACGCCATCGGCATCCATGGTAGCCAGCAGGTCGATGCCGGCATGACGCCTGAAGGCATCGACGACACTCAGGCGCTCCGGCTCGGCAAAGGGATCGCAGGTCCGGTCACGGAAGCGCAGGTGGTCTACCCCCGTCACACGCGCGGCGATGCGCAGCATTTCGATGCAATCGGCGATGATCACGTCATAGGCTTCGCCCGCCCGATACCATTCCAGCATGGTGAATTCGGGATGGTGCAAAGCACTGCGTTCCCGATTGCGCCAGACATGGCCGAGGCTGGCAATCCGGGTTTCGCCCGCGGCGAGCAGCTTCTTCATGGTGAATTCGGGCGAGGTATGGAGATACATCGCCTGCCCCGTCCCATCATTGCCGATCATCGTCGTGCCAAAGGCATGCAGATGCGTCTCGTTGCCGGGCGAACGCTGCAGGCCGGGCGGATCGACGAGCAGGAAGTCCTGCCCGGCCAGATAGGTGCGCAGCCCCGCCTCGATCCGGCTGCGCGCCAGAAGGATCGGTCGCCGATCCGCATGGACGGCAGGCGACCACCAGGGCGATGGATTGGTCTCGGGCTTGCTCATGTGACCTTTATGACGGCCGGGCTGGCGATTTTGGTCGAGATAGGTTAGTTGGCGCACGAAAGTCTATTCCGGCGCGCGGGATGGTGCTGCCTCTACGACGCGCAACCGACAGGAACAAGGAAGAATAATGGTCAAGGTCATCGCCTCTTCGCTGCGCAAGGGCAACGTCGTCGAGCAGGACGGCAATCTTCACGTCGTACTGACGGCGGAAAATGTCCATCCGGGCAAGGGCAACTCCATCACCAACGTCAACATGCGCCGCATTTCCGATGGCGTGAAGGTCGTCGGCCGCTGGCGCACCGTCGAGATGGTCGAGAAGGCCGATGTCGACGAGCGCGAATACGACTATCTCTATTCGGATGGCGAAGGCCATCACTTCATGGAGCCGGTGAGCTACGAGCAGATCACTGTTTCGGACGACGTCGTGGGCGACCAGAAGGCCTACCTGACCGACGGCATGAAGGTCTATCTCAAGACCTTCGAAGGCAATGCGATTGCCATGGAACTGCCGCAGCGCCTGACTTTCGAGATCGTCGAGACCGAACCGGTGGTCAAGGGCCAGACGGCTTCCTCCTCCTACAAGCCCGCCCTGCTCAACAATGGCCTGCGCGTCATGGTCCCGCCCCATATCGGCACCGGCACCCGCATCGTCATCCTCACCGAAGACAATTCCTACGTCGAGCGCGCCAAGGACTGATGGCCGCTGCTGCCGAACGAAAAAAACGGGCCCCAGTGGGGCCCGTTTCTGTATCTGCGGTCAGGTAAGGCGCACTAGGCGGCCTTCTGGTTGGCACTGGACGTGGCGACCTGGGTCAGCTTCTTGTCCGTGGCAACTTCTTCCTGCAGGTTCTGGTCGAGCAGCGCGACGGCGTCGGTATGGCCCAGCTGCTGCGCCCAGGTCTTGAGCGTGCCGTAGCGGGCGATCTCGTAGTGCTCGACCGCCTGGGCTGACGACACGAGGCCGGCATCAAGAGCCTGGGTGCCCTTGAACTCGGTCATGATTTCCTTGCCCTCTTCGATGATCCCGAGGATGGCGTCGCAGGTCTTGCCGCGGGCGGGCTTGCCAATCAGCTCGAACACCTGCTCCAGGCGCTCGATCTGCCCTTCCGTCTCTGCAGCATGCTGCTCGAAGCCGGCGCGGACTTCTTCCGACTGGGCGGCCTTGGCCATTTTCGGCAGGGTCTTCAGGATCTGCTTTTCGGCGTAGTAGATGTCCTTGAGGGTGTCGAGGAACAGGTCGTCGAGAGTCTTTTCGCTAGCCATCGTTTGTCTCCGGTGAAATTTCGTGACGCTGCCTCAAGAACGACTGCCGAGGGCCAAAGTTCCGCGGGGGGATCGCATCTGGTCACCGCATGCCCGCCAGAATAGGCTGGCGGCCAAACCAGCGATCGGCTTGCCATGACTGCCCAGCTCTACCCCGCCGGCTTCTATCGGGATCGCCGCGCCCACACGGCCCATGCCGCCCGACGCATCCTCGACGTATTGCCGTCAGACCTGCCCCGACGCCGCATTGCCGATATCGGCTGCGGCACCGGGACCTGGCTTGCAGTTGCCCTGGACGCGGGCGCAGAAGGCGCCTTCGGCATCGAGGGTGACTGGGTGACGCCAGCCATGCTGGATGACCAGCGCATCGCCTTTTCGGCCCAGGATCTCGAACAGCCTTTCACCGGCCCCCGCGTCGACCTCGCCTTGTCGCTCGAAGTGGCAGAGCACCTGTCTCCTGTTCGCGCCGCCGGCTTCGTGGCCGATCTGGTGGGGCTGGCGCCGGCCGTACTGTTCAGCGCGGCCATTCCCGGCCAAGGCGGCGTCGACCACCGCAACGAGCAATGGCAGAGCTGGTGGGCGGCCCTTTTCGCCCAGCACGGCTACTCTGCCCATGACGTGATCCGCCCGGCCATCTGGAGCGACGAGGCCATTCCCGCCTGGTATCGGCAGAACGCAGTGCTCTATCTCGATGCGGCGACGGCCCAGACCCTGCGCCTCACCCCAACCGAAGCGGCCCTGCTCGACCGGGTCCATCCGGCCTTCTGGGAACGGGCAAATCGCGAGCTCCGCTATGCCAATGCGCTGCCGGAATCAGAGGTGTTGCGCCGGCAGGTGAAAGCAGTGCAGCAGTGACGGCACCTATCGCGCCGCCCACAGCAGCCCGCGCCGAAGGATTTCCCGCACTGGACCGCCGCCAAGCTCGTCGGCGGTGTGTCCCAGCGATGAATAGACCGGCTTATCCCCGTTTACGGATGGAAACGCTTGGCCAGCCAGACCATCTGGGCCCGATCCTGGAAGGCCTGACCACCCTCGTGGTTGTTGAATTCGTATTCTTCCATGGTCTTGTCGCTGCCTGCATAAGCGTTGAAAGCGCCATAGACGGTCGAGGGCGGACAGGTCTCGTCCATCACCGCGACCGAAAATAGCGCCGCCGCCTTGGCCCGCCGCGCGAAGTTGACGCCGTCGAAGTAGCTGAGCGTCTCGAAGACCCTGGCCTTCTTGTCCCGGTGCTGCGCCAGAAACCGCACGATCTCGAGATAGGGGTCCCGACCTGCTTTCTGCACCGCCCGCGGATAGTCGCAGAGGAAGGGCACGTCCGTCATCACGGCCTTGACCCGCGGATCGATGCCCGCCACCGCCAGCGAGATGCCACCGCCCTGGCTGCCGCCGCACACCGCGATCCGGTCCGCATCGACGAAATCCTGCGCCACCAGCATGTCGATGGCGCGCACCGCGTCGGTGAACACGCGGCGATAGTAATAATCGGCCTTGTCGAGGATGCCCTTGGTCATCATTCCCGGGCCTGAGGCCGTCGTGCCAACCGGGTCGGCCGTTGCGCCCATCGACCAGCCGCTGCCCTGCCCGCGCGTATCCATGCGGAAATAGGCGTAGCCCGACGCTGCCCAGTGCAGTAGCTCATGCGGGAAACCGCGCCCGCCACCATAGCCCAGATACTGCACCACCAGCGGCAGTCGGCCGCTGGGATTGGCCGGCAGTACCAGCCAGCCCTTGATGGGATGGCCGCCAAAGCCGGGAAAGGTCACGTCGAACGCCTCGACGGCCTTGAGCGTGGTGTCGGCCGGAACGATGTGCACGGCCCCACCGATCGACCTCGCCTCGGCAATGGTGGCTTCCCAGAAGGCGGAGAAGTCCCCCGGCATCTGCACGTTGCTCTGATAGGCGCCCAGTTCGGGCTGGATGAGATCGGGAAAAGGCACGCTGAACTCCTCGCAATGGCGGCTGAACATGCACCGGCCGGCGCGACCGCACCAGACCGGTCAGCAGACTTGGCCACAGCAAAGCCAGCTGGCCCGCAGTCAGAAAAGCGAGGGAGGCGGTATTTCGCCTAGGGTTTCAGCCCAGCCGGGACGGGTGGCAACTCGTAGAGCAGCGTGATCTCGATACGCTCATTGGCCGCCATATAGGGGTCATTGGGGAAAAACGGCTGCGCCGTGGAGCGGCCGACCACCGAGTCGATGCGGTCATCACTCAGCCCGAATTCGCCCAGGACCTGGCGGACCGTATTGGCACGGTCGGCCGACAGTTCCCAGGAACCGTAGCGCGGGTTGGCATAAACCCCGCCAGCAGCCGTATGCCCGACGATACGCACCGGGCTCGACAGCTTCTGCAGGATCGGTGCGATCGCCGCGATTGCCTGCCGCGTCACTTCGTTGGGATATTTCGAGCCTTCGGCAAACATCGGCCTGCCTTCCTGGTCGATGATGCGGATATTGAGCCCCTCGCTGGTTTCCTCGACCAGCAGGTTATCGGCAATTTCCGTGATATCCGGCATGGCCTGCCAGGCCTGGCGAATGCTGGCCGCTGCACTGTGGAACCCTTGGTCGTCCGTCGACTTGAGGTCGTATTGCGACAGCTTGGCCGCATCGAACTCGCTGCCGGACAGCTCATCCCGGCCGCTTAACGCGCCCTCGACGGTGCCGAATTCCTTGCCTTTGGGAGTAACGGACGCATCGGTCCGGTCCTGCGGGGTGGAGCCCGACATCATCGCATCGGCATTGTCGAGCGCCGTACCGCCCATCAACCCGCCCGAGCCACTGGTGGTCGGGGCAATATTGGGTGGCGCAAAGTAGGAGGCGAGACCCTCTTTCTGCTCGGGCGTCGTCATGCTGATCAGCCAGAGCAGCAGGAAGAAGGCCATCATTGCCGTCACGAAATCGGCATAAGCAATCTTCCACGCGCCGCCATGGTGGGCGTGCTTGTGCTTCTTGACCTTCTTGATGATGATCGGCTGGTCGAAGTTCGCCATTCTGGCTTCCTAGGGAGTGCTCGGCAGGTTGGACCCCACTTCTATGGGGCCGAGAATTCAGCTGTGCCGAGGCTGGATATCAGCTCGCGGCGGGCAGGTTGGCGGTCGCCTCGTCGATTTCGGCAAAGCTCGGACGGTCTTCCGACATCAGCGCCTTGCGCGCAAATTCGATTGCCATGACCGGCACCTGGCCGGAAATGTGGGCCAGCAGACCCACCTTGAGCGACAGGAAATACTTGGACTCGGCCTCGTAGCTATTGCGCAGCGACTGCGCAAAGGGGGCAAAGAACCCATAGGCGACGAACACGCCGAAGAACGTTCCCACCAGCGCGCCGCCGATCATGTGCCCCAAGACTTCAGGGGGCTCGCTGATCGCGCCCATCGTGTGGATCACGCCCAGCACTGCCGCGACGATGCCCAGGGCCGGCGTACCATCCGCAAGGGACTGGACGGCGCTGACCAGGCGTTCGCGCTCCTGGTGATGGGTTTCGAGTTCCTCGTCCATCAGGGCTTCCATCTCGTGGACATTGTTGGAGCCCAGCGTCACCATGCGCAGGTAGTCACAGACGAACTCGACCGCGTGGTGGTTGTTGGCAAAGGTGGGAAAGCGCGCGAACAGCGTGGATTCGCTCGGATTTTCGATATGCTGCTCCAGCGCGAGGATGCCCTTGGCCTGCACCAGCTTATAGAGACTGAATTGCATGCCCAGGAGTTCGACATAGGCGGCCTTGTTATATTTCGGGCCCTTGAACAGCGTGGTGAAGAGGCCCGCCGTTTCCTTGAGCACCGCGCCGCCATTGGCGATGACATAGGCACCAAGCGCGGCACCGAGAATGATCAGGAACTCGAAGGGTTGCCAGAGCACCTGGAAGTGCCCACCCACGCCGAAATAACCGCCGAGGACGGAGCCAACCACGATCACGATGCCGATTATAAGACGCATTGCACCAGAAACTCACTTGGAACGCCATCGTATCCAGGCCGGCACTATCGGTTGGTACGCCTTAACAGCGGGTTTATCCGAGGGTTGCAGTGGACAAGGGCTTCCATGTGCGGCGTGAGCTACCTCAGCATGCCAGCACCCAGACCGGGCCGGCATTGGACCCATATACCGTAGCGAGCCCGTCGGGTGCGGCGACAGGCAGGCCTTGGTCATGACCGGGCGAAAGGTCCGCCAGCACCATGACTTCATTGGTCCCCAGGCGACGGCGGAAGCCGAGCATGGTTTCGCCCAGATCCATCGGCTCGTAGCTTCCCCTGGCGAATACCTGCGGAAGGCGGCGCCTGAGGCGCAACAGCGTTTGCGTCAGGATGAGCTTGTCGTCCCTCTCGTCGTCCGGCGCCGCCAGGCGCTCGGCGAGCGCCGCGAAATCCAGCGGCCGGCGATTGTCAGGGTCAACGAAACTCTGCTCCCAGTCCTCGGCCCCGCGATAGATATCGGGCACGCCGGGTATGGTGAGCTTGAGCGCCGCCTGGACCAGCCCCTTGCGTCGGCCGATGGCCTGGAGCCGTTGGCGCGCGGCGTGGAAGCCGGCAAGAAAGGCGTCACTGCCGAGCGCCCGGTCGACCAAGGCCTCCACCGCGGCCTCATAGGTGCTGTTGTTGACACCCCAGTCGCTGTGGATGCGGGCCTCGCGCACCGATTTGACCATGGCTCCCTTGAGCCGCTCGGCCAAGCCCGTGGCATCGCCGTGAACCGGCCAGCCACCCAGTAGCAGCTGGAAAAACAGGTAGAGATCATTGGCCGAAACGACAACCTGCCCGTCCCCCAGCAGCATCTCGCGCCACGCGGGCAAGGCCTGGGACCAGGTTTGCGGCTCGTCCGCCACCGCTGCGATCATGGCCCGGGTATCTTCACCACGCTTGGTGTCGTGCGTCGAGGTGGCAATCATGCAATCGGGATGGGCCAGCAGGCGGCGCCGATTGCTGTCGTGGAATGCCTCAATCGACAGCGTGAACCTGTCGGGATGGGCACCGACCTCGTTGAGCGCGACCAACCGGTTATAGCGATAGAGCGCGGTGTCCTCGAGCCCCTTGGCCATGACCGGACCGGCATATTGCTGGAAACGGCCCACTGCGGCGGCGATATTGCCCGGATCGTATTCCTCGCCCAACTCTCCGCAGAGCAGCGCCTCGACGAAATCGAAAAGGCTTGGCTGCAGCAGCGGCTGGCTCCGGCGGCCGCGGGCGATTGCAAGGCCAATTTCCCGGCGGTCGCGTGCCGCGATGCCGGCATCGTCGGCATAGCTGCGATAGACGGCGAGTTGCGCGACTGTCTCGCGCAACGCCCTGCGCAGACCTGCTTCGGATAGGTCGCGTGTGGCAGTGACCGAATGCGCTACGGCCGCAAACCGCCGCGCCAGGCCAAACAGCTCGACGGTGAGCTCATTGTCCATGACGCGCAGCTTACACCGATAGGCTTCGGTTTCAGGGTCGGTGGCTGCGCCGGCAAAGTCGGCATAGGTCTGGGTCACCGCTGCCTCGCCACGCTCTTGCATCAGCACGCGCGTCAATCGGGCGCCGACTTCATAGCCGGTCGTGCCCTCGACGGGCCAATCGGCCCGGATCTGCTCATGCGGCCCCAGGATTTTTTCGACCACGAGATAGACCGGCCGCGCCAGGCTTGCCCGCAAGGTCTCGAGATAGCCCTTTGGGTCCAGCAGGCCATCGATATGATCGATCCGCAGGCCATCGAGCAACCCTTCCTCGACCAGAGCAAGGATCAACTGGTGGGCGTGAGCAAAGACGTCCGGCCGGTCGACCCTGAGGCCGGCGAGATCGCTGTTTATGAAGAAGCGCCGGTAATTGATCTCGTCGGCGCCAGTGGCAAAGTGGGCCAGCCGCCAGTGCTGGGTAGCGATCAGGCTGTCCAGCGCCCGCCACGAGCCCGGCTGGCCCTTGATCCCGCCATGGCCGGCAATCGCCGCTTCGGCGCTGCCGTGGCGTTGCAGCAGTTCCTCGGCGTCCTCCGGACGGACCGGCAGCTTTTCGGCATCGCCATAGGCCCAGACTGCAAAGCCATCCCCATCGGCCTTGAGCTCAAGGTCGCCCCGCGCCAGCGCCTCGGCATAGCTGGTGCCCAGGAAGGGCACCAGCAGCTTGCCATCCATGCCCGGCACGGGCGGGTGCCAGTCGATGTCGAACCAATCGGCGTAACGGCTGGCCGGCCCATGCTTGAGGACATCCAGCCAGAGCCGGTTATGTGCCCCGCCGACGCCCATGTGATTTGGGACGAAATCGAGGATCACCCCCATGTTCCGCTGCCGCAGCGCGGCGACGAGGGCCCGGAAATCATCCAGCGTGCCGAGTTCGGGATTGATCCGGCTATGATCGACCGTGTCATAGCCATGCGTGCTGCCCGGCCGGGCCATGAGGATGGGCGAGAGATAGGCATGGCTGACGCCCAGCTCGTCCAGGTAGGGAACGAGCGCTGTGGCATCGGCGAGAGTGAAATCCTTGTTGAGTTGCAGGCGATAGGTGGCGCGCGGTGGGATCACGAAGAGGCTCGCTGCTGGGGAAACGGGCATGGCTGACGCCCGGAATGTCTGGCAGAACGGGCTGCCCCCGGCTTCGTTCCGCCCCCGCTGTCGCGCGGGCCATCTCTCTGCGGCGCAAAGAAAAAGGCCGGGCTTGCGGCCCGGCCTTGAACGCTGATCTGATCAGCCGATGTGGTAGCGAAGCCCAGATTTGAACTGGGGACACACGGATTATGATTCCGCTGCTC
>JADKLW010000111.1_pt1 | contig 31540 bp, 28 predicted proteins | sample 8641881 | NCBI WGS metagenome assembly JADKLW01 (sample SAMN16272185, study PRJNA661076) | feces metagenome | isolation source: fecal sample from diarrhoea affected cattle B | host: Bos taurus | place: South Africa: Lokaleng Village, Mahikeng | collected 2019-09 | reverse complement strand
GGGTCGGTGTCGGGCAGCGCGCCGGCCCAGGCCGCCAGGGTCGAGGCGTCGACCAGCGACTCCTTCAGCCGATCGATCCGGGCGACCGCGCCGGCCAGCAGGGCGACGTGCCCGCGGCCGCCGGAGCCACCGTCGTGGTGGCGCAGCGCCAGCTCCTCGCGGTGCTCCAGCAGCAGCGCCACCCGCTCGGTGCGCGTCGCCGGGACGACGAACGGATCGACCCCGGCGTCGCCCGCCACGTCGCGGACCAGCCGGTGGCAGAGGTCGGCGAGCGTGGTCACCACCACGTCGACGGCCGGGGAGCCGAGTCGGGCCTCGAGCCGCCGGCGCGCCCGCACCGCGCCCGCCGGGCTGGCGACGAGGATGCCGATCCGCGACGGGTCGACCCCGGCCGCGGTGACCAACCACGCGGCGCGCGCGGCCAGGGTCTCGCTCTTGCCGGTCCCGGCCGATCCGACGATCAGCAGCGGGTCGGTCGACGACGGCGTGGTCGACCGGCTTCCGGCCCCCGCCGCGGCCGGGCGTGCCCCGTCCGGACCGCCGTGGGTGGCGGCCCGGACCTGCGCTCCGGATAGGCCGTCGAGAGGATCCAGCACTTCCCGTTAGTCTAGGTGGCCGATGTCGCTGCCTCCGCTGCCCGATTCCGCAACCTGGATTGCGGCGTTCAACCGGGCCACGGACGACGTCCGCGCGTACCTCGCCACCGTCACGACGACCGCCGACCGGCTCGAGGAGACCGGGGACCGTGGCGAGGGCGGCGACCGCACGCTCACGCTCGACGCCGAGGCGGAGACGCTGATCTTCGCGGAGCTCGATCGGCTCCACGCCGACGGCGCGCAGTTCACCGCGCTGTCCGAGGAGCGGGGAACGGTCAACTACGGGTCGCGCGACGTGCTGGTGGTGATCGACCCGATCGATGGGTCGATGAACGCCAAGCGCGGGCTGCCGTCGCACGCGGTCTCGATCGCGGTGGCGGTCGGGCCGAACGTGGTCGACGACGGCACGATGGCCGACGTCACCTGCGGGCTGGTCGCCGACCTGGGCGTCGACGAGCGCTGGACGGCGATCCGCGGCGAGGGCGCGTTCCTCGACGGCGAGCCGTTCACGGCTCCGCCCGAGGAGCGGCTGACCTCGGAGGGCCTGCTGGAGCTGGTCGCGATCGAGTCGGCGCACCCCCGGCACGTGATGGCCTCGGCCGACGCGCTGCTGGAGCACGTCCACCGGCTGCGCGCGACGGGCGCGATCGCGATCGCGCTCTGCCAGGTCGCCGCCGGACGGGTCGACGGGATGGCGTCGCTCTGGCGTTGTCGCGCGGTCGACGCCGCGGCCGGCCAGCTCGTCGTCACGGAGTCGGGCGGCGTGGTCTCGTTCGGCGACCTGGACGACCCGCTCAACTCCCCGCTTGATCTGGTGGCCCGCGAGCCGGTCGTCGCCGCCCGCACCGCCGCGGGCCTGGCCCGCGTCGCCCGCCTGCCGCACCGCTAGGGCGGGAGGCGCCCGGCGGGGCGGGGTCGAGCGGGTCGCACGCTGCACGGCGCCGCCGCGGGGTTGGCCGCGCAGCGGGCGACGCGCACACCGAGTCCTACGCGGCACGCCCCGCCGGTCGGGTGTGCCGTGCAGGGGGAGACACGCATACCGAGTCGCACGCTGCACGGCGCGTCCGCAAACCCCGCCGTGCAGCGGCAGACGCGCATACCGAGTCCTACGCTGCACCACGGGGTTCGGGACGAGGCCGTGCAGGGCTGGACTCGGCAACCTCGACGCCCCGAACGGTGTAACCCGTCGACGGGCCGCTTGTAAGAACAGGTGTTCGCCGCTACATTCTGGGTGAACTTAGAACTAAGTACATGTCTCCCGGCACGGTTCGGGATCGGCACCCCGCACCTCCCACGAACTGGTAGCCCCTATGTCCGACACGCCCAAGTCCGAGTCCCCGACCACCCCCGCCGCCGAGGCTCCGGCCGCGACGTCCCCCGCGTCGACGAGCCCGCGCGCCGCCAAGCCCGCCGCCACGAAGGCCGCCGCCAAGCCGGCGACCGCCAAGAAGACCGCCGCGCGGACGACCGCCGCCAAGACCGCCGCGGCGAAGAAGCCCGCGACGACGAAGGCCGCCGCCAAGCCGTCCGCGGCCACGAAGTCCACCGCGGCGAAGAAGCCGGCCACGACGCGCAAGACCGCCACGGCCAAGAAGCCGACGACGGCCAAGGCCGCCGGCGCGAAGCCGACCGCGTCCGCCCGCAAGCCCGCGGCCCGCAAGACGGCGCCGAAGACGACCGCCAAGGCCAAGCAGTCCGCTCCGAAGACGACGGCCAAGGCCAAGGCCGCGCCGAAGTCCGGCGCCAAGAAGACCCCGCAGGCCGCCCCCGCGACGTCGCTGTCGGGCGTCGCTGCCGCGCGCGTCGCGACCGCCTCGCGGATCGCTCGGGACGTTGCCGCCCAGGCCCGCGAGCTGACGCCGCGGAACGTCTCCGACGCCCAGCAGCAGGTCGCCAACGCCCGCTCGGCCGCCCAGTACGGCGCGGTCCAGAGCTTCCAGGCCGCGCAGCAGCAGGTCGTCCAGACCCGCGAGCTGGCGCAGACGGTCGCCGAGAAGGCCCTGCTGATCCAGGTCGGCGCGGTGCTCGAGGCGCGGGACGCCGCGACGTCCCAGCTCGCCGCCCAGCGCGAGGCCGCCCGGACCCGCGTCGGACAGCAGCGCGAGCGGATCGCCGCGCAGCTCCAGGAGCAGCGTGAGCGCGCCGCGGCGCAGCTCAAGACGTTCGAGCAGCGTGGCGCCGAGGCCCGCACCGGTTTCGAGCGCGACGCCAAGCGCGCCCGGACCCAGCTCGAGCAGGAGCTGCAGGGCCGGCGCTCGCAGTTCGAGAGCGAGCTGCGGGGCCGCCGTGCCCTCGTCGGCGACGAGCTGCGCGAGCGCCGCAACGAGGCCGAGGCGCAGCTACGCCGGCTGGCCGACGCCACCGCGATCCGCGAGGAGCTGACGACGCGGGCCGGCCAGGCCCAGGCGCTGGTCGCGTCCGCCGCGGGCGGCGCCCGCGAGCGCGTGCTCTCGCTGGTCTGAGCAGTTCGTGAGCGGTCGGCGTCGGATCCGCTCCGGCGTCGACTGCCGACCGCCCGTCCCGGCCGACGGATAGGCCGTGCCGCCGGGCGGCGAGTCGCCGCGCCCGGCCTGTCACAATCGGGGTATGCCTACGCGCGAGGAAATCCTCGAAGCCCTGAAGTCGGTGATCGACCCCGAGATCCGCAAGGACGTGGTCGAGCTCGGGATGGTGCGCGAGATCACGATCGGCGACGACCGGGTCGACGTGATGATCTCCCTGACGACCGGCGGCTGTCCGCTGCGCAACCACTTCGTCGTGGCGGTCCGCAAGGCGCTGCGCGGCCTCGGCGTCGACGAGTGCGGTGTCGAGTTCGACGTGCTCTCGCCCGAGGAGAAGGCGGCGCTGCAGAAGAAGCTCGGGATGAGCAGCGGCCTGCCGACCGGCGACGCGGCCGGACTGAACGCGATCCGCAACGTGATCTGCGTCGGCTCCGGCAAGGGCGGCGTCGGCAAGTCCAGCCTGACCGTCAACCTGGCCGCGGCGCTCGTCGCCGAGGGCAAGACCGTCGGCGTGCTCGACGCCGACGTCTGGGGCTACTCGATCCCGCGGATGTTCGGCCTCGGCTCGGACCGCCCGCCGATCTCGCCGCAGCGCAAGATCCTGCCGCTCGAGTCGCAGGGCGTGAAGATCATGTCGATCGGCTTCTTCGTTCCCGAGGACAGCGCCGTCGTCTGGCGCGGACCGATGCTGCACAAGGCGCTCAACCAGTTCCTCGAGGACGTCGAGTGGGGCGCCCTGGACTACCTGCTGATCGATCTGCCGCCCGGCACCGGCGACGTCTCGATGACGCTCGCGCAGCTCCTGCCCCAGGCCCAGTTCCTGCTGGTCACCACCCCGCAGCCGGCCGCCCAGAAGGTCGCCAAGCGCGCGGCCGAGATGGCGACCAAGGTCTCGCTCGACGTGCTCGGCGTGGTCGAGAACATGTCCGGGTTCACGACGCCCGGCGGCGAGCGCTTCCCGATCTTCGGCGAGGGCGGAGGCCAGGAGCTGGCCGACGAGCTCGACGTGCCGCTGTTCGGCAAGGTGCCGCTGACGATGCCGCTGCGCGTGCAGGCCGACGCCGGCGTGCCGATCGTCGCCGAGGACCCGAGCGACCCCGCGTCGCAGGCGGTGCGCCAGGTCGCTCGCGGCCTGATCGCCGTCGAGCCGCAGCTCCCGCCGGTGCTCGAGGACCTCGCCGAGCTGCCGGTGATGCAGCACGAGCCCAAGGGCGCGTCGCTGCCGATGGCCTAGGGGTCTCGGCTGCGCGGCGTCGCGCGCGGCCCTCGTCCGGCCTAGCCGGCGTTGGGGCCGGGCGCGCGCCCCCAGCGCCGCCGCTGCTCCCAGAGGATCGGGTCGGCGTCGTCCGGCGCGTCGGGCCCGGTCGGCGGCATCGCGCCCAGCTCGGCCAGGACCGACGCGAGCATCTCGCGGCGGACCGCGCCGTAGCTGACGACGTGCGCGAGCACGCCGCCGTAGGTGAACGATTGGGGCGGCTCGCAGAGCGCATCGACGAAGGCGTCGTCCCAGGCGCCGCGGTCGCGGATCGACCGGGCCACCCGGGAGAACCGCGGCGCGACGCGGGCGAAGCGGCGGCGCAAGTCCTCCACGTCGACGGCTGCCGCTCGCTCGATCACCGGACCATCAGGCGCCGGCTCCCCGACGATCGCCGCGGTCCAGACCTCGAGCGTCCGCACCAGCCGCTCGGCCATCAGCGCCGCGCTCGGCTCCTCACCCTCGAACCAGACCGCCACGAACCCCGGGCGCAACGGCCGCGCCAGCGCGTCGGCCGGAAGCGTGCCCGCCGCGTCGAGCAAGGCGCGGCTGCGGTCGAGGTGGTGGGTGACGAGCCGATCGGTGAGATCGTGGGCGCCGGGCGACACCTTCGCCCCGGGGATATCGGAGCTCCCCGTCACCCGCGGTACGAGCAGGCCCGCAGGCGGATGGAAGTGCACGCCGTTCGGCGCCGCGATCCGCGGCGCGCGCGCATCATCACCGTCGTCGCGGAACCGTCCGGGCGAGACCCCGAACGCCCGGGAGAAGGCCCGCGAGAACGCCTCGGGCGACCCGAAGTCCGCCGCGGTGGCCGCCTCCGCCGCGGTCACCTGCTCGGTCCGTAGCTGCCACGCCGCGCGCTCGAGCAGCAGCCGGCGCCGCATCGCGACCGGGGATTCGCCGGTCGCCGCCGCCACGATCCGGTCCAGGTGGTCGCGCGAGAAGCTCGCCCGCTCGGCCAGCGTCCGTCCGTCGGTGCCGGGCGCGTCGAGCGACGCGATCACCAGGTCCAGCAACTCGCGCAGGCGATCCTCCACGGACGCATCCTGCCAGGGCCGACGCCGCGAGGTCGGCGATGCGTTCCGGCCGGGCCGGGGCGCCGCTTGATCGTGTTCGACGTCCGGCTGGACCTTCCCCCGCCCGACCGTCACGGTCACGCCATGCCGAGCTGGTCCGCCTTCGAATCCGCCGTCCCCGAGCTCGCCGCCGAGGTCCGCCGGCGGCTCGACGCCCACACGCACAAGACGCTGGCCACGATCCGTCGCGACGGATCGCCGCGGATCTCCGGCACCGAGACGATCCTCGCCGACGGCGACCTGTGGATCGGATCGATGTGGCAGGCGTTCAAGGCCCGGGACCTGCAGCGCGACGCCCGCTTCGCCCTGCACAGCGGGTCGGAGGATCCGCCCGCGTGGCCGGGCGACGCCAAGCTCGCGGGGACCGCCGAGGAGATCACCGACCCCGACCGGATCCGGGCGATCGTCGGCGACAGCGCCCCGCCCGGTCCGCTGCACCTCTTCCGCCTCGACCTGGACGAGGTCTCGACGGTCGGCATGAACCAGACGAACGACGGGATAGTGATCCGGATCTGGACGCCGGACCGCGGGGCGCGTGAGCTCAGCCGGAAGTGACCGGCGTCGCGCCAAGCATGGTCCGGGAGACACGGCGCCCCGCGCCGGCCGCCCGACGCGGGGGTGCGTGCCCGATCGAACACCGAGCCCGAACGGCGAACGCATAGGATCCGCGGGCCCGCTCCGTTCGGGATCCAGATCCCCGACCCACCCCGCCATGTCCGACGACTTCACCGCGCCGCAAACCCCCGACCTGATCCGCCACGCCGAGGCGTTCACGGAGAAGTACTCCCCGTACGACACGCCGAAGCCCCGCCGCAAGGTCACCGTGGTGACCTGCATGGACGCGCGGCTGGACCTGTTCGGGCTGTTCGGCCTGGAGATCGGCGACGCCCACCTGATCCGCAACGCGGGCGGCGTGGTCACCGACGACGTGATCCGCTCGCTGGCGATCTCGCAGCGCAAGCTCGGCACCAACGAGGTCCTGCTCGTCCACCACACCGACTGCGGCCAACTGACCTACTCCGACGACGAGCTGCGCGACGAGCTGCTCTCGGAGACCGGCTACAAGCCGCCGTGGTCGCCGGAGTCGTTCAGCGACCTGGAGGCCGACCTCAAGCAGTCGATGCGCCGGGTCCTCGCCAGCCCCTTCCTGCCGAACAAGCAGCTCGTGCGCGGGTTCATCTTCGAGGTCGAGACCGGCAAGCTGCGCGAGGTCGAGCTGTAGCCGAACCACGATCGTCGACGCCCCGCGACGGCAGCCGGTCCGGCCCGTAGGCTCCCAGGCATGATCCTGCTCACCGGAGCGACCGGAGCCACCGGCCGACGCGTGCTGGAGCGACTACTCGGGCGCGGATACGACGTGCGGTGCCTGGTCCGCAACCCGGCACGCCTGGGCACCCGGCGCGTCGACGTGCAGCTCGCGCTCTGGAACCTGACGGACAACCGGCTGCCCGGCGGGGTCCTGCGCGGGGTCGACACCGTGATCCACCTCGCGGGACCGCTGCACGATCAGCCCACGGCCAACCTGGAGGAACTGAACGTCACCGCGAGCTGGCGGCTGGCCGACGCCGCGGCCCGAGCGGGCGTCGGGCACTTCGTCACGGTCTCGGCGCTCGGGGCGGGCCACGCGGTCAGCGCACGGTTCCTGCGGGCCAAGGCCGACGCCGAGCGGGTCGTGATCGGGGCCGGCGCGTCCGGGTCGATGCCGGTCAGCATCGTGCGGCCGTCGCTGGTGCTCGCCCGCGGGCAACGCTGGGCCGCCTGGGCTCACGCGCTGTCGATCCTGCCGATCGCCCCGGTGCCGACGCGACCGATCGGCCTCTCGCGCCCCGTGGCGGTCAGCGACGTCGCCGACGCGATCGTCGAGATCTGCGCCCGCGACGCCCCCGCGGTCGACGCCCCCGCGCGGTTCCAGCTCGCCGGCCCGGAGACCTTCACCGCGCGCGAGCTACTTCCGGCGCTGCAGACGGTCGTGGCCCGGCGGCGGCGGACCGTAGCGCTGCCGATGTCCTGGCTGAACGTCGCCGCGGCCGCGCTCGAACGTCCCGGCGCCGCCAATCGCGACGAGCTCGCGCTGCTGGCCTGCGACATGTCGGGCAACCGGGGGACGCACGATCTGGAGGCGCTGGGGATCGCCCCGCGCACGATGATGGAGGCGCTGAGCGCCTAGCTCGGCGGGGGCCGCCGACGCGACCGGTCGGGACGCGGCGGCCGCACGACCGATGCGCGCGGACGCCGGTCAGCGGGCAAGCGGCGCGATCCGGCCCTCCCACGGCATCGCCTGCTCCAGCTCCGCCGCGAGGGCCAGCAGCGTTCCCTCGTCGGCGGGACGGCCGATCAACTGCACGCCGACGGGCAGGCCCTCGGTCGAGGGGCCGGGATGGACGCCGAGCGGCAGGCTGATCGCGGGCGAGCCGGTGATGTTGCTGATCGCCAGGTACGGATTGAAGCGCCCTCCGCGTGCGAACGTCGCCGCGGGATCGGGACCGTCGGGGTCGAGCTCCTCGACCCGTGGGGGCGGCTCGGCCAGCGCGGGGGTCAGCACGACGTCGTAGGCGCTCGTCGCGACGACCACCTCACGGGCGAACGCCTGCAGCTCGGCGTCCGCCAGGACGTACTCGACCGCGGTCGCCGAGCGCGCCTGCTCGTGGACCATCCACGACAGCGACTCGACGTCCTCCGGTCGGCACGACCGGCCGCGCCGCCGCTCGACCGCCCGGATCGACGAGCCGATCGCCGGCAGGAACGAGCTGGCGAACAGCTCCAGCAGCCCCTCCCGCCGCCACGGCGCGGGAATCTCGTCGACCAGGTGCCCGAGCTCCGCGAGCCGCGTCGCGACGCGGCGAGCGACCCCGGCGTCAGCCGCCGACGGCGCGCCCTCGAAGGCGGGCTCCAGGACCAAGCCGATCCGCAGCCGCTGGAGCCGACCCTCGACGCCGCGCGCGGCGTGCGCCGTGAACGACGTCGCCGGCGGCGGCGCCCAGGACGCGTCGCCGAGCTCCGGGCCCGCCAGGACGTCGAGCGTCGCGGCCGTGTCGATGACCGTTCGCGTCAGCATCCCGTCGCTCGCGAGCAGGTGCTGCCCGAGATCTGGCGCCAACGAGATCCGTCCGCGTTGCGGCTTGAGTCCGACCAGGCCGCAGCAGGCCGCGGGGATCCGGATCGACCCGCCCCCGTCGTTGCCGTGGGCCACGGGCAGGATCCCGGCGGCCACGGCCGCGGCGGCCCCGCCGGACGATCCGCCGCTGGTGCGCGTCGGGTCCCACGGGTTGCGGGTCGGTCCGAACCGCCGCGGGTTGGTGACGGCCATGATCGCCCACTCGGGCAGGTTGGTCGCCCCGAGCAGGACGAACCCGGCGTCCCGCAGCCGACGCACCACGCTGTGGTCCTGGGTCGGGACCGGGTCGCCGGGGAACGTCGAGCCCTGGGTCAGCCGATGTCCGGCGACCGCCCGATTGTTCTTGATCGCGGTGGGGACGCCGGCAAACGGTCGCGGGTCGCCGGGGCCGACCGTCGCGGCGACGGCCCGGGCCTCGTCCGCCCACACGTCGATCAGCGCGTTGACGGCGTCGTTCCGGTCGTCGATCGCCGCGAGCGCGGTGTCGGTCAGCTCGAGGGCGCTGATCTCCCCCGCCCAGATCAGCGCCGCCAGGTCGACCGCGGAACGCTGGAGCAGAGCACGGTCGAGCGGGGCCATCGCGTCACGGTAGCGCGCTCCCGTCTTCGGCCTGCGGTGTACGCGGATCGCGCGCGGCCGAGCGGCGGAGCCGTCCGACCGACCGTCGAGCGGGCGACGGGTCCCCGTCCTTTCGGACCGCGGGTACGTTCTCGTATGGTTCTGGGGAAGCCAGGGGTCCATCGCGAGCGGATCGTGGGAGGCCCGAGGCAGGATCGAACGAGCGAGGACAGAGATGACCGACGAAGTACGTTCTGGACTGGAGGGCGTCGTCGCCTTCGCCACCACGATCGCCGAGCCCGACAAGGAGGGTGGCGCGCTCCGCTACCGCGGGGTCGACATCGAGGATCTCGTCGGCACCGTGCCCTACGAGAAGGTCTGGGGCCTGTTGGTCGACGGCCAGTTCGATCCGGGCCTGCCGTTCGCCGAGCCGCACCCGTTGAGCGTCCGCTCCGGCGATCCGCGCGTCGACGTCCAGTCCGCCCTGGCGATGCTGGCGCCCGAGTGGGGCTTCAAGCCGATCATCGACACGACCGACGAGGAGGCCCGCGAGCAGCTCGCCCGCGCCTCGGTGATGGCGCTGTCGTTCGTCGCGCAGTCCGCCCGGGGTGGTGGCCAGCCGCCGGTCCCGCAGGCCGAGGTCGCCGAGGGCAAGACCGTCGCCGAGCGGTTCCTGATCCGCTGGCGCGGCGAGCTCGATCCGATGGACGCCAAGGCGATCGACGCGTACTGGATCTCGGCCGCCGAGCACGGGATGAACGCGTCCACGTTCACGGCGCGCGTGGTCACCTCGACCGGAGCCGACGTCGCTGCGGCGCTCTCCAGCGCGGTCGGCGCGCTTTCCGGCCCGCTGCACGGCGGAGCGCCGTCGCGCGTGCTGGCGATGCTCGACGGCGTGGAGCAGTCCGGCGACGCCGAGAAGTGGGTCAAGAACGCGCTCGACAGCGGCGAGCGGCTGATGGGCTTCGGGCACCGCGTCTACCGCGCGGAGGACCCGCGGGCCCGCGTGCTGCGCCGGACCGCCAAGGAGATCGGCGCGTCCCGCTACGAGGCCGCGGAGGCGCTGGAGAAGGCCGCGCTGGCCGAGCTGCACGCCCGCAAGCCGGACCGCGTGCTCGCGACCAACGTCGAGTTCTGGTCGGCCGTGATCCTCGACAGCGCCAACGTGCCGGCCAACCTCTTCACCCCGATGTTCACCGCGGCCCGCGTCGCCGGCTGGTCGGCCCACATCCTCGAGCAGAAGCGCGAGGCGCGTCTGATCCGCCCGTCGGCGAAGTACGTCGGTCCCGGCCCGCGGCCGGTGTCGGAGGTCTAGCGGCCGGCGGGGCCGGTCGCCGGTCGCGGCGGGTCGCCGCGACGAGCCGGTCCGCGTCGAGTTCCGTACCACCGCGGTACAGAACTCGGGCTGGTCGGCCCCAAGCAGGTCAGGCGCCGACGATCCGGTCGAGCGTCCGGCGCAGTTGCTCCAGCTCGGCGGCGTCGAGGCCGTCGAGCTCCCGCGGCGGCGCGTCCCAGCGGGCCAGCGCCTCCGCCCGGATCCGGCGCCCCTCGTCGGTCAACGCCAGAACCCGGACCCGTCGGTCGTGCGGGTCGGCGCGCCGCTCGACAAGTCCACGTTTCTCCAGCCGGTTGATCAGCCCGGTGACGTTGCTGTTGTCGCAGGTCATCGCGCAGGCCAGTCGGCCCATCGGCTGCGGCGCGTCCGGGTCGAGCTCGCGCAGGGCCACCAGCTGCGGCACCGACAGCTCAAAGGCACAGGCGATCTGCTGGACGCGATCCCGTTCGGCGTCGACCAGCGTCCCGATCCGGCGCCAGACAGCAGCGGGGGATGAGTCGGCGGCGGTCATCGCGACGAAGGATAGGGCGTGCCCGGCGCCCTGACTCGGCTGATGCGGACCGTGCCCGTCGGCGGCAGGACCATTCGGCCGCTAGGTCGCTGGCGCGCGAAGCACGGCGGCGGTGGCGGCGTCCGCCGGGTAGAACGCCTCGATCGCCAGCTCGGCCACCGTCACGTCGGTCGCCGTATCGAAGGTGGTGACCGTGCTGATGAACGAGAGCACCCGATCGCCCTGCCGCAGGCGCAGCGGGACCGCAATCGACGACGGCGCCGGATCGCTGCCGTCCCCGCGGTGAGCCGCCGGGCTTCCCGGATATTCCGCGAGCTCCTCACGGAGCGCCGCCAGAGCGGGATCCCCGCTCGTCACCGCTTGCCGGGCCAATCGCTCGAGCAGGTGCGCGCGCCACTGCTCGAGGTTGACGATCCGCCCGGCCATCCCGTCCGGGTGCAGGCTCAGGCGAAGGACGTTGACGGGCGGCTCCAGCAGGACGGGATCGACCCCCGCGGTGAGCGCCGCGATCCCCGCGTTGGCGGCCACCATGCCCCAGTGCCGGTCGATCACCACGGCGGGGTACGGCTCGTGTCCGCGGAGCACCTGGTCGAGCACGTCGCGCACGGGACCCATCACCGGATCTTCCAGCGGACGCTGCTCGTAGATCGGAGCGTGCCCCGCGGCCAGCAGCAGGACGTTGCGGTCGCGGAACGGTACGTCGAGCGGTTCGCTGAGACGCAGGATCATCTCGGCGCTGGGCCGCGCCCGCCCGGTCTCGACGAAGCTCAGGTGGCGGGTCGAGACTCCCGCGTCGAGCGCCACGTCCATCTGACTCATCCGTCGCCGCAGGCGCCACTCGCGGAGCAGATCCCCGGCCCGAGGTGGACTTACGACGCCTGGCATCGGCCGATCGTAGCGCTGCGGGGAACGGCTGGCATGACCTCGGAGGTCATCGTCACGATGCCCCGCGTCGGCGATCGTCATCCCATCACCAACCGAGGAGACCTGATGACGACGCAGACCATCGACACCACCATCGCCACGTACCTGGCGGCCTGGAACGAGCTGGACCCGCAGCGCCGGGAGGCCCTGATCGCCCGCACCTGGACGGAGGACGGCGACTACCTGGACCCGCAGGCCGCCGCGGCCGGCCACGACGCGATCAGCGCGCTGATCGGCGCCGTGCAAGAGCAGTTCCCCGGCCACCGGTTCGTGCTGGCCAGCGGTCCCGACGCCCACAACGACCGCGTGCGGTTCACCTGGCACCTCGTCGGCGATGCCGGCCCGGTCGCGGTCGGGATCGACTTCGCCACGGTCGCCGACGACGGGCGCCTGCGCTCGGTGACGGGGTTCCTGGAGCAGCCGTAACGCCACCCGCCGCGCCCCGAAACGACGAACGGCCGCCGCAGAGTCACCCGCGACGGCCGTCGAACGTTCCGCGCGACCGTCCCGATGAGACGGTCGCGCGGGACAGGTCGGCCCGGAGATTCCCGAGCCGATGCTTCCTACATCATGCCGCCCATGCCACCCATGTCGGGCATGCCACCGCCACCGCCGGCCGCGGCGGGCTCGGGGATGTCGGCGACGATCGCCTCGGTGGTGAGGATGTTCTTGGCGATCGACGCGGCGTTCTGCAGCGCCGAGCGCGTGACCTTGGCCGGGTCGACGACGCCGACCTTGACCAGGTCCTCGAGCTCACCGGTGGAGGCGTTCAGCCCGACCCCGGCGGCCGCGTTGCGGACGTCGTTGATGACGACCGAGCCCTCGAGCCCGGCGTTCGCCGCGATCTGGCGGAGCGGCTCCTCGAGCGAGCGCAGCACGATGCTCGCGCCGGTCTTCTCGTCGTCCTCGAGGTTCGAGACGTCGACCTTGAGGCCGGCCTGCAGCAGCGCGACGCCACCACCCGGGACGATGCCCTCTTCCAGCGCGGCGCGCGTGGCCTGCAGCGCGTCCTCGACGCGGTGCTTCTTCTCCTTCAGCTCCGTCTCGGTGGCCGCGCCGACCTTGACGACGGCGACGCCGCCGGAGAGCTTCGCGAGCCGCTCCTGCAGCTTCTCGCGGTCGAAGTCGCTGTCGGTGTTCTCGACCTCGGACTTGATCTGGCTGATCCGGCCCTTGATCGCGTCCGCGTCACCGGCGCCGTCGACGATCGTCGTGTTGTCCTTGCCGACGACGACGCGACGCGCGCGACCGAGCTGGTTGATCTGCGTGTTCTCGATCTTCAGGCCGAGATCCTCGGTGATGACCTCGCCGCCCGTCAGGATGGCGATGTCCTCGAGGATCCGCTTGCGGCGGTCGCCGAAGCCCGGGGCCTTGACCGCGACGCCGGTGAAGGTGCCACGCAGCTTGTTGACGACCAGGGTCGCCAGGGCCTCGCCCTCGAGGTCCTCGGCGATGATCAGGATCGGCTTGCCGGCCTGGATGACCTGCTCCAGGACGGGCAGCACGTCGCGGACGGCGCCGATCTTGGAGTTGGCGATGAGGATGTAGGGATCCTCGAGCACGGCCTCCATGCGGTCCTGGTCGGTGACCATGTAGGGCGAGACGTAGCCCTTGTCGAACTGCATGCCCTCGGTGAACTCGAGGTCCATGCCGAAGGTCTGGCCCTCCTCGACGTTCACGACGCCGTCCTTGCCGACCTTGTCGATCGCGTCGGCGATCACGTCGCCGATCTCGGCGTCGCGCGAGGAGATGGTCGCGACGCGCGCGATCTCGTCCTTGCCGGAGATCTCCGTCGACTGCGCGGCGATGGCGGCCACGATCTGCTCGACGGCCTTCTCGATGCCGCGCTTGAGGGCGAGCGGGTTGGCGCCGGCCGTGACGTTCTTCAGGCCCTGCTTGACGATCGCCTGGGCGAGCACCGTCGCGGTCGTCGTGCCGTCGCCGGCGACGTCGTTGGTCGCCGTGGCGACCTCGCGGACGAGCTGCGAACCCTGGTTCTCGAAGACGTCCTCGACCTCGATCTCACGAGCGATCGTGACACCGTCGTTCGTGATCGTCGGGGCGCCGAACTTCTTGTCGAGCACCACGTACCGGCCCTTGGGGCCGAGGGTCACCTTGACGGCGTTGGCGACGGCGTCGACGCCGGCCTCGAGGGCCTGACGGGCTTCCGTACCGAACTTGAGCTGCTTAGCCATGTGTGTTCTTCCTTCTCAGTCTTAGAGGGGGAACCGGCGTCAGCCGGTGACCTTGGCCAGGACGTCGCTCTCGCGGAGAACGAGCAGTTCCTCGCCGTCGACCTTGATCTCGGTGCCGCCGTACTTGCTGTACAGGACCTGGTCGCCGACCTGCACGTCGAGCGGGATCCGCTTGTCGCCGTCCTCGTCCCAACGCCCCTCGCCGGCGGCCAGGACCTCGCCCTTCTGGGGCTTCTCCTTGGCGGTGTCGGGAAGCACCAGGCCACTGGCCGTGGTCTGCTCTTCATCGATGGCGCGGACGATCAGGCGATCGCCGAGCGGCTGCAACTTGATGGACATGTTGCGTTCCTCCGGGGCGTTGTACGTACGAAACCTCTGTTGGCACTCCCACGAGGAGAGTGCCAAGCCGACGGGAAGTCTAACGGGTCGCACGCAAACGTCAACGACTCGTTGGCACTCTCGGACCGAGAGTGCCAACCGAGCCCCGGAATCCCCCGGTAATCGCGGGGTCGGCCGCGCGGACCGACCGCTGCGACGGTTCAGCGCACGGCGAGCGTGGACCGCGAGTCGGGCGTCGGCCCCTCCGCCGCGTCCGCTTCGGCGCGCCGGTCGGCCTCGAGTTGCTCGGCGACGAGCTGCGAGCCGCTCTTGGTCCCGAGCCGCTGCTCCTGGAGGAACCAGACCGCGACGAACGCGACCAGGCCGAGCGGGGCGGCGAACAGGAAGATCTCGGAGATCCCCAGGCCGTAGGCGTGCTGGACGACCGCGCGCACGGGCTCGGAGAGCGTGGCGAGATCCGGGATCTGCCCGCCGGACGAGGCCATCGCGCCGGGATCGATCCCGCGCTCGGCCAGGCCCTCGCCGACGTGGGTGGTCACCCGCGTGCCGAGGATCGCGCCCAGCACGGACACGCCGATCGCGCCGCCGAGGCTGCGGAAGAACGCGATCAGCGCGCTGCCCGCTCCCATCTCGCGGGCCGGGATCACGTTCTGGACCGCGAGGATCAGGTTCTGCATCACCATGCCGACGCCGATGCCGACGATCAGCATGAAGACGCCGACCTCGACCAAGCTGGTGGTCTCGTCGATCAGGCCCATCAGACCCAGGCCGCCGGCCAGGAACAGCGTCCCGGTCAGCATGTAGCGACGGTAGCGGCCGGTCGCGGAGATCCGGCGGCCGGAGAGCGTCGACGACCCGAAGAGGCCGATCACCATCGGGATCGTCAGCAGTCCCGACTCGGTCGGGCTGTAGCCGCGGGCGAGCTGCATGTACTGCGTGAGGAAGATCGTCGTGCCGAACATCGCGATGCCGACGGCGACGCTGGCGATCACGGCCATCACGACGGTCCGGTTCTCGAACAGGTTGGTCGGGATCAGCGGCTCCTTCGAGCGGCGCTCGACGACGACCGCCGCCACGAGCAGCAGGATGCCGCCGATCACCATGACGGCGGACGTGCCGCTGACCCAGTCGTAGTTCTTGCCCGCCAGGGTGACCCAGATCAGCAGCGACGAGACGCCGGCCGCGATCAGGAACGCGCCGAGCACGTCGATGTGCACGCTGTCGCGGCGGATCCGCGGCAGGTGCAGGGTGCGCTGCAGCAGCACCAGCGCCGCCAGCGCGAACGGCACGCCGACGAAGAAGCACCAGTGCCAACCGAGGTTGTCGGTGACCAGGCCGCCGATCACCGGGCCGGCCACCGTGCCGAGACCGAAGACCGCCCCGAGGTACCCCATGTACTTGCCGCGTTCGCGCGGCGAGACGAGGTCCGACAGGATCACCTGGACCAGCGCGGTCAACGCGCCGATGCCGACGCCCTGTACGGCCCGGGCCGAGATCAGCCACGAGGTCGAGGTCGCCAGCCCGGCGAGGACCGATCCGATCAGGAAGATCACGATGCCGGCCTGGATCAGCGCCTTGCGGTCGAACAGGTCGGCGAGCTTGCCCCAGATCGGCGTGCTGATCGTCATCGTCAGCAGCGTCGCGGTGACCACCCACGTGTAGGCCGACTGGCCGCCTCCGAGGTCGGCGATGATCTTCGGCAGGGCGGCCGAGACGACGGTGCTCGACAGGATCGCGACGAACATCGCGAGCAGCAGCCCGGACAGCGCCTTCATGATCTGGCCGTGGTCCATCCCACCGGCGACCGGCGGCACGGCCGCGACGGGATTCACGACTTGGGGGGAAACGCTCATGCTGACTGCTCCTTCGGTGCCGCACTGCCCGGATCCGCGGGATCCGCCAGGTCGCTGCGCAGGCGTTCGAGCCCGTCGACCAGCGCCTTGATCTCCTCGGGACGCCAGTCCGACAGCGCCTCGTCGAGCGCGGCATCGACCAGCTCGTGGATGCCGCGCAGCTTCTCCTCGCCGGCCGCGGACAGGCTGACCACGCTCGACCGACGGTCGGTCGGGTCGGGGGAGCGGTCGACGTAGCCCTCGGTCTCGAGCGCCTGGAGCTGCCGGCTGGCGACCGAGAGGTCGACCTGCAGCTCGCAGGCGATGTCGCTGACCCGCGCGGGACCGATCCGCCGAACCGCCCCCAGCGCGGGGAGCCCACCGGGGATGTTCCCGTAGCCCGCCCGGCGCCGGAGGTCCCGGCGGATGCTGGCGAAGCCGATCAGGGCCTGCGTCAGGGCCTGCGTTGCGATCTGGTCGTGCGGTGCGTCGTTCTTCATGCGTATGACACGCAAGTCTGACGCATCTAGTTGCTTTCGGCAAGCACTCTCACTGTGCGATGGGTCCGCGTGGAGCGACGCCTCCGCTCGATCCGTTCTACGCCGGAACGGGGTTCGGCGCGGGCCGTCCGGCCAGCACCTCGCATACGTTGCGCAGCGCCATCGCGGTCATCCGGGTCCGCGTTTCGATCGACGCCGAGCCGATGTGCGGCAGGCAAACCAGCCGCGGCTCGTGCAGCAGAGGATCGTGCGGGTCACGCAGCGGCTCGGTGGCGAACACGTCCAGTCCCGCCGAGTGCAGCCGGCCGTTGCGGAGCGCGTCGAGCAGCGCCGCCTCGTCGACCACGCCGCCGCGGGCGGTCGAGACCAGCGTCCCCCGCGGACCGATCAGGTCCAGCTCGCGGGCGCCGATCAGTCCGGTCGTCTGCGGCGTGCGCGGCACGTTCAGCGAGACGACGTCCGACCGCTCCAGCAGCTCGTCGAGCGGCGCCGCCGTGGCGATCCCGTCGTCCGGCCGCGGAGAGCGGCTGTGCTGCAGGACGGTCATCCCGAAGCCGGCGGCCCGCCGCGCGACGGCCGCGCCGATCCGCCCGTAGCCGACGATCCCCAGCGTCGCGTTCGCGACGTCCAGTCCGAGGAAGCTGCGGGGGTCGAACGCGCCCCACTCGCCGCGCCGCATGATGTCCGTGGCCTCGACGAGCCGCCGACGCGCCATCAGGATCAGCCCGAAGGCGAGATCCGCGGTGGCGTCGGCGAGCACCCCCGGCGTGTGCGTGACGGTCACGCCGTGCCGTGCGGCCGCCTCGAGGTCCACGTTGTCGAAGCCGACGGCGACGAGCGCCACGACCTTCAACCGCGGCGCGGCGGCGAACAGGTCCGCGTCGACCTGGTCCGGCGTCGAGACCACGAGCGCGTCCGCGTCCGCGACGAGCTCCCGCAGCTCGGCGGCGTCCGGGCTCGCCCCGGCCGGCGGGGTCACGAGCTCGGCGCCGGCGGGGAGCGGAACGTCCTCCAGGCCCGGATAGCCGTAGCGGGACAGGACGATGCGCGGCCCCGGCGCGGTGGTGCTCATCGAACTGCTCAGTTCTGCGCGCCGCCGATGCCCAGCCGTGCGTCCGCGAAGCCCGGGGGGCTCGTGAGGATCTGGCTGAACCGCACGACGGTGACGATGTCGTCCTCGGTCACCGTGCGCCCGTAGATCTGCTCCAGGAAGTGGATCAGCTCGTCGTGCCGACGGAACTCGGGGTTGTCGTGCTCGATGTCGCGGGGCGACAGGTCGCGTACGCGCTTGACCTCGACCTGGTCGATCACGGCGTCGAAGATCTTCTCGCGCGGCGAGAACTGGTACCCGATCGTGACGAGCACCGCCTGGTTCTTGCGGTACTTGTGACTCTTGTCGCCGAGCCGAATCGTGGCGGTCTTGCGCCCCCGCTTCAACTGGTCGGCGAAGATTCGGGAATAGAAGTTCAAGACCTGCATCGGCGGGACCAACCCTAACGACCGTCGCGCTTGCGGGCCATCGCCTTCTTGATCATCTCGCGATCGCCGGGGAACGCCAGCTCCGTCAGCGCCCGGTCCAGCGGCATCCAGAACGCTCCGGTCACCTCGAAGCCGTCGGCGATCGGGTCGCCCTCGACATAGGCGCAGAGGTACATCCGGACCGTCTTGCGGATCCGCTTGCCGTCACGTTGGTACCAGTAGACGACCTCGCCGAGCCGCGCCGTCACGCGGGCGGTCACGCTCGTCTCCTCGAAGATCTCGCGCAGCGCGGCGGTCGGGGGGTCCTCGCCCTCCTCGGGATGCCCCTTCGGAAGGGTCGCGATCGTCCGACCGTCGGGCCGCACGGGGTTGATCACCAGGCACTGGCCGTCGTGGACCACGACGCCGCCGCACGAGAACTCACGCTCGGCGGGAGCGCCCCCCGCGGCTCCTCCTGCTCCCCCTCGGGCCCCGCGCCGACGCCCCCGCGAGCGCGTCCCCTGCCGGCCCTTGCCGCGCCCCGGCGGGCGACCGGCCATCAGTACACGTAGCGGCCGAGCGCCGCCGGATCATGCACCAAGATTCGCCCTCGCCCCTGCTTCAGCACCCCGGCCCGCTCGAGCACCGCCAGGAACCGGCTGGCCGACTCGCGGGAGCTGCCTGCGAGCTGCGCGATGTCCGCCTGGGTGATCCGGATCTCGACCTCGGCGTCGTCGTTGCCCTCGGCCCGCGCCTGCTCGACGAGCCGGGCGAGCACGCCCGCGACGCGCGACTGCACGGTCTGGAACGACTGGCGCGAGAGCCGCTCGTTCGCCTCCCGCAGGCGACGTCCGAGCGCGATCACGAGCTTGGCCGAGATCTCGGAGTGCTCGCGCATCAGGCGGCGCATGTCGCCCGCGAGGATCGCCAGCGCCTGGACGTCGTCGAGCGCCTCGACCGTTGCCGAACGCTTGTCGGTGTCGAACATCGCCAGCTCGCCGAAGATGTCACCGACGCCGAAGTGGGCGAGCGTGATCGCACGGCCGTCGGGATGGTGCCGAACCGCCCGGCAATGGCCCTCCTTGACGATGTAGCACGTGTCGGAGCGGTCGCCCTCGCGGAAGATCACCTGCTGCGGAGCAAACCCCCGCGGCACGGCCACCTCGGCGACCCGGGCCAGGTCCTCGGGACCCAACGTCTCGAACACCGGCACGCGGCCGAGCAGTTCCAGCGTCGGATCAGCTTCGTTCACCTGGTCCGAGAAGGCCACCATGGTGGAATACCACACCCGTCGGATCGTCGGGGGGAAGCTGGCCGGAAAACCCCGTCGTTTGCGGGGTCCTTCTCGTCAGGAGTCGCCGATGGTCCGATTCTTGCGGACCGAGCGCGTGGCTACCAGCGCAGCAGTCGCGGGTCGTTCGTCGTGATCCCGGTGACGCCCATCGCGGCGAGCGTGCGGGCCCGGGAGGGGTCGTCGACCGTCCAGGCGTGAAGCTCACCGTACGCGGTGATCTGCCGCGCGAAGCGGGGCGTCACCAGCCCCCAGTGCGCCATCACCGCGTCGATCCGTCCCGACCGCAGCTCGCGGATCAACAGCGGCGGCAGGACGCGCCGGGCCGCCAGGACCGTCGCGATCAGGGCGGGACGGGTGATCGGGTTGGAGTAGTAGTCCCGGGTGATCCGGGGCACCGACCGGCCCAGGCGCAGCGCCGGCTCCAACCGTCGCAGCGCTCGCAGCGTCAGCGTCTCCATCGTCGAGACCAGCGTGCGGTCGACCACCCCGTGCTCGCGCAGCAGATCGACGATCTGCTGCTCGTCCCCGACCGACTTGGAATCGAGGCCGAGCCCCGCGTGCGCCAGCTCCGGACGTTGCATCCAGGCGAGGGCCTCGCCGAGGGTCGGGGCATCGGGACGCGCCCGCAGGTCGTCGGCGTCGTGGGCCAGGCGCAGGACGCCATCGGCGTCGGGCAGGGCATCGAACTCGACCACGTCGGCGCCGAGCTCGACCGCCTTCGCGAGGCTGGCCAGGGTGTTGCCGGTGACCACCGCATCGGCGCCCTTGTGCCCGGTCCGCAACGTCCGACCCTCGGCGCGTGCGGCGACGCCGGGCCACCGGGCCGGCGGCCGCGGAGCAGCGGCGGGCGACGTCGCATCGGTCGGCGGGTTCGGCGTCACCATTCCCCGATCTTCGCGGCTACGGCGTCGCGGCGCGTAACCAGGACGTTGCGTCGCGGTGTCAAGCCGACAGCGCTCGGGGCGTCGTCAGCGCTGACAGCCCGGGCACCAGTAGGTCGGCCGGTTCTCGTCGCCAATCCCGCGACGGACCACGGCCGTGCCGCACCGGGGGCACGGCCGTCCGTCCTTGCCGTAGACCTTCTTCGGCCGCAGATGGGTGCCGTTCTGGGCGCAGTGCTGGATCCGCGGGGCGGTCCAGGCCAGCATCGCGGCGATCCGCTCGTCGTCGACCGCCTGCGTCGCCAGCGTCGGATCGACCCGCTGCGCCCAGCACGCCTCACACTTCCAGACGTTGCCGATCCCCGCGACCGCTCGCTGGTCGAGCAACGCGTCGCCGACGGGGCGACTCGGGTCGCCCTGACGGATCCGCGCCAGGACCCGCTCGACGTCGAGCTCGCCCGGCACGCAGATGTCGGGCCCGAGCGCCGCCAAGCGGGGGTCGGTCGCGACCTGACGGTGGGTCCGCAGCTCCAGGAACGGCCCGTCGAACTCGATCACGTCGTGGCCGCCCCGGCTGAGCACCAGCCAGGCGCGGCGCGGGGACCGCGGCCACCGCTCACCCGACCGCCGGACCGCCCACGATCCGGTCATCCGCAGATGGCTGTGCAGCGCCAGGTCTCCGGCGAAGAAGATCAACAGGTGCTTGCCGCGCGCCTCGATCCGCTCGACCGTCGCATCGGCGAGCCGCCGGTCCCAGCGCTTCGGCGCCGTCCGCGGGCTCGGCGTCCGCACGCGCTCCAGCGGCCCCCCGAGCAGCACCGGACGGATCCGGACGGCGGCGTGGTGGATCGAGTCGCCTTCGGGCACCGGACGCAGGCTACGGCGTCGGGATCCGGCTTCCGTCGAGACGCACCCATCGTCCGACTGGACGGTGCGAGCGGCGCCGTGACGGACGCTCACCAGAGGGTGCCGTCGGGGTCGAACGCGCGCAGCGCCTCGTCGCGGGTGACCAGCGGAGCGTTGCGGTCACGCGCCGTGGCGTAGAGGACGCGATCCGCGGGGTCCCCGTGCATTCCCTCGCTGCCCAGACCGACCGCCCTCACGGCAACGGCGCTCGTCAGCGGCAGCTCGACGATCCGCGGGTCCGCAGAGAGTCCGTCGCGGACCCAGCGCCCGACCGGCCGATCGAGCGCGATCCGTCCGCGCTCGGCCAGCATCGCGATCTCCCAGCCGCTGATCGAGGCGATCCCGATCTCGTCCGCCACCTCGATCGCGTCGCGAGCCGCCGGCGACAACCGCTGCGGATCGACCAGCCACCAGAGCCAGGCGTGCGTGTCGAGGACGACCATCAGCGCTCCGCGTCCCAGGTCTCTTCGATCGGCGCCAGCAACTCGTCGTCGCCGACCAGAAACCGGACCGAGCCCGCCAGCGGAGCCTCGTCCGAGAACGGCACGACTCGGGCCACCGGCCGCCCACGCTTGGTGACGACCAAGGAGTCCCCGCTGGCCTGTACCGCGTCGAGCACGCCGAGCAGCTCGGCCTTGAGGCGGGTGGCGGTGATCATCCTATCGGTCATGACCATGGTCACACTACCATGGTCACTTCTGCAGGCGAGTCTCATAGCGAGCTCCTCACGCGATCCCCACTTGGATCTGTGTCACGTCGTACGCAGCGAGCTGACGATCGGCGGTGATGAGCGTCAACCCCTCGATCCGCGCCTGCGCCACGAGCAGGCGGTCGAACGGGTCTCGGTGATGCAACGGCAGGTCTCGCACGGCTTCTGCGTGGCGCATCCCCAGAGGGAGCGCCCGGAATCCCGCCCCCGTCACCAGAGCCGCCAGGTCGTGGGGAGCGGTCAGCTTGCTGATCGCGACCTTCGTCGCGATCTCGAAGATCGAGACGGCGCTGACCGAGACTTCGGATGCGCCGGACTCGATCAGCGCCCGGTCCTCGTCGCCGATGCGAGACGACCCCTGCAGGAACCAGATCAGGATGTTGGTATCGAGCAGCAGCTTCACGGAAGCCACGGTTCGTGGGGGTCGGCGCCGCTCGCCTCGATGTCCCGCAGGATCTCGGCGTCGAGCTCGGCCATCACCTCGGGCGTCCAGGCGGCGAACTCGGGAACGGAACCGAAGCCGGACCGCCGACTGGGGGGCACCGCGGACAGCACGGCCACGGGTCGACCGTTCCGCGCGATCGTTACGTCTTCGCCGCGTTCCACCGCTTCGATGAGCTTCGAGAGCTGGGTCTTCGCCTCGTGGATGTTGACCTGCTTCATGAGCACAGGCTAGTTCACTCCTTAGCTAACGTCGAGCGGACGGGTGCTTTTCGGCATCGAAGCACGCTCCGCGTGCCGGAGCTGACGCGACTCGGATGCGGCACGGTCTTGCCGCATAGCGCCGCAGCCCCGCGGCAGACTCAGCCCCGCGCCAGGTACTTCGTCGGCGCCGCGCGGAAGCCGGCGGGGACGAGCAGGCGCTCGAGCGGGTGGCCGATCACGTCGAGGCCGTCGATCCGCTCGAGCTGGATGCCCTTGCGCGGCAGGGCGCCCGCTTGACCCGACGAGACCGCGTCGACCAGCGCCTTCAGCGCCAGCGGCAGCCGGGGGTCGTCGTAGGCGGTCAGGACCTGCAGGGCCTTGCCCGAGCGGTCGCAGAAGACCACCGGGTCGGGGCCGACCAGCACCACCCTCGCGCCCCGCGCCCGCTGGGGGCGCGGTGGGTTGGCGGTGGCGGGCCGCCGCAGTCCGCCGCTGCCGTGCGCATCCGCCCGGGCCTGGTCGACCTCGGCGTCGAGCGGTGTCGGCCACGGCAGCAACGTGCCGTACGGCTGCGCCGGGTCGGTCGCGTCGAGCGTCGTCGCCGTCAGCGGTTGACCGAGCGCGTCCACCGCGCTGACCTCATGGCCGGCGCTCGGCGGCAGGGCCTGGGCGCGCAGTCGCTCGACCGCCCCCGGCAGCGCGAACTGCGCGGCGCCGAGCCCCTCGACGAAGTACCCGCGACGGCAGACGCCGAGCGTCTCGAGCGCGCCGAAGCTGTCGTAGAGCGTCGAGAACCCGCCCGCGATGCCCTCGGCCTTGACGTGCTCGCGGGTCACGATCCCGTGCCGCTCCAGCAGCAGCTCGGCGAGGGTCCGGCGCCGCAGACCCGGGTCGACCGGGACCGGCGAGCCGTCCAGCGCCGTGTCCGCGAACAGCGGCGCGGTCAGCGAGAACCGGCCCTGGGTCGAGGACGCCGCATCCCGCCCACCCGCCGTCGTGCCCCGGGGACCGAACCGCCGACGGCCACCGCCGAGCCGGGAGCGCGTCGGATTCGCCGCCCGCGCACTCGCCGCCCCCGCCTTCATCCCCGCCCGGCCGACCCGCAGCGGCGCAAAGACGTCACAGGTGACCTCGCCCGCCCAGATCAGGTCCCAGAGCGCGTCCCGCAACTGCGGCGCGGGCTCGGGCAGCACCGCGACCAGGTCGCCGAAGAACATCGGCCGCTCGGCGAGCGCGGACCGCAGCGCGTCGTGGACCGGACCCGCCGGGCCGTTCGCCGCGCCACCCGCCGCCGGACCCGCCGCGACGGCCCGCCCCATCGGCGGTCCGATCGCCGCCGCGTCGTCGCGGAAGTAGAGCGCGACGCGCCCGCGGCCGGAGCGCGTACCGGCGCCCGAGCCCGCCCCGACCCAGACCAGCTCGCCCGAAGCGCACAGCCCGTCGAGCCAGGACGGCGAGTAGGCCCCGAGCCGCCGCGGCAGCACGTCCTTCTCCCACAGCTCGACCGGCAGCGCCAACCCCTGCAGCGGGACGAGGATCTCGCGCAGGCGATCGGGACCGGCCCCCGCGGGACGGAACCGATCGACGCCCTGCCAGGTCTGGACGAACGGGACCAGCGCCCGCGCGTCGACCGGCTCGATCTCCTGCCGCAGCACGGCGAGCGACATCCGCCGCAGCCGCCGCAGGACCTCCGGGTCGCAGTGCTCGGTCTCGGTCCCGCCGGGGCGCATTTCGCCGCGGACCAGCTCGTCCTCGCGCAGCAGCTCGCGCAGCACCGCGGTGACGTCGACCCCGTAGCGCTCGCGGATCCAGCGGTCGACGAACGGCCCGTGGGTGGCGGCGTAGCGCTGGACGAGCCGCCGCAGCGGATCGGAGACGGTGACCAGGAACGCCTCCGGAAGCCCGCCCGGTGGCACCGCCCCGAGCGCGTCGCGGTAGAGCCCGGCGTCGTCGGCCGCGACCCACCGCTCCTCCGAGCCGATCCGCATCCGGACCGCGCGCCGCTGGCGGTCGAGCTCGTCGAGCCACTCGGCCGCAAGCGCGCGGCGGGTGGCGAGATCGTCCATCCCGTCGGTCGTCACGGCCGTCGGGGCCTCGTCGTCACGGCGTTCGCCCGGCAACGCCACCCGCTCGGCGACCTCGTCGAGGGCCAGGTCCCCGACCCGGCGCAGCACCTCGCCCAGCGCGTCGACGTTGGCCGCGCGGGTCCGCGGCGAGCGGTGCTGCAGGTCCGCCTCGAGCTGGGCCAGCGCGCCCTCGTCGAGCAGGTCGCGCAGCTCGTCCTGACCGAGCAGCTCGCGCAGCAGGTCGCGGTCGAGCGAGAGCGCCGCGGCGCGCCGCTCGGCGTTCGGCGCGTCGCCCTCGTACATGTAGGTGGCGATGTAGTCGAACAGCAGCGACCCGGCCATCGGCGACGCGGTCGCCGTCTCGACCTCGACGATCGTGACCTCGCGCTGCTGCAGCTTGCGCAGCAGGTCGATCAGGCCCGGCACGTCGAGCACGTCGCGCAGGCACTCGCGGTAGGTCTCGAGGATGACCGGGAAGTCCGGGAAGGTCTGGGCGACCTCGAGCAGGGTCTGGGCCTTCAGCCGCTGCTGCCAGAGCGGCGTCCGCTGACCCGGACGGGCCCGCGGGATCAGCAGCGCGCGTCCGGCGTTCTCGCGGAACCGCGCGCCGAACAGCGCGCTCGTGCCCAGCTCGGAGACGATCAGGTCCTCGGTCTCGTCCGGGTCCGGGACGAGCAGCTCGATGATCCGCTCCCAGCTCGCCTCGACGTCGACGGCGACCTCGTCGACGTCCTCGTCGAAGGAGGCGGGGGTTTCGGCTCCGTCGGGCAGGTGGATGATGATCCCGTCGTCGGACCAGATCGCGTCGGCCTCGATCCCCAGCTCGTCGCGAATGCGCCGCGACGCCGCCAGCCCCCAGGCCGCGTGGACCCGCCCGCCGTACGGCGACAGCACGCAGACCCGCCAGTCGCCGATCTCGTCCTTGAACCGCTCGATCACCAGCGTGCGGTCGGACGGGATCACCCCGGTCGCGTCCTGCTGCTCGAGCAGGAAGTCGAGCAGGTTGCGCGCGGCCAGCGGGTCGAGGTCGTAGTCGCGGATCAGCGTCCGCTCGTCCTGGTCGACCGCCCAGCGCGAGAACGCGCCGATCGCCTCGCCAAGCGCCTTCGGCCGGCCCCGCTGGTCGCCGCGCCAGAACGGCACCGCTCCGGGAGCGCCGGGCGCCGGGGTGACGACGACCTTGTCGCGGCCGATCTCCTCGATCCGCCAGGTCGACGCGCCGAGCAGGAAGGTCTGGCCGGACCGCGCCTCGTAGACCATCTCCTCGTCGAGCTCGCCGACACGGCGGCCGTCGGGCAGCACCACGCGGTAGAGGCCGCGGTCGGGGATCGTCCCGGCGTTGGCGATCGCCAGCCGTCCGGCGCCCTTGCGCGGACGGATCGTGCCGCCGACGCGGTCCCAGACCACCCGCGGGCGCAGGTCGGCGAAGTCCTGCGACGGGTAGCGCCCGTCGAGCATGTCGAGCGTCCGCTCGAACAGCTCGCGGGGGAGCTCGGCGTAGGGGTAGGTGCGGGTGACCAGCGCGTAGACCTCGTCGACGGTGATCGTCGGGTCCTCGTCGTCCTCGGCCTGCTGCTTCGCCTCGGCGCTGCCGGGGGGCGGACCCGCGGAGGCCGCGATCGCGACGATCTGCTGGGCGAGCACGTCGAGCGGGTTACGGGGGACGACGGTCGGCTCGATAAGCCCCTCGCGCATCCGCCGCACGACCACGGCGCACTCCAGCAGGTCGGCGCGGAACTTCGGGAAGATCCGGCCCTTGGCGGTCTCGCCGACCCCGTGGCCGGCTCGACCGATCCGCTGCAGGCCCGCCGCGACCGACTTCGGCGACTCGATCTGCAGCACCAGGTCGACCGCGCCCATGTCGATCCCCAGCTCCAGCGAGCTGGTGGCGACCAGGCACGGCAGCTTGCCCTGCTTGAGCAGCTCCTCGACGACCTCGCGCTCCTCGCGGGACAGCGAGCCGTGGTGGGCGCGGGCGACCTCGACTGAATACGGCCCGCCCACCCCGGTGGGGGCGGGCGGCTGGATCTGCGCGTGGCGGTCGGGGCCGGTCTGGGTGACCGGCTCGTCCCGCTCCGCGATCAGCTTGCGCAGCTCGTTGTCCCGTCGCTGCCGCGCGACGTCGGGATCCTCGTCCCAGCGCGCGTCAGGATTCTCGGCCGGATCGTCCAGACCCGCCTCGCGCCGCGCCAGCTCCAGCCGCTGCTCGGCCAGCTCGTTCAACCGCAGGGCCAGCCGCTCGGCCGAGCGGCGCGAGTTGACGAAGACGATCGTCGACCGGTGCTGCTCGACCAGGTCGAGGATCTCCGGGTACATCGCCGGCCAGATCGAGTTGCGCGTCGCCTCGCCGCCAGGAACCTGGGCGGGTTCGAGCGGGTCGGCGAGCTCGATGGCGATCGGGTCGGGCTCCGCCGGCGTGGGGTCGGCGGACGCGGAACCGTTCGGGTCGAGCGGGTCCCCGTCCGGGGCAACGGCCGGGTCGCCGAGCACCCCGTCGGGGTCGTCGCCGGCAGCGGCCTTGGACGCCCCGGCCCCGACCAGATCCAGCTCGGTCATCGACTCGACCGGGACCTGGATCCGCAGGTCCATCCGCTTCTTCTCGCCGGTCTCGACGATCCGGCAGGCACGCTGCGGGCCGACCAGGAAGCGACCGACCTCCTCCAGCGGGTTCTGGGTCGCGGAGAGCCCGATCCGCTGCAGCTCCTCGCCGGTCCAGGCGCCGGGGCGCAGGCTCGGGTCGTTCTCGCGCAGCGCCGAGAGCCGTTCGAGGGTCAGCGCCAGATGGCTGCCGCGCTTGGTGCTCGCCACGGCATGGATCTCGTCGATGATCACCGTCTCGACGCCGGTCAGCATCTCGCGCGCGCCCGACGTGAGCATCAGGAACAGCGACTCGGGCGTGGTGATCAGGACGTCCGGCGGACGGCGCCGCATCGCCGCGCGGTCGCGCTGCGGCGTGTCTCCGGTGCGCAACGCGACGGTGATGCCCTCCGCATCGGCACGCCGGCCCGGTCCCGATCCCGCCGACCCGTCGGCGAACAGCGACGCCTGCTCCGACGCCGTCGCCGCGGCGATTCCCGCGAGCGGCGCACGCAGGTTGCGGTCGACGTCGTGACTGAGCGCCTTCAGCGGCGAGACGTAGAGCAGTCGGACGCGCTTCTCGGCCGCCGGCAGCGGATGCGCGGCCAGGCGGTCGAGCCCGTAGAGGAACGCGGCGAGCGTCTTGCCCGACCCGGTCGGCGCCGAGATCAGCACGTGCTCGCCAGCGGCGATCAGCGGCCAGGCTTGCTGCTGGACCGGGGTCGGCGCGTCGAACGCCCGTGCGAACCACTCGGCGACGCGGGGGGAGAAGACGTCCAGGGCCACGGTCCCGTGACCATACGTGAGCGAACGGGCGTTCGAGTGGGAACGGGCCGCCAGCCGCTCGCAACGAGCGTCCGTAGTCATTTCTTGGCCATTGAAGCGCCCCGGCAGAGCCATATCGTCCCGTCGAGCCGGCGGCCGGAGCTCTGTCCGCCGCCCCGAACGTCGATGCGACCGAGAAGGACTGAGATATGAAGCTGCGAGTGGCCCTGGCCATTGCGAGCCTGGCCGCCATGGCCGTCACCGGATGCTCGGAGGACTCCGACCCGCCAGCCGACGCCGCCGCACCGGCCACCGCGGAGGGCGCGGCCGCCCCCCAGGAATCCGGGTCGGAGGCTGCCGAGACCGCCGAGAGCACGGGCTCCGGGTCGACGGGCACCGTCACCGTGGACGGGAAGACGGTCACCTTCACGCCGAAGATGTGCGTGCACTCACCGGGAAGCTCGGAGTTCATCGTCAGCGGCGCTGGCAAGACCGACTCGGGCGAGCCGGCCTACGTCGATGCCTCCGGCCCGAACCAGCTGACGGTGTACCTCGACGCCGATCCGATGAGCCCGAAGAACGACTTCTACGAGTTCAATCCGGCGGTGTCCGGCGGCGGCGCGATGGACGAGCTCCAGGGCTTGGACGTGAGCGGCAGCACGATCACCGCTGCGCCGGAGATGGTGCGCACGGACCCCGGCAAGACGACGTTCGACCCGGTGGGCACGGCGAAGCTGGAGGTCACCTGCGACTGACCCGGGGCCCAGGCCACCACCGGCGTGGCCCCGTCCGAGATCGATCTCGGCGATCACCGGCGACGTGCGAGGCTTGACGAGCCAGGGCCAGGCGGTCGTCGACCGCCGGGGATCACGGAAGGAACCGTTGCGGTGACCGCAAGCACGCTCACGTCGAATCACCCAGGACACCTGCTGGAGGTGATCGAGCGAGGCGAGGCGGCGCTGCTCTCCGGAACCGTCGGGGCGGGCAAGACGCACCTCCTACGTGCCGTCAGCACCGCGTTGACGGCCGCCGGGCGCGAGGCGCCGGTCTTCACCGCGAGTGCGCTGGGGCGGGGCGTTCCGATGGGCGCCTTCGCCGGCGCCGCGGATCTGCCGCCGGAGGCGCTCGGGTCTCCCACGGCGGTGATCGACGCCTTCTCCCGGCGGCGGTCGTCGACCGTCCTGCTCGTCGACGACGTGGACGAGCTGGACGAGGCATCGCTCTACGTCGTCACGCAGTTGATCACCACCGCCGGGATCCCGGCGGTCCTCGCCTCGCGGGACCTGACCGAGACCCCGGAGGGCATCCGAGCGCTCTACGACAGCGGCGACCTGGTCGAGACGCCACTCGACCCGCTACCGGAAGCCGAGGCCGTCGCGCTCGTCTCGGAGGCGCTCGGGGGTCCGCTCACTCCCTCCGCGCGCGCGGGAATCCTCGCCGCCGGGAACGGGAACCCGCTCCACCTTCGCGAGATCGTCCGGGGATCGGTGCAGGATGGCCGGTTGACCGAGACCCCGCACGGGTGGGAGCTCCAGGGGCCGCCCACGCCGACGCCCCGCTTGGCGCAGCTCGTCGGCGAGCGCTTCCGCGGACTCGACGAGCCCAGCATGGACGCCGCGACGATCGTCTCGATCGCCGTCGAGTGCCCCACGGAAGCGATCGGCGCGGGCGAGCGACGCGCTCTCGCCCGCGCCGGCGTCGTCGAGCTGAGCGACTGTGGCTGGATCAGGCTCTCGCACCCGCTGGACGGGGAGTTCCTCCGGTCACGGTGCTCGGCAGCGCTCTGGCGCGAACTGGCCCGCGACGCCGTCGACGTCCTCCGGACCGAGGCGGCCGGCGCCCGACCGGCGGCGGCGCGGCAGGCCGACGTGCTGGCCCTCGAGCACGGGTTCGAGATCGACGTCGAAGCCACCGTGGCACTGGCCGAGCACGCGCTCGGGGCCTTCGACGAGCACCTCGCGCTGCGGGCCGCCGAGGCCGTGACCGCGATCGTTCCGGAGGATGCCCACGCCCACCGGATCGCCGGCCTGGCCGCGTCGGCGCTCGACCGGACGGCGACGGCCGACGAGCACTTGAGCGCCGCGCACGCCCACGCGCGGACGGACGTCGAACGGACGTCGGTGGCGCTGGCTCGGGCTCAGCACCGCGGACTCCGCCACCACGACGCGGCCGGCGCGCTCGCGGTGGTCCACGACGCCCTGGAGTCCGTGCGAGACCCCGAGGAGGTCGCCCACCTGCAGCGCGCGGCCCTCCGCTGGGGAGCGGTCGCCGGGCAAGCCGGAGCGGCCGTCGACGCGCCCGAAGGCATCACGAGCCCGGCCGCGGCGATGGGACTGATCACGATCGGCGTGTCCGCGGTCATCACCGGACCGTTGCGCGAGGCCGACGACGTGCTGCCCGCGTTGCGTCGACTCCCGGCGGAGCATCTCGCCGCGGTGCCCGGTGGCCACTCGCTGATCGGCCTGACCGAGATCATGGCCCTGTCCTACACCGGCGACGTGCTGGCCACCCGGCGGCGCCTACGGCAGCGGATCGCGGACGCACGGCAGCACGAACCCGAATCGCTCGGGATCTGGGAGTACGCGCTGGGCCTGCTGGAGCTGCTCTCCGCCGACGCCGAGGAGGCGTACGCGCTGGGCCGCTCGGCCGCGAAGCACCTCGCCTGGCGCGACAGCACGGGTCTGCTCCCCGCCGCGCAGGCGCTGATCGGCGCGGCCGCTGCCGCGACCGGCCGGGGGATCGAGTCGCGCGAGGAGCTCGAGAGCATTCCCGAGGCGGCGGCGGGAGACCCGAAAGTCGTGATGCTCCGGGCGTGGGCCGATGCCTGGCAGGCGCACGCGGAACGACGCGTCAACCAGGCCGCGCTCGTCCTGCTCGATGCCGCACGCTGGCTGCTGACCGCCCAGCACACCTATCTCAGCGGCATGCTCGCGCACTGCGCCGTTCGCCTCGACCACCGGGCCGACGAGGGGGCAGCGATCCTCCGGTCCGCGTCCACGCTCGCCGGGGGAGGCCTGTTGCGCCTGCTGACCCGCCACGCCGAGGCGGTCTGCGCCGGCGACGCAGCGGGGCTCGAGCAGGTCGCGTCCGACGCCCTCGAGCTGGGAATCGTCGTCACGGCCGCCGATTCCTGGCTGTGGTTGGCGAACAGCACCGACCGGCGGCAGGTATCGGAGCCGCGCGCACGACGCCACGCGGTCGCGGCCGACGAGCTCTGCGCCGAGACGCCGGGGATGGCGCTATGGGCCAGGCCCCAAGACCGCTCGACCCTGCTGACCGATCGTGAGCGGCAGGTCGCCCGACTCGCGGCGAACCGATTCACCGCCAAGGAGATCGCGGCGATGAACGGCGTCTCGGCGAACACCGTGACGAATCAGCTCGCGTCCGTCTTCCGCAAGCTCGGCATCGGCAGCCGCGCCGAGCTCGACGAGCTGCTCGGCATCGAGACGGACGCGCCGGAGCCGATCAAGGACTGCGCGCGCGCGACCTCAGGCCGCGACG
>JADKLW010000196.1_pt1 | contig 31824 bp, 29 predicted proteins | sample 8641881 | NCBI WGS metagenome assembly JADKLW01 (sample SAMN16272185, study PRJNA661076) | feces metagenome | isolation source: fecal sample from diarrhoea affected cattle B | host: Bos taurus | place: South Africa: Lokaleng Village, Mahikeng | collected 2019-09 | reverse complement strand
GCCCTCGAAGCCATGGCGGGCGGCTCGGGCAGCAGCATAGGTACGGGCGGCATGCTGACTAAAGTGCTTGCTGCCAAACGGGCCGCCAACAGCGGCGGCCATACGGTCATCGCCTCGGGGCGCGAACCCAACGTGCTGCTCAGACTGGCCGCCGGCGAGTCCATCGGCACCGAACTACGCGCCATCCTGCCAGTGCGTTCAGCGCGCAAGCGGTGGCTGGCCAACCACCTGCGCCTACGCGGCCGCGTCACGCTGGATGCGGGGGCCGTGCGCGCACTGACTCAAGGCCATAGAAGCCTGCTGGCCATCGGCGTGGTTGCCGTCGAGGGCGAGTTTGACCGGGGCGATGTCGTCGCCTGCGTGGATCAGCACGGCGTAGAGTGCGGGCGCGGCCTGATCAATTATTCGGCCGCCGACACCCGGCGCATCATGCGACAACCCAGCCAGCGCATTGCTGACATCCTGGGCAGCATGTCGGATCCCGAACTGATGCATCGCGACAACATGGTGTTCCTGCGTACCCAGCCTAGCGCTACCGCAGCTACTGCTGAGCAGTAATAAACAGCGTCTCTTTGACTTCTTCCATGACCACACAGCTTTTGGTCTGTGTAACGCCGGGAAGCCGCAACAGGATGTCGCCCAACAGGCTGCGATACTGGCTGATTTCCTTGATGCGCGCCTTGACCAGATAATCGAAGTCGCCCGAGACCAGATGGCATTCCTGCACCTGAGGTATGCATAAAATTTCGCGACGGAAGTCGTCAAAACTGCGATCCGACTTGCTGGACATGGAAACTTCCACAAACACCAGCAAGCCTGCGTCCAGCGCCTGAGGCGAAACACGGGCGTGATAGCCCATGATGACGCCATCGCGCTCCAGCCGTTTCACCCGTTCGATGCAAGGGGTGACAGTAAGGCCCACGCTTTCAGCCAGCTCGGTCATGGACATGCGGCCGTCGCGCTGCAGCAGATCGAGAATATGCCGGTCGAGCTTATCAAGCACCGCCACCGGCGTTCGTTGTATGCGCATTTTTCCCGCCAATTAATCGATCGATGACTGGGCCGTGAGGCCGGTTCAGTGATTATTACTGATTTAGCGCACTGCCGCCGCCTCGACCGAAAAATGACCTGAAAATCACGATTCTTTAGGCAAAATGACTGCATCACCTCGACTACCATCACGTAAACAGGATACGGATAGCACAACAGCATGAAAATTATTGTATTGGGGGCTGGCGCTGTAGGAGTAAGCAGCGCCTATCATCTTGCCCGTCTCGGCAATGAAGTCACGGTGCTGGAGCGCCTGGAAGGGCCGGCACTGGAGACCAGCTATGCCAATGCAGGGCAGATTTCCTATGGCTACTCGTCGCCCTGGGCGGCCCCCGGCGTACCGCTCAAGGCCATCAAATGGATGTTCGCCAAGCATCCGCCCCTGTCGATCCGACCGGACGGCAGCCTTTACCAGCTTTGGTGGATGTTGCAGATGTGGCGCAACTGCGATGCACGCCGCTACGCCGTCAACAAAGAGCGGATGCTGCGCTTGTCCAGCTACAGCCGCAGTTGCCTGGACAGCCTGCGCGACGAACTGGGCATCCAGTACGAAGGCCGCCGCCAGGGTACTTTGCAGGTGTTTCGCGAACAGAAGCAGCTGGACGCCGTGGCCCAGGACATACAGGTACTGAAAGAGGCCGGCATCCACTACGAGTTGCTGGCGCGCCAGGACCTTGCGCGCGTAGAGCCAGCCCTGGCCCGAACCGCCGACAAGCTGGTGGGCGGCCTGCGCCTGCCCGATGACGAAACCGGCGACTGCAATGTCTTCACCACCCGTTTGGCGGCCGAAGCCGAACGCCTGGGTGTGGAGTTTCGCTACGGCGTCACCGTGCAGCAATTGGTGATGCAAGGGGGACGGGTGGCTGGCGTGGTGGTGGATGGCCAGATTTTGACCGCCGATGCCTATGTCGTTGCGCTGGGCAGTTGGTCGCGACCCTTGCTGAAAGGCGCGCTGAGCCTGCCGGTATACCCCTTGAAGGGGTATTCGATTACCGTGCCGATTGCCGACGAACAATGCGCCCCGGTTTCGACCCTGCTGGACGAGACCTACAAAATTGCCATTACCCGCTTCGATCAACGCATACGCGTGGGCGGCATGGCTGAAATTGGCGGCTACGACAAAACCCTGAACCCAAAGCGGCGCGAGACGCTGGAGATGGTGTTGGGGGATTTGTTTCCGGGCAGCTATTCGACCGAGGAACTGACATTCTGGACCGGGCTGCGCCCCAAGACTCCTGACAGCACGCCTATTGTGGGCGCAACCAGCGTACCGAACCTGTACCTGAACACAGGCCATGGCACCCTGGGATGGACGATGGCCTGCGGTAGCGGACAACTGATAGCCGACATTGTGTCGGGCCGGCCGACGGCCATACGCAGTGATGATTTATCCATAGGCCGCTATGCCTGACACGGGGCTCAACCAGTAAACATGTAGCCCCATTTGTGCACCGACTGCAAGGGGATGCTGGCGCCCTGCTGTGCACATTTACGACGCAGACGACTGACGGTTACCCCCAGCGTGCGCGGCCGCGCCGTTGCTTGGCCGTCGGCGTAAGCGGAATTTAGAGCAGCGACCAAGGCGCCATGCCTGGCACTTTTTTCTGGGGAGGCCAGTAGCGCCGTAATAAATGCGCGCTCGCCCGTGGTAAGCGAGATGCGCTTGCCCTCGGGACTGACCAGCACCCAACCCTGCTCTTGAAGCGACCATGCACTGGCCGGCTGGCTGCTTTCGAGCGGCTGAGGCGCCACCGTGGCAGCGCGCGCCAGCAGCCGGAACACGATCGCCGCCAACAAGGCCGACGATGCCTCTTGCGGGCAATAGGCGTCGGCACCGTTATGCAGTAGCTGGATGACTTGCGACTCGATCGTGGTGTCGGCAAGAGCCACCATGAATACCTGCGGGTGCGAGGCTCGCAAGTTGACTGCCATGGTGGCATTTTGTTCGGGCAACCCTGCCAGAATGACAGCCACGGCGGCATAGGCAAGCAGGCTTTCGTCAGTGGCACGGTAGAGCCCGGCCATGTCGGGATAGCGGCGCACCGGAAGCCCATGTGCTTGCAGCCCGCCCACCAGCTCGGTAGCTGCGTATTGTGGGCAGCTATCGACGGGTGCGAAAAGCAAGACAGCAGGGTCTGGAAACATGGCGAGCCCAGGAAGGTTACATGGACAGTCCCGACCCAATTTACCGTTATCCATCACGTTTGTAATCGGCATTATTACCAATGTGTTTGAACTACATCGTTCAATCACAAACGTGAACAACTTTGCCGATCGTCTACGCTATGCCCGCAAGTTGCGTGGCCTGAGCCAGTCTGCGCTGGCCGTTGCCTGCGGACTCTCGCAAGGAGCCATTGCCAACTACGAGAGCAAGGCCCGTCAACAGACCAAAGAAATTTTCCGCCTGGCGACAGCGTTGAACGTAGAGCCTCAGTGGCTGGCCGAAGGCATAGGCCCTATGGATAAACCCGAGGCGCCCCCAACCCCACCGGCTTTCCATGTTGCCGAAGCCGGCCCGGGAAGCCAGGCGCAACTATGGCCCTTTCCGACCGTGCCGGCGTCCGTAATTTGGTCGCTGACACCCCGGCAAAGGGCCATCGCTGAAGAGATGCTCGCCACCCTGGTTCAGTCTTTACAGACCAAATAGGTTGGCGGCCTGACTTACTGCGGCTGAACCGCGTACAGGTAAAGCTCTACCCGACGGTTCATGGCGCGTCCTTCCACGGTGCCGTTGTCGGCTACCGGGTTGGAAGAGCCGCGGCCTTCGGCAGTCAACTTCGTGGCAGGCACGCCTTGCTGCGCCAGGTAATTCGTGACTGCTTGCGCGCGGTTCACCGATAAGGTCTGGTTGGTCGCCTGCGAGCCCGTACTGTCGGTGTGTCCAATGGACTTCGCCCGCAACTCTGGGTGCTGAACCAAGGCGCGCGCTACGCTATCGAGCACGGGAAGCAACGCGGGCTTGAGCACATACTGGCTGCTATCGAACGACACATTGCTGGGTATATTGACCCGCAAGGTCCCATCCGGCATTTCGGTGACGTCGACGCCCAGGCTGCTGGCGCCCGATTTCTCAACGTCGTTCTTGACGCCCGCCCAGTTGTAACCCGCAATGCCACCGGCCACGGCACCTATGCCTGCCCCAATGGCTGCCGCTTTACTGCTGTCGCCGATCAATGCACCGAGCCCGGCACCCACTGCGGCGCCCGCGCCTGCTCCCATCGCGGTCTTTCCACCGGTACCCATCTCGTTCATGTTCGCGCAACCTGCCACCAAGGCAATCACACCGATACACGTGGCAAGTCGCCCAGTGCGCATGGAAATTTTCATAGAGTTCTCCTTGTTCGTCAGTGACAGCGTGGAAGCTGCCGCCAGCCATGCTACCAAGCACGGCCGCCCCCGCGTGTTACCGTTTGGTTCAATGAAGGCCGGCTTGACCTTTGTTGACAGTGCCCATGAAAGGAAAAATCCCTGAGCGCGCGAGGCGGTCAGGGATCGAAGCTGCCAGTGCCCGGCGCAAAGCGCCCGGCACACGCTGCCATCAGTGGTTAGAACAATTTCGCGCCGGAAACCTCGACGATTTCCTTGTACTTGGCCAGATCGTTCTTTACCAGTTCAGCGAACTCTTCCGAACTGGTGGGCTCGGAGTCCGAACCCATGGTCAAGAGGTTTTTACGCACGGCGGGGTCGCGCAAAGCCTTGACGTAAGCAGCGTTGAGCTTGTCCACGATGGCCTTGGGCGTGCCGCCGGTCGTGAAGACGCCGAACCAGGTGCCCAAGTCGAACTTTTCGATGCCGGCCTGCTCCATCGTCGGCAGATCGGGGAAGACCGACGAGCGCGTGGTGGTCGTCACAGCCAGTGCCTTGACTTTGTTTTCGGAGATCAACGTTGCAGCCGAGGCCAGGTTGTCAAACATGAAGTTGGTCTGACCAGCCAGCAAAGAGAGCTTGGCGGGCGAAGAGCCGGCATAAGGCACGTGTACCGACTTGGTGCCGCTACGTACGTTAAGCAGTTCGCCGGCAAGATGCCCGGCACTGCCATTACCGCCTGAAGCAAAGTTCAGCAAGTCTGGATTTTTCTTGGCATAAGCAACCAGATCAGCGACCGTCTTTATATTATTGTCGGCAGCGAACTCGTTGTTCAGAATCAGTACGTTAGGAACCGAAGCGACCAGCGTGACGGGCTCGAAGCTGGTAATTGGGTCGAACGGGAGCTTCTCGTACAGCCAGGGATTGATGGCGTTGATCGCCACCGCGCCCATCACCAGGGTATAGCCATCGGGTTTTGCCTTGGCCGCTATGCTGGCGCCAATATTACCGCCCGCCCCTGGCTTGTTTTCCACCACAACAGTGCCCAAGTCCGGCTGAACCTTCTCGGCCAGCAGGCGCGCCATGCCATCCAGCGGACCGCCGGGAGCGTAAGGCACGATGAAGCTAAGCGGCTTGGTGGGGAACTCTTCGGCCAGCGCGGGCGCCGCCAAAGCGGAAAACGCAACGCAAGCAGCGGCTGCGAGGGAGGTAAGGGGCTTGAAACCGGACATCATTGGGTAATACCTTGAAATAAGTGCAAAGGCAGTACCCTACACCAAATGTCGCTTTTATGCTTGACCGAAGTGGCGGCCACTATGGGGCCTTCGTGGATCAATGCAAAATTTGGCTCAAGAACAGCTTGGTACGTTCGTTTTGAGGGTGATCAAAGAAGGCGTCGGGCGTGTTTTCTTCGATAATCTCGCCCTGATCCATGAAGATGACGCGGTCGGCCACCTTGCGGGCGAAGGCCATTTCGTGCGTCACGCACAGCATGGTCATGCCGCTTTCCTCGGCCAGGCTAACCATGACGTCCAGTACTTCCTTGACCATCTCGGGGTCCAGGGCGGAGGTCGGCTCATCGAACAGCATGATCTTCGGGCTCATGCACAAGGAACGCGCAATTGCCACCCGCTGTTGCTGCCCGCCGGACAACTGCCCCGGGAACTTCAGGGCTTGCTCGGGTATACGCACGCGCTCCAGGTACTTCATGGCAGTGGCCTCGGCCTCGGCCTTGGACTTCTTGAGCACCCAGATGGGACCCAATGTAAGGTTCTCAAGGACCGTAAGATGCGGGAAAAGATTGAAGTGCTGGAACACCATGCCGACGTCTCGCCGTATGGTTTCGATTTGTTTCAAATCGTTGGTCAGTTCCTTGCCATCAACGATGATGCTGCCCTGCTGATGCTCTTCCAGTCGATTGATGCAACGGATCATCGTTGACTTGCCCGAGCCCGAGGGCCCGCAAATCACGATGCGCTCGCTGGGCGCGACGTTCAGATTGATATTGCGCAGTACGTGAAACTGCCCGAACCACTTATTGACATCTGCCAGGCGAATGATGGCCTCAGACATGTCTGTACTCCCTTGTTGTTAGCGCAGTTCAGCGCTGCTCTCCCGTACGCAAGTGCTTCTCCAGCGACTGGCTATAACGGGAAATCGAAAAGCAGAAAATAAAGTAAATGAAGGCGATGAACAGATACGCCTCGGTGCTGAAGCCGCGCCACGCGGCATCGGCCACTGCCGTCTTGGCGGCCAGGGTCAAGTCGAAAATACCGATAATCACCACCAGGGAGGTGTCTTTGAACAGCGCAATAAAGATACCGACCAGGGGTGGAATGACGACCTTGAGCGCCTGTGGCAGGATGATCTTGCGCATCTGCTGCCAGTAGCTCAAGCCCAGCGAGTCGGCGCCTTCGTACTGCCCCTTGGGTATGGCTTGCAGGCCGCCCCGAACCGTCTCGGCCACATAGGCCGCAGCAAAAAGGATGATGGCGATTTGCGCGCGCAGCAGCTTGTCGATGCTGAAGCCCTCGGGCAGAAACAAGGGCAACATGACCGACGACATGAACAGCAAGCTGATCAGTGGCACGCCGCGGATCAATTCAATATAAACGACACACAAGGCCTTGACGGCTGGCATGTGCGACCGGCGGCCCAGCGCCAGCAACAAGCCCAGGGGGAAGGCAAATGCAATGCCGAAGGTTGCCAAAATAAGGGTCAATGGCAGCCCGCCCCAGCGGTCGTTCTCGACATGGCTCATGCCCAGCACGCCGCCCCACATCAGTACCGCCACCGCCACCAGGGATACGATCCAGATAATGCCCAGGAAGGGCCGCCAGAACCACCGGACGCAACTGCAGACAATGACGGCGATGAGTATGATGCTGGCCAGCAAGGGCCGCCATTGCTCGTCGTAGGGGTAGACGCCAAATAGAATAAACCGGTGCTTCTCTACGATGAAAGCCCAGCAGGCACCGCCCGACTCCCGGCATTCGGCTGCGCTGGTGGCATTGAAATCGGCCCGTATGAACAGCCATTCGATCAATGCTGGGACCGACATCAGCAGCAGCCACGCCACCAGCACAGTCAGGATGGTATTGAGCGGCGAAGAAAACAGGCTTGCCCTCATCCAGCCCCAAGTGCTTTGATGCGCCCGGGGCGGCCCGAGCTTCGCGGGCGCGGTTAGATCCTGGCTCATTTAGCGCTCCACCAGCGCGATGCGCTTGTTGTACCAGTTCATGAATACGGATATAGACAGGCTGACCGTAAGATAGGCGGCCATGATGATCAGGATGCCCTCGATAGCCTGGCCCGTTTGATTCAAGGTCGTGTTCACGACGGAGACAATATCCGGATAGCCTATCGCCACTGCCAGCGAGCTGTTCTTGGTAAGGTTGAGGTATTGGCTGGTCATGGGCGGGATAATCACACGCAAGGCCTGCGGCAGTATGACCAGGCGCAGTACGCGCGGACGGCTAAGTCCGATGGCGCCGGCAGCCTCCCATTGCCCCTGGTTGACCGATTCTATGCCCGAGCGTACGACCTCGGCCACAAAGGCAGAGGTGTAGATGACCAGGCCGGCAAGCAGCGCGGCGAACTCGGGCGACAGGTTCAGACCACCCACGAAATTAAAGCCCTTGAGCTCCGGCAGCTCGACCGTAAGCGTGGCGCCGCTGATCAGCCACGCCACCGCCGGGAGCGCCAGCAGCAACACCACGCCGGTACGCACCAGGGGAAAGATCTGCCCCGTGGCCTCTTGGCGTTTCCGCGCCCAATGAGCAATCAGCACGATGACGACAATAGCCAGCGCGATACCGCCGAGGATCCAGTCCAGGGCGTCGCCGTGCAGGCTGGGCAACTTCAGCCCACGATTGGAAAGAAACACACCGGGCACGGGGTTTAGCGCATCGCGCGGCCCAGGCATGATCTCAGTGATGATGGCATACCAGAAGAACAACTGCAGCAACAGAGGGATGTTGCGCATGACTTCGATATAGGCGCTGGCCACACGGGCAACCAGCCAGTTCTTGGACAGGCGAGCAATACCCAGTATGGTGCCGAACAAAGTGGCCGCGATGATCCCCACGACGGAGACACGCAGCGTATTCAATATGCCGACCCAGATGGCTTTGCCGTAGGTGTCTGCAGGGGTGTAGTCGATGACGGATTCGCCAATGGCGAAGCCCGCTTCCCGATGAAGGAAGCCGAAACCGGTGGAAATATTACGTACGGCCAGGTTATGCAGGGTATTGGAAACCAGATACCAGACGCCCAAGCCTACGATGCCCAGCACGAGCACCTGATAGATGATCGATCGAACGCCCGGGTCGTTCCAGGACAGACGCCGTTTGGGCGTTTGCGGCAATAGAGTTATTTTCGTCATAGCGGTGCAATCGTTAGGGGACCCTGACGCAGCATCCCCAAGTGTTCGAAGGCCGGGCAGCGTGGTGCCGCCCAGCCTTCGTCTTACAGATCCGCCAGATTAGCGGATGGGCCAGCCATACATCAGGCCGCCGTCACGCCATTGTGCGTTCAGGCCGCGATCGAGCTTCATGGCCGAGCTTGGGCCGATGTTGCGCTCGAAGGATTCGCCGTAGTTACCTACCTGCTTGATCAGGTTATAGGCCCACTTGGAATCCAGGCCCAGACCCTTGCCCATCTCGCCCGTCACACCAAGAATACGCTGGATGTTGGGGTTGCTGCTTTTGACCATTTCGTCGACGTTCTTGGAGTTGATGCCGTACTCTTCAGCTTCCAGCATGGCGTTGAGCGTCCAGCGCACCACCATGAACCAAGGGTCGTCGCCCTGACGCACCATAGGGCCCAAAGGCTCTTTGGAGAAGTCTTCAGGCAGGATGATGTGATCGTCCGGGTTGCTTAGCGTGGAACGGATCGTGGCCAGGCCCGACTTGTCGGTCGTGTAGGCATCGCAACGGCCAGCCACGTAGGAGCGCATGGCTTCATCCGGGCTGTTGATGACGACAGGCTTGAATTCCAGGTTATTGGCACGGAACCAGTCGGCCAGGTTCAATTCGGTCGTGGTGCCGGGCTGTACGCAGACTGCGGCGCCGCCGAGCTCTTTGGCACTTTTCACGCCCAGGCTCTTGGAAACCATGATGCCCTGGCTATCGTAATAGTTGATACCGGCGCTCATCAGGCCCAGCGTGGTGTCGCGGGTCAAAGTGGCGGTGGTGTTGCGCGTTAGAACGTCGACTTCGCCCGACTGCAAGGCGGTGAAGCGCTGTTGCGTCGTGACTGGTGTGGTTTTATATTTGGTGGCGTCGCCGAACATGACGGCCGCAATGCCGCGGCACAGATCGACGTCGATGCCGGACCATTCGCCCTTGCTGTCGGCGATCGCGAAGCCGGGCAGGCCGGTATGCACGCCGCATTGAACGAAGCCCTTCGCTTTCACGGAATCGTAGGTCTCACCGGCATGAGACGCCGTCGCTGTCATGAAGAACAACGAGGCGCCCAGTGCAGCCGCTTTGATTAGTTTCATATTTTGTCCCATCCGTATTCAATTCATTGATGATTCACGGCATACAATCGTGTTGCGCCGTTAGGGCTCAAATCGTAGCTGTTGGCTAGTGCAAAAAACATGGGGGATATCCCTTGCGACACCTCGTGTAACGCTCGGCAAACTTCGTTCACATACCTGTTTCGTCGCACCTGACGCCGCCATCCCTATATCTATATGATAGAGGCCTTGATTCCAATGTTGCCATGATCGAATTCCAGCACGTATTCAAATCCTATGGTCGCAGCCGCAACATCCTGGCCGACATCAACTTTCGCGTGGAACCGGGCGAGTTCGTTTTCGTTTCGGGGCCTTCCGGGGCAGGCAAATCGACGCTGCTTAAACTCATCGGCGGGCTCGAGCCGCCCAGTCGCGGCTCCGTCCACGTCAACGGCCATCGCATCGACAAAATGCCCGGGCGCGCGCGGCCCTACCTGCGCCGCGCCGTAGGCGTGATCTTGCAGGACATGCATCTGCTCTACGATCGCAACGCCATCGACAATGTGCTGCTGCCGCTTGCGGTTGCCGGCCTGGAAAGGCGGGTGGCGGCTACCCGCGCCCGGGCCGCCATCGAGAAAGTTGGCCTGTCGGGCAAGGAAGACCTCAACCCCATCGAAATGTCGGGCGGCGAGCAGCAAAGGCTGGCCATTGCGCGGGCCATTGTCAATCGGCCGGCCATACTGATCGCCGACGAACCCACGGCCAATCTGGACGAAGAAAGCGCCCGTAAAATCCTGGAAGTCTTTCGGGATTTCAACCGGGTGGGGGTTACAACGCTAATTGCCTCGCATGACAGGGCGCTGATGGCCCGCTATGCCGGCCGCACCTTGCGGATCGAAGCGGGCCGCTTTTTTGATTCCGCAGGAGCGCCGGCATGAGACGATGGCTGCGGCAACACCGTTACGCCCTGCAAATTGCCCTGCGGCGCCTGATGTCCCAACCTTTTTCCTCGCTATCCAATATTTTGGTCATAGGCCTGACCTTGGCCATACCCATTATTGCGGCAGCCGTATTGGCCTCGGCCCAGCCGGTCGTGCGCGAGATCCCCGTGTCGCCGGAAGTCACCGTCTTCCTCAAGCCTTCCGCCAGTGACCAGGATGCGCGCGAACTTGCTCAAAACCTGCAAACCCAGCACGCAGAGCAGATACAGTCCGTGCGTGTGGTTACCCGCGATCAAGCCCTTAAAGCGCTAAAAGGGAACCCCAGTTGGAGCACCGCCCTGGCGGTATTGCCGGGCAACCCCCTGCCCGATGCGATCGTCGTGACTCTGCGCGATAGCAGCGAACTGGCTAGCCAGGCCAGTGAGCTGGCCGACGAATGGCGCCAACTGGAAGCGGTGGACGCCGTGCAACTGGACAGCGACTGGGTCAGACGCCTGGAAGCTATCTTAAGGTTCGTGCGCATTGGACTGGGCATGCTGGCCATCGGTGTTGCCCTGGTGGTGCTGGCGACGGTGTTCAACACCGTGCGCATGCAAGCACTGACGCAACGTGAAGAGATCGGCGTGGCAAGGCTGGTGGGCGCGACTGAATCCTTCGTGCGTCGCCCATTTCTGTATCTGGGCGCCCTGACCGGCGTGATTGCCAGCGGTGTCGCGATTGCGCTGTCCGCCGTGGCGCTGCTGCCGCTTAACGCGGCGCTGGCCCGGCTTGCCAGCAGCTACGGCACCCAGTTCGTGCTGCAGATGCCCGACCCCGTCAACCTGGGGTTGGCAACGGTGGTGGTGGCCATACTGGCGGCGCTTTCCGCCCGCTGGTCGGTCACCCGCAATACCCGTTTTTAGGCCATGACATCAAGCTCGGGCACCCCGCTGGCCGATTTCGCCAGCACCATCGTCCAATGGCAACAGGAACACGGGCGACATCATCTACCCTGGCAAGGCACGCGCGATCCCTACCGCATCTGGCTGTCGGAAATCATGCTGCAACAAACGCAGGTCGCCACGGTTATCGGCTACTACGAGCGCTTCCTGCAACGCTTCCCCGACATAGCCACCCTGGCCGCAGCCAGCCAGGACGAAGTCATGCCCTATTGGGCTGGGCTGGGATACTACGCACGAGCCCGCAACCTGCATCGCTGCGCCCAGACCCTGGTTGTGCAATGGAATGGCCGCTTTCCCCAGCAGGCCGCCGACATTGCCACCCTACCCGGCATCGGTCCGTCCACGGCGGCCGCCATCGCCGCCTTTGCCCATGGCGAACGCAGCCCCATCATGGACGGCAACGTCAAACGCGTGTTCACGCGTTACTTCGGCATCCATGGCATAACCAGCGAACGCGCCACCGAGAAAGCGCTATGGGAGCAAGCTCACGCCGCGCTGGCCTGCGCGCCAGCCTCACTGGACATGATCGCCTATACACAAGGCCTGATGGACCTTGGCTCACAGCGCTGCACCCGCGGCCGACCCGCCTGCGAAGCTTGTCCGCTGCAAACAGGCTGCTACGCCCGCCGCAACGCATGCCAGCACGAACTGCCCACGCCCAAAAAGAAAAAAGCCATCCCCGAGCGCCTATGCCTGATGCTGGTCGCCCGCCACAACGACCACATCCTGCTGGAACGCCAGCCCTCCCCAGGGATCTGGGGAGGCCTCTGGAGCCTACCCAAGTACGAGGATCGGCTGACGCTGGAAGCGGCCAGCCTGGCCCTCGGGATGTCAGGGGTGCCAGCGCAAAAAATGGCCGCCTTCTCGCACACCTTCACGCATTTCAAACTCCACATAGAACCCTGGTACACGGAGGTGGGCAGTGGGGGCGCTGTGATGGAGGTAGGCTCGGGACGGTCTTGGACTGCGATTGGTGAACTGTCGGAGACGGCGTTGCCGGCGCCTGTTCGCAAGATTCTTGATGGGTTGTTTTTTTAGATTGCTGTGTTACTTACTTAACACGCCGGGGCTGTGGAGGTAAGGGGTGCTGGCCAACGGAGCCGGTTCGGCGCGCAGGGCGCCGAACCGGCACCGTGTCCCGCCACACCGTCCACCCAGCCCCGGACGCGTCAATAGAACCCAAGCCGGTATAGAGCCCTAAGCCGTTATTACACCTAACTCCGTAACGGCCGATAATGACTAATACTCATCAATATCCCGCTGGCAACACCAAGCGTCAACAGCGCCGTCCCCCCGTAGCTCAGGAATGGCAGTGGCACGCCGACTACGGGCAGTATCCCCGTCACCATGCCCACGTTCACGAACACGTAAACGAAGAACATCATCGACATAGACCCGGCCATCAGGCGGCCGAAGTGCGTGTGCGCTTTCACGGCAATCGCCAGGCCGCGGGCGATCAGCAAGGCGTAAAGCACCAACAGCATCACGCCGCCATACAGACCGAACTCTTCTGCAAACACCGCGAAGATGAAATCGGTGGTGCGTTCGGGGATGAAGTCCAGATGCGCCTGCGTGCCCATCATGTAGCCCTTGCCGTATACCCCGCCCGAGCCCACCGCAATCATGGACTGTATGGTGTGAAAGCCCTTGCCCAGCGGGTCCGAGCTGGGGTCCAGCAGCGTGCAAACGCGATACTTCTGGTATTCGTGCAGCAACACCCAGTCGACATCGGGCTGACAGATGTCCGTCTCGAAATACACCAATGTGCCCACGCCTATGACGACAGCCGCCGTCAGCGGCGCCAGCAGCTTGAATGACAGACCGCCAAAATAGATGACGCAGAAGCCGGACACGAACACCAGCAGCGCCGTGCCCAGGTCGGGCTGCATGACGATCAGGGCAAAAGGCAGCGCCAGCAGGGCCATTGCCACCACGAAATCCAGAACATGCAGCCGACCTTGATTTCGATGAAAGTACCAGGCCAGCATCAAAGGCACAGAGATCTTGAGCATCTCGGACGGTTGTAGGCGAACGAAGCCCAGATCCAGCCAGCGCGTCGCCCCCTTGCTGGTTTCGCCAAAAAACTCCACACCCAACAGCAGCACGACGCCTGCGACATAAATGTAGGGAGCCAGCCGCATCAACAGCGGCGGGGGCAGCATGGCAGCTATCCACATGGCAACGAAGGCGATCAGGAAATTGCGCGACTGGTCGGCAAAGCGCCAGTCGGTGCCGCCGACGGCCGAATGCATGATGGTCATGCCCAGTATCGTCATGATCACCAACAGGGCCAGCAACGGCCAGTCAAAAGCCAGGACAGCGCGCGTGACCCACTGCAGCAGTCGCTTCATCGCCCACCTCGCAGAACCGCAGACACATCCGTTGGGCCGTCGGACAGCTCGGGTGGCTCGACGGTCGCCTCATCTGGCAACGATGGTGCCATATGCTCGGGAGGCAGCATGGCATCCAGCGATTCGCTCTGCGCGCCCTCCTCGATCAAGCTTTCATCCGCAGGCACTTTTGGCGGCGTGAGCGGGCCGGGCAGCTTGTTACGTGCCAGGCGTTCGGGCGAGAGCCAATAGTCGAAGACCTTGCGCGCCACCGGCGCCGCCGTTGTTGCGCCCCAGCCGCCGTTCTCAACGATCAGCGCGATAGCGATCTTGGGATCTTCCACCGGCGCGTAAGCCATGAACAGGGCATGGTCGCGCAAACGTTCGTCCACGGCACTGGCGTTGTATTTGGCGCCTTTCAAGCTGTAGACCTGGGCGGTGCCGGTCTTGCCCGCCGCCTGGTAAGGTGCATCAGTGAAAGCGCGCCGCGCCGTGCCTTTACGCATCACGTCCGCCATGGCCTTGTGGATGACCTCCAGGTTCTCCGGCTTCAGCGGTATGGTGTGGGACGGCTCGGTAACCGTGCGCTCCAGCGCCCCGGTTTGCGGGTTCTCGATCAGGCTGACCAAATGCGGCTTCATGTAGCGGCCGTCATTGGCCAGCACTGCAGTGGCCTGGGCCAGCTGCAATAGTGTAAAGGCGTTGTAGCCCTGGCCCACGGCGACCGACACGGTCTCGCCCGCATACCAGCGCTGCTGCTCAGGGTCTTTATAGTGCTGGCGCTTCCACTCTGTGGACGGCAGCACGCCGCGCCGCTCGCCCTCCAGATCGATGCCGGTAATCTGGCCAAAGCCGAACTGCTTGCTGAAATCGTGCAGCGCGTTTACGCCTATCTCCGGGCCCAGCGAAAAGAAATACGTGTCGGACGACACCACGATGGCGCGGTGCAGATCTGTGGGGCCGTACGCAGCGCCTCCGGCGTTGCGAAAGCGCTGGCCGCCCAGTTCGAAATAGCCCGGATCGGAAATTCGCTCGGTGGCCGTGCGCTTGCCCAGCTCGAGAGCAGCCAGGCCTACAAATGGCTTGTAGGTCGATCCGATGGGATAGGTGCCGTACAGCGGTCGATTGATCAAGGGATGGTCAGGGGATTCGTTCAGCTTGCGCCAGTTTTCCACGTCGATACCGTCGATGAACAAATTCGGATCGAAGGATGGCGCCGACACAAAAGCCAGAACATCACCGGTGTCCGGTTCAATGGCGACCAAAGCGCCACGCCGTCCGGCGAACTGCGCCTCGGCTTCCTTTTGCAAGCCGATATCCAGGGAAAGAATGAGATCGGAACCGGGAATCGGGTCCACACGGCTGAGCGTGCGAACTGGACGGCCCGTTGCAGTGACTTCGACCTCTTCCACGCCAGTACGGCCATGCAGGGCCTCTTCCCAGGTTTTCTCGATGCCCTTCTTGCCTATGGTGTCGCTGCCCCGATAGTTGCCCGACTGTCCGGCTTCCTCGAGCCGGGCCAGGTCGGCTTCGGATATGCGGCCTACGTAGCCCAGCACATGGGCCGCCGATTCGCCTTCCGGATACTCGCGCACCCACCGCGCACTGAGCTCCACGCCTGGAAACTTGAACGAATGCGCGGCAAACCACGAGGCCTCTGTTTCATTCAGGTCGTTGCGTAGCAAAATAGGGGTATAGCGGCTGTTCTGATTCAGTTGCCGAAAAAAGCGCCGGCGATCCGAAGGGCTCAGGTACACCAGTTGGCTCAGGTCGTCCACCAGCGCCTGGATGTCGCCTTCGACCTGGGCGCGCACCACCGAGAGCGTGTAATCCCGGTAGTTGCGGGCCAGCACTACGCCATTGCGATCCATAATCTCGCCGCGCGGTGGGGCTATGGGGACGACGGCGATACGATTCTGGTCGGCACGGGCCGCCAGGCCTTCGTAGCGCTCTACTTGCAAATACCACAGTCGCGCAACCAGCCCAACAAAGCAGAGCGATGCGAAAACCGCCGCCACCACGACGCGGATCAACATGCGCCGCTTTTGGTGTTGGGTGGTTTTCTTGAACTCGAACATGGCCGACCGCTATACCGAACCGGCGTCGGTATCGTCCAGGCGGCGTTGGGGCATAAGCAGCAGGAAGTCGGCCAGCGGCCACAGGGCGACGGTAAACAGCGACGACCACAGCCATTGCCATCCCGACCACTCGCCTGCCAGCCAGGTATAAACCACTTGCGTCACGGCTTGCGCCAACACGAAGATGGGCAGCATATGTATGGCCTGCACGATCGAATTGAAGCGCTGAAGCCGGCGATGCAGCACCGTGGCGCCGTAGGCGACCAGTGTGAAGGTCAGCGCCTGGCCACCCAGCAGCGCGGCGTCGTGGACATCCATGAAAAGACCGAATACAAAAGCGGTAAGCATGGTGACGCGCTGCGGTTCGTTAAGGCACCAAAGCGCGATCACCAGCAAGAGCAGATCGGGCGAGGGTTGCCACAGACGCCAGGGCAACAGCGAAAGCAGCCACACCAGTATCAGGGTCAACCAGATGAACAAGGGACTGGTCGGGCGCTTCAGCGGCGTGGTGTCCAGCGGCTGCAGCGCACTCAGGCCGGAGTTTCGTTGCGCCGGAAGCGCGGCGTTGTTACTGGAGTGGCGTAGCATCTTTCAAACTCTTTTGGGGGTCGGTCGCCGAGACATCGACCTGCAACACCAGGAAATGCCGATGCCGTTCGGGATGAGACAAGGGCGTGGCCACGGCAAGCGCAAAGCCCGAAGAATCGTCGCGCTCGACCTCATCGACCTCGGCCACCGACAAGCCGGCAGGGAACATACCGCCGATACCGCTGGTGATCAGGATATCGCCCGGAGCCAAGTCTACATTGGCGGTAAGGAAACGCACCTCTACCTTGCCACTGACATTGCCGCCGAATGCGATCAAGCGCAAGCCGTTGCGCAATACCTGGACGGGAATCGCGACCTTGTCGTCCGTCAGCAAGGCGGCCTCGGAGGTGAACGGCGTAACCCGCACGATTTGTCCAACGACACCGCCCTCATCGATCACCGGCATGCCGGGCTGAATACCGCTGGACGAGCCCTTGTTGAACACCAGGTGATGCGAGAACGCATTGGGCGGCTCGTACATGACTTCCACGGCGACCGAACGCTGGGTCACGGCTTCGCCCACGTCCAGCAAGCGCCGCAATTGTTCGTTCTCGGCGGCAAGTTGCGCAGCATGAGTCGAGATTTGGGCCAGCTCGATGCGCTGGCGCTGCAAGGCCTCTTTTTCAGTACGTGCCAGCGCGGCGGCGTCGGTCCAGTTGTTGATGTGCTCGACCGCGTCGCGCGGGGCGAGCATCAAACGCTGAAAGGGGTACAGCACGACAGACACTGCCTGACGAGCCGGGTCCAGCGCCTGGAATCGGGAATCGACAATCAAAAAGGTAAGGGACAGCAATACGAACACGAACAAGCGGAATTCGGCCGTGGGACCGCGCTTGAACAGCCTGATCGTGCCGGATTCTCGCATGAACTGTTTGTGCCTATGCCTGGGTACGCCCGGCGCACACTAGAGCACCCGACCTCTACCCAATGCAGTTAGTCGTAAATAAATACCCCGCCCAGCCGCTCGAGGTGCTCGAGCGCCTCGCCGCAGCCGCGCACAACGCAGGTAAGCGGATCTTCTGCGATGACCACTGGCAGACCGGTTTCTTCCTGGAGCAAGCGGTCCAGATCGTGCAGCAAGGCCCCACCGCCCGTAATGGCGATGCCCTTGTCGGTGATGTCGGCACCCAGTTCGGGAGGGGTTTGTTCGAGCCCGGTCTTGACGGCCGATACGATCTGATTGAGCGGATCGGTAAGGGATTCGAGGATCTCGTTGGACGATACCGTGAAGCTGCGCGGCACGCCTTCGGACAGGTTACGGCCCTTGACTTCGATTTCGCGGATTTCAGAACCCGGGAAAGCCGAGCCGATTTCTTTCTTGATGAGTTCGGCCGTCGGTTCGCCGATCAGCATGCCGTAGTTGCGGCGGATGTAGTTGATGATGGCTTCGTCGAATTTATCGCCGCCCACCCTGACCGAACCCTTGTACACCATGCCACCCAGGGAAATAATGGCCACTTCGGTGGTGCCGCCACCGATATCAACCACCATGGAGCCGCTGGCATCGGAAACGGCCAGTCCGGCGCCGATGGCTGCTGCCATGGGCTCTTCGATGAGATAAACCTGGCTGGCGCCTGCCCCCAGGGCCGACTCGCGTATTGCGCGGCGCTCGACCTGCGTAGAACCGCAAGGAACGCAAACGATGATGCGCGGGCTGGGCGCGAACATGCTGCGGGGATGCACCATGCGGATAAACTGCTTGAGCATTTGTTCGGTAACGGTGAAGTCGGCAATGACGCCGTCCTTCATGGGACGAATGGCTTCGATGTTGCCCGGCACCCGACCCAGCATCTGCTTGGCTTCCCGGCCGACGGCCTGGATGATCTTCTTGCCGTTGGGGCCCCCGTCGTGGCGTATGGCCACCACCGATGGCTCGTCAAGCACAATCCCTTTGCCGCGGACATAGATCAGAGTATTGGCGGTACCGAGGTCGATCGCCATATCGCTGGAGAAGTAACTACGAAGGAATCCGAACATGGGCGCTCAGTGATATCAAGATTGAAAGAGAATTCGTCCGAAACATGCTGCCTTCAAGCGCAATCGCGAGGCGCCGAAATTTCGCTGACGAATCAAACCAGCAATGATAACTTATAATCGACTATTGATTAGGCCGAATTAAGGCAGTTTCTTTTGGCAACCCGCCTTATATAGTGCAGCTTGCCGGTAAACCCGCTCGGCCAGAACCCTCATCTTAAAGAATCCATGCCCATTACCGAACAAGACGTAGCCCGCATTGCGAGGCTCGCGCGCATTGAGCTTTCGCCGGATCAAACTGCTCGCGCCCAAACTGAACTGGACGGCATTTTAAACCTGATCGAGCAACTACAGGCCGTCGACACCACCGGCATCGAACCCATGGCACATCCGCTGTCAACGCACCAGGAGATCGCACTGCGATTGCGTCCTGACGCCGCTGCGCCCACCAGCACCGACGCGCAACGCCAGGCCCTGATGGCCAATGCCCCGGCCGAGCAAGCCGGCCTGTTCCTGGTACCCACGGTGATCGAGTAATCCATGGCAAATACACCCCTGCACACACAATTCGACAGTATTGCCGCCCTACGCCAGGCCTTGACCTCGCGCTCGCTGAGCGCCCACGAGCTTGCGGTCAGCGCGCTGGACGCCGCCGAAGCCCGCGCCGACCTTAACGCCTTCCTGCATATCGACCGCGACCTTACTTTGGCGCAGGCCCACGCGGCCGACAAACTGCTGGCCAGCGGGCAAGATGCGCCGGCACTGGCCGGTGTTCCCATTGCCCATAAAGACGTGTTCGTCACCCGCGGCTGGCGCAGCACGGCCGGCAGCAAGATGCTGGCAAATTACGTCAGCCCTTTCGATGCCACGGTGGTCGAACGCCTGCACGAGGCGGGCGCCGTGTCGCTGGGCAAACTGAATTGCGACGAATTCGCCATGGGCTCGGGCAACGAAAACTCGGCCTTCGGTCCTGCCAGAAACCCCTGGGATACCAGCACCATACCGGGTGGTTCGTCGGGCGGCTCGGCAGCGGCCGTGGCGGCCGGCCTGGTCATGGCGGCCACCGGCACCGACACTGGCGGCTCTGTGCGCCAGCCGGCCGCCCTGTGCGGTGTCAGCGGCATCAAGCCCACCTATGGAACGGTATCCCGCTTTGGCATGATCGCCTATGGTTCAAGCCTGGACCAGGCCGGACCGATTGCGCGCCATGCCCAAGACCTGCTCGACATCCTGGACCCCATCAGCGGCTTCGATCCGCGCGACTCCACCAGCCTGGAACACTGCAACGGCAGCGCTAACGTGCCCGGCCGAATTCGCAGCCAGTACGAGCAAGCCCTGCAGGCACAAGAGGCCGGCGGCAGCCTGCCCCTGAAAGGCCTGCGCATCGGCGTGCCCAAAGAGTTCGTCAACGACAAGCTCGATGCCGATGTGGCCAAAGCCGTCCAGGCCGCCTTGCAGGCTTTTGAAGCACTGGGCGCTGTACGGGTAGAGGTCTCCTTGCCGCGTACCGAGCTGTCCATACCAACCTACTACGTCATCGCACCCGCCGAGGCCTCCAGCAACCTGTCGCGCTACGACGGCGTGCGCTACGGCCACCGGGCCGCCCAGTACGGCGACCTGGCCGAAATGACCAGCCGTTCGCGCACAGAAGCCTTTGGCCCGGAAGTGCTTCGACGCATCATGGTGGGCACCTATGTGCTGTCCCACGGCTACTACGATGCCTACTATCTGCAAGCGCAACGGGTGCGCCACATGATTGCCGACGACTTCCAGCGTGCCTTTGCGGATCATTGCGATGTCATCATGGGCCCGGTCACGCCGACCACCGCCAAGCACATAGGCGACAACCGCGAAGATCCTGTCGCCGAGTGGTTGGCCGACATCTATACGCTGGGCGTCAGCCTGGCCGGCCTGCCTGCCATGTCGGTACCTTGCGGCTTCGGCGGAGCGCAGGGCCGCTTGCCCATAGGGCTGCAAATTATCGGCAATTATTTCCATGAAGGGCAGTTGCTTGCCGTGGCGCACCGCTACCAGCAGGCCACCGATTGGCATCAACGCAAACCGGAACAACAATAATGGAATGGGAAATCGTCATCGGGCTGGAAACGCACACCCAGCTTTCCACCGAATCCAAGATCTTTTCGAATAGCAGCACACGCTTCGGTGCAGCGCCCAATACTCAGGCCAACGAAGTCGACATGGCGCTGCCAGGCAGCTTGCCAGTCATGAATCGCGGCGCCGTCGAGCGGGCCATCCAGTTTGGCCTGGCTGTGGGCGCCCATGTTGCACCTCGCTCCATCTTCGCCCGAAAAAACTACTTCTACCCCGACCTGCCCAAGAACTACCAGATCAGCCAGTTCGAGATCCCGGTCGTGCAAGGCGGCACCATTAGCTTTTTTGTCGACGGTCAGGAAAAAACCATTAACCTGACCCGTGCGCACCTCGAAGAAGATGCCGGCAAATCGCTGCACGAAGACTACACCGGTCCCCATGGCGAGTCGTCCACAGGCATAGACCTGAACCGGGCCGGTACTCCCCTGCTCGAAATTGTGTCCGAGCCCGAAATGCGCTCGGCCGCCGAAGCCGTGGCCTACGCGCGCGCCCTGCACGGCCTGGTTGTCTGGCTGGGCATCTGCGATGGCAACATGCAAGAGGGCTCATTCCGGATCGACGCCAACGTATCGGTACGTCCAAAAGGCGAGGTAAAGCTGGGCACGCGCAGCGAAGTCAAGAACGTCAACTCATTCCGCTTCCTCGAGCGCGCCATTCAGTATGAAGTACGCCGCCAGATCGAGCTGATCGAGGATGGCGGCAAAGTCATGCAGGAAACCCGGCTGTACGACGCCGATCGCGACGAGACCCGCAGCATGCGCAGCAAGGAAGATGCGGACGACTACCGCTACTTCCCCGACCCCGACCTGCCACCGCTGATCATCGGCGCTGACTGGATACAGCGCATCAAGGACGCCATGCCCGAGCTGCCGGCGCAGAAGCGCGCACGCTTCGAGCAAGAGCTGGGTCTGACACCCTACGATGCCGCTCAGCTGACCATGTCGCGTGCCATTGCCGACTACTTCGAGAGCGTGGCCGGCAAGCTGCCAACCGACCAGGCCAAACTGGCCGCCAATTGGGTGTTGGGCGAATTATCGGCAGCGCTTAATCGCGATGAAATCGACATCGAGCAAAGCCCGGTACAACCGCAAGCCCTGGCGGCCATGATCGTGCGCATCATCGACGGCACCATCTCCAACAAAATGGCGCGCGACGTTTTCACGGCAATGTGGGAGAACGAACACGGCGGCAACCCGGACGACATCATCGAAGCTCGCGGCCTGAAACAAATCAGCGACACGGGGGCAATCGGCGCCATGATAGACGAGGTCCTTGCGGCCCACCCAGCGATCGTGGAGGAATACCGCGCGGGCAGGCAAAAGGCGTTTAACTCGTTGGTGGGTCAGGTCATGAAAGCCGCCAAAGGCAAGGCCAACCCCCAACAAGTCAATGACCTGCTGAAGCAAAAGCTGGGCTGACCAGCTGGGTTGACCTATACGCCGTAGCGGCTGCGATACGCGGCTACGGCCTCGCGGTGTTCTGCCAGCGTGGCGTCGTCAGCCAATACCGTCATGATGTCGTGCAAGGATGCAATACTGACTACCGGGATGCCATAGGTGGACGCCACGTCCTGCACTGCAGAATGAGCCGATAGCGCATCGTCCGGCCCTGCCCTTTCCATGCGATCCAGGGCGATCAATACCGCAGCGGGCTCGGCGCCCGCCTGGCGGATGATCTGGACCGATTCACGGACCGAGGTGCCCGCAGTGATGACATCATCGATGATCACCACCTTGCCCTGCAGGGGCGCGCCGACCAGTACACCGCCTTCGCCATGATCCTTGGCTTCCTTGCGATTGAAGGCGAAGGGAATATCGCGATCGGCCATGTCGGCATGACCGGCCAAGGCCACTGCGGTGGCGGTGGATAATGGAATTCCCTTATAGGCAGGACCGAACAACATGTCGAAACTCAAGCCAGAGTCCACCAGGGCCTGGGCATAAAACTCGCCCAGACGACCCACACTACGGCCCGTATTGAACAGGCCGGCATTGAAAAAATAAGGGCTCTGGCGTCCGGACTTGACTTTGAAGCTGCCAAAACGAAGTACGCCCTGCGCCAGGGAGAAGCGAACGAAATCCGCGCGGTTGGAAGTGTGGGGCATGCCTGAATCGATAAAAGGTAAAGCGACATTATCGCCAAAACGCATTAGACTTGCCCGACAACGGCCACCCGGGGCGATGGGTTAAAGTTCCCATCCTGCAGATTTATAAAGGCCCGACGATGCTACGTGTTATTTCCGCCAACCTGAACGGCATCAGATCCGCCGTCACCAAGGGGTTACTCGACTGGCTGCCGCAGCAGCAGGCCGACTTCGTCTGCCTTCAGGAACTCAAGGCCCAGGCCGACAACATGACTGCCGACATGCTCAACCCCACGGGCTATTACGGTTATTTCCACTATGCGGAAAAGAAGGGCTATAGCGGTGTGGGCATCTACGCACGCCAGCAACCGCTGCAAATCATCGAAGGCTTGGGCGTGCCCGAAATCGATGCGGAAGGCCGTTATCTGGAGCTCGTCTACGACGAACTGTCTATCATTTCGGTGTACCTGCCCTCGGGCTCCAGTGGCGATCATCGGCAGGCGGCAAAGTATGTGTTCATGGAGCACTTTTTCGGCCATTTGGCCACGCTGGCCGCATGCGGTCGGCAGGTTATCTTGTGCGGCGACTGGAATATCGCGCATCAGGAAATCGACCTGAAGAACTGGAAAGGCAATCGCAAAAACAGCGGCTTTCTGCCCGAAGAGCGTGCTTGGCTGACCAAAGTGTTCGACGAACTGGGATGGAAGGACGTCTATCGCTCGCTGTATCCGGAGGCCACCGATGCCGCCTATACCTGGTGGAGCAACCGGGGGCAGGCCTGGGCCAAGAATGTGGGCTGGCGCATCGATTACCAAATCGCCACGCCGCAGATCGCCGCCACCGCAACATCCGCCGCCATCTATAAAGATCAGCGGTTCAGCGACCACGCGCCGCTGACTATCGATTATGACTGGGCGGCCTGACCTGACAGCAGATGCCGAGCTGCAAGCATTACGCAGCGAACTGGGCGCACTACGTGAACGAGAGCGCCGCATGGCGCTTGCCCTGGAAGGCAGCGGCACCGGCGTATGGGATCGCGACATCCCGGCCAACCAGATTCATTACTCCCGCGCGTGGAAAGCCATGCTGGGCTATGCGGATCATGAAATCTCCAACCAACTGAGTGAGAGCTACAAGCGCGTCCATCCCGACGACCTGGCCTACGTCCAGGCAACCATGAAGGCTCACGCGGATGGCAGCACGGAGGTTTACGAGGTGGAGCACCGGCTGCGCTGCAAGGATGGGAGCTACAAATGGGTGCATAGCCGCGGCAAAGTCATGGAGCGCGATGCCGACGGCAACGCCCTGCGCATGGTCGGCACGACCACTGACATCACCGCACTACGCGGCCTTTCCGAAACACTGCAGCAGACTGTGGACCTGCTTACCTTCCTGACCGACGAGGTGCCGGGCCTGGTCTTCTGTTATCAGGACGACGCCGACGGCAGGGGCTTTTTTACTTATGTCAGCGCAGGGGTGCGGGACATCTACGAGGTAGAGCCTCAACAGGCGCTGCGCGATCCCGCCGCAATACAGCGAGTGATCCATCCCGAAGACATACCCCGCTATCGCGAATCCCGAGCCCGCTCGGCCAGCACACTGGCGCCCTGGCGTCTTGATTTCCGCGTGCTATTGCCCCGCCAGGGGCTGGGCTGGCGGCAACTGGACGCCCGTCCGCAACGGCTGGAAGACGGCACCATGGTGTGGCGCGGATTCATCACCGACGTTACCGAACGCAAGCGCATCGAAGCCGAACTGCAGCTGTCCGCAACGACGGACGACCTTACCCAGCTGCCCAATCGGCGCTACTTCATGGATCAGTTGGGCGCTGAACTGGCCCGCATGAGGCGCGACGGCGACGGAAGCGCCGCCGTGCTGATGTGCGACCTGGACTACTTCAAAACCATCAATGACCAGTGGGGCCATGCCATTGGCGACCTGGGGCTGCAGCACTTTGCTGCAATGCTGCGCCAGCAACTGCGCGCCACCGACGTGGCGGGCCGCATGGGCGGCGAAGAGTTCGCCGTGTTGTTGCGCCGCTGTGGCGCGGAGGCCGCCATGAATTTCGCTCGCCGCCTGCAACGGGCCCTGGCAGCATCGCCGCTGTTGGTCGGCGACCAGAAAGTCGTACTGACGGTCAGCGTCGGCATCGCTAACCTTCATGCCAGCGACGACGATGCCAGCCTGGCACTGAACAGAAGCGACGAAGCCCTATACCGCGCCAAGAAAGGCGGTCGCAACCGCGTTGAGTGCCATCAATAAGCTTACGCGACGCTGCCGGCCCTTGCATGCAGTCTGGACTTGCGCTTGCGCACCCAGATCACAATGCCGGTGATTGACAACATGGCAACCATTAACCCCATCAGCGACATCAGCACCCTTCCTGGAAAACCAAGTATCCGCCCCGAATGCAGCGGAAACTGCAACTGCACGAAGATGTCGGCTGCACTGCCCCGCCACGGTAGATAATCGCCCAGGAAGCGACCATCCGCCCCATCGAAGTACATATTGGCTATTTCCATGCCGCCGCTGCCATGATCTGCACCGGGATGGAAAAACGCGACACTGTAAAAGCCCAGGCTTCTGGCATAAAAGATGCCCGCCGGCGGGCGCTCCCAGTTGCGGGCCTGCCCTTCCTCATGCGCCTGCTGCAGGATCTGCTCATAAGTGACGGTGGGCGCTATGGGCTGGTGCAGCGGCGCAGCGGGGCGCGTCTCGAATGGCCCTGGTGTCACCTGCGACACCATCGACATGGCCGGAAAGAACACCTCGCGGTACAGGTTCAAAGAGAACGAAGTGAAGGCGATCACCAGGATGACACCCCATATCCACAAGCCGCCGGCACGGTGCAGGTCGAAATTAAGCTTGTAGGCGCCCGCCTTCCAGCGCACACGCCAGGCCGGCATCCAGCGCCCCCACCAGCGGCTATCCGGCGACGGCTTGGGAGCGTCCGCGGCCAACATTGCTCGCCGGGCCGCTGCCTGTTGCCGCCTGATGGGAAACGTCAGGTACAAGGCTACGAAGCTGTCCAGCAGCCAGACCAGCGCCACGATGCCCATGAACTGATAACCCCAGCGATCGGAGCCCCAGAACGCCGGGACATGCAGGCTTTCGTGCAGATCGTTAAGGAATGGCATCAACGCCCGGCGCGATAGCGAAACTTCGCTGGCGTCGCGCCTGCCGACGATCTGCGCGGTGACCGGATCAATGAAAACCTCGGTGTAGTCCAGCGAAAACGGCTTGCCCGTGACCGGATCGATACGCGGCTGCACCAGATAGGTGGCCGCGTGGCCGGCCTCGAAATGCAAGGGGACGTACACCACCTGCGCTTGCGGGTCGCTGGTTTCGATGACCCGCATCAATTCGAGGGGCGGACGGAATTCGCCCTGGCTCTCGACCTTGTAGAGATCGCTATTAAGCCATTCATCGATTTCATGGTCCCAGGAGATCACCGCCCCGGTCAGTCCGGAAACGATCAGGAACAAGGCAATGAACAGGCCGGCCCAGCGATGGACCAGCGTAGCGAAAGCGCGCATTTAAAAGTCTACGGACATCGACAGTTTGAAAGTGCGACCGCGACCCTGAGTAAGCTGACCATACTGCGGGGCCACCGTAGCCCAGTAGCGGCGGTCGGCGACGTTATCCACGCCAGCGCGGTACGTCACATTACGCCCCTGGATCTTGCTGCGATACACCGCACCCAGATCCACACGCGTCCAGCTGGGAATCTCATAAGTGTTGGCGGAGGATGTATATTGCGCGCCGCGATGGATCAGGCTGGCCTGCAGCGTCAGGCCACTAACTGTCGGAACATCCCATTCCGTGCTGAGCGTTCCCTGGAAGCGCGGGACGCCTCGGGCGCGGTGATTATCCAGCGCGCCGTCCGGAGTATCGATCAGCCGGGCATCCATGTAGGTCACCCCGCCAAGCACACGCCATCCCGATAGCGGCTCGCCATACAGGTTCAGCTCGACGCCGCGGTTGCGCTGCTTGCCCGCAATTCCATACACCCGCTGAACAACGTCTACTTCCGGCTTCTCTATCTGGAAAACGCCCAAGCTGCCGCCGTAGCTTTCAAAGTCCACCTTGATACCAAGCTCAGTCTGCTTGCTGCGTATGGGCCCCAGTGTTGCACCCGGGTTGTCCACCACGCTGGGATCATTGGATGCGCGGCCGCCTTGCGTCAAGCCTTCGATCCGATTGGCATACAGCGATACGGAATCCCACGGACGCAGCACCAGGCCCAAGACGGGTGTCGTAGCAGATTCATCGTACTTACCGGGAGTAAACGCATCGTGCGCTACCTGAACGATGGACTGATGCCGCGCGCCCAGGGTCAGAAGCACATCGCCCTCGAACAATGAGAGCGTGTCGGCGACCGCAAAACTGCGCAACTTGACCTGACTTGCCAGGTTGGTATCGAGGTCGCCAGCCGAAGGCACGCCGGCGGGGCGCGGTATGTAAGCTTCGTCATACAAATTGGTGGGAGACGCTGCCGAGGAAACCCAGCCGTCAAAACTATCTGAGTTCAATGCCGAATACGCCAGGTTCACCCTGTGCCCAACAGATCCAGTATCGAATTCTCCTCGCAGCCCCACTTCGCCGGTCAGCGTGTCGCGACGATACGCGGCCCCGAACAGTCCGACCGTACCTTCACCATTCGCGCCAACAAACGGTCCGGCGTAGTCGCCGTGCTCGTTGTCGCGACTCATGCCGGCCGCAGCATAAGTCGTCCAGTTGCGCGTAATGTCGTACTCGAGCCGCGCCACGCCAAAGGTGCTCTCCAGGTCGGTGTAAGACCAAGGCTGACCGTAGTTGGTATGCGTCGAAGGTGCAGCAGGCGGCGCCGTATCGCCGGCGAGGCGCACCGTCGGCAGGGGCTGATCGAAGCGTATTTTTTGATAGCCTGCATCCAGCGATGCCCGCACGCCGTCCCCACGGAAATCCAGTCCAACCGTCCCCACCGTGCTGCGCATATCGGCGTCATGCAAAGATATATCGCCATCATGCTGTGCGGCGTTGACACGTATCCCAAAGCGGTTGTCTTCGCCCCAACGGCGGCCGATATCCACACCGCCCCCGAAATGAGCAGGCCCGGTGTAGTCCAGGTTCAGACGCGTAAGGGGATCGTCGCCCGCCCGCTTGGGCTGGATATTGATCAGTCCCCCGACACCCGAGCCCCCCGGCGCGGCACCGTTCAAGAACGCGCTTGCTCCCTTGAACACCTCGACACGCTCGACCATCTCGATGGGAAGAATTTGCCGCGGCAATATGCCATACAAGCCATTGAACGAAAGATCGTCATTATTCAGTGCCAAGCCCCGTATTACAAAAGTCTCGGCCTGATTGCCAAAGCCGTTACCCACTTGCACCGACGGATCGTTCTTCAACACGTCGCCCAAGGTACGGGCCTGTTGATCCTGGATCAGCTTGGACGTATAGCTGTTCTGGGTGAAGGGCATGTCCATCATGTCCAGGTTGCCCAAAATGCCGGCCTGGCCGCCGCGGGCAACTTGGCCTCCTGCGTAGGCTTCGGGTGTCGCGTTGTTGACCGACCCGTCTCCGGTCACCGTAATGGTCTCCAGCGTGTTGGCAGCTGCGGAGATAGTTTGCGCCATGACCGGCGTACTAGCGAAAACAGCGAGAAGTACGGCGTACAGCGGGAGAGGCTTGGGCATGATATTCCTGATGCGGAATTGATATTGAGAATGATCCGCATTCTCTCATGTCCAAATAACCAGGGTCAATCACGCATCGTTCTACGTGCCCTACTGTTGCGTTTCGGGGACAGCGTCCAGACTTCTGATTTCCGCCCGGCGCCACCACAACAGCACCAGACCCGGGATGGCGATCAATACCGTAATGACAAAGAAGCCGGGCCAGCCCAATGATTGCACCAGGGGCGGCGTCAAGGGGCCGGCAAGGTAAGTACGCCCCACGGCCGACAAGGCGGAAAGCAAGGCAAACTGCGTGGCCGAGAACTCCTGCCTGCACAAGGCCATCAGCAAGGCCACGAAAGCGGCGGTGCCCAAACCGCCGCAGACGTTCTCCAGCGCGACAACCAGCGCCATCGAATAAAGATGCGGCGGCGTAACGGCCAGTACCCAATAACCGAAGTTGGATACCGCCTGCAAGATCCCAAACAGCATCAGCGACCGGTATAGCCCCAGGCGGGCCATGAGTGCCCCACCCGCCAGGGCGCCGACGATCGTGGCGGCCAGGCCAAAGACCTTGTTGATGCTACCCACTTCCGATACCGTAAAGCCGGCGCCGCGCAGCAGGAAGGTGGTGGACAGCGCTCCTGCAAAGGCGTCGCCCAGCTTGTAAAGCACGATCAGCAGCAAGATCGTGATGGCGCCACGGCGACTGAAAAACTCTGATAGCGGCTCAACCACGGCGCTGCGCAACGAGCGTGGCGCGCGCGCTACGACTTCCGGTTCGGGAGCCAGCACGGTTGCGATCGCGCACAGGCCCATGAAGCCGCCCATCAAGAAATAGGTATTCTGCCAACCGAGCCACTGATCGGCCAACACCAGCGCAAGCCCGCCCGATACGATCATCGCCAAGCGATAGCCCAAGACCTTGACCGCGGCGCCCGCGGCCCGCTCCTCCCGGTGCAGCACATCGGTACTGTAGGCATCAAAAGCGATATCCTGCGTAGCCGAAAGAAAAGCTACCAGGACGGCCAATGCGGCCAACAGGCCCAGATGCCCGCCGGGCGAGAACAAGCCCATGGCGGCCACGCAGGCGGCCAACAACAACTGTGTAATGAAGATCCAGCTACGGCGCCGCCCCAACAGGGGCGGCGCATAGCGGTCAACCAGCGGGGCCCACAGGAACTTCAGGGTGTAGGCTGTACCGATCAGCGTCAGGAAGCCGATGTTTTGCAGTGAGACGTTTTCGACTGTGGCCCAGGCCTGGAGGGTTCCCCCCGTCAAGGCCAGCGGCAGCCCGCTGGCAAAGCCCAGCACCAACAAAGGGATGACACGCGGGCTGGCATAAACACTGGTGAACGAAGCGATAACCGGCCCCTTGTGTTTCAGTTGGGAGATTCGAAGCGATACACCGCCAGGGTGCTACGCCAACTGGGCAGCAGTTTAACTTCTTTGTTGCCATTGAACGTGGCCAGGTGCGTGATGCGCAATTGCAATGTCGCAGCCAGGGACTCGAAGTCGCGCAGCGTACATAGGTGGATATTGGGCGTATCGAACCATTGATATGGCATTTCGCCGGTTACCGGCATGCGTCCGCGCAATATGGACCAACCGTGCGGCCAGTAGCCAAAATTAGGAAAAGACACAATGCCAAACCGGGCGACCCGCGCCATCTCACGCAGAATATGTTCTGTATGGCGCATGGACTGCAAGGTTTGCGACAAGACCACGGTATCGAACTGCTGGTCGTCGAACAGGGCCAGGCCTTGTTCGAGATCCTGCTGAATCACCGAGACGCCACGCCGGACCGAGGCAATGAAGTGCTCATCGTTCAGTTCAACGCCGGCGCCGACCACCTTTTTGTTGGTCTGCAGATATGCCAGCAAGGTGCCGTCGCCGCAGCCCAGGTCCAGTACCCGGCTTTTTGGTTCTATCCAACTGGCGATGCGCTGTAGATCGGCCCGCACATGCCGGGGCGCAACAGGGGATTTACTCACGCCAACACTCCTGACGTCTGCCGGCGTTCGGGCAAGCCCAGCCCTGCCGCGATGCGGTCGTAGTATCCCTGCACCACCGCATGATAGCGGGCGTCGTCCAGCAGGAAGGCGTCGTGACCGTGGGGCGCGTCGATTTCTGCGTAGGTGACGGGCCGCTTGTTCTTGAGCAGGGCGCGCACGATCTCGTGCGACCTTGCCGGCGGAAAACGCCAGTCGGTACTGAAGGACACCAGCAGGAAGTCGGCCTGCACATGCTGCAGGGCGCGCGCCAGATCGCCGCCGTGACTGCGCGAGGGGTCGAAGTAATCCAGCGCCCGTGTAATCAGCAAATACGTGTTGGCGTCGAAGTAGGTCGAGAACTTTTCGCCTTGGTAGCGCAGATAGGACTCCACCTCGAACTCAACGCCGTAGCCATAGTGGAATTCGCCATTGTCGGCCGGCGCGCGCTGGGCACGGCCGAACTTCGCGGCCATGTCGTCATCCGACAAATAGGTAATGTGGCCGACCATGCGTGCTACGGAAAGCCCGTGTTTGGGGACGGTGCCCTGCGCGTAGTAGTCACCACCATGGAAGTCCGGGTCGCTGATAATAGAGCGGCGCGCCACCTCGTTGAAGCCGATATTCTGGGCTGACAAACGCGGCGTGCTGGCAATGACGATGCAATGGCCGACCCGCTCCGGGCAGGTAATGGCCCAGCTTAAGGCCTGCATGCCACCCAACGATCCGCCCATGACCGCGGCAAACTTCTGAATACCGAAATGATCGGCCAACCGGGCCTGGGCACGCACCCAGTCTTCCACCGTCAGCATGGGAAAAGCGGCGCCCCAGGGCTGGCCAGTCGCCGGATTGATGCTGGCAGGGCCGGTAGAGCCGAAGCATGAACCGATGTTGTTCACACCAATGACGAAGAACCGGTCGGTGTCGACGGCTTTACCCGGCCCCACCATGTTGTCCCACCAGCCGATGTCCTTGGGATTGTCTGCACATATGCCTGCGACATGGTGCGAGGCATTCAGCGCGTGGCAAATCAGTACGGCGTTATTGCGTTCGGCGTTAAGTTCGCCATAGGTTTCAACGGCAAGCTCGTAGCTGGGCAGCACCTGGCCGCTGGTAAGGGCCAGCGGCTGATCAAAAGCGATGTATTGGGGGGAGACAATACCGACCGACCCTGGAGGAATGGTGACTGGAGCAATCTCGGACGGGACAGCAGGCAAGGAAGAAGAAATATCGGTAACGGAAAGTTCGGCCATAAGGACCTCTTTAGCTGGATTTATGAGGCGCCCGCAAGCAGATCAAGCAAATCGGCGCT